>Ga0302320_10016504_pt1 | contig 15073 bp, 10 predicted proteins | sample Bog_T0_3_FD_202130 | JGI IMG/M metagenome (GOLD analysis project Ga0302320, IMG submission 202130) | Peat permafrost microbial communities from Stordalen Mire near Abisko, Sweden - Bog_T0_3 | ecosystem: Environmental > Terrestrial > Soil > Wetlands > Peat | place: Sweden: Abisko, Stordalen Mire... | reverse complement strand
AAGGTCGGGAAGAAGCGGCAGAAGAGCGCCGACAAGGCGATCGTGGCCGCGGCGAACGCGGCGGCCAGCGCGCCGACTGCGTCGAGCACGGCGGCGGCGCCGAGCGCGACCGCGCCGACCGCGCAGCCGCCGGCCGCAGCGACCTCGACGGGGCCAGTCGCTTCGCCCGTGGTCGCCACGCCGACGAACGGCGCGGCCGTGGTGCAAGCGACGCCCGCGAACGGGGTCGTGCTCGCGGCGAACGGCGCCGGGCACTGAGTCGGATTGCGTGGCGCGGCGCCGCGGTCCTCGCACGGGGACCGCGGCGACCGCGCTATGCTGTGGTCGTGCGGCTCGTCTACGCCTGCGCCACACTTCTACTGGCCGCGTGCGCCGCCGCGACTGGACCGCTGCACGGCGCATCGCAGCCTGCAGCCGGCGCCCCCGAGATGCAGCAGGCCGGCTCCGCGAGCCCGCCCATCCCGATCGAGCCGACTCGCTATCTGCGCCAGCTCTCACTGGATCTGCGCGGGCGACCGCCGTCGTTCGACGAGCTCGCTGCTATCGCGCGCGAAGGGCGCGTGAGCGATGCGACCGTCGACGCGATGCTGCACTCCGACGACTTCGTCCGGCAGGTCGGCGAGTGGCACAAGCCGCTGCTCTGGCCGAACGTCGACAAGTTCGATCTCGTCGCAAGGCCGATCGTCGCGGCGGAGCGCACGGGGGCGCGGACGTTCCGTCTCTTCTCCCCCGACCCCGAGATGCTCGGCGCGTCCGCGGCGAAGCACCCCCACTCCACGCTCTCGGCCTACTTCGTCTCTTCGCTTGGGCGCGCTACGTGCGATGACGCGGTGGAGTATCCGCCCCCCGCCGATCACGGCGAACAGCCGACCTATGCGGCCGTCGGCCGCGATCAGAAGCGGCACCGCTACGCCTACTACGACTCTCTCGGCTCCCCGCTTCCGTACCACGACGCCGCGCACTGCCCGAACGCGTGCTCCTCGAAGACGGACGCGGAGCGGAGCGCTCCCGGTTTCGTCCCGCAGGACCCGATGTTCTCGGAGATGAACGCGCCCGGCGACGACGCCAAGCCCGACGACCTCGATCCTCCCGGCGTGCATTGCCCTGCGGCGCACCCCTACCGCGTGCGAAACCCGTGTGATGGCGTCGACCACGAAGGGGTCATGTTTCACGTCCTCCTCCAGCTCGACGGGTTCCGCTGGACGACGCCGTATTGGTCGCGTGGCAAAGCGCTGAAGACGTGCGCTCGCGAAGCGCAGACCCGCGAGGTTGGTGTCGCTCGGGGAGAGGCGTGCGCGGCCGCGCGCTTCGACCCGTCGTGCGGTTGTGGCCCGGACGGCGCGTACTGCATGCCGTCGCAGAACACGACCTACAGGTTCGCCCCCTCGCGGGCCGAGCATGCCCTTCGCGAGGCGATCAACGACGAGCCGCTCGAAATCGTGAAGGACGTCGTCGGTCGCGACGAAGACTACTTCGATGTCTTCACGACGCGTCGAGCCTTCGCCAACGGTGCCCTCGCCCACTTTTACCGGTACCAGACCGACGCGGTGACCGCGCTGGAAGTGTCACCCCCCGCTCCACCGGAGGCCCTTCCGCAGATTCCGTACGACGACCTGACGTGGCACGAGTACGCGCGCGGAGACGAGCACTCCGGTGTGCTCACCACGACCGCTTACCTGCTCCGCTTTCCGACCGCCCGGGCGCGCGTCTCGCAGTTTCGGATCGGGATGATGTGCCGCCCGTTCACGCCCGTGGTCGCGACGTTCCCGGGGCCGAACGACGAGTGCACGCGCGAGCCGAACCTGGCGAAGCGATGCGGTTGCCGGAACTGTCACGCTTCCATCGAGCCGATGGGCGCCTGGTTCGGGCGATGGATCGAGCGGGGCGCGAAGTACCTGGAGCCGAGCATCTTTCCCCCGTTCGACCCCTCGTGCGCGGATCGTTCGAGGCGCGACGACGCGCGGTGCAGAGAGTACGTGCCGACAGCCGCGGCCGAAGGGGCCGGGAGCTTGCTCGGGTACCTGTATCGGACGCCCTACGAGCAGAAGCGCATCGACGAGGGGCCGCGCGGGCTCGTGCATGCGGCGATCGCGTCCGGGGAGCTCGAGAGATGCACCGTGGCGACCGCCTGGCAGCGCCTGATGGGGCGCCCGATGAGGGAGGCCGAGGTGAGCGCAAGGATGCCGGAGCTCGAGAGGGACTTCGAGTCGCATCATCACAGCTATCGCGAGCTCGTGCGCGCAGTGGCAACCTCTCCCGAGGCGCAGCGGGGCGACGAGCAAGCACGCACGCCGCGGAGGCTCGGCGCCGACCAGCTGCGCGCGTCCCTCGTGGAGGCCACAGGGTTCAACTGGGTCGCTCCCCACGTCGTCTCGGACCCGGACTCGCCGAACGGTCGCTCGGAGATGCCGAACGCCGACATGATCGAGGTACTCGCCGGCACGCTGGGGCGCGCGAACTACTCGACGACGACGAGCGACCAGCTCGATCCGGCGATCACGTTCGCGAAGCTCGCGGGCGACGCCGCGCGATCCTCCTGTCGCGCGTCGGTGGAGGCCGACGTCGCCGAGGCGAACGCGTCGAGGCGCCGCATCCTCCGTTTCGTTTCTCCGCGAGATACGAGCGCTACGAACGCGGACGGCGTGCATCGCAACCTCGCCTACCTCGCTCTCCGCTTCTGGGGCCTCGCGGTCGCCCCGGACGCTGCCGAGATCGCTCCCCTCGTCACGCTGCTCGACCGCGCGACCCGGGCGCAGGGGGCGACACCGGCGGACGGATGGCGGGCCGTATGCATCGCGCTGGCGACCGATCCGAAGTTCCTGACGTACTGACGCAACGAAGAGGACGAGATGGGCAGTCGAGCCGAACGACAGCAGGTCGAAGTGACGAGGCGCGACGCGCTTCGCGCGGTCTTCTCGCTCAGCGTCGCGGGGTTCGCGTCGCGCCTTGGGCTCCCCTCGCTCGCGCGCGCGGCGTCGACGGCGAAGAGTGATCGTCGCTTTCTGTTTTGCTTCTTCCCTGGCGGCTGGGATCAGCTCCTCTTCCTCGACCCGCGCGATCCAGATGCGGACGGAGGTCGCTACGCGGATGCAAATCGCGCGGTCACCCTGACAGAGCCCGGCTACGGCGCGCTCGCCGGGCACGAGTTCGATCCGAGGGTCATCCGCGCAGGCAACCTGACCTTCGGTCCGGCGACCGAAAAGCCCGGCCAGGCCGGCCCGCGTCTTTCGAAGTACTTCGATCGGATCGCGATCCTCCGCGGCATGAACATGGGGACGCTCGGTCACGAGGTCGGCTACCGGTATTTCCTCACCGGGCGTTTTCCTCAGGGGAACTTCGCAAGGGGCTCGAGCATCGCGACGGAGTGCGCGGCCCTCGAAGGGGCGGACGGGGCGATCCCGGTCTTGTCGCTCGGGCTGGAGACGTACAACGAGGGGTATCCGGGCGCCTACTCCGGGATGCGCGTCGAGAGTCTCGACGACTTGCTCGTCGTTCTCGATCGGGGCAAGGCGTACCTTGAGAAGGACGCGGTCGAAGAGGCGCTTGCGGACTACGCGCGGAGGAAGGTGAGCTGCACCACCGATCTCTACGGCTGCACGCGGCTGTCGGCACGGATGCGCGAAGCCGATGATGGGGCGCGCGCCACGCTGCTTTCGAACCTCGCGCAGCGGTTTCGCTTCGTGACCGCGGGAGACGCGGAGAGCGTCGGAATCCGGAAGCGATACGACTTCGCGCCGGGCGCGGCCGGGAGCCCGGGCGCGCGCGCGGCGTTTGCTGCAATGGCTCTGAAGCAAGGGATCTCGCGGTGTGTGTCGATCGTCATCGGCAACGGCACCGACACGCACGACGCCGGCAACGTGCTGCACGCGAAGGCACTCCACCCGGGTATCGCAGCGCTCGCCGCGCTCATCGACGACCTCGCCACGAGCGAAGCGCCGGAGGACCTCCAGAAGAAGGGGGGGCGCACATGGCTCGATCACACGACGATCCTCGCGTACAGCGAGTTCGCGCGGACGCCGCTCCTGAACTCGCGCGGCGGACGCGATCACCACCTCGCCAGCTCGTGTCTGCTCGCAGGGGCCGGTATCTCGGGCAATCGCGTCGTTGGCGAGACGAGCGCGACGGGCATGGGAGCATGCCGGTACGACTTCAAGGCCGGGCGCGTGGTGCCTGAAGGGGGTGAATTGATCGGTCCCGAGCACGTGCGCGCGACGTTGCTCGCGAGCGCAGGGCTGCCGACGGAAGCGGCGGGAATCCACGCGCCCCCGATACGCGAGCTCCTCGCGGGGGCGGTGTGAGGCGAGTCGGCGCCTGGATCACTGGGCTCGCGATCGCTGCGGCGTGCACCGTCATCGCGACGGTGCGCGCCTCTGCCGACCTGACGGCGCCTGCATGCACGCCCCTTCGCATCGAACCTGTGCGGATCACGGTTGCCGCGGGAGAGCAGGCCGACTTCCACGCGTCCGGGGGCACGGGGATCGCGACGTTCGCGCTCGTGGGTGGCGCCGACGGCGGCGGTGCGTCGATCGAACCAGGCGGGGCGCTTCACGCGGGGGACCGCGAGGCGAGCTTCGACGTGATCGCTCGCAACGCTGCTTGTGGGGCGACCGCGACGGCGCGCGTGAGCGTCGTGGCTCCGCTCGCGGTGGAGCCACCCGAAGGGCGCGTCGCGATCGGGGGCGCCTTCCACTTCGCGATTCGCGGCGGGGACGGGGCTACCCGCGCGCGGTTGCTCGGGGATCCGCGCGGAGCGGCGATTCGTGACGACGGTATGTTCAAGGCCCCCGCGCATCCTGGGCGCTGGCAGGCAGTCGTGACCGACGGGTCGCGGCGCGAGGTCGTCGTCGTCATCGACGTGCTCGAAACGCTCGCGCCGCTTCGTTCACGGACGCCCATCGTTGCCGTGCCCCCCGGAGGGCGCGCGCCGCTCTCCTGGGCCGGCGGGTCCGGGAGCCTCGACGTAACGCTAGCGCCGGCAACCGGAGCGCGGATTGAGCGCGATTCTTCCGGCGGGGCGAGCGTCGTGCTCGAAGCGGGAGCGCCGATGACGATCGATGCGCGCGCCGTCGATCGCGTGACGCACGAGGAGGCGCACACACGCCTGATCGTCGGTGCGCGACTGGGGAACGGGGGTGACCACACGGGAACGATGGTGTCCTTTGCGCCGGTCGACGCGTCGATTGAGGCGTTCGTCGCCGACGACCCGGCCCGCTCGGAGAGCTCTCGCGTCACGCGGTTCGACCTCCAGAGCGCAGGCGCTCCGAAGGTCGGTCGTCACGACCCCGCGCACCTCGGGGGCTCGGCCCCCGTCTCGATCGACTTCGATGGCGACGGCGTCCCCGAGCTCGCGATCGCCGATCTGCACGTATGGCCCCAGCGCCTCGGGGCCGGGGAGATCGACCCCGACGGTTGTCTCGCACGACCGGACCTCGCGAGCGTGGGGAGCGGGGTGATCCACATCTATGCGTCGGCGAGCGACGGCCTCGTCGAGCGCGCGCGAGTCATCGCGCCGGGCTCGCCAGGGAACAGGCCCGATGGCTTCGGCCAGACGCTCGCGGTCGCGGACGTGAACGGAGACCACAAGGGGGACCTCGTCGTCGGACGCCGCGACAGACGTGGCGTGGAGGTCGTGCTCGGCCGCTCGTTCGTTCCGGGGAAGATCGTCCTCGCGTGCCACGACGAGAAGGGGGATAGCGCCTCTCTTGCGTATCCTGCGGCTGGTGGACGGTTCCAGGGAGGCGTCTGGGGTGAGCGCATCGCGACCATCGGCGACGTCGATCGCGACGGATGTGACGACGTCGCGTTCACGTCCGCGCGCGACGGGCTCAATCCCATCGGCATCGTCGTCGCGTTCGGGTACGACGCCGGGCGCACGCGGTGCCAAGGGCACGCGCAGGCGCTCGCGTTCGTGCTCGTATCGAGTGACCACGTCTGGAGCCCCGACCCTTCTGCCTTGTTCAGCAGGCTCGCGGCGCGCCCGGATCTCGAGCTGCGTCGCCCGGGAAGCGCACTCGCTAGCGACGCAGGAGACCTGACGGGGGACGGGGTCCCGGATCTCGTTTTCGGCGACAAGGAGCTCAACGACAAGACCGGACGCGGGCCGGCCGTCGAGATCGTCTCGGGGGCGTTCCTCGCCTCGATCTGCCCTCGTCACGTCTGCACGGAAGGAGCGCACCCAGGGTCGTTCTTCCAGGGTGATGCGCGGTTCGTCGCGCTGACGGCTGCCGGTCCGAAGGATCGGATCGTACTCCGCGGCGCCCCCCTCGACCGTGGGTTCGGCGAGGCCATCGCGATCGCCGATCTCGACGGCGACCGCCACGTAGACCTCGCGATCGGCGCTCCCGAGGGGAGCGAAGCGGCGCCGTTCACCGGTGACCTCAGCGTCTTCAAAGGGCCCTTCGAGGCGACGGCCGACGCCCACCGCTCTCCGTGGCTCCTCGCGGTCGGTGTCCCGCGCGAACCGAGCGCGTTCGGCGCGTCGGTCGCCGTCGTGCGAAGCGGCGGGGCGCCGTGGTTACTCGTCGGCGCACCGCAATCCACGGGTAGCGATGGAAAGGCCAATGCGGGGGCTGCCTACCTCTTTCGACTCGACGGGAGGAGCGAGTGAGCGCGGCGTGCGCAGCGCGCATGACCGCGCTCTTCGCGCTGGCCACTGCGTCGCCAATCGCGACCTCCCCGAGCACGGCCGCACCGCGGCCCCTCGCGAGCTTCTCCGACGGCGCGCACATCACCGACACGCGGTTGGCGCTCGAGCCCCTATCCCCGCCCGGCGACGGGCTGGTGGAGGCGGACTTCGCGATCGACGGCACACGCGTCGTCACGCGCCGCGAATCCCCCTGGGGATGGGGTGAAGGGGGCGTGCCCACGCGCGACGCCGGCGAGCTGAGCTACGGCCCGCACGAGATCCGCGTGGATGTGCGCACGAAGCGCGGTGAGTCTCTCTCCTCGGTACTGCACCTCGTCTACGATTCGCCGTTCGGCGCGATCCCCTCGTACGCGAACGATATCGTCCCGATCTTTCGGGCCCATTGCGCGAGCTGCCATGACCACGCTCTCGCGCGCGACCTCGCCACGTACGAGCGTCTTCGCGCGATGATCCCGCGCGTCCGTGCATCGATTCGTGACGGGCGCATGCCCTCGGACTTCGCCATGGACGCGCAGAGCGTGGCGCTCTTCACCGCCTGGTGCGACGGTTACGCTCCACCCTGAAGTGTCACGCTCGGGCTCCTACCCGGGCCCCTCGGCACGGGGCTCGGCGCGAGCGAGCGCAAGAGGAGCGCAGGCGCCGTCCTTGGCGTATAAGCGTGGCCATGCTGCTTGATCAGGTCGTTGATCGGTTTCGAGACGTTCGCTTCCGCGGCAAGGTCCGCCTCCTCTCGCGCGTCGTGGCACCGAAGGGAACACGCCGCGTCCAGGTCTTCGGCTCGAACATGACTCTCGACCTGTCGATCCACATCGACCGTCAGGTGTACATGGGTTGCTACGAGCCGCTGAATACCTACCGTTTCGGGCGCGTCGTCCAGGTAGGGGATACGGTCTTCGACGTCGGGGCGAACATCGGCTACTTCACGGCTCTCGCGGCTCGGCGCGTCGGGCCAGCGGGGCGGGTTTTTGCCTTCGAACCGCATCCGTTCAACTTCCCGTTGCTCGCGCGGATGATCGAAGACAACCGGCTCCGTCAGGTTACTCCGCTCGAGTTCGGACTCGACGAGAGCGATGGGAGCGGCGTCGTACACATGAGTCACCAGAGCGACTACGCGAACCGGGCCGCGACCATGGTCGGCTCTGCCGAGGGGCAGGTCGCCGCAGCGGTCGCGACTCGCTCGATCGACTCTTTCGTCAAAGAGCGCGGTATTGAACGAATCGATCTGCTCAAGGTCGACGTCGACGGCTTCGAGACGCGGATTCTCAAGGGGGCGAAGGAAACGCTTGCGGAGGGAAAAATTCGCCATGTCATCATCGAGCTGAGCCCCCACTGGCTTCGGGCGAGCGGGAGTAGCCAGGAAGAGGTCGTACGGCTCTTGGCCGAAGGGCACCTCAGGGATGTGTCGGACGAGGACCGCTGGATCTCGCGGTTGCTCGGCGGCACGGACGACAGACACTTTGCGACGTCGGCCGAAACGCAGCGCTAGCCGCACCACCTAGTCCTCGGCGAGGCTCGCGGCCCCGAGACTACGAGCTCGTCTCGCGCGCCTCGGCGATTGCCTCTTCGAGCGCGTCCCGCACGCTCCTCTTCGGCGACCACCCCAGTGCTCGCAGCTTCGACGAGTCCCCTACGAGGCACGGCAGCTCCACGGGCCGCAGGCGCGCCGGATCGACCTCGATGCGAGCATCCACCTCGCTGGCTGCGATCATCTCTTCGACGACGCTTCGCACCGTGCGCCCCACGCCGCTCGCGACGTTGTACGCCTCGCCGGCAACGCCGTGCTCGAGCAGCAGGCGATAGGCCCCGACGACGTCCTCGACGTGCGAGAAGTCACGCACCGGCTCGAGATTCCCGACGGACAGCACGCCGCCCCCCTTCATCGCGCAGAGCTGTCGCGCGAACGACGGAACCGAGAACGTCGGTGCCTGGCCTCGCCCCAGGTGATTGAACGGGCGCGCGGAGATCACGTGCAGTCCGTACGCGCGATGAAACTGAAACGCGGCGACCTCGGCCGCCACCTTCGACGCCGCGTATGGGCTCGTCGGCACCAGCGGCCACGACTCGTTCGCACGCTCCCCCGGCGGTGTCGCGCCGTACATCTCCCCGGACCCGACGAGCAGCACGCGCGCCTTCGGCGCGACAGCGCGGACGACGGCGCAGAGGTTCACGGCTCCCAGCGCGTTCACGCGGAACGTCTCGAGCGGCGCCTCGTGACTCCTTGCCACCGAGCTCACTCCCGCGAGGTGCACGATCGCGTCGGGCGCGAACGGGGCCAGTGCGCGGGCGATCGCCCCCTCGTCGAGCACGTCGACGACCTTCTCTCCCGCACGCTCCGGCGGGCCGGCCAGCGCCAGGACTGCGTCCCCGCGCGACCCCAGGAGCGCACAAAGATGACGCCCGACGAACCCGTCGGCGCCCGTCACTGCGACGCGCATCAGCCGTTCGTCCGCTTCAATCGCGCGACGTCCGCGTCGACCATCATCTCGACGAGCGCCTTGAAGCTCACTTTCGGCTCCCAGCCGAGCTTCTTCTTCGCCTTCGAGTAGTCCCCGATGAGCAGGTCGACCTCGGCCGGTCGGATGAACTGCGGGTCGATCTCGACGTGCTTCTTCCAGTCGAGGTCGACCCGCGCGAACGCGATCTCGACGAGCTCGCGCACGCTGTGCGTTTCCCCTGTGGCGATGACGTAGTCGTCGGGCTCGTCCTGCTGGAGCATCCGCCACATCGCCTCGACGTAGTCGCCCGCGAAGCCCCAGTCGCGCTTCGCGTCGAGGTTGCCGAGGCGCAGTGTGGTGGCGAGGCCGGCGCGAATCTTCGCGACGCCATGGGTGACCTTGCGCGTGACGAACTCGAGCCCGCGCCGCGGCGACTCGTGGTTGAAGAGGATGCCGCTGGCCGCGAACAGACCGAACGACTCGCGGTAGTTGACGGTGATGAAGTGCCCGTACGCCTTGGCCACGCCGTACGGAGACCGCGGATAGAACGGCGTCTCTTCCGTTTGCGGGACCTCGCGCACGCGGCCGAACATCTCGGACGACGATGCCTGGTAGAACCGTGCCTTCGGCGCCGCGTGCCGGACCGCTTCGAGCACCTTCGTCACGCCGAGCCCGGTGAACTCCCCGGTGAGCACCGGCTGGTTCCAGCTCGTCGGTACAAACGACTGGGCGGCGAGGTTGTACACCTCGAGCGGATCCACCTTCGCGAGGAGGGACGCGATCGAATACTGATCGAAGAGATCCCCCTGGTGCAGCGTGACCTGGTCGTGGAGGTGCGCGATGCGCTCGGACTTCTCTTCCGACGAGCGCCGCACCATCCCGTGCACCTCGTACCCGCGCGAAAGGAGGAAGTCCGCGAGGTAGCTCCCGTCCTGTCCGGTAATGCCCGTGATTAGTGCGCGTTTCGTCATGGCTACGGTGTGGTCTATCACAAGAGACTCGCCACGCGAGCTGCGGGATCGCCTGAACTTTCGCGGGTTGCCGGGCAACGAAACCCCGGCTAAGAGGTCGCATTCATGAAGATCTGCATGGTCGGCACGGGGTACGTGGGGCTCGTCAGCGGTGCCGGATTCGCGGAGATCGGAAACGATGTCGTCTGCGCCGACGTCGCCACCGCCAAGATCGCGACCCTCCGTAAGGGGGAGATCCCGATCTTCGAGCCCGGCCTCGAGGACCTCGTGCAGCGGAACGTCGCGGCCGGACGGCTCACGTTCTCCGAGGACGTCCCCGCCTCCATCGCGGGGGCGCAGATCATCTTCGTGGCCGTGGGGACCCCCCCGCGCAGCGATGGCGGCGCCGACCTCACCGCGGTCGACAAGGTCGCGGAGAGCGTCGCCGCGAACGTCACGCGCGAGGTCGTCCTCGTACTCAAGAGCACCGTCCCGGTCGGCACGAACGCTCGCGTCCGTCGCATCGTCCAGGGGGCCAAGCACAAGGTTCACGTCGTCTCGAACCCCGAGTTCCTGAAGGAAGGGGACGCGGTCGTGGACTTTCTGCGGCCGGACCGCGTCGTCGTCGGATGCGATGCCGACGACACGTTCGCGCACGACATCATGGAGCGCCTGTACCACCCGGTGAGCCTCGACAAAGACCGCCTCATCTTCATGTCGCCGCCGAGCGCGGAGCTGACGAAGTACGTGGCCAACACGATGCTCGCGATGCGCATCTCGTTCGTGAACGAGATGGCCTCGCTCTGCGAGAAGGTCGGCGCGGACATCCACGAGGTCCGTTACGGCGTCGGCAGCGATCAGCGCATCGGCCCCAAGTTCCTCTACGCCGGGCCCGGCTACGGCGGATCGTGCTTCCCGAAGGATGTCCAGGCGCTGGTGCACACGGCGCGCGAGCATGGCGTCGAGCTCGATCTCGCCGGCGCCACGCACCGCGTGAACGAGCGCCAGAAGGGGACGCTCGCCCGCAAGCTCCGCACGCACTTCGACGGCGACCTCCGCGGCAAGCGCATCGCCGTGTGGGGCATCGCGTTCAAGCCGCGCACCGACGACATCCGCGAGTCGAGCGCGCTCACCCTCATCGACGTGCTCCTGGCGGAAGGGGCCGTCGTCGTCGCGCACGATCCGGCCGCGATGGACCAGGCGCGCGAGATGTATGGGACGCGCGTGACCTTCGCGGACGACGCTTACGAAGCGGCTCGCGGCGCCGACGCGCTCTGCCTCGTGACCGAGTGGCGTGAGTACCAGAGCCCCGATTTCGAGCGGCTCAAGTCCATCATGCGTCGGCCGTTGCTGCTGGACGGACGTAACATCTGGTCGACGTACGGACTACGTCGTCAGGGGTTCTTGTACGAGGCGATCGGGGCGCGCTCCGAGTAAGCCCTCGTGGCCTTCGGTTGGCTCAAGCCCGAGTACGTCTACCGACCACGGCAGGCGCTCCGTCGCGTCGTGCGCGTCTTCTCGCAGGCGCCGAGCAGCGAGTTCGTCGAGGTCCGCCTTCCGTGGGGAATGCCGCTTCGGGTGCGGCCGAATGAAGTCCGCGGTCGAGGCATGCTCGACCTCGGCGTCGTCGACCTTCCGGTGATCGAGGTCCTCTGGCGCCTGGTCGACGAGGGGGACGTCGTGGCCGACGTCGGAGCGAACATCGGCGCGATGAGCGCGGTCCTCGCCAAGCGTGCCGGTCGCAACGGGCGCGTCTTCGCGTTCGAGGCGCACCCGGAAGTCTTCAAGGAGCTCGAGTGGAACGTCGCCCTCTGGAAAGACGTGCGAGTCGAGGCGGTAAACGTCGCCCTCTCGCGCGAACGCGGCGTCGTGTCTCTGGAGGTTCCTGGCGACTTCAAGGCAAATCGTGGACTCTCGCGCGTGTTGGACGGCGTTGGCGTAGAGGGCGCGCTCACCGTGGCGGCCAAGCCTCTCGACGACTTCTTCGCGACCGAGGGCCTCGTGCTCATGAAGATCGACGTTGAAGGGCACGAGCTCGCCGTGCTTCAGGGGTCAGAGCGTGCGCTCGCCACCCTTCGCGACATCGTGTTCGAGGAACACCGCCCGCTTCCGACCCCGGTGACGGATCTCCTCTCGGCCCGCGGCTACCAGATCTTCCGGATCGCTCGTACCCTTCGCGGAGTCCAGCTCCTGCCGACCGGTTCTACGGTGCACCGCTCGTCATGGGAACCCACCAGCTTCCTTGCCACGCGCGACCCGGCGCGCGCGACGACTCGCCTGCGCAGCAGAGGTTGGCACGCCCTCGGCGGCCACCGCGGCGGAGGCTAGCTACACACCCTCAGGGATGCGAACGGCTTGGCATCTCACCGCAGCGCCGGTTTGCTTCCGACAGGCGGGGCTGACGCGCTCCTTGCGCGCGACGGACCCTCGATTCGCGGTTGCCCGACATGACGGAGGGCGCGCTTCAGGCCCTCCCGTGCCGGCGCCGCCGCACGCATCCCACATAGGAGCAGAAACATCGGGGTCCCGGGGATGTTCGACAGCGCACCGGCTCCGATGAAGGCCCCGAGCCAGTAGACGAAGACGAGCACCGTTCCGAACATGCTCGCCGCCGGCTGACTCGGTTTCGGCGCCTTCGTTCGCGATAGGAGCCAAGCGACGAAGCTTAGATAGATGAGGAGTCCGATGATGCCCTGCTCGGCGAGGATGCGTCCGTACTCGTTCTCGATGCCAATGACGCGGCCCGTGGCCAGTCGCTGCAAGAAGAACGGTACGCTCGTTCCGAACGCGCTCGCCAGGCCGTTCCCCAGCGGGTAGTGACCGAGCAGCGCGAGGAACGAGTTGTTGTTTGCGCTGCTCGCGAGGCGCGTCTGGACATAGTCGGTGTCGGCGAGCGTCTCGAAGCGCTGCATCCGCTCGTTGTTCATCACCAGGTAGCCGATGGCGCCGGCGACGATCGCGAAGCCGATGAGCGAGGTGAAGCGGAGGCGGAGCGAGAGCAGCGTGAACGTGGCGCCAATACAAAGGATGACCACGCACGAGCGCGACCCGCACAAGAAGATGCCGATGCCGGCAGCTGCGAGCCCTGCCATGCAGAGCAGGCGTACTCGCTTCGTCCCCTCGAGTCCGTGAAGGACGAACGGGATACTGAACAGCATCGAGGTGCCGTACCCGGCCGCGTGGATGAAGCACGAGGGGATGCGGTGGTAGATCTCGCCTGCGGCTGCGATGTCCTTCGAAGCGTAAATCAGCTCCGTCGTCCGGTTCAGCGGAACAATGGTATCGACTCCGAACTTGAACTCGATGCCGGCGATGACGAGCGCGAAGAGGTTGAGCAACGCGAGCGTCGGCGCGATGCGATCGAGATCGACCCGCTGCAGTCGGGCGCCCAAGACGAGGCTAGGGACCATGAGTGTCCAGGCGCGCAAACCTACGAGCTGGATGACCATCGGCTGCGAGTCCTCGAGCATCGGGCTGTACGCCATGCAGATGGCCGGCCAAAACATCAGGACGCGCGTCCAGGTCAGCGCCTCCTGGGAGCGATGCTCCGTCGCAGGAGACACGTACTGGAGAAGGTAGCCGCCGTAGAGCGCAACGAGCGCAGCATCAAAGACGAAATGCGTGAAGCCGTCGGGATAGCGGCCCCGGAGCAACCCGTACAGGTAGCCGACGACGAGGAGCGCTTGGAGGCCAGCGCCGAGCGAACGGCGGGCCGCCGCGCCCGTGGCGACGAACGCGAGGATGCAGAAGCCGAGACCGACCATCCGTTGTCCTTGGTAGCGCTCGAGACTCGGCTCGTAGTCGCTGAACGAAATATCAGAACCGGGCTCCCGTGCAAGCAAGGGCGGGCGACGCCCGCGCCACGCGCGCCCGTCAGATGCGTGGTCTCGTGCTCCCGTTCATGGTGTCGGGCCCGACGGCTTCCTCGCCGCGAACCAGGTTCCGCCTGCGAAGAGCCCCGCGACCTTCGTTCGCCCGGGTTTGGTCACGCGTGTGATGTTGTAGCCACGCCTCCCGAAGTACCGCGCGAGGTCCACTGGATTGCAGAGGTAGCAGGCGTCGTTGTCGGAGTGGAACGGAGGCTTGGTATCAGGCGTACGCATCGTGAAGGTCGCTTCCGGCGACGCGAGTTTCCGTGCGAGGCGCACGGTGTTACGGACGATACTGGCTATCACTTCGGGCGCTGTGTTGCCGCTCGGATGGCGAGGCATGCTCTCGTTACGGAAGAGGATGGTCGACAGCGGGCGATTCTTCGGAACGTACAGCACCAGCGAGCGCGCGCACACGAATGGGGAAACAAGGTTTGGCCCCACCACACACACGACACCTCCCGGCCGTAAGACGCGGGCGAACTCGGAGAGCGCCTGCGCTGGATCGGGCACGTGCTCGAGCATCTGGTAGCCGCTCACCACGTCGAACGTCGAATCGGGAAACGGGAGGCTCATCGCGTTGCCAGCCACGAAGGTGAGGCGGTCACGCGCGGCGACCTCGAAGGCGTCCGCCGTCAGATCCACCCCCACCGTGTCGAGACCGGCTTCGTGGAGGAGGAGCGACGTCCATCCCGAGCCGCAGCCCACATCCAGCGCGCGCCCTCCAGCCGGCGCTTCACCCGAAACGAAACCCACGTAGTCGCGGAAGTAGGCCCGCGCCGAGGCCTCGTCGAACGAATGAGGGCGAACGTCAGTGCCCTGGCGGTATAGCTCCTGCACGTCGGCGACCGCTCTTGAATGCTCAGTCATGGAGGACGCGGTACTTCTGCCTGCGATACCGACGCGGAGCAAGTAGAGACCGGGACCCGCTACCGAACAGCCTGGGCCGCCGCTGCGGAGGGGTCGGGCGGCGTTGCCGGGCCTTGGATTATGATAAAAAGCCCTCGATGACGTCCGCCGCGCACGCCGAGCAGAAGAACGCGCTGCCGAAAAGCGACTCCCTGCACATCATCCATGTGCACAGCGGCAACATCTATGGCGGCGTCGAGGTCGGGCTCGGTTCGAACGCTCGTCTCGGTCCATCGCGAGGCATCGACCCCGACTTCGCGCTCT
>Ga0302320_10016503_pt1 | contig 15073 bp, 13 predicted proteins | sample Bog_T0_3_FD_202130 | JGI IMG/M metagenome (GOLD analysis project Ga0302320, IMG submission 202130) | Peat permafrost microbial communities from Stordalen Mire near Abisko, Sweden - Bog_T0_3 | ecosystem: Environmental > Terrestrial > Soil > Wetlands > Peat | place: Sweden: Abisko, Stordalen Mire... | reverse complement strand
CAGGGCGAGCCGGAGCGCAAAACCCAGAAGATACCGTTCAGAACCCGCCGGTCATCTACTCGCGGCACACCGCGAGGCTTATTGGGCAGCAACGGCTGGATCACCTTCCACTCAAACTCCGTCAGTTAGTAGCGGGCCATGGTCAAACTCCTTCAAGGAGCTTGAATCACATTCCGCCGCAAAACGGAATCCTTTATGGGTATGCGACCTAATATAGCCACCCAACTGTTCGGATGCCTTTGATATCGCTTTCATCCAACCTTTTCCGGTTTTTTCGGCTGCCTGTTTCTAGCGCCCGTCATCGCTAACTTTGCGAAGTCCGGCCGAGTTGCAGTCGCCTCTCGGCTGGCACAACTTTATGACGTGCCGCGATAAATACCTGGCTGCGACGCAGGCACGGCTCGGCTCAGCTGCGGCACCTCATGGAGTCCGGTGTGATGGTACCGAAATCGCAGCGTATCCGTTACTCGATAGCGTTAGACGAGGAAGGACTTAATCCGACTATTCCGGAGCGACCTCCGCGAGCAGTTCGGACGTGTCGCGCCAACGCAAACAGGCTGCGCCATGTTGAGGACCCACCTCAGCCATTGCCGGAACATCGTCAAGGCAGCGATCCAGCCTGATCGGACAGCGGTTGTAGAACGGGCATTCCCGGCGGGGATTTATCGCGCTTGGAATCTCACCTACCACCAGGTTGCGGGGCAACCGACGGGTGGGATCAGGCGACAAGACCGCCGACATCAGGGCGCGCGTGTATGGGTGGCGCGGGTCTGCCATTATCGCCGCCGTCGGAGCTTGCTCCACGATGTGGCCGAGATACATGACTGCAACGCGGTGGCTCAAACGTTCGACCGCCATGATGTCGTGCGAAATGAATAGGTACGCCACCGCCATGCTGCTTTGAAGCGAGCGCAGCAGACCCAGGATTTCCTCGCGGACCGTGGGATCAAGCGTCGAGGTCGGCTCGTCAAGTACGACAAGCTTCGGGCTGGTGATCAGCGCCCGTGCAATACCCACTCGTTGCTGTTCGCTTGCCGTCAATTCAATCGGGAATCGAGCCAGGTATTGCGGCCCAAGACCCACTCGCTTCAGCATCTCGGCTATCATGCCGGGCCAGGCGCGGGCCGGTGCATCGCGCTGCAGGGCGAGCGGCTCCTCGACGGTCTGTCGCACTGTCCGGCGCGGGTTCAAGGAGGCGAACGGATCCTGGAACACCATCTGCAAGCGCGACCGTAACGGCTTGAGTTCGCGTTTCGCAAGCCGCGTGATGTCGGAGCCCTCGAAGCGAATACGCCCATCCGTCGGCTCAACCAGGCGAAGCAGGCATCGGCCAACCGTCGTCTTTCCCGATCCGCTCTCCCCGACGAGCCCGAGAGTTTCTCCTCGCCCGATCTCAAAGCTGATTCCATTGATAGCGCCCACATAGTCTTGTCCCTTAAGGTAGAAGCGCTTGACGAGCCCTTCGACGGCTACCAGGGGATCGGTCATCGGACGATCTCTGAAGATGTGTTGGTTGTGGCGGCAGCGCTGACGGCGCGCAAGTCGGCAGCTGCAATCAGTCTGCGAGTAACGGCGTGGCGAGGGGTTAGCAGCACATCTCGAACGGATCCCATTTCGACGATCAGACCTTCGTGAAGAACCGCAACGCGATTGCAATACTGGGCAACGATTCCGAGTTCGCGAGTCGCCAGTACCTGGGCGGCGCCACTTTGGTGACAAAGCTCTATCATCAGGTCGAGCACCTGTCGTTGCACCGTCACATCAAGGCCCACCGTCGGCTCGTCAGCGATGATTAGCGGCGGCCGATGCACCAGTGCGATAGCAAGGCAGACGCGCTGCGCCATGCCGCCGCTCAACTCGTGCGGATAGGCCGCGAGCCAGTGCTCCGCATCGCCGATCCCGATCGCGCCCAGCATCCTCGCGGCGCGCGCATGTGCCTCACGGCGGGAACACCGAGAATGGGCCCGAATATGCGCCACCATGAGATCGCCAACTCGCACCAGCGGATTGAGCTGGCTCTTGGCGTTGGGAAGCAGAGGCAGGATCTCGTAGCCGCGAATGGCGCGCAGTTTCTTTTCGTCGAGTTCGGCCAGATCCTTGCCGCGGAAAACGACGTGGCCCGCCCGCCGCTGCAGGCCCTGGCCGAGCAGCCTGACGATGGCGCGAATGAGGATCGACTTACCGGAGCCAGGGAGGCCGACAACGCCGAGAATTTCCCCGGGCATGAGGTCGAAGCTCACGCCGTCGAGGATGGGAGGGCAACCAGAGGCCTCGATAGCGAGCCCGCGGACCGAAAGCACCGCGCCCTGTGCGGAAGGTGCGGCGGCTTCGGCCTGCGCCGCCGGCGCGATGTGATCTTTCGATAAGGGACGACGCGAGGGTATTGTTCTTTGCCCCGGCTCCATCAGCTTGCCTACGATGTCGCCCATGACGGCAAATGTGAAGACGATCAGGCCCAACAAGAGCCCTGGAAACAACGCCACCCACCACTGTCCGATGATCATGAACTTGGCGCCGCTCGCGATCATCGCCCCGAGTTCAGGCGTAGGCGGGCTAACGCCGGCACCCACGAAACTCAGTCCTGCGGTCAATAGCACCGCAAAGCCTATCGTTACCGACACCTGAACCAGGACTGTCGGCCAGGCGTTCGGAAGCAGATGCTTAAAACCGACACCGAGTTCGGAGTTGCCGAGGGCCACCGCAGCCTCGGCATAAGGATGCTCGCGCAGGGAAAGTATTTCAGATCGCACCAGACGAAGGAACACCGGAAAATTCACGAATGCGACCGCGAGAACTACGTTAACCGGTCCGGTGCCGCGAATCGCCACCAGTACCATAGCCAAGATGAAGACAGGGAACGCCTGAACGACGTCGAGGAGACGCAGGGTTCCCTCCGATACCCATCGCATCGCGCGCCGATCTGCTCCCTCGAAATATCCGGCGACAACGCCAAGCGGCGCGCCAATCGCGACCGAGATGGTGGTAGCAATGACGGCGATCAGTACGTCGGTGCGAGGAGCAGCGATGAGCCGGGACAGGACATCGATGCCGTTCTCGTCTGTTCCGAAAGGATGTGCGCCATTCGGAGACACCAGCCGCTGTAACGGGTCAGCAAATGTCGGCGGATAGGGTGCGACAAGCGGACCGAAGGCCGCAACAATAAGGATAAGAACAAAAAGAACCAATATCGCCCGGTCGAAACTGCTGAGGCGCGACCACAAGCCTATGACAGTCGGGTGTGCCGAATACCTTGCTACGATTGCAGAAGACCGCTGCCGGCGCCAATCGTCGTTACCCTGACTCGTACTCAAGTTATCCTCGCTGAGATGCGCGGATCGATCATGAACTGCAGGAGATCGACGATCAGATATACCATCATCGTGAAGACCGCAGCGACCAGCACGAAGCCCTGTATCGGCGCATAGTCTGCCGTCGTGATCGACTGCACAGCATACTGGCCGATCCCGTTGAGATTGAAAACCGTTTCGATCAGAACAGCGCCGCCGAGCAGATATCCGGCAACGACTCCCGTGACCACAACTGCCGGCGGCGCCGCATTGCGCATCGCCCATAGCAGGATCGTGCGCCGCGGCAGGCCGAGGCCTTCGGCATAGATCGTGTAGTCGCTGCGAAGCGCCGCTTCCATGCTTGCTCTCACCATCTTGAAGATCGGACCGCCATAGACAAACGCGAGCGTAATGGCCGGCAGTGCGAGATGCGACAGAGCCGACCTAAAGCTGTCGAAATTCCCGGCAAGCAATGTGTCTACGACGTAGAAGCCCGTAACCCGCTCGGGCGGAAGATCGAGGATGGCGAGCCTGCCCTCGGGACCAGGCGCCCACCCCAGCACGCTGAAGAAGAAGAAGATGAGGACCAGGCCGAGCCAGAAATCCGGCAAAGCTCCGGCAAGCAAGCCATAGCCGAAACTGATGCGCCGCGTCGCGCGCGCCAGCCAACCGCGGGATGGACTCGCCGAAAGAAGGGCGACCGGCACCATCACCACCAGCACGATGAGCATGCCGGCAGTGATGAGTTCGAGCGTTGCTGGCGCGCGGACGAGAAGATCTTGAGCAACCGAGCTCGAATTGACCCAGGACCTGCCGAAGTCACCCTGAAGCAGACGCTGCAGGTAGGCGATGTATTGCTGCGGTAGTGGCTCGTCGAGGCGGAGCTGGTGGCGAAGGAGCACCACTCCCTCCTCTGGGGCAAGAGGGCCCAATTCCAGGCGGGCCGGGTCACCCGGCAGCATGCGCACGAGAGTGAACGTGATGATCGAGATCAGGAACAGTTGCGGGACCAGAACCAGCAGGCGCCGACCGATGTACTTGAGCGTCGGCATGGTCCCTAAACCCGCACTTTGACTCGCCTTGCCTCAGGCACCTGCTCGCATCGCGGTCCAGGCGGATGACCTGGACGAACGGATTACAGGCCGCATGATCGAGTAAGAGGGTCCAAGATGCAACGCCTTACTTGGCGAAGGACATCTCGCTGACTTTATAGTACTGGGTGGTAAACCACTTCCAGCCCGATAGGTTGGCGCTCATGGCGTTTACATATGACGGCTCTGCGATCCAACCCAGTGTTGCTGCCTCGTGGATGCGTTGTTCGGCGGGGCGGTGGAAGGAGTTACGCTCCGCAGAATCGGTGATTGAAGCGCCCTCTTCGAGCAAGCGGTCGACCTCCTTGTCGCTGTAATTTTGGTAGTTGACGGCATTGCCTGTCAGGTAAAGCAGCCTGAGCGCGTAGTTGGGGTCCGGCTGAATCGGGTAATCGAGCCAGAGCGCAAAATCGGCTTTCTTTGACTGAACCATGTCAGAATGAGCCGACACGGGCTGCTTGCGCAGATCGATGTTAATCCCGACCTGAGATAGCGTCGACTTCAAGAGCACGGCTATGTTCTCTTCCACCGGGTCGCCGGCGCTATAGGTCAGTATGGTCTCGAACCCATTGGCATAGCCTGCCTCGGCGAGCAGGCGCTTGGCCTCACCCATGTCATATGCGTAGTTGTTGAATTCCACATAGCCCGGATAGACGCTGGGCATTACGCCTTCCCAGGTGACGGCCAGCCCGCGATAAATATCTTTGACGATCTGGTCACGCGCGAGCAGATGATTGATGGCTTGGCGAACCTGCACCTTGTCAAACGGCGCCTTATTGTTGTTCATCACCAGATAGATCGACTGGTTGCCGCGAACCGCGGCCACGCGCACGTTGGATGCGGTTGCGAGGCTAACCGCCTCGTCGGGCGAAACGCCTTCGATCAAATCAACCTTGCCCTCCCTGAGAAGTGCGAGCCGGCTCGCCGATTCCGGGACGACCTGATAGATGATGCGCTTGATCTTCGGCGGACCCTGCCAATAGTTCGGGTTGGCGTCCATCACTACGCGATTGCCCGCTTCCCAGCTGCGGATCACATAGGGCCCGAAACCAACAACGCTCGTCGAAGCCCATTTGGTGGCCCACGGGTCGTCAGGCGTCGAATGCTTCTTCGCTTCCGTGCTATCGTACCAATACCAGTAGAGGTTGGTCAGAATCTTGCAAATCAGCGGCATCGGCTTCTCGGCACTGATCCGCACGGTGTAGTCGTCGACTTCATGCCACTGTTTTGGGTCGGGCGCGTTCGCGGCATTCTGCATAAACGTTCCAATCGCTTTGAGCTCGTGCGCGCGTTCAACCCTCCACAGCACGTCCTTGGCCGTGAATTCGTTTCCCGCCGCCGACTTCACTCCTTTGCGCAGATGATAAACGGCGGTCTTGCTATCCGCACTCAAATCGCAGTTCTCGACAATGCCCTGGTCCATCTGCTGCGTCCGGAAGTCTGGGTAGCTGAACCCTGGAATCCTGGTCGGATCTGCCCCCGGGGTCGGCGCATACGGATAGGTAGTCGGCTTCCATTCTGCACCGGATTCGATAATTTGTGCCGCCATCGTCCACGTTTGTGGTCCCGATTGGCGGTCAACATCCACGCCCTGTGGAGTTCCCGGTACCGCAATGATGATGGTGTCTTTGGTTTGCGCCAGAGACCCGCCGCTGGCCAAGGCCAGCACTCCGCATCCGAGCGCCAAGATGACCAGAAGCTTCCTCATCAAAGTGCTCCCTATTGTCTCGAGATTCAGAGACTTAGGGGCCGATCGTAGGCGGCCTTGTCCGCAAGTTTGTCCCTGATCGACTTCCCCAATCCGCCCTACCCCAGCCTGTCCTTTGAGGGCGCCGCGCAGAAGTTTAACTTCATCTCAACGGCGTTGTCGAGCGTTGCCTTCCTCGGCGCGAAGTGGCGCCGGGCCACCGCGTTCTATGTCATTTGGCCTAGCTGCTTTCTGGCGCAAAAAACTGGGGGTGTTCGCGTGCAAGGACCCCTCACTCCCTCGATGATTGGCACGAGCTGATGAGGCGACGCTCGAGCGCCCTCTAAAATAAGATTTAATTGTGTCGGCGCACCGCGAGCCTACCTCAGGTCAAAACATTGGGGCTCCGGTAAATCTCAGTGCCTCTCCCTCGTACCGAATATTTCGATCGTCCGTCGAGTGGTTGGTGATCTTGACCTGACCTGTCGCTTCATCGCCGCATGGAGGCACGATTGTGTTCGCACGAAGTGCAGGTTTGGCCGCAACGTAGAATGTGCGGGTCAGTGGTATTCCGCGCGGCCCAGCAAATGCTGGTGGAATGAACAAGCAGGAGAAGTGCAATGAATGTCGATCTTACGATGAAAACCGATCCTGCGGGAATCAGCATTCCTGACAGCAAGCTCGCCCGCGAAATAACCGAGCTGGTGCGGGACACCGAAACGCCACTACTCTTCCACCATTCGAGCCGTGTCTACTACTGGGGCGCCCTGGCGGGGAAGCGTCGCGGACTCAAATTCGACCACGAGCTGCTTTATGCAGGCGCAATGTTCCACGACATGGGTTTGACCCATCAGCACAGCAGCGCCCATGAGCGCTTCGAAGTCGATGGCGCGAATGCCGCCCGCGACTTCCTGCGAAGCCACGGCATCGCCCAAGGGGATGTTGAAACGGTCTGGACAGCGATCGCGCTGCATACAACACCCGGCATCCCGCAACACATGCATCCGGTCGTGGCGCTGGTGACTGCCGGTGTTGAAATGGATGTGCTCGGGATAGACTATGCCGAGTACAGCGACGCGGAGCGTGAGGCGGTGATGCGTGCACATCCGCGTACCGCGCATTTCAAGGAAAACATCATCCAGGCCTTCTACGACGGCATCAAGCACAAGCCGGGAACGACCTTCGGCAACGTCAAGGCCGACGTGCTCGCGGACAAGGATCCCCATTTCGTCCGGGGCAATTTCTGCAGCGTCATCCGAGGATCCGCCTGGCGCGGGTGAGCCCACCACCCGTGCGAATGGGAAATCAAAGCGACGAGCTTGCCAGCGAGAGAACACGCCGGCTCGATGCAGGCTGACGCGACTTGACAACTCGTGCCGCCGATCCGGGCCGCAGCCTAACACCGCTGCAGGAAGGCCGCCGGATCGAGAGGATATGGCAGCGATCTCGACGGGTCGATGAGTGGTCGGCGCCCTGAAGCCCCGCACGTTCTTAGGTCGGCTTGGACGCGTTCTGGTCGCGCAGATGCTCGATGTCCGTGGCGTTAAAACAATGCTCGAAACCTCCGTATAGCTCCCGCATCCTTTTCTATACCCGACTCTTACCACCGTATGATTGAGCCTCAATCTCGATCATTTAATCTCGCGGACAGTCCTGGAAGAGCGCGCGCTGATACGGCTCGTACAATTCTGACCAAACTGCAAGAGAAGGTAATCGTGAGCAAAAACCGTGGCGTCGTCTACACCAAACCCGGAGAGGTCCAAGTCCAGGACATCGCCGATCCCAAGCTCGAGAACCCGCGAGGCCGCAAGATCGAGCATGGCGTGATCCTGAAGGTCGTCTCGACCAACATCTGCGGATCCGATCAGCACATGGTCCGCGGCCGCACAACTGCCCCGGCAGGCATGGTACTCGGGCACGAGATCACGGGCGAGGTGATAGAGAAGGGATCGGACGTCGAGATGATCGAGCTGGGCGATCTCGTCTCGGTGCCGTTCAACGTCGCCTGTGGACGATGCCGCTGCTGCCGGGAGACGAACACCGGCGTGTGCCTGACAGTCAACCCCGGTCGCGCCGGCGGCGCTTATGGTTATGTTGACATGGGCGGCTGGATCGGCGGCCAGGCCCGCTACGTCATGGTTCCCTATGCCGATTTCAACCTGCTCAAGTTCCCGGACAAGAATAAGGCCATGGCGAAGATCATGGACCTGACCATGCTGACGGATATCCTGCCGACCGGCTTCCACGGCGCGTTGACTGCGGGTGTCAAGCCGGGTTCGACGGTCTACGTCGCCGGCGCCGGCCCGGTAGGGCTCGCGGCGGCCGCCTCCGCCCGGCTGCTGGGTGCGGCTGTGATTATGATCGGCGACATGAACGAGGCCCGCCTAAGCCACGCCAGCAAGTTCGGCTTCGTGCCGATCGATCTCACCAAGCACGATCGCCTTGGCGAACAGGTGGCCGCGGTCGTCGGCGAACCGACGGTAGATTCGGTCGTCGATGCGGTGGGTTTCGAAGCCAAGGGTCATGGAGGTGGCGATCAGCCCGCGATCGTGCTGAACCAGGCGATGGAGATCATCCGGCCGGCTGGCGCTATCGGCATACCGGGATTGTATGTCACCGAAGATCCGGGCGCCCATGACCAGGCCGCCAGAACCGGCAACCTCAGTCTTCGCCTGGGCCTCGGCTGGTCCAAGTCAAACTCCTTCCACACCGGCCAGACGCCCGTCCTGCGCTACAATCGCCAGCTCATGATGGCACTCCTGAACGACCGCCTGCCGATCGCGAAGATCGTCAATGCCAAAGCGATCAGCCTGGAGGATGCCCCGAAGGGCTACGCCCAATTCGACCAGGGCATCGCCGCCAAATTCGTGCTCGACCCGCACGGCTTGTTGCCGAAGGCGGCCTGAACGTCCTCGACTTTGTCATCACAAGGGGCATCAAAATGCACGGGATATTCGCAGCGCCGCACCTGAACACCGCCTTGAGGCCGCTGGACGGGCGCGCGGCCACTAACGCGTTTGATGAGCAAAGACCCCCGCGCGATCCCGTCAGACCACCGAATGCATCGGGGTTGGCGTCAGAGGCAACGGGTGACCTCGTGGTGCAAATCGCCCGCGATGAGCGCTTCTTTCTTCACAATGGAATTGTTCACGATATCAGAAATGTCCTTCAGGTCCTCTTGAGCGGGCTTACGGTAGCCCAGGACCGCATTGTGGGGGGACGCGCCGGCGAGGTTCCAGAGATCCTCGGCGAGCTTGGCGAAGCTGTGGACAGGGCAAACGCGCTTTTGCGCCAGCTGCGAATTCCGCCCTCCCCCGAAAAGCGCAAATCCGCCGTTAGCGTCGGAAAGATGCTCGCAAGACTAGATACGTCTCTCCGTTGGGCGCTCGGAGCGTCCAATGAACTGGTGATCGCTGTCGTGTCGGACTTGCCGGCAATTTACTGCCTCGAAAGCGAACTCGAAAACGTCATCCTGAACCTGGTCATCAACGCTCGTGATGCAATGCCCGCGGCTGGACGGGTGACGATAGAGGCCGTTCGCGGCGCGGGCTCGAACGTTGTTCTGCGCGTCCACGATACGGGCGTGGGAATGGATATCGGCGTAGCGGCGAAAGCGTTCGACCCTTATTTTACGACGAAAAGTGCAACCACCGGAACGGGCTTGGGGCTGGCGAAGGTCGCAGCATTTGCGCGGTCGATCAAAGGCTCCGCCCGGATCGAGCACACTTCAGCGAGCGGCACTACTATGGCCCTTTACCTCCCGATCGCACCACGGGCCTAAGTCAAGAAGTTGCGCCTTGCGCCGCTCATCCGGTGGATTAATTATTCCCGGCTTTCAATTTCCCCCGACTTTCGCGCGCCAGCACGTCGATCTTTCGCTTGCCGTTTGCTTCGAGGCTAAGCAGGCCGGATGAAACGGACCGGGCTCAATCGGCTGGCGCTTGGCCCCTGCCCGGCTCGATATGACGGGACGAAGCGCCGTGCGCCGCCCTCATCCAGCACGAATTCAGGCGTGGATCGGACCATTTCCGTATCGCGCACTAGCGCAAGGTGGCGATTGTCTAGGATCAGCCATTGCCCGTCGACACGCGCGGCCACGACAGCGTGATCTTCCTTCGGCAGCAGGTTTCGCACGACGACGATCTTCACATCGGCATAAGACAAGCCCGCCTGCAGCAACGCAAGATACTTTACGATTGCGTAGTCCTCGCAATCACCGTGACGGGTTTGCAGGGTTTCGAAAGGTGGACTCCAATGGTCCTCAACGCCCCATTGCGCCTCGTCGCTGCTGGGCGTGATGGCGAGATCAACGGCCCGGTTAATCAGGCCGACACGAGCGCGGCCCGAGCGGCCGGCGCCCTCAGCCACAATATCGAGCAGGTTTCGCGCGACCGCGGGACATGCTTCTTGCGCGCGGCAGCGCGCCAACACTTGTTGTTCACCGTCGATATCCGCCTCGACAGCGCGCCATTTCGCCGCAAGCCCTCCGGCAACAGGCTCGGTCTCCATGCCGAATAACGGCGGCGCCTGCCGGTTTCTCTCCATGCCAGCGTCTTGTGGCACTGTCTGTGGTGAGTCCCCGATAAACGCGGCTGCCTCGAGATAGCCGGCGTCGAACCGAACGAGGTCCCCCAATTGTGGCGACGGCGAACGCATTGCAGCAGAGACGATGAGAATGCACACGCCGATGACGACGCCGGCGCCGCGCATCGCTTTTTCGTAACCCAAGCCCGAAAAGATGGCCATCGTGGCCAGGCGATAGGGTCTCATTTTGAATTTGCCGCCGATAGCTTGTGCATTTTCGTTCGGGGCGCGGCAACCGCGGGGCAGGCCTGCTCTCGCGGAAACAGCGTCACGTTGATCCCTGACGAGACAACTTCCGAATCCGGACTTGGTCCAGCCTGGATCAAGTCATTATGGCGCACCGAGACTTCCGAAAGCGGAGAGGTCGCTGCACGCACAAGGAGGGCCCGGAGTTTCGGATGCAGACCCTCGCCACGCGATGCTGCGAGAACGTTGAATTGATGGAAAACGGTCATTACTCGAGCTCCCATGCTGCTTCCGCGATTGATAACGCATGACCGTCGTGAGGAGGTTCTTACGGCCGTTGCTTTCATTTCCAGCGGGTACAGAGCGCTCGTGTTGTGGATGCTCTGGAACTCGGGAATGGATTTGCCGATTGCACAAGGTCGCTCGCGACGCGTGCAACAGCGTAGAGTCCAGGAGATAGGGGTTCGAACGCACTTGGCGATTAAATATGAAGTTATTTTGCGGTCCAATTCGCTAGAATTCGCCTGCCGCGCAGAATGTCATCACATGCTTTGCTCAATATGACTGATGTACGGCACCCGCGGCATTGAACGCACGTTGGACGCGGGATGACAGCGAGCACCCCTTCGATCATCGACACAACTCTCATTTTTTCGGCGCCCGCCGTTTCAGTGCGAATTTAGCGACTAAAATGCAATTTAATGGCCGTCCGGTGCATCGTAGCTATTTCTTTGATTGATGCTCGCGTGCAGCTCCAAGTCCGATTTCGAGTGCAGCGGGCACCCAGCCGGGCGGCGAACGGCAATGCGAGCCTCCCGCAAAACGAGGAGCCGAACGATGAAGATGAAGTATTTTCTGGCAGCGCTGCTGCTTGTGCCGTCACTCGCTGCGCCAGCCATGGTCCAAGCGCGAACGCAGGGTACCAGCACTGCGCCGCGGGCAACCGAGGGCCGTGAGGTCGCGGCTCCGTCGTGGAGCGCTGCCTGCATGACCGACCACGGCCCAAGCCAATGCGGCGAGCCTATGTGGGTTTACGGGAGCCCAGATCGGGTCGCACGATACAAGAACGCGTTCTGACGTACGCGGGCGCGAGCGCCGCCAGTCATCGGTCGGGTAACGAGCGCAGCTGTAAGTTGAAAAATGTTCTGCGTAGCAAAACCGGTTGGCGTTGCGACGGTCCGAACGAACGCCCAGCGCTGCAGCGAAGGCCGAGGCCTCGGAGATTTGATACCTACACAGCCCCCACATCCATGGCGCGGTAATCCCGCGTTATTCCGCGAACAAGATGGAGATGACAATGCGAAGGAAAATTCTCACCCTGGTTGTTGTTCCAGTGCTTACTGCACTCACCGCACAGGCGGCGGCCGCCTCTGAACACCACCACGCGCGAACGAAGCCCCGTGCGGTGGCAAGCGAACAATTTCGGAACAGCAACGCCTATGCGGCACCCGGCGATTTTGCGGTGCAGCCGGGATGGTCGGGCTACGACGGTGCGATGGGATCGGGGATCGCTGGTCACTGATCTGCAATGTTTCGAAGAAGGGCCCCGGCAATACCGGGGCTCTCGTCTAACCAAGCTCAGGGCTTGGTACCCGCAGAGCGGGCATTCCTGACGATCTTACTTTTCTTCGTAGGCAGCAGCGGCCGGGACGACCGATCGCAAACCTAGGTATGGCTGTCCTCAACCAAATGAAGATGGCGAATCAACCTCCGTGTAATGGTCCGCTCCATCTGTCGGATTATATTTGGTTGCGGCTGTTCCCGATGAATGGAGGTCGCTGTGAAACTGTCTTATCTGATCCTGGCAACCATAATCCTCTCGCCGGTTGCATCACAGGCAAAGTGGAAGCCTCAATACGCTTCCGTTCCACAGGAAATGCAAGACTGGTACAAATCTCGGAAACTGACCGAAGCCGCCGCGAAGCGCTTCGCGTTTAAAAGTTGCTGCGACGGCTCTGACAAAGTCGAAACGCAATTCAGAGTCGACAATGCGACCGGCGGGGATAAGTGGTACTTCCAAAAAGACAGCCAGTGGGTAGAAGTACCTGCGGACGTTATCTGGTGGGACGAACACTCGCCCACTGGGGAAGCCATCCTGTTCGCCGTCGACGGCAAGCCGACCTGTTTCTTCCCGCCGCGAGGAGGACTGTGATGGCCGCCCTCATCCAGTCAACTACCACGCCCTCGAAGATCTCGCCTGCCACTGCTGTTCCTCTTCCCGCTGTAACCGTCCAATTCATATCTGGCGAATGATCGTTCGCGTTCGATCGCCATGGCGTTGGTTTGGAGTTAGTTGGAATAGTTACGCGCAGATGAGCGAGCCGGTCTGCGAGGCGACATTATTCTCGGCGTTCGCGCTTCCGGCTCCCATGCGTATCCCTGCGAATATGGATCGTATGCGCCATATGCGCCTGAAAGCCCGGGCACACCGTAACCTCCCATACCGTAACCCCCCATGCCGTAACCTCCACCTGCATAACCTCCAGCCGCAAAATTTGCGTCACCTTCTCCGGCCTGCGCGAAAGCCTGGGTGGTCAGTCCAGCCATTAGCGAAACAACAAGCAGGGTAAGAATTTTATTTCGCATTTTCATCTCCATTTCTTTACCGAAAAATCGCGGGGTGCGCCTTTCCATGCATTGGAGATAGGAAGATCTGTCGCTGTCCCAACTAAATTCACCGTTATGAACCTGGAGAGCATTCTCGAGAAAGCAAATCCGACCTTTGAATTTTGACGTGAGCAAAACTCTGCCGGAACTACCCGGCCATTTCTAAAATAAGGAACATGATTGAAAACGAAAACTCCGTGTTCTGACGCACTCGTATTTGGAAGAGAGTGCACGGTGTCCCTGGTCCGATCGAGCCGAACTGAGCAGAACCAGCTATATCGGGGTAGCAGAAGACGAGGTGACGAGCCGGATTCACTATTCCAGAGCGACTATTTTTCAAGCGACTTCTTGAGCACTAGGCCCACACGGCTTTCTGCTTAGCCCCCGCGGCTCATAGCGGACGGAGTCAATGTTGACCCGCTTGGATCGTTAATGATGGGTGCAAGAGTATTCCCGGAAGCGTTCGGGGGCCTAAATGCCATAGGGCGCGCCGCACCGATCGTCACTCCTCTGAGGACGGGTTCTCCCAGGCTCATCGGGCCTTCCGCAAGTGCAAACGTAGCTGGAAGAGCCAATACAATTGCTAGTGCCATTGTCGCAATTTTCATGAGTGTGCCTTTCTCGATTCGATGAACCAAAACATGGGAAGCATCTATGATCGTTCAATTAAATTCTTTTTTACCGCAACAGGCGCCGGCGGGCACTTCACATTTCGCAGAGCCGCGATGCACCAGCAATCGTCTTCCGTCACGCGTGTTCGCGCTAGTGGCTTTCTGTTGTCAGCTGAGTGCCTGGGGAGCGCTATGCAATCGCCTCTTTAATGGGTCAGACTGCCTGAGTTGCTTCCATTCCTCCGCTTCTGCGAGCCAGTATTTCATCAGCGAGTATTCCATTTCGCTTCTGGCGCGCGCGGCCTGCTCACGGCACATGGCTTCCAACGCCGTGAATTGCATTTTTGAATACATGGTCTTTCCTGTCATTGCTCCATCTATGCCTTCTCCTGTTCAATCCCAACTGACGATGTTGTAACGTGACTTGACACTTCCGCGATTAGATTTCCGATCTGTGTTGTTTTTCGGATTCGATTGTTCAGTTCCCAGGATGAACGGCAGCCGCACCGAGGTTACCATCGCCAACCAGGGACGACGACAGCGTCAGCACCTGCTCGCCGTGAGATTTCCGAGCCACATCCAATACCGCGTCGTTAAAGATTGCCTCGGTACTACCGCCTGGCGTACTTAGCTTTTTGAGCAGCTCCGATACGAGCACGCTGTTCCGACCACTTGAATCGTAAGCAATCTGATCAGGCAATTCGGACGTCACGACCAACGCGTTGTCGGGAACATCGATCGGAGCCAATCCGTGTGAATATTCGCGGAAGCGTCGTTCGAACGGGTTGCGACGCGATGCGTCAATCATAACGATCTCGGCGCCTGCGCCGGCCTGATTGAGCTCCGACAACAATGGTTCAATACCAACACCATCGCGCTCCACATCAGATTCCCTCCAGATCTTCGCATCGACCGGGATCATAAAATTTTCCCTGTCGACCTGAATTCCGTACCCGCCGTAGAACAGCACCACCGTTGCGTTGTGTTGCATCTTCGACTTAAGCCGCTCAACCGCAGCAT
>Ga0302320_10016501_pt1 | contig 15074 bp, 8 predicted proteins | sample Bog_T0_3_FD_202130 | JGI IMG/M metagenome (GOLD analysis project Ga0302320, IMG submission 202130) | Peat permafrost microbial communities from Stordalen Mire near Abisko, Sweden - Bog_T0_3 | ecosystem: Environmental > Terrestrial > Soil > Wetlands > Peat | place: Sweden: Abisko, Stordalen Mire... | reverse complement strand
TGCCATCTTCCTTTACGGCAGGAACGAGAACCGCACCGACGCCCGCCGCGACGAGGCGCTCTCAAACATCCTGGAGGTGCTGGCGCGCCGCCAGCGCTGGGGCGAGGCGCTCCGGTTCCCGGTGCTCACCGCTCACAGGCCGATCCTCCTAAGGAGCATCTTCCGGGTGGCGGCCTTTTACGGGGTGGACGCCCTCGTGAAGCAGTTAAGGGCCTCGACCCCGCCCGAGGAGCAGGCGGCCGCCGGCTTTGATGCCCTGACGGCCGAGGCCATGGCGCTCCAGGGCAAGCCCCGGAACGATCTGTACGGCTTCGTGGACGGCCACCCCGACCCCGCGGTGCGCGAGGCGGCCCTGAGGGGGGTCGTTGAGCGCGAGATCCTCTTTACGCGGTACGAGAGGCTGAAGATCCCATTCCGCAACGCGATCCAGACCGTACACCTGGTCGTCCAGAACGCCGCGCTCAGGGACAACGTCCCCAGTGTGGCCGCGATGCTTTACCCGGGCAACCCGGATAAGGGGGCGCCCCTCATCTCACTCTACCTCGCGGCCCTGGGCACGGCCCCGGACGGGGACGTCCCTCTCGAGGTGCACACCGCCTTCCTCCAATACCTGGCCGACATGGGCCGCCTGGAACAGGCCGCCTCCTATGTGCGCGGGCGCGGCCTTCCGGGAGCATTGAGGCAGGGCTGCGAGCTGAAGTTGATCGAGCTCTATGCCGAGGCGGGGCAGACCGCGGAGGCTGAGAAGGCGCGCCTTGCGTTTGCTCCGGCGGCCACACCGGGTGCGGACGATGCCGCCCTCGCCGAATTCCGGGGACGCATGGACTCGGTCGACCTTCCGCTCGTGGCGCGAAAGAGCACGTTTGCCGACCTCCCGATCTCCGACCCCTGCGTCATGGCGACCGCCATCATGGAGTGGGCGCTTACCCCCAATAGGTCCCAGCGCGGCGAGACGCCCTGGGACCCGGTCGTGACACGGTTCGCAGGAGGCTTTGATAACCTCCCGCTTCCCAAGTCCTCGGTCGTGGGCGACGCCGCCAGCACGCTCAAGCCCTATTAAAGGGTCGCATCCTATTGTACCCTAGGAACCGGTGAACATACTCTTCGTCAACTACGGCGACTTCACCACCAACAGCCTTAACCACATAGGCGGATTCGCGAACTCGCTGACGTCGCAGGGTCACGCGTGCGTGGTCGCCGTCCCTTCGGGCAAGGATTCCTTCTCATCGGTGTCGCGGCCCGCGTTCATCCCGGCGCTCTACAACGAGCTTTTGGGGAAACCCGCCTCCTTCCCCGACGGGCGGTCGGCCGACGTGATCCACGCCTGGACGCCCCGGGAGTATGTCCGCAAGTTTGTCCTCTCCTACCAGCGCCTGGCGGAGAAGAGCGCCCGCCTGATCATTCACCTCGAGGACAATGAGGAGCACCTGATCTCGGGGTTCTCGGGAAGATCGATGGAAGAGCTCCGCGGGATGGGGTTTGAGGAGCTCCATACCCACGTCTCGGACCGGCTGCCCCATCCCGTGCGGTACAGGACCTTCCTGCGGATGGCGGATGCCGTGACCGTGATCGTGGACCGGCTCCGGGAACTCGTCCCCGCAGGGATTCCCTGGTCGCTTCTTCCTCCGGGTGTGGACCCCGAATACCTGAAGCCTCGAAGGGCCGACCCGAAGCTCCGCGGTGAGCTCGGCGTTCCCCTGGGGGGTAAGCTTATTGTCTTCACGGGCAGCAACACTTTTGCAAACGAGCCCGAGATGCTCGACCTCTACAAGGCGGTCGCAGTCTTGAACGATCGAGGGATACCGACCCGTCTCGCGCGCACGGGATTCAACAGGCCCCAGTTTCAGGAAAGCCTCACTCCGGAGCTAAAAGCCCATGTGACCGATCTCGGCTTTGTCGAAAAGTCCCGCCTTCCGGGGCTTCTTGGAGTTGCTGACGTTCTCGTCCAGCCCGGCAAGCCCGGGCCGTTTAACGACTACCGCCTTCCTTCGAAGCTGCCGGAGTTCCTGGCGTCGGGCCGGCCCGTGATCCTGCCTCCGACCAACATCGCGCTCTCGATGACGGACGGTGCGGAAGCACTCTTCCTGTCCAGCGGCTCGCCCGAGGACATCGCCGACTGCTGCGACCGCGTCTTCAGGGATCCCGCGCTTGCTTCTCACCTCGGCGAGAACGGCTCGGCCTTTGCGCGAAGGCATTTCGACCAGGCGACCGTTACGGCCGGCCTCCTCGCAACCTACGCCCACGTGATCTCAAGGCCCAGCAGTACCCGCTGGGACCTGATCAAAGGCAACCTGGGGACGGACTTGACCCTCGCCGCCCTCGATCTTGCCGGCGCGCTTAGGTCCGCGGGCGCCCCGGCCCAGGATCTCCGGGGACTGGCCGACGACGTGGCGGACCTTGTCCGCTCCGAGGACGGCCGCACCGCGGGCGCCACCGCGGCCACCGACGCCGTGCGCCTGCAGCTTGAGGAGAAGGCCCACCACCTGGAAATGCAGCGGGACCTGACGAAGCAGCATGCCCAAAATCTCCAGGAGAAGGTCGAAATGCAGGACAAGCATTTCAAGCTCCATAAGAAACTATCCGATAGGCACATCCAGAACCTCGAGATTCGCATCGAGCAGATCAGCAAGTTGGCCAGGGACCAGAGCGCGGCGGCGGCGGCGACGCTGGCCTCAGCGGCAGCCCAGGTGGAGCACGCAGCCCAGGAGCACGTGCGGCTAGTTGCGCGGATCCTCGAGATTGACGCAGAGCTGAAGGCCCGGGAGCGGCGCCTGAAGGCCATCATCCACTCCTGGTCCTACAAGCTCTCGGCGCCGCTGCGCGACGTGGAGAAGTTTTTTTCCAGGAAACCGGCGCCCCCACCCGCCCCCGACAGCCCGAAGCCGCCAGAAGCGAGCCCGCCCCCTGTGCCCGAACCGCAGCCTGTGCCGGCCGCCACCGCCCCGGCGCCCGCCCCGGCGATGGTCATCCACGACTACACCTTCAACTTTGACCACCCGAGGACCTGGAGCACGGCCTCGAACAAGCTGCTGATCCTCGGCTGGTGCTATGAAAACAACGCCGCGCCGATCCTGGGAATCCGCGCCATTTTTGGGGACGAAACAATCAACGGCATCTATGGCTCAAAGCGCCTCGATGTCCTTGCCTCGACCGGGATGAAGCAGTCCGAGTACTGCGGGATCAAGATAGAGGTCCCCACGGTCCTGGGCGAGCACCTGCTGATCGTGGAGGTGCAGCACGACGACGGCTGGAACCCGTATTTCCACACGCTCGTGCGCGTGGGCAAGCCCGGCGATCCCGCGGACCTGAGCGACTATGAGAAGTGGTGCGAGCAGCACGAGAGGCTCAGCGACGCGGACACGGCGGCGATCCAGCTCCACATCGCCTCGTTTAGCGCACGGCCTGTCATCTCGGTCGTGATGCCCGTCTATAACACGCCCGAGGCTCTCCTCACGAAGGCGATCGAGTCGGTCAAGCAGCAGCTCTATCCCGACTGGCAGCTCTGCATCGCCGACGACGCCTCCCCCCTGCCCCACGTGAGGCAGGTTCTCGAGCGTTTCGCCTCGGGCGATGCCCGGATCACGGTGGCCTACCGCCCGGAGAACGGGCACATCTGCGAAGCCACAAACACGGCGCTCGGGCTCGCGAAGGGCGCCTACGTGGCGCTCTTCGACCACGACGACATCCTCGCGCCTACCGCCCTCTATGAGGTGGCGGCCGAGATCGACGCCCACCCGGGCGCACAGTTCATCTACTCCGACGAGGACAAGATCGACATGGAGGACCGCCGGTTCGACCCGTACTTCAAGCCCGATTGGAATCCGGACCTTTTTCACGGGCAGAACTACACGTCCCACCTTTCAGTCTACTCGACCGAACTCCTTCGCTCGCTCGGCGGCCTCAGGAAGGGTTTCGAGGGGAGCCAGGACTGGGACCTTAACCTGCGGGCCATCGAGAAAATCCCAGAGTCCGCGATCCGGCACATCCCCAAGCTCCTGTACCACTGGCGGGCCGCTCCCGGCTCCACGGCACTCCAGCAGGCGGAGAAAAACTACCCGGTGGAGGCCGCCCGGAGGGCGCTCGAGGATCATTTCACGCGGCTCGGCCAGCCTGTGGAGCTTGTGGCTGTGCCCGGGGACCACTGGCGGGTTAAATACCCGGTGCCAGCCCCAGCCCCGCTCGTCTCCCTCATCATACCGACCCGGAACGCGCTAAACCTCGTCCAGAAGGCCGTTCAGAGCACCCTTTCAATAACGGCCTACCCGAACTTCGAGATCATAGTGGTCGACAACGACTCCGATGACCCGGCGACGATCGCGTGGCTGGACTCCCTGGCCCACGGGTCCAACCCGGGGGTCCGCGTGCTCCGCTACCACAAGCCATTCAATTATTCCGCGATCAACAACTTTGCCGTCGGCGAGGCGGTGGGCCAGGTCGTGGGGCTCCTCAACAGCGACGTCGAGGCGATCGACCCAGGCTGGCTCACCGAGATGGTGAGCCACGCGGTGCGACCGGGAATCGGCGCAGTCGGCGCCATGCTCTACTACCCGCAGAACACGGTCCAGCACGCCGGCGTGATTCTTGGCCTCGGCGGGGTCGCGGGCCACCCCTTCAAGGATTTCCCGAGGGGGGACAGCGGCCAGAAAAACCGGCTCCGCCTCGCCCAGAACTACAGCGCGGTCACGGCCGCGTGCCTGGTCATCCGCAAGGACCGGTTCCAGCAGGTGGGAGGATTCAACGAGAAGGACCTCCCCATAGCGTTCAACGACGTCGACCTGTGCTGCAAACTTGTGGCGGCGGGCTATCGGAACTTGTGGACGCCCTTCGCGGAGCTCTATCATCACGAGTCGGCTACGCGCGGGGTGGACGACACGCAGGAGAAAAAGGCCCGCTTCCAGTCCGAGATCGAATACATGAAGAACACCTGGGGCAGCTTCCTGATGGCGGACCCCCACTACAATCCGAACCTGACGCTGGTCGGCGAGGACTTCTCGCCGGCCTACCTTTCGCGCACACGAAAGAGCTGGTTGCAGACACTGTCATGAGCACGCCAGGCGGCACGGACTCCCGGATAGCCGAACTCGAAGCCGAGCTTCAATCGGTGAAGCGCCGCGAGGCCGAGTACCGGGTGACGATGGTGAAGGAGTTCCTGGACCGCGGAGAGCGGAACACCTACCTCCACATCCTCCGGCACGAGCGGGCGGCGCTCATCCGGCGCGAGCAGGAGGCCTCGGCGGACCTGGAGATCCTCACCCGCAAAATTGAGGACGCCGAGGCCAGGATCTCGTCGCTGGAGGCCCAGCTTCAGGCGGCGGCAGCCCCCAAGGACCGTTGGGGGAAACCCGTGGTGAAGCCGGTCCCTGCGCCAGCGCTACCCCCGCGCCCGATGCTCCCAGGGGCACCGTTCACCTATTACCTCCACACCTCTCCCTTCCGTATCTACCGGGATGACGCCTTCACGCTCCGGGGCTGGGCGTGGCCCGAGGACGGCAGGCCCATCACGGCGGTAAGGGTCGACGTGGACGGCAAGCTCTACCTCGGTCGCACCGGCATAGATGAGCCGGAGGTCGTGGCTCGTTACGGGGCCCAGGCGCATAACCCCACGCCCGGTTTCGAGATCACGTTTGAGACGCCGGCCGGCCGGCATGCGTTTAGCCTTGAGGCCCAGCTTTCCGGCGAGGAGTGGCGCTCGGTCATGCGGACCACAATCTGGTGTGATCCGCGCGCACGATGAGCGAGTCGGATGCCCAAGAGCGCTGGCGGACCAGCCGCGCGCCGCTCGGTGACCGGTCCAACTACAAGAAGGTCTGGGAGGCGCAGTCCAGGGACGTGGATGTGGCGGCGCTTGCCGTGGCAGGCCATACCGACGAGGCCACGCTCGAACTCACTGCGCGGGGCACGATCGACATGCTTAAGTCCACGGTCGGCATCGATGCTAACGACGTGATCCTTGAGATCGGCTGCGGCATCGGCCGCGTCGGCCTTCCCTTGAGCAAGGAGTGCCTCCACTGGGTTGGCACCGACATCTCGTCCGGGATGCTGAGGCATGCGGCGGCAAGGCTCGCCTCCAGGCCCAACACGACGCTTGTCGAACTCGCGACCGTGGGGCTCCAGGAGCTTCCCGCCGACTCCTTTGACCTGGTCTACTGCACGATCGTCTTTATGCACCTCCTTGAGTGGGACCGCTTCCGCTACGTCGAGGAGGCCTTCAGGGTCCTGCGCCCGGGCGGCCGATGCTACGTCGACAACTTCACGGTGGATACGGAAACCGGATGGAAGATCTTCATGGAGAGCTACAGCTACCTCATCGACCGAAGGCCGGCGCATATCAGCATGTCGTCGTCCCGCGAGGAGCTGCGCACCTACCTGGCCAGGGCCGGTTTTGAGGATGTCCGGGTGCACGACCTGGCCAACGGCCTGATCGCGGCAACAGGTCGCAAACCGGAAGCTCACTGACCCCGCCAAAGGCGCCCTTTTCAAAAAAACAGGAGGCGCCCCAGGGCGGTAGGCCGAGCACCCCATGACCGAACCCAACGCAGCACGGATCGAGAAACTCCTTCTTCTGGGGCTGTTCCTGGTCGTCGCCGCCCTCTTTATCTGGATAGCGTCGCCGGAGAAGTGGCTCTTCTCGAAGACCGCCGCGCCCGAAAAGGAATACTACAACCTTTTGGTCGACGGTTTTAGCTCGGGGAAACTGAGCCTGAACGTCCAAGTCCCCGCGGCGCTGAAGGCGCTCAAGGACCCCTACGACCCTCTCCAGAACGGCCCCTACCGGCTCCACGACGCGAGCTATTACAACGGAGCCTACTACCTCTACTTCGGTGTCACTCCGGCCCTCGTTCTTTTTTGGCCTTACCACACCCTGACCGGGGGTTACCTCTCGCAGGCCGAGGCCTGCGTCATCTTCTCGCTCGTTGCGGTCGCTGCGGCTTTTTGGACGGTTAGGTCCGTCAAGGCACGGTTCTTTGGAGATGCCCCAGCATGGAAGGGAGTGGCAGCGGCCCTGGGCGTCGGAGTGTGCACCATGGTGCCGTGCCTCCTAAGCCGGATAAATATCTACGAGGTCGCCATCGCCTCGGGTCTGGCGTTTTCAGCTCTTTCGGTCTCCTGCGTTTTCCAGGCCTTCACTGGAAGGCGCCACTTGCTGTGGCTTGCCGGGGGAAGCCTTAGTTACGGGCTAGCCGTCGCTTCCCGGCCGTCCTTGGCATTCGGGGCGGTACTCCTTCTTTTCCCGGCATACCACCTCTGGAAGGGACGGGAGGGCTCCCGCCCAGGAGCCTCCTTCCTGAAACCCGCTGCAGCCACCCTCCTTCCGATCGGATGCATCGCCGTGGGGATGCTCGCCTACAATTACCTCCGGTTCGGGAACCCGCTTGAATTCGGCGTCAGGTATCAACTCGCGACCGAGAGGTTGCGGTCGGCCACGTTCTTTAGCCTCTCCAACTTCCTGTACAACGTCCGTGTATGCCTAGGGGAGCCCACGCGGCTGAGCATCTATTTCCCCTATGTGAAGGGAATCGCTGTCCCGCCGGTTCCCGAGGGCTATTTTGGCGTGGAGGATGCCTACGGCATCCTCACCAACATTCCCGTGCTCCTATTTGGATTCGGAGCACTTTGCCTCCCGCTGCTGGATCCCCTTCTCAGGCGTTTCACGAGCGCCGTCTTGACGCTCTTCGTGGTCGTTACGGCAACGACATTCATGTTCGGGGGGGCCACCAATCGTTACCTCCCCGAATTTGCTTTTCCCCTTGCGATACTGACGGCAATCGGAGCCCTTGCGCTCACGGGCGGAACCGCGTCCCGCCGCAGGCTCCTGCTGGGAGGCCTTTGGATCGCGCTTCTTGGGGTCTCCGTGGGCTTCAACCTGCTGGCTGCTTTCTCGCACGAGAACCTCCTCGAGCTGCAGCACCCGCGCGCCTATGCGTCCCTCTCCCGGGCGCTTAACTGGCCCTCGTACCTGGTGCGTAGGGTCGCCGGGGCGCGCTATGGGCCCGTGTCCATGACGCTGGAATTGCCGAAGGGGCGAGGCGGCGCGTATGAGCCGCTCCTTGTTTCGGGCATCGGCTCCCGCTCAGACTACCTTTACCTCCATTATCTCTCGCCCCATTCCGTCGCGCTCGGCTTCGAGCACACCAGTCACGGGGGCCCGTCGACGGAGCCGATCCCCATAGACTTCGACAGGCCCCACGTGGTGACCGTGGAGGCGGGATTTTTCTATCCGCCCGATGACGATCCCTATCTCGACCGTTTCAGCCGCGGGGAGGCCGATGCGCTCAAGCGCCGGCTCCGGATCATCGTGGACGGGGACCTTTACCTGGATGAATGGGCTGGCGTCTATGACCCGGTGCGCCTGGAGCCCATGTTCGGGACCGGCGGCCCGGACCGTCCCGCCCTGGGCGCCGCCTTCACCGGGCGCATCCTGGAGCATCACCCGTCCTCGGCCGGGGAGCTCCAGACTGTGTTTCCCCTTGGTCCGGGGCCGATGAGGCTCGTTCTCAAGCTTCCGGCCTTCTCCGGCAGGAAAAGCGAGCCCTTGGTGTCGACGGGGGCGACGGCCAGGGGCGACCTGCTCTACCTGACCTACCTCGACCCGGGCCATATCTCCCTCTCCCTCGACCACTGGAGCGTGGGCGGACCGACAAGCCCCCCGATCCCGGTCGCGTATGGCGGTTACCAGAGGATGGAGATAAGCCTCGGTTCATGCCACGCCTCGTCAGCCCAAGTCGCGGGAGCCCAATCCGGCGACCGGGAAGGCCTGAGACAGCGCCTGTTCGTAAGCTTAAATGGCGCGGTTGTTTTCGACGCGCCCCAGCACTTCTACGATTCCACGCCCGAGCAAGTAGAGGTCGGGAAAAACGCCATCGGCTCGTCGACAAGCGCCGCCGTCTTCACCGGCTCCATTTTGTATCAAAAGAACATCGACCCCGCCCCAATCCTAAAGAGCGTGCGGTGGTAGGAATGGGGCGGCCAATCCGCGGCCTCCGCCTAGTGCAGCCTGTACTTCTCGATCAATGCCTTTGCCCGGCCCATCTTCATCGCCGGAATGCCGGGCACGGCATCGGGCATTGGGGTCGGGTCAAGAAGCAGGACCCGGCGGGATTGGGTGCCCCTCCAGGTTGTGAAGGGCTCAAGCACGCCTCCCCAGTCCTTCACGAGAGTTAATCCCGCAACGATCATTACCAGAGCCGCGACGCCGCGGCCTGCCGAGCGTCCGCCCGGCACGGCCGCGCACAGGCACGAGAACCCAAGACCTGCCATGGGAACAATGCCGATCAGCGACGCGTACTGGTAACGGGACGCGAGCACTCCCCAAAGCCCCGTGTGGTAGCGCCCGATTCCAAGGAGTGCCGCGTTTCCCAACTCAAAGGCCACCAGCATCAGGAACAACACCCTCAGGCGCCCCGTGCTCCGCGCCAGGGACCACACAACGAGCGCCATCTTAAGGAGACCCAGGAGAACGACCGTGTGCCAACCGAAGGATTCCACGGAAAAGAGCGTGTGGCTGGGGTTGGCACAGAGGTACCAAATCCCGAAGATGGCCGCGTTCCCCCAGTGTCCCTTCAGGTGCTGGTGGTTGCCGGTGGCAAGGAGGGTGATCAGTGCCGCAACCGCGACGGATGGCAGGAGAAGGGCGGCAACCACCTGCGTCCGGGAACGCGCTCCGTAACCCCCGCCGGGCTTGGGGCCAAGGAGGTAACTCAGTGCGACAACGGGGCCGGTCACTACGCCCCGGGAGAATGACAGGGCGCTCAACGCCACCCACGCCACCTGCCGCCAAAGCCCGCGTCTGCCTAGGCCCGCATCCATGGCGAGCAGCATGAAGGTGACCGAGAGCACCGCGGATCCCTGCACCGACCAGGCCAGGGTCTCGATGTTTGCAGGCGCGAGGCCGAACAGGATCTGTGCAAAAAAGACCGCCGTCCACGACAGGCCGGCGGTGCGCATGAGGCGCCCCAGGAGCGCCACGTTGAGCGCATGGACAAGCCAGACAAGGGTGATCATCGCGGCATACGAACCGCCAAAGAGGAACACCGAGCCGCCCCAAAGTACCTTGAAGAGGGGCACAAAGTTCTCGGCGAAGGCGAGCCACACCCAATGCCGGAAGCCCAGCCGGTCAACCTGGTCAATCAGGTCAAACTCGTCGCCAAACCAGTAGAGGCGTGAAAAGAGGCCCCGGTAGGCCAGGAATGGCGCCAGGGCGAGGATCGCGGACACAAACAGGATCCCGAACTCCCGTCCCCTGGAGGTCATGGCCGGGGGTGTCTCCTTTTGGGCGCTCATTTTTCGCCCGGCACGGCAAAACGCACATCCGAGAGGTACGACCAGTCCCATCGGAAATCCCTCCGCGGCCCGGGCTCGGTGTGGAGGATGATCCTTGAGGGCCCATCGGGCGCCAGCGCAAGCTCCGCGCGCTGCGTTCCGCGGTCGCCGTCGCGGGCCACGGGATCCAAGAATCGGTTCCAGAGGCGCTCCCGCCTGCCCGAGGCCCAGACGCCCTCGACGGAGAATTGAACCCCCTCGGTGTGCCCCACCCCGCTGTAGGATCCCCCGCGAAGCCCGTAGCCGAAGGAGACCCGGGTCGCCCCTTGGGGCACCTGGAACTCCGCATTGCCCTCGGCATGCAGGAGCAATGCCCGCCCCTCGGGCGTCTCGATCACCTCCTGGTCCGCCGTGGAGGTGACGTCGATCGCCGGGCGATCGAAGATGCCAAGCTCGACAAGCCTCTCCATGGGGAGCGCCGGGCGGACCGGAAGCGAGGGAAGCTCATAAACGCGGAGGTCCACATGGCTCCAGAATTCCTCCTGGCCCGGAGGGGTTTCAAAATGGAGCGACGTAACCCACGATCGCGCCTCCCCGTGGATGAGCGCCACAAGGTCTCCGCCGTCAGCGAGTGTCGGAACGAGGATGAAGCCCGTGCGCGCGATCCGGGGAAGGAGGCGCCAGAGACTTTGGCGCCCGTGACCGTCGGTGGTCGCAAGGTTAAGCGTCGCCGGCTTGTACAGCCACGACCTCAGGCGCCCGAGGCTCGTCGGAGCTGCGTTCGCCTCGAGCCAAAGGGCATGGGTGATCGGCGACGGAAGGACCACATCCTCGTTGAGCTTCACGCTCCGGTTTAGTGTCAAACGCCGCTCGATCGGATCCTTCGAAAGCGGAGACTCCCGCCTGAAGAGCCAATATCCCTTCTCAACGAACAATGGCTCGTAGTGGCCCGGAAGTCCTGCGACGAGCGGCGCGTCATCCTGCCCGGGATAGCGGTTGTCCACGGTTTCCCGGTTCCAAAGGAGGAAAACCGGCGCGCTTCCCGATTGATAATGTGAAAGATTTAACGCCTGCAGCAGCGGCGTGTACGCCGAGTATCCCTGAAATACCGGCCGCGGCGACAGGGAGAGACCGTTCAGGAGGGCGGCGCCGATGTTGAAATCATAGACGTCAGCCGTGGCGTGCCCAACCGCGGCGCGGATTTGAGGAAGGCGAACCGCGTCGCATGCCGTCTCATATTGCCCCCTCCACTCGCCTGGCATGGACCCAAGGTGCGCCAGGAACCGCACGTTCCCGTAGATCCTCTCCCAGGCGATCCGCGGCGCGAGCCGGTAATAATCCCCGTCAACGCACGCGATCCCCAGGAAGCAGGCGGGAACGGCGACGTCGAACAGGTACCAGGCACGCCCGGGAAAAAGAAGGCTGGGGAGCACGGGGGCCAGGATTAGCGCGAACGTGAAGATCCCGAAGATATGGCCCCCGAGCGGGACCATGTCCGCACGGGTGTAGCTTTCCTTCCACATCACAAATACGGTGAAGGCCAGAAGGACGGACGCCGGCCGGCTAAACGCCCTCTCTGCGGAGTCCCTCCACGTCCGCACCACCACTAGCCCCAAGGCGGCGGCAACTCCGGCACCCCAGAGGAACACGGTCCAGGTTTCATCAAAGCCCATGGCATCGCCGTAGCCCGAGGAGATCTCAAGGCTCCGCCTCAGGTAGGAGCAGAGGTTCGAGGGGCTCTGGCCTGCGGCGACCCACCACACGAGCACCGAACCCGCAAATCCCACGGCCATCGCGGCGGCGCGCGCAGGCAACCTCCGCGCGAGGCTGCACGCGACGGAGCAGGCTACCGCCGCGGACGAGACAACAAGATACGTGAATTTGAGCTGCGAGAGGAACCCGAGCGCCACGGTCCAGAGGACGAGACGCAAGACCGGCGCGTCCTTCCTCATGAGACCGGCGATTCCGATCAGGGTGATGAGGACAAAGTAGACCGAGTCCAGGAAGAGCCAGTGGACGGCCAGCGTTACCGCCGCGAACAGGAGGCGGCGCCACAGGGGAAGGGACTCGGTCAGGATCACAAGCCCGAGCGCGATCAGGACCTGGCCCACCGTTTGCCACAGGATGATGGGGACGGCTTCGAGCCCCCCCATGTGGTAGCCCGAACACAGGAATCCCCAGGGGCCCCAGGTGAAGACGATGTCCGTTCCAAACTGCAGGCCGTTCGAACGGGCGACCATCAGCATCTCCTGCCACGAGCCGTCGAGCTTCGTGTCAGGCATGCCCGGAACCCCCACCAGGGAAAGGGCCAGGGCAAGCGTCAGAACCGCCCCTTCCAGGAGCCGAAACCTACTATAAATTGGCCTGTCTCCGCGGATTGACGGAGACGCAAAAGAATCCATCTATTGGACTTAGCATGATTGATACAGGCAGACCAGCCGAACGTGATCGCCACCCCAGACCCCGGAAATAGATGGCCCAGACCGCCTTACCCGCGATCACCGTCTCGGTCATCGTACCTGTATACAATGAAATATCGACGGTCCGCCAGGCGCTGGACGCCCTGGTAGCCAAGCGGATGGAGGGTTTCACGCTCCTCATCGTTATCGTCGAGAGCAACTCGACCGACGGTTCAAGAGAGGTGGTGCAAAGCTATAGGGGCTGTGGGAACGTGACCGTGATCCTTGAGGAGTCGCCCCGGGGCAAAGGCCATGCCGTCCGTGCAGGCCTGGCGGCCGCGACCGGGGACATCGTGATCATCCAGGACGCGGACCTCGAGTACGACCTGAACGACTATGCGAAGCTCTTGGCGCCCATAGCGGCGGGCACCCATGCGTTTGTCCTCGGCTCAAGGCACACCAAGGGCGCCTGGGCCATGCGGAAATTTGAGGACCAACGGGGGCGGGCCCTTGTCCTGAATGTCGCCCACTGGACGTTCACGCTCATGATCAACGGATCCCTGGGGGTGTGGCTGAACGACCCCTTCACCATGTACAAGGTCTTCCGGAGGGACTGCATCCAGGGGCTAAGGCTCGAATGCAACCGCTTCGACTTTGACTGGGAGCTTCTCATCAAGCTGATCCGCAGGGGCTACCGCCCGATAGAGATCCCGATCTCGTACCGCTCGCGCTCGTTCAAGGAGGGCAAGAAGATCACGATGATCCGGGATCCCCTCACCTGGCTCTACGCCCTCGTTAAATATCGCTTCCAGCCCCTGTAAAACCCGAATATAGACACCCGAAATGCCGAAATCGCTCCTTGTCACCGGGTCCTCCGGCCTCATCGGCTCGGAGGTGTGCCTGTATTTCGCCCGCCAGCTCGGCTACGCGGTCCACGGCGTCGACAACAACCAGCGGGCGGTGTTTTTCGGACCGCAGGGGGACACCCGTTGGAACCAGGAGCGCCTCAGGCGCGAGCTTCCGGGCTTTGTCCACCATGAGCTGGACATCCGCGACCGGGCCGGGGTCGCGGCCCTGGTCAAGGAAGTGGCCCCGAACGTCATCGTCCACGCTGCGGCGCAGCCCAGCCATGACCGTGCGGCGGCAATCCCCTTTGACGACTTTGACACGAATGCGGTCGGGACCCTGAACCTCCTCGAGGCTGCCCGGAAGGCTTGTCCCGAGTCCCCTTTCATTTATCTGAGCACCAACAAGGTCTACGGCGACGCGCCCAACCGGATCCTCCTTACGGAGCAGCCCACGCGATGGGAGTTTGCGGACAAGGCCTACGAGCATGGGATCGCCGAGAGTTTCACGGTGGACCAATCCACCCATTCGCTCTTTGGCGCGTCAAAACTCGCCGCCGACGTGATGGTCCAGGAATACGGGCGTTATTTCGGGATGCCCACCTGCGCCCTGAGGGGCGGTTGCCTGACCGGTCCCAACCACTCGGGCGTCGAGCTTCACGGGTTCCTGAGCTACCTGGTCAAGTGCAACCTCGAGGGCCGCGAATACAAGGTCTACGGCTACAAGGGAAAGCAGGTGCGCGACAACATCCACTCGCTCGACGTCGCGCGCTTCATGGCCGAGTTCGTCGCCTCCCCCAGGAAGGGCGAGGTCTATAACCTGGGGGGCGGCAAGGCCAACAGCACGTCGATCCTGGAGGCCTTCAAGATCGCGGAGTCCTTCACCGGCAACGCGCAGGTCTATACCTACGTGGAGCAAAACCGGATCGGGGACCACATCTGCTACTACTCGGACCTCCGGAAGATCCGAGGCCATTTCCCCTCATGGGACATCACCCAGTCGCTGAACGACACGATCGGCCAGATTGTCGCCTCCTGGCGGGCGAGACCGCAGGTTTGACGTATCCCTGCCGATCCCGTAGCGTCTTAAGCAGGTGATGGAGCCAAAATACCCCTTTAAGCGCGTTTTCCGGAGCCTCGGGGTCCCGGTGGCGGCGGTCTTGGCATGGGCAGGGACCGCCCTCGGCGGACCGACCCTGGTCGCCAACTCGCCCTTCGCCCCCTCGGGAACGGCAGCCGGCGTCGCCTCGTCCAGCCAGGAGCCCTACCAGCTTGCGGGATCCTCCTCCGAGGGCTCGGACGTCTCGGTCTGCATCTTTCTTCAGCAGTCCAAGCGCAGCCTTTGGATCCCCGTGGGGGGCGAGGCCGACGGCGTGCACGTGATCAGCTTTGACGCGGCCCACGACACCGCCGTGGTCACGGCCGGGGGCTCCCGCAGGGAAATCGCCATGAGAAAGGCCGTCATTGCGTCGGCCGGACACGCGGCGACGACCCGGGCTCCCCAGGTTGCCCTCCAGCCAGATTCCGCGCCGGCACAGATAGCCGCGGCCCCGGCTCCCGCTTCGGCAAG
>Ga0302320_10016500_pt1 | contig 15075 bp, 10 predicted proteins | sample Bog_T0_3_FD_202130 | JGI IMG/M metagenome (GOLD analysis project Ga0302320, IMG submission 202130) | Peat permafrost microbial communities from Stordalen Mire near Abisko, Sweden - Bog_T0_3 | ecosystem: Environmental > Terrestrial > Soil > Wetlands > Peat | place: Sweden: Abisko, Stordalen Mire... | reverse complement strand
CAGAAGCCGACGACGCCGATCTTGCCGGTGCAATCGGGGCGTGCCTTCAGCCAGAGCGCGGCGGCGACGAAATCCTCGGTCATTTTGTTCTTGTCGACCTTGCCGAAAGCCGCAACGCCAAGCTCATCCGTGCCCGGGAAGCCGCCCACGCTGGTGAGCCCGTCGGGAGCCAGAGCCATGAAACCGGCCGCGCCCAGGCGCCGCGCTACGTCCTCAATGTAGGGCGTGAGGCCGCGGTTTTCGTGTACCACCAGAACGCCGGGCAGCTTTCCGGTGGCATTGGCGGGGCGCACCAGCGGTCCCTTGATCTCGGTATTCCCCTGCGGCGACGGGACGGTGACCATCTCGATCTTGATGCGCTTGTCGTCTTTGGGCACCTGTTGGGCCCAGGCGTAGTTGGGGCGGAGGCTCTCCAGAATTCCCATGGCGGTGAGGCCGCCAACGGCGAACTTGCCGGCGCCATCCAGGAAGGCGCGGCGGTCGATATCGCCGTGAATGTACTTGTCGAACAGGTTAAGAACTTCCTGCGGAAAATCGCTGGCTTTCTTTCTTTCCATGGGAAATACCCCTCGCGAGGGCAAGAATACCACATTCATCCCAGGCCGGCGCTCGGTCGATTGATATACACATTGAAGATGTGTATACTGCAACTGTCCTATGAGTAAACGTGTCAACATTGTATTGCCCGACCAGACTTTGGCGATCCTCGCGCGAGTCGCTCCCCGAGGCAACCGCAGCCAATTGATCTCGCGGGCCGTCCTCTACTATGTTCAGTCGCTGGGCAAGCAGACTCTGCGGGAGCGGCTCAAACAGGAAGCCCTGAGTAACGCCGGCCGCGACGTGGAAATGGCTGCGGACTGGTTTCCCGTGGAAGCGGACTCGTCTGTCGGTGTGGCCGGCACGGCGAAGCGCCAAAAAAGGCCGAAAGGCTAAGATCGCGTGACGTATCCTCGCCGCGGTGAGATCTACCTGGTCAACTTCGATCCGACCGTGGGACATGAAATCCGGAAGACGCGGCCGGCGCTCGTCATTCAAAACGACGTCTCCAACCAATACAGCCCGGTCACCATTGTGGCGGCGATCAGTTCGCAGTTTGGCGATCCGCCGCATCCGCGGGAAGTCTTGATTCCAGCGAGGAGTGGACTCCCCAAGGCATCGGCGGTCATCTTGAACCAAGTTCGCTCCGTGGACCGAAAACGACTGATCCAGCGCGTGGGATCGCTGGAGGCAGCGGTCATGCGCCAGGTCAATGAGGCGTTGGCAATCAGCTTGGGTTTAGTCGAGTTCTGACGGTCCGCTGAGCGCCGATGCTATTGCCGCAGAATCCAGCTCGCCATCTTGTCTAATGCTTCCGGCGCCATGGTCTCTTCGATCTGCGCATACTCGGCTACGGCGCCGGTCTTGGCATGCTGCAAAAGGTGGTTGAGGCCGGGGATCTCATCCACTTCAAAGTGCCGGTTGCCGCCGTCTTCGAGAGCTTTGCGAATAGCCGGCAGATTCAGCTTGGGAGGCACCTGCGTGTCTTTGCCGCCATTGATTGCCAGCACCGGGCATGTGACGTGTCGCAAGGCCGGCGCGGGATCGTAAGTCAGAAAATAGCGGTACCAGGGTGAGGTCAGTTGGCGGAAGACGGGGTCGATCTGCGCGGGCGGAAGGGCCAGTTCGGCGCTCAGCTTCTGTCTGAGAACCGCCTGGTCCTTTTCCTGTTCCACCAGGTCCAGGATGCGCCGCTGTTGCATGCCCGCCTGGGCGGCGGCCTCGTGAGCCATACCGGCTGCTTCCGCGCCCGCCACCACCTGCGCGGTGACGATCTGGTCTCCGGGCACACCCGGCCCGGCCATCATGACGATGAAAGCCACATCGCCATGGCGCGCCGCTACCATGGGCGCGATGATCCCTCCCTCGCTGTGGCCCACCAGGCCAATCTTGCGGGAATCCACCTCGGGCCGCGTCTTGAGGTAGGCCAGGGCGGCTTCTGTGTCGGTTGCGAAATCGGCGGTCGTCGCCGCGGCGAAATCGCCGCCCGAACCGCCGGCGCCGCGATCGTCGGAACGCAGCACGGCGATGCCGTGGCGCGTCAGGTAATCGGCGAGCACCAGAAAAGGTTTGTGGCCGAGGATGGTCTCGTCGCGGTCCTGCTGGCCCGATCCGGTGATCAGGATCGCCGCGCGGAACGGTCCCGGGCCCGGCGGTAGGGTGAGCGTGGCTGCGAGCTGGATACCAGCCCGCGGATTCGCGTAAGCGAGGTCTTCGGCGCGATAGGGGTAGGGCTTCACCGGGTTCTGCGGGCGGCGGGCCTCCTGTGGCGGCTTGGCATCTACGCCGCGCTTGAGCGTGAGGGGCAGGGAAGCGCCGCCTTGCGTAAAGCTACCCTCGATGGAGGAAACGTCTTTAGCCACCGTGCCCTCATACTTCGCCCCCAGATTGGGCAGTTGCAGGGTCAGCACGTCGCCTTCCCGCCGGGCGCTGATCACCGGAATTCCGCTGGCGCCCTGGTCGGGACTATCCATGGTTGCCGCCAGTCCATCCGCCGTGCTGGTGATGTAGAAGACCAGGCGCAAGGGCTTCCCGCCCACTTGAAGCGTGCCCTGCCAAATTCCTTCCAGTTCGGAATGCTTGATGGTTCCGGTGGATTTCGGAGGGCGCGTGAAGTTGAGCGGTACGGGCTGGCCCTGGCTCCAGGCGCCTTCGATGGCGCTGCCGTCGGCTTTCACGTTGCCGTTGTAACTGCCATGAATGGAGTCGATAGTCAGGTTCAGTTGCGAATTGGCGAACGTGATGGCCGTGACGGGGACGCCTCGGGCGCCCTGCTCGGCGCTATCCATGGTGGCTTTCAAATTGCCGTTATCTCCGGCGGAGATATGCAGCGTCAGATGAATTGTGTCGGCGCCGGCCAGCAACGTGCCCTGCCAGTCTCCCAGGATGTCCGGAGTCTGCGCTCCCAGAATCGTGGTGGCGGCGAAAGCGAGAAGGGGAAATGTGCGTTTCATTGCAATATGCGATGATTGTATTGCAGATTGCAATTGTTGTCAAGAGCGAAAGAGCACGGAGTTGGCCGTGAAATCCCGGCCGCGGCTTATGCGGCCCGATGTAGGACCAAGAGCCTGGAAACGACACTCCCTTCTTGATTCTCCGGGAGGACAAACCGAGGCAACATTTAAGGTGAGAAATGCCCTTGGGCCGCGTGGCGTTCTATCGTTAGGATTTTGTTTCCGCGATCCTCGATTCGCAACCACCGCCGGCCCGAGGAATAGTCAATGCCATTTCCCGCAATCCACTGATTTCGATTGCAGTTAGCCACTGCGCGTGGTAACATTTTGAACTGGTCGGCCGGTTTCGGGAGGAACTGTACATGAGAGCGAACAAAGCATCCATAGGGGCTCATTTGAACCGGGCTTTGGCGGTGGCGCTGGGCGCGGTGCTGCTTGCGGGTGTGGTATGGACACCGTCCGCGAAGGCCGCGAGCCCGACGCAGATTGCGAACGCAGTCGCCGCGGGGCTCGCCTCGCTGTATTCCCAGCAGAAGTCGTCAGGCTGTCCAGGCGCCGTGCAAGGATGCTGGTCGTACAGCAACGGTGGCCCCTACTATGCAGCACCCACCGGTGCGGCCGTGTTCGCCTTCCTGGGCGCGAAATCCTCCTGGGGCGCCCAGGCTGCTAACTACCAGACCGCCGTCACTAACGGCATCAACTATCTGCTGGCGAATGCGGCCACGATTACTGTGAGCACGCGGGACGATGGTGTCAACATATGTCCCGGCGGCAGCGGCGCCTGTACGGGTGTCTATTGGGTTGGCGAGGGAGAATTGACCTATTCGACTGGAATCGTAGCCGCGGCAGTCGACAGTTACGGTCTCGCCCTCGGCGCGGGTGCGATGGCAACCACGAGCGGTCCTTTGGCAGGCATGACGTATGGCCAGATTGCACAAGGCATCTCCAATGAATTCGTGGCGACCCAAAGCACAAGCGCGGACCTCACTACCAACGGTGGCCGCTATGTTGAATATGGTGGCTGGCGCTATGGCACGCCTGGATATGCAGGGGACTCCGACACATCCACTACCCAGTGGGCGGTCTATTCTTTCATCTTTGACGAGTCTCTAGGCGCCACGGAACCGGCATCTACCAAGACCAACCTGGCGCACTGGCTCAGTATCGTTCAGGAGCCGTCCACGGCAGGGGCGCTTGCTGGAGGAGTCTGCTATCAGTCCGTGGTTGCCAACAGTTGCCAGATCGGCCCGGACAACTCGGATACCGGGGGGTGGCTGCTGGCTCAACAATGGCTCGGCACCCCCGCGAGCAATACCCAGGTGCAGGCAGCCCTGACTTGGCTGAACTCGAACTGGACTACCCAGGCTAACAGTTCCTGGTTGGGGAATTTCGGTCAGCCCTACGCCATGTTAGCGGACTACAAGGGTCTGGAAACCACCATTGGCCTGACTGCAACCACCAATATCACAACCCTGCTGTCTTCCAACTGTGGGAGTAATCTGCCGTCGGGGGTCGCTTGTAACTGGTATCAGGACTATGAGCAGTGGCTGGTAACAAACCAGAATGGCTTCAACACAACCACCGGAGTTGTAACTTCTCCCGCGGGCTGGGCTGGTTATGCGTATTGGACCGATCCGCTCTCCACGGCCTTCGACCTCACCATTCTGTCGGCCGCTGCCGTTCCCGCCGGCCTGTCTGCCCCCGCGGTCAGCGTCCCCGCCTTATCCGCCATCGGACTCGGGGTATTGGCGTTGCTTCTGGTAATCAGCTTCATAGCGATGCGGAATCGAAACGTCCACACATCATAGGGCCGGTTTGTCTCTCGTCCCGGTCCTCGCGGCTCCGCTAACATCCGGCAGGTGATACGTCCCTGCCGGACACTCCCAGAAATATATGCGCCTCGCGGTAACTATTCTCCTCGTGTCGGCTTGTCATGCCTTGGCACAGGTCAGCACCGGTTCGCTTTCCGGTTACGTTTTAGATCCCGCGGAGCGGGTTGTCCCGGGGGCGTCTCTCACCTTGCAGCGCGTGGGCCTCTCCTTGCAGCGCACCTCTCAATCCGATTCAGTCGGCTTCTACCTGTTCGAGGAACTTGCTCCCGGCGACTATCAGCTTTCGGTAAACGCCAATGGCTTCGCACCCATGCGCACCGAAGGCGTGAGGGTAGAAGTAGACCGCCGCGCGCGCTTGGATGTGCAGGTGAAGTTAGTCGGCAAAGGCGAAAAAATCGTCGTGCAGGGCCGCGCGCTCGATATCAGCACCGAGTCGAGCGAACTGGGCGCGGTGCTCGATCAGTCCCGCATCGAAGCGCTGCCGCTCAACGAACGCGATTTTATGCAGCTCGCCCTATTGACGCCGGGCGTGGTTCCGCCGGTTCAGGATTCGGAACTGTCCACCCGCGGCACCTTCGCCATGAACGCCAATGGCGGCCGCGAGGAAATGAATAACTATCTTCTGGATGGCGTGGATAATGCCGATTCCGACAACGGCGGATATGTGTTGCAGCCCTCCATCGACGCGATTCAGGAATTTAAGATTGCTACCAACTCTTACAGCGCCGAATACGGTAAGGCTTCCGCCGCGCAGGTCAACGTAATTACCCGCTCCGGTTCCAACGATTTCCACGGCACGCTGTACGATTACCTGCGCAACCGCGACTTTGACGCCCGCAATTTTTTCGACGGCCCCGACCGTTCCCAATACATTCGTAACCAGTTCGGCGCCGCCGGCGGAGGTGCTCTCCGCCAAGACCGCACCTTCTATTTCGTGAGTTTTGAAGGGCTGCGGGAACTGGAGGGGCAGACGCAATTGGGGACCGTCCCCACCCTTGCGGTCCGCAGCGGAAATCTTTCCAGCCTGGGCACGGTGGTTTCCGATCCCTACTCCGGAAATCCCTTTCCCAACAACGTCGTTCCCAGCGCGGATATCTCTCCGCATGCCGCCCAGGTGCTGGCGTTGTTCCCCTTGCCGAATCTGCCGGGGACCGGCGGAAACTATGTAAGCTCGCCGGTCTATACGGCCAATCAGAACGAGGGCAGCGGACGGATTGACCACCGGCTCTCCGGCTCCGCCGAGCTAACTTTCCGTTATAGCTACGGACGGGAGGACCTGTTCGAGCCCTTCGCTGAAAATCAGGTGCAACTGCCGGGCTTCGGCGACTATGTCTACGATCGCGGACACAATGCCTTGGCCCACTACCAGAAGACGTTGGGAGCGCATGCCGCCAATTCCCTGATCGCCGGCTTTAACCGCGAGATCCGGCAGATTCTGGTGCAGAATAACCAGGTGAATGTGAATAGTCTGTGGGGTGTCAATTACCTTCCCACCGCTCCGCGCGATTATGGCTACCCCGGAGTTTCCATCACCGGTTACTCGCGCGTGGGAGACGTAGCTACTCTCCCCATCAACCGCGCCGACAACACTTACCAACTGGTGGATAACTTCTCTTTCATCCGTGGCGCTCACAGCCTGAAGTTCGGCGGCGAGATGCGCATTCTGCAACTCAACGGCTACGTGGAGGTCTACAGTCGCGGGCAGATCGATTTTCTGGGCGCCCTGACCGGATCCGGCATCGGCGACCTGCTGCTGGGATTGCCGACCCTCGGCATTCAGTCTCATTACACGGGTCCGCAAACGCTGCGCGGCCATGCCTGGAGCGGCTTCTTCCAGGATGACTGGAAGGCGGCTCGCAACCTCACGCTGAACCTCGGCCTGCGCTACGAATACGACACGCCGCCCACCGATCCGACCAATCGCATGGCCACCTTCGATTTCGGCAAAGGCGCTACCGAACAGGTGGGCGCCGATGGGTTGTCGCGCTCCGGCACCAGCCCCGCCCCGCATAACTTCGCTCCCCGCGTGGGTTTCGCCTGGTCGCCGTGGAAGAACACCGTGGTGCGCGGCGGTTACGGTCTGTACTACGATTCCGGCATGTTCGTGGTGAACTCGTCGCTGTACTTCAATCCGCCCTTCTTTACGGTTTCGGTGTTCGTTCCGTCGGAGACCTCGCTGATCACTCTTAGTAATCCGTTCGCCACCGGCAACGGATTTGTGCCGCCCGCCCAACTGAGTTTCGTGAGCCCTGGTTTCGTGCCTTCCTATACCCAGCACTGGAATCTGAATGTGCAGCGGGAGATTGAACATGTAGGTGTGTTCAGCGCGGCCTATGCGGCCTCCAAGGGAACCCACCTGCCGCGCTCGCTGGATATCAACCAGCCGCTCACGCCCAGCCCAGCCGATCTGACCACCCGCGAACCCTATCCGGCTTACAGTAACATCCTCATGACCGAGAGCGGCGGCGATTCTTCCTACCAGTCTCTGCAACTGACTTTCAATCGCCGCATGGCGCGCGGACTTTCGGTGCTGGCGGCTTACACCATTTCCAAATCGATCGACGATACTTCGGCTTTCCTGCCCACCACGCCGGACCAGAACTTTCCGCAGGACAGCCACAACTACCATCTGGAACGCGCCCTTTCGAGTTACGATATGCCCAACCGGGCCACCATCGCATTGGTTTACCAGATCCCCGGCGCCACCCGCTGGACGCGCGGCTTCGAACTCAGCGGGATTATCACCGCGCAATCCGGTCAGCCGTTCACCCCCATGCTCTCCACCGATAACAGCAACACCGGTAACAGCGGCGGCAGTTTCGGCGTGGATCGTCCCAACGTCGTGCATCAACCCCGGCTGGCGAACCGCTCGCCGCAAGAGTGGTTTGACGTGAGCGCCTTCGCCATTCCGCCGGAGTATACCTGGGGCAATGCCGGGCGCAACATCCTGCGCGGACCGGGACTGGTGACCACGGACCTGTCGCTGCGCCGGAGTTTTGCGTTGGCGGAGAAGGTCCGGTTAGTGGGAGAGGTGCAGTCGTTCAACACCTTGAACCGGGCGAATTTCAACCTGCCGGAGGCCTTCGCCGATCAACCCGATACGTTCGGGAAAATCCTCTCGGCGAAAGACCCGCGCCAGATTCAGATCGCCCTCCGGCTTCGCTTCTGACCATCCACGCCGACGCTCCCGTGGAGCACCAGCTCGAAGCGGTGAGACCTCCGGCGGCGCCCCGGCATCGCCTACCGGTCGTCCGGAGGGCCGTAGTTGAACGTGCGGCCGAGCGTATAGTAAGGGTGCGGAACCTTCAGATATCCTAACGGCGTAGCGTACGGGCCGAAGCCCCTGTCTTTGGTCGAAATCTTCAGCGACGGCGCCGGTGTTACCGGAAACTCCGCGGTGCTGCTTGCCTCCGGGCTCTGGCCGGATGCCGTTGACAAGAGCTTGTGGACGAAGAAATGGAATATCTTCCAGTTCTTGTTCGGTCGGTAGAAATCGACGCCGTGCTGTTCCCACACGGGAGTGAGAATCTGTTTTCCGCCCTGTGTTTGAGACACCTGACGCATCGCGTACCAAAGCCCCTGGGCGGTATACCCGTCCCCGGAAATTTCAATCACCGGGTCGGAATAGGTTGGGATCGGCTCTTTGGCGCGAGTGGGGTCGAAATGGTGGACATAATAGTCTTCGATTTCTCTGGCGTCGACCCAATAGCCATCGTCGGTTCCCCAACTGAGGCCCTGTGCTTGCATGGCCCAAATGTCGTCCAGTTCCCGTTGGCGTTCTCCCGCGGCGAAATAATACGCGTGCTTGCTCATCACGTTCTGGATTTCTTCAAAATCCAGAGCATGCTGAATCTTCGCCTGTTGCGCCGCTTCCGCCGCTTTTCGGGCGGCACTGGTGCATCCCACCGTCGCGAGCGCGAACAGGCTCGCGAGGCAGGCCATCAAAGGAATCGCCCCAGGGGGCATCTTTCTCATTACGATCTCCATGTAATTAAAATGCATCGAACCGGCCGAGGCAAGGCAAAATCACCGAGCGCCCATGCACTCTCTTTCACTTATAATGGTCCGATTATAGCTTTGCGAGCGACATTTTGGGAACTGAGGGCCTCCAAACGCAGTTGCAAGTACTTGTTCTCGCCCAAGCGGACGGATTTTGCCGGCGACGCATCGAATTCTGCGTCCCCGGGCCATAAAACAAGCGCCGCGCCGCCGTGCCGGTTTCGCCCGGCGGCTGCAAGGCTATGGAGCAAGGTGTTGAAGGCCGCCCCCCCAGTCGGCCTGCCGGCGATTGCAGGCGCCTGATGCTTTAGAAAGAGCGGGTCCGCGCATTTCGGAGACTCAAAAGCGAGCGGAAGGCGTATAATCGGCGTACGTCTGGAGCGGGGAGGGTGAACGAAGGAAATGACCATCGCAAGGAAGATTCTTCTCTTGGCCGCAATCTGCTGCCTTTTTGGTGCTCCTGGCAGCGCAAATGCCGCCACCATTTCTTATGTGTGTCCCCCCGTTACCCTTGCGGCATACGCGTCCGCCACCTGCATACTCCCACAGTACAACGCGAGTTGGGGGACCTTGACGGACGTCACCTTGACGCTCAGCAACGTGACAGGCGCCATTGCGGCGTCCGCGCAGAACGGCGATACCGGGTCCATCAGCCTTACCGGTCTCGTCGCAGACATCGATTTGTTGATCACCGGCGCCGACCTCACAGCCGTCGACTCTGGAGTTCAGGCCAGCGTCTCCTGCAACGAGACGGTCAACGGCAACAGCAGCCTGACCTGCGTCGCGGGCCAGGAGACGTTCGGAGTTCTTCCCCCGGCTACCGTTACGGACACCCATTTCGCCGTCTACGTAGGGCTCGGAACGGTGTCGTTTACCGAGCAGGCGTATGCTCTTGCCACTGGCTCCGGCGGCGACTCGAACACCATCTTCCTGGCGGTAGGCTCCGTCTCGGATCCCCTGACAGTGACCTATACCTACTCCGCGACTCCCGAGCCGGGCTCATTGATTCCGCTGAGCGGGGCTCTGGTTGCACTGGTCTTCGTTGCTCGAAAACGGCTCGCCGCACGCGACCCTAGAACGACACCTTGATCGCGGCCTGCATCAGCCGCGGCGGCGCCGCGCCGACTACCTGCCCGAATGCCGAACTGGTGATCTCGCCATTCACCGAGGCCGGTCCGAAGAACTGCGTATGGTTGAGAACGTTGAACGCCTCCAAACGCAGTTGCAAATACCTGTTCTCACCCAAGCGGACGGATTTTGCCAGCGACGCATCGAAGTTCTGCATCCCCGGGCCATAAAACAAGCGCCGCGCCGCCGTGCCGGTTTCGCCCAGCGGCTGCAAGCTATAGAGCGAGGTGTTGAAGTAGGGCAGTCCGTGGCGTGGATCGTGGTTCAGGTCCAGCGGACCGGCTTTGAGATTCGGCAGATCCACTCCAAAGCCGTTCACGCCGTCCGGTTGCGTGCCCAGCAGCGAGTTGTCGCTGGCATTCGTGAAGGTTACCGGAAAACCGGCGCCCAGCCGGGTAATCCCCGAGAGTGTCCAACCCGTCGCCAGGCCGCTGCCGCTCCCGAAGAGCCGTTCGAAAGGAATCTCGTAACGATAGCTGATCACGAAGTTATGCTTCAGATCGAAGGCCGACGGCGCATAAGTGGCCCGATAATTCAGCGGATTCAATTGCTCGGCGATGCTGGAGGAGTTATCGAGCGACTTGCCATAGGTATAGCCGGCTTGTAGCTCGAGCCTCTTGCCGCTATGGCGCACACTCAATTGCAGGGCATTATAGTTGGCGTTGGCGATGGTCGAGAGCCAGTCTACGCTGCCGAAATTCGAGCCGAAAACCTGGCGCGTGCCGTTGACGGTCTGGCCGGAGGCGCTGGTGTACCCGTTCGATTCGCCGAATGGTCCGCACGTCGGCGTTCCCGGCGCCACCTGGTTCACCTGGCTCAGGCTGAGACACAGAGCCGGGTTGCCGGGGTTGGCCTCCAGCAGCGCCAGCAGATGGTATCCAGGGTCGCCAAGCCGGGCGGGACGACGAAAGCCGGCAAATGCCGTCGCGGTTCCATCGGCTGGCTGGGGATGTTTTTCGCATTCTCCGAGGAAAGGTCGGCGTGGCAGCGAGTTGCTTCCTCGTCGGCAATGGATGGGTTTCCGGCGCAGCCGTGGTTGCCGTGGTAGCCGGCAACGGTGGCGAGTGCGGGAGCGCGGTAGAAAAGCAGCTCGGAGACTCTAGGGGGCGTGCGGTTGTGCATTGCTTTGCGGTGGGGTGGCTGGCAGGGAAGGGGAGGCTGATGCTGGCCGAATTCGCGAGAACGGGGAAAGATGCACTCGCCAGCGTGGTCCTCATGGAGGGGGAGCACGTGCTGTTCGGCGATTATCCGGCCACGTTTCGCGGGGACGGGGACGACCTGTGGCGCGTGGATGACGGCGGCCTGCTCTCCGCCGAAGGCTTCCAGGTGGTGTTGGTGGCGCGGCGCGGCGAGCGGTACGCCGTGGGAGTGAGTTGGGCCGGTACGGAAGGCCGCTCGCTGGTGCTGTTTGCATCGGGCGGCGGCAATGTCTTCCAACGTGTCATTGAGGATTATTGGTATCAGGCGCCGGAGTGACCGTGCGGGCTTCCCACCGGCGCCGCTTCCGTCACCATGGCCAGAAACCCTTGCGCCGCGCGGTTCAGCTTCTTGCGCTTTTGATGCACGATGCCCACCGGACGCACCAGGTCGGGGGCGCGCAAAGGCACCGCTACCAGCCGGCCTTGGGCGATTTCCGCCTGCATGGTGCGCGCCGGCAGGATGCTCACGCCGCGTCCCAGCGCTACGGCTTCCTTGATCATCTGGATATTGTCGAAGTGCATCACCAGATTCACCGCGATGCCCTGGTTGCGAAAGAAGCGCTCCAGTTCTTTGCGGATGGAAAGGTCTTCGTCGAAGCCTACAAAATCCTGGCCGTCCAGATCCACCGCGTGCACTTCGTCGCGGGCCGCCAGAGGGTGAGAGGGAGGCACGGCCAACTGCATCTCTTCGTTGCGCCAGGGCAAGGCGGTGATTTCGCGGCTGGCTTCGGGGTAGCTCACCACTCCCAGGTCGGCCGTGCCTTCGCGCACGGCCTCGTAAATGCGGTCCGGCCGCATGTACTCCACCTGCAGGCGGGCTTCCGGGTAGCGCGCCGCGAACTCCTCTTGCAGGTGTCCCATTTCGGACAAACCCACGGAGTAGATGGAAACGACCCGTACAGTACCGTCGACCTCGATCTTCAGCCGTTCCAGCGTCAGATCGAACTGCTCCTGGCGATGCAGCACGTCGCGGCAGAACTCGCTATACAGCTTGCCCGCGCCGGTTAATCCCAGGGGGCGCTGGCTGCGATCGAAGAGGGCTACTCCCAGGCGCTTTTCCACCTCCTGCACGTGCTGCGTAGCAGCGGACTGACTCACTCCACAATGAGCCGCCCCCTTACTCATGCTGCGCGTAGCAGCTATCTCTTTGAAAAGCTTGAGCTCGAAGAAACTCACGAACAAATTGTAACATAAGCTGTACTAATTCTAAAGACAATAAACTTCCCCATTGCCTTATAGTATTTCCGATGGTACACTACCCCTTAAGGCAACCACCCTCTGACCGAGATGCCGGCCCGATTACCGTCTGACCGGAAGCTCCCCGTAAAACCATGTCAGACACTCAAGTCAGCTCCGCTCTACCTCGCGCCCAGGGTCTTTACGACCCCCGTCATGAACATGACGCTTGCGGTATTGGCTTCGTCTCCCACATCAAGGGCCAGAAATCGCACGACATTATCGTCAAGGGCATACAGGTTCTCATCAACCTGACTCACCGCGGCGCTTGCGGCTGCGATCCGGAAACCGGCGACGGCGCCGGCATCCTCATCCAGATTCCGCACCGCTTCTTCGCCCGCGAGTGCGAGCGCCTGGGCTTCACCTTGCCGCCCGCCGGCGAGTATGGCGTGGCCATGACCTTTCTTCCCGTGGAACCGCACCGGCGCCTGCAGTGCGAGGGCGTCATCGAACGCATTGTGCGCGAAGAAGGGCTGAGCGTGCTGGGCTGGCGCGATACCCCCATCGAAGCCTCCAGTATCGGCCGCGTGGCGCGGGCTTCGCAGCCCTACATCCAGCAGATCTTCATCGCTCGCGGCCGCGGCATGCACGAAGACCAGCTAGAGCGCCGGCTGTATATCGTGCGCAAGCGCATTGAGAGCGAATTGCCGGATGCCTACATCCCCTCGATGTCTTGCCGCACCATCGTCTATAAAGGGCTGCTGCTGGCGCCGCAGATCGCCAGTTTCTATCCCGAACTGCGCGATCCCGAAGTGATCAGCGCGCTCTGCCTGGTCCACCAGCGCTTTTCCACGAACACGTTCCCCACCTGGCACCTGGCGCACCCGTATCGTTACATCGCCCATAATGGCGAGATCAACACCGTGCGCGGCAACGTCAACTGGATGTACGCGCGGCAATCGATTCTGGCGTCGCCCCATTTCGGTGAAGACATCAAGAAGCTGTTCCCCATCATCCAGCCCGGTGGCAGCGATTCCGCCTCGTTCGACAACGCCCTGGAGTTGCTGGTGATGGCGGGCCGCTCGCCGGCTCATGCCATGGCGATGCTGATTCCCGAGGCCTGGTCGAAGAACGAGCACATGAATCCGCAGAAGCGGGCTTTCTACGAATACCATGCCTCGCTGATGGAGCCGTGGGACGGCCCGGCCGCCATCGCCTTCACCGATGGCCGCTCCATCGGGGCCACGCTCGACCGCAACGGACTCCGGCCGGCGCGCTACTTTGTGACGCAGGACGACCTGGTGATCATGGCCTCGGAATCCGGCGTTTTGCCGGTTCCCACGGACCAGGTGATCCGCAAGGGCCGCCTGCAGCCCGGCAAGATGCTGCTGGTGGATACCGTGGAAGGGCGCATCATTTCCGACCGGGAGATCAAGCGATCGCTCTACGGCCGCAATCCCTACCAGCTCTGGCTCAAGGAAAACCAGATCACCCTGGAACAACTCAAGGATCCGCCGCGCGAACACGGGATGGAAAGCGAAACACTGGTGCTGCGGCAGCGCGCGTTCGGCTATACGGCCGAGGATCTCAGGATGATCCTGGCGCCCATGGCGGCTAAAGGCGAAGAGCCGATCGGCTCCATGGGAACCGATATTCCGCTGGCTTGCCTTTCCGACCAGCCGCAGCCGCTATTCCACTATTTCAAGCAGCTCTTCGCCCAGGTGACCAATCCTCCCATCGACCCCATCCGCGAAGAGATGGTGATGTCGCTCACCAGCTATATCGGCAACGAGCGCAACATCCTGGACGAAACGCCGCTACACTGCCATACGTTGAAGCTGCAGCATCCCATCCTCACCAACCGCGACCTGGAAAAGCTGCGCCGTGTTTCACAAGGCGATTTTCTGGCCACCACGCTGCCCATGCTTTTCCCCGTGGAAGAAGGCGCCAAGGGGCTGGAAAGGGCGCTCAACCAACTCTGCCGCCGCACCTCGCTGGCCATTCAGTCCGGCTATTCGCTATTGATCCTCTCCGACCGCGGCGTGGATCAGGACTACGCGGCGGTTCCCAGCCTGCTGGCACTGGCGGCGGTCCACAATCACCTGGTGCGCGAGAAGAGCCGCACCCAAGTAGCGTTGGTGATCGAATCGGGAGAGCCCCGCGAGGTGATGCACTTCGCCTTGCTGATCGGTTATGGAGCCAGCGCCGTGAACCCCTATCTGGCGCTGGAAACCGTGGCCACCGAAGCCGGGCCATCCCCCGAGGCGCAAGCCAAGGCTACGGGTAATTTCATCAAGTCCATCAACAAAGGGCTGCTGAAGACTTTCTCCAAGATGGGCATCTCCACGCTGCAGAGCTATCGCGGCGCGCAGGTTTTCGAAGCCATCGGGCTGAACAAGAGCGTGATTGAACGCTACTTCACGGGCACGGCTTCGCGCATCGAAGGCGTTGGGCTGGCGGTGCTGGCGGAAGAGGCTTTGCGCAAGCACCGCCACGCTTTCCGTCCGCTGACGGAATCCGAGCCCGAGCTTCGCTTGGGCGGCAACTACCAGTTTCGGGCCAACGGCGAATACCACCTCTACAATCCGCAGACCATCGCCAAGCTGCAGCACTCGGTGCAGCAAAACAGCTTCCAAACGTTCCAGGAATACACCGACCTCATCGACCGGAAATCGCGCCAGCTCTGCACGCTGCGCGGTCTATTGGAGATCAAGTCGTCGCCCAATCCTATTTCCCTGGAAGAGGTGGAAC
>Ga0302320_10016499_pt1 | contig 15076 bp, 11 predicted proteins | sample Bog_T0_3_FD_202130 | JGI IMG/M metagenome (GOLD analysis project Ga0302320, IMG submission 202130) | Peat permafrost microbial communities from Stordalen Mire near Abisko, Sweden - Bog_T0_3 | ecosystem: Environmental > Terrestrial > Soil > Wetlands > Peat | place: Sweden: Abisko, Stordalen Mire... | reverse complement strand
ATTTACCCCCGCGCAGCGCGAAATCATGGCCGGTGACCCCGACCTCGCCTTTCAAGTCGAATACGGCGATTGGGTGTTGCGCATGGATTACGCCAGCGAAATTGGCAACGGATCTTTCCTCTGGCGCAAAGGCAGCGAGGACGCCGCCGAGCGCGAGTTTGAACTGTTTGCCCACGGCACGCCCACCCGGCTGGCCACATCGGCGGAAGTGGCAGAATTCGGCTGGGCGTTTGAATCCGCCTGCCGCAGCCTGGCCAACCACATCCACCTGAACACCTGATTTATGGACTCCCTCCTCCCTCAAATCGCATTCGGTTACGGCCGCGTGTCCACCGCCAAGCAGGGACTCTCCCGCGAGGCCCAAATTGCAGCGATTCAAAGCGCCTTGGCGTTTCACTGTCCCGACGCAGTCATTGGCCCTGACGCAGTCAGTTTCGACGAAGACACCAGCGGCGGCATTCCCTTTGCCCAGCGCCCCGCCGGCCGCCAACTCCTCGCAGCCGTGCGCGCCGCACTATTAAATGGGTCCAGCGTCACGCTGGTCGTCACCAAGGTGGACCGCCTTGGCCGCGACACCGTGGACGTGTCCCAAACCGTCTCGCTTTTTGAATCCCTTGGAGCCCGCATCGTGTTCCTCGACATCAACGTAGACACGCGGACAGCCATGGGACGCGCCTTCATGCAGATTGCTGCCGTCTTTGCCGAGTTGGAACGTGCCCGCATCCGCGAACGCATCCAGACCGCGCTCGACCTCAAGCGCAGCCAGAACCTCGTCGTCGGCACCGTCCCCTACGGTTGGGACGCCCGCGACACTGGCCGCCGCAACAAGGCAGGCAAGCCCATCCGCGAACTGATCCCCAACGAAGCCGAGCAAGCCATCATTTTGGAAATGGCGCGCAAGAAGATCGCCGGCGTCAGCCTCTGCCAGATCGCCAAAGACCTCAACCGCCGTGGCATTCCCACCAAGCGGCGGGGTGAAAAGCTCAACATCGGCCATGTCAAAGGCCAATGCCAGATCAAAGCCGCCTTCGGCATCTGGTCGCCCGGCATCGTTCTCAAGTGTCTCACGAGCAAGACCGTCCAAGCCTGGCTTGCCACCATCCAGCCGACTGATTTATGACCGAATCCATCACCATGATAAGAAAAAACATCCTCGTCCTCGCCAGCTCGAAGTCCGGACGCATCCGGCACAAGCACGTCGAATTCAAGGCCGACAAACACGTCGTCATCGCGGGCAACCTTTGCCACAAAGCCAATCCCCTCAAAGTCATTGGCCACATCACCCGCTGCTACTCCGAACCTGACGCGGCCGACACCGCCGCCGTCACCGCCGCCTGCACCGCTGGCCAGCCGCCACACACCCTGCAACTCACGGATTGATTTCCGGGCGAGCGAATGTCGCGCAACGCTGATTAAGGCTGCGGTAATCAATCCGCACGCGCATTCAGGAACGACGCGGTGCTGAATCCCCCTCGCTCCACCACTTTACTCCGTGTGTCCGCCATCGTCGCCGGGTCGGGCCAAGCCGAGGTTCGGTCATGCCACCAATGCCAAGCCGAGATTCGGTGCCAAGCCGAGGTTCGGCGGCCATTTTTTCTTGCACATGGCGGCAGGGTGATGCATAAGGAAAGGGCCAGTTAAAAATTAACGACCAAAAAACACAAAAAAACATTTTGCTAGCTTCGGCTGCTGTTCGCAACGAAACGGGAAATTTCACCACAGAACAGCGTTTGAAGACGCGCCCCATCGGGCGTGTCTGAAAGCGTTTCTGTGGGGCATTCCCGTGCCTGTTGCGGAGCGTGAGCAGGTCACGCCCTTTTATTTCCGCAGTTTGTGTCTGCCTCAAATTTTGGGGACAATGCCACCTTGCGGTGGGCATGTATGACCTTAAACGCCTGCCGGAACCCCGCCTCGTCCACCACTCTATGAAACTGAAATCACAACTAAACGTCCGCCTCGCCCCTGTGTGCATGGACCTGATCAAACTCGAACGCAGAAATATCCCCGGCTGCGCCAGCGACGGCGAAGCTTTGGAATCCATAATCTTCCGCGCCGCCACGTCACCGGAGGCCCGCCAGCTTATCACGCAAGCAGCCCTGAAAGAACCCCTCTACGCCGCCGCCCAACTCGCCTGGGAGGCCCAGCACGCCAAGCGCAAAGCATGAAAAATCTCCAACACATCGAAAAATCCGGCTTCCATCGCGCCGTCCACGTCCTCTTACGGCAAGTTAGAGCACCCTCTCCCGCCTGCCCTTTTTCCTGACCTCAAACACCCTGCACCAAATCGCACAAGCGCAATTTCAAAGCCGTGGCGATCCGCAAGAGCGAGTCAACCGACACGTTTTCCTCCCCGCGCTCGATGTCGCCGATGTAGTTGCGATGCAAATTGGCTTTTTTAGCCAGTTTTTCCTGACTCCACCACGCGTTCCGCCGGTGCGTGCGGATGTTTTTGCCTAAAATCTTTCGGTATTTCGGGATTTTCACAATCCCGAGTAAAGCCGAAACGGCACCGACGGACTACCGTGTATATACTGTATTTGGGATACGGGCCTCCGAACCGGGTCGGCCATGCCACCAATGCCAAGCCGAGGTTTAGCCATTTTTTCTTGCACCCGGCGGCAGGGTGGTGCATAAGGAAAGGGCCAGTTAAAAATTAACGACCAGAAAACACACACAAACATTTTTGCGTAGCGAACACAGCTACGGTCTTGTCAGAAAACCGCGAATTTTCAAAGAGAAAGACCCAGCTCAAGCACGCGCCAATCGGCGCGGCTTGGAGCCTCTTTCTCTAGGCGCTTCGCGGTGCCTCTGACAAGGGTGCGACGAGTCCGCGCCCTTTTTATTTCCGCAGTTTGTGTCTGCCCAAAAATGGGAACACGAACGCATGAATGCCCCCGGCAATCAGCAGACAGGCACCTCAACTTTTGGGGACAATGCCACCTTGCGGTGGTCATGTATGACCTTAAACGCCTGCCGGAACCCCGCCTCGTCCACCACTTTATGAAACTGAAATCACAACTAAACGTCCGCCTCGCCCCTGTGTGCATGGACCTGATCAAACTCGAACGCAAAAACATCCCCGGCTGCGCCAGCGACGGCGAAGCTTTGGAATCCATCATCTTCCGCGCCGCCACGTCACCGGAGGCCCGCCAACTCATCACGCAAGCCGCCTTGAAAGAACCCCTCTACGCCGCCGCCCAGCTCGCCTGGGAGGCCGAGCACGCCAAGCGGAAATCATGAACAATCTCCCACTATGTTCAGTGCGCCATCGTCTATGTCTGTGGTGACGAATTCTAGTTTGCCGGTCGCCGACCCAACAGCTGCGGTTTCAACGGCGGCATTCTCCCTCACACCTTTGACAACTCCTACGGAATCCACACATGAAAAAACCATTCATCGCCATCTTCACCGAACGCCCCGCTGCCGATGCGGCACTCCTCGTGGTCTTCGCAAACCGCGCCGCCCAAAGTCAACCTCCTCGAAGGCCAGCGCAAGGGTGTTCACATACGCGAGCTTGAATTCAAGAACTTGGAAACATCCGCAGTGATTTGCTCCGCAATGATCGTGAAAATACTGCATCGCCTATTTTGACTCAGGTGTTCAAATCGGAGAAGGACATTTCACTTCGAGGCGAACGGCGGTTCCTGGTTTTCATGTGCCACAAATCTACCGAAACTCATTCGAGCGCTCACGCATCCTTGCAGAAGCAACACATTTGCTCCGCAATGATCGTAAAATTGGTGGATCGCCTAATTTGACCCACGCAACTCGTAAAGGGGCGGTTTGCCAGGTTGCGCATAATAGGGATGAACGAAAACTGCGTTAGTCGGCAGTCCAAGCATTTCAAAATAATTCGTTGGTTTTGCAAAACGCAAATATGGATATCCGACGAAAGCAAAGTGAACAACATTACTGCAAATTCCAGAAACCTCAATGTGACAGTAAGCGTTCTGTGTTTTCCAGACAAAATAATAGTAGGGCAAAGGGTAAACCTTGCCATCCGTCCATTGATAGTTTTCCTGATGCATTTCCTTTGGCGCTTTAAAATTGAGCTTGTCCAATGGCAGTCCGATTGACGTCATGGCGGTCTTAGCAATTTGTTCGGCTCTTTTCATCGTTAGAAGATTTGTTGCGCGCATCCAGCGCTCAAAAATGGCATCATTCACCTTCACGTCAGGAGTCAAAGCCTGTACGATATCATACTTCTTGTCGCTAAAAGAGGGCTGCCCTCCGTAGAGCCACGAAAACCAGAAACGGTTGCTAATTTCAATTGAACCCTGGATTCCAATTGGCGCGGCTTCCATTGCAACATGTGTAACCATATTAGTGGTAATCGGCTTTGGAAGGTCCAGATTCCAGTTAGCACTCATGTTAGATGCTTGAATAAACGTTGTACGAAGCGCATACTCCTGAAAGGACGGTGTACTGTCCGGTATTGTGCTATGAATAGTTAGCACAATCATATTTGTAAGCAGGTTGGTAATGAGCATATAATGAGTCACTGGTAAAATGGCAATGTCGGACTCCCGTATTTTGTAATTTCATTGTCAAATTCGCAAAACCGTTGCCCGTTGCTGTCATTATCTGCGCTCGCGGCCTGCAAAGCATCTTGAAGTCCGGTTGGATTATTGCCGCCCCAATCCTGCCAAAAATTATTCATGAAGCGCATTCTGTTGTAGTCATATATTATCGTCCCGTTGGACTGGAATGACGTTCCGGTGGTACTTGCCCATCCCAAAAACGCGCGGGCAGGGATGCCAGCCTTGTTCCAAACAGTGTCCGGAATCTTCTTTTTGTCTATGCTAAAGTCCAGCGGTAAGTCCCCCGCCGAGCTATAGCACCCGTCCAAAAAGACAAAGCGATAGAAATGGCTGTTTCCGTTGGTTGACATGAGATTTGCAGAGCTGTGCAAAATGAATTGCAGTTGCTCACCAGTTATATAATGGGACGCCATGCTGCCGATCAAACTTTTCCCAGCGTGTCCATAATAGTAAATGTTGCGCGAACTGTCGTCACCCAAAAGCGCCATCAATATGTTCCAATCTTGCGAGGTTTGTAGCGTCATTGCCGATGCGTAGCCACTGGCCGTGGTGCTTTGTCCATTCAAGATCAGTTCCGAGCCGTAACGGTTGATGACTTGTGCGCCGGCGTTGGCCATCACATCATTCAAGTCGGATGCGCCAACTGTTCCGCTGTTATAAATCGGCATGTACGCCATGATCCAGCCGCGCTGACCATTCCAGGGGCCTTCATGCCCAAAATTACGCTTTCCGTGCCCCCCTGGCGGTGCAAGCTTTGGTCTGAACTGACTTTGCTGCGCTGGTGGAAAAGTTGAGACATCAACAGTAAAATAGGTCGAGGGCAATTCATTGCCATTGGTGTCCACCAAGCTAATCGTGATACCTTCTTCCCCGCTCTCAGGATCAAGGCAAAATCCACTCGAATCAACACCGCCATTTACCTCGGAGACGAGATTCGTTTGATCATCATATATATCGGCCGTGTACGTCCCATTTGTATTGATCGTCTGCGGTTGGGTGAATAGACCCGTTCCACAACGGGCAATATCGTTGGGAAAACATACTGCATTCTGAACGTTCACGAATAATGTTTCACTGAATGCTGAATTGAAGTTATCCACCGGGTATTCCATTTGCAGCCGATAAACGCCATTTGCCACTGCGCTAGTATCCCATGCCGCAAACCACTGGCCGTTGGCCTGATAAACAAAAGAGTTATTTGCATCTTCGTTGACATTCAACAACAACGTTGTATTTGGGTCAATGTTTGTGTTGATATTCAGTGGAATCTGGACAATTCCGGATAATACGCTCTGATGCTGCACCGACGTCATATTTAAAGGATTATCCGGAATTAGGGGATTAGTCCCGAAAAATCTCTCCTCTGCGCCCGTCAAACCATCCGCATCAAGGTCAATGGCGTCGTAAATCGTGCTATAGGGATCCGGAGTCACTCCATCGGTCATGGGATTTTGCCAGTCGGTCTCAACGCCAACATGGGCGGGATAATTACCATCGCCATTCCAGTTTTCAACATAATCCGGAATGCCATCGCCATCGAAATCCATTGGCATTCCGTTTGTTGCCGCGATATAATGCAACCCGATGCTGGCATTCGGCTTCCCCGCCGCAACGTCATTGCCTTCCTTAACCTGATCTTTGCGGGTGGTATAGTGGAAGAGCCCCAGGTTCGCGGCCGTATCGCTGGCGGCGCCATAGAGCGGAGTGTTCGTCGGCAGATAAAATTTGCCAAATGGCCCGACCTGATACGGCGGGGCATTGGTCAACACCGGCTCATTGCCACCATCGGTGGTTGCGTCCCCAGTGGCAGTCGGCTGCAACTGGCTTGCGTCGTAGCCAGGATACTGCAATTCCGACGGCTGAAGCGGCCAGTAGCCGTTGTAATTGTAATCCAGAGACTGGTTGGTGTCCTGTAGGAAATCCACCTTGTCAAACAGATTGTCCGCGAATACCCAGTTTCCGGACGAGGACTGAATCGGTTCCAGGTAAAACCAGTCGCCACCCCGGAACAGATTGTTGGTTGCCACGAATGCCAGATCAACATTCAATCCATTGTCCTCCACATTCGTACCAAATTGATTATAGGTTGGCGCAAGCCCGATGGTGACATTGTCAAAGGAATTGTTCAGCCAGGACACTGCACCGGACCCATAAACGTAATCCAAAGGAAAAAGCCCAAAGCCGATATAAGGATCCGGGTTGTCGGGCAATCCCAGGTCAACCTGGCCGCCATGCACCTGGCAGTCCCTCAAGGTGAAATTCATGGCGCTGTCCACCGACCATTCAAAGCCAACAGCCGATATGCCTGACCAAAAGTGGTAGGCCGGTACGAAATACACGCCCATGTAATTCATATAAAAGCGGGAAAAGCGGAAATTCAAAGTTGGCGGCGCACTGTTGCTACTGGCGTCGGGAAAGAAATCCGGCACGAAAGCCGCAAAAGCCGGGAAGGCAAATTGTTCCTGAACTGATTGGACATCCACAAAAACATTCGGTTTATTTGGCGTTCCCTGGCTTACAAAGGTTGAATTATTCTGCAGATCAAATCCGATGTAATATTCCATGCGAATGCCGACCGCCGTACCGGGGGCAACCGTAAGCGTGCCGCCGGTCAACACCATGTCCGCCACGGTGTAATCCAAGGCATCGTAAAAGTAGCCGATATCAGGCGCGCCGTTGGTGTAGCGCGGGGCCTGGGGACATAGCAGCATATTCCCGCTCAACTGCATCATCGCCGGGACGGACATGGGCGGATAGGTCGTCTTTTTCTGGAATTCACTCAGCAACCTGGGACTGATATTCATGGAGCCAGCATTATGGAGCGGGCTGTTCGCCGCCAGATAATAATTGCCGACGCCGGTGGCCTGAAAATTCGTGGGCGAAGGCTTGACGAAGGTGTTTTGCATCGAAGCCGCCCCCAGTCCACCAAGCACAATGCTGTTGGTCAAACAGACGCTCGGAGTCGAATTGGTAGCGTCCCAAAAGTGGGTGACATCCGCCGTGACGTGCTCCGCCGTGATGGCGAAGTTGGTCGTGGTAGCACGGACGGCGTCTCCGCAGCCGGCAAACAGCACATTGTGGAATGCATTTGTGCCGCCCGCTTGATTTAAGACCGACGAATTGCACTGGAGAAACTGCCCATCCCAAACGTCCAGCCGCCCGCCGGATGGCGTGGCGACGCCTTCATCCGCATACGCAATGCGGCAATTGTCAAGGGTCGCGTTGGTCAGGGCGGACAAATCCAGATACGGCGCTCCCGTGGGCATCGGTTCAGGATAGCCGCCGTAGTAGCTGAGGGGACCGCTGCTGGCCCAATAGATGAATTCCCCGCTAGCGTCATCATCCACCGACGTCAGTTCGGCCAAATTATACGCCTCCGTCTGGCAATGCAACGAACCCAGCACCTGGAGCGTCGCCGGGAGACCGTTATTATACACTTCGTTATTATAATCGAATTTAATGACTGATCCTCCCCTTATGACGGTTTTCCCATACAACTGAACCGGCGACCAGACATAATAAGTGACGCCGCTCTTAAACGTGTAATTGAACCGCTGGCCTTGAATGACCATCAAGTGGGGATCGCCCGTCCCCGCGTCCACGGTCAACACGGCATTGGAGCTGACCACGGAATCCAGGCCGGTGCCGACCGTCACGGTGTAATTGCCGCCGCTTTGGACATTGTTGAGGGTGTAAACGCTCGCGGTGGCACCCGGAATGGGGCTGCCTTCCAGATCCCACTGGTAAGTCAGGTTGGTGCCGGTGGCAACGACATTGAAAGACACGTCATCCCCGGCCAGAACTTCTTGGCTGAACGGCTGGACGGTGATGGTTGGCGGCCCCCAGTTTACCAACACCGAGGGTTCTTCCGTGACGGGAACGGTGCTAAAACTGATGCTGGCATCCCCGTTCAAGCCATAGGGAATGCTGCCCCAGACCACCACGGTGCCGTCAGATTTCAGAGCCGCGCTATGCGCCCAGCCGGCGGTGATGGCCAGGACGTTGCTCAACCCCGACACCGGCACCGGAGTGGTCCGGGTGGTGGTGGTCCCGTCACCCAACTGGCCATGCGAATTGTAACCCCAAGACCAGACCGTGCCGTCGGATTTCAGCGCCAGGTTGTGATACTCACCCGCAGCAATGGCCACGATGTTGCTCACCCCCAACACCTGCACTGGCTGATTGCGTTCGGTGAACGTGCCCTCGCCAAGCTGGCCATAGGTATTGTCTCCCCAAGCCCGCACGGTTTCGTCCGAAGCCAAGGCCAGGCTATGGTTGAAGCCAGCGGCAATCGCCACGGCGTTGGTCAATCCGCCGACAATTACCGGCGACGCTTGTTCCGTGCTCGTGCCGTCGCCAATCTGACCGTAATTGTTATTTCCCCAAGCGCGGACGGATTCATCAGCGGCCAGGGCCAGGCTGTGTCCGCCACCGGCGGCAATTTCAACGATGTTGCTCAACACGTTCAATTGTTCCGGGATCACCTGTGGCGTCGTGGTGCCATCGCCCAACTGGCCGCTGTCGTTGTTGCCCCAGGCCCAAACGTTGTTGTTGGCGTCCAATGCCAGTGAATGCTGGTAGCCGCCAGCCATTTGCACGATCGCAACCAGATTTGTGACCTGAACCGGGCTGGACTGCTGACCGCCGCTGATGCCATCCCCCAACTGGCCGTAGGTATCGTCGCCCCAAGCCCAAGCCGTTCCGTCCGCTGCCCAGGCTAGGCTGTGCAATGCGCCCGCCGCAATACCCACTGCGTTTGTCATATTCAGCACGCCAACCAGATTCGTACGATCGGTGGTTGATCCATCGCCCAACTGGCCACTGCCGTTTGACCCCGCAGCAAGTATCGTTTCATCAGGATTTAGAATCAACGTGTGCTCACGACCCGCGACAAGTGGATGGATGATGGTAAAAGTTGCCGATTGAGCCTCACTGGGAAGCAGTATTGCGTCATCAAATGCAGCCACATTCAAGGTGGCTGTCCAAGGCACCATCAAGCATTGTCCGTTGGTGGCCGCCGGATCGTCCTCGGTGGGATCACTGCCATCCAGCGTATAATGCATGATCGCGCCGGTCGTGGAACAACTGACTGCCACACTCTGGATGACGGTGAAAGCACCGCCAGCAGGCGAAATATTCGGAGCCGCCACCTCCCCCTCATAAGCTGTGAACAACAAGAGTTGTTCCGCATACGGGCCACTTTGCGCTGTCACCGTGACGTAATTGACTTCTGGAGCGTTGGTCGGCAGGAAAAGCCAGGCCTCGGCCAGCCCGTTGCCGTCGGTGGTCACGTTCAGGTTGGTCACCAGCGTGCCGCCATTGGTCGCCGCCAATTGATTCAACCCGCTGCTGGCGCTGAACGTGATCGGCGCATTGCTCAACGAGAAACCCATCCCATAGCCATCGGTCACCTGCACCACCAGGGGCTGGGGCAGGAAGGCACCCAGCGGGCCGCTCTGTTGATCTCCATTTATGGATTGCAGGCCGGGCAGGATTCCGCCGTAATAATCCGTCGGCGCGATGCCGTTGGTGTAGTCAAATACCAGCGTGTTGCTGCTCCATACGTCCAAATTGGTGTCCGACAGTTGCAACCCAGCATTTCCAAAGTAATAATACAGCCACCACAACTCAGTCACATTTCCGTTCGCGGACACACCCGTCCAGTCTTCCGCGCGCAGGAACAGGTCTTGACGGCCGGATTGGGAAACGGTAAAAGGCATGCAGTTGGTGTTGGTCGGAAAGACTTCCGTCTCCACCTGCCACAGCGGGAAAGGAATTGACAGATCGGTTGTTGACCACACTGCGTAAACATAATCAGTTGCTTGGTACATATTGGCGTAAACCGTTCCGTCAGAGATATTTGTGATTTGCAGCCACAGCAAGTTCGAATTTATTGTGAGATGAGGATAGTTGGTGGCCATACCAATGCCGCCTCCATCTCCACCGTTAGTGTTGCCACCACCACCAAAAACAGGTATATTTGGCAATCCGACTCCCATCGCTGTGCTCATTTGCATAGCAGCCTGCGTCTCCTGAATTTGCGCTAGGAAATCCAGGAGATAGTTCCCCTCCAGATCCACCGCGGAAGCCATCATTGCGCTGGAATTGGCCCCGGCGGCTTGCAGCGGCGCGGGCAGCACTTGACCTGCCGTGCCGTCCAAGAGATATTCCTGGCTGCCCGGCAGGATGCTCCAAATGGGAAAATTTTGTCCCGGCGGGAGGCAGGGGTAGGGCAAAAACGTCAAACCATTGACGCCCCCGGGCACCACCACCCAAAAACAAAAGGGACCGGTCACCCTCGGAACGCTGGTTAGGGGCTCCAAATTGAGAGCGTTGGCGGTGATTTCCACCAGACTCTCCTGCACAGCGGGTTGACCGGTGTCAACGGATGCCGTTGTTTGGGCTTGCGCTGTCGTGAAAATTAAGCCCAGAAATAAAATGAGCAACTTTGTAGTTTTCATAAGGTGGTAATGGTTCGAGTTGTTTCCAGCGTTTGGGGAAGTGAAGCGGCCACAGTGGTGATACCGGACGGTTTATCCACGAATTTCGGGCATGGCCATAAATTGACCGAAACGTTTGGCGCCGCTCCGCTCCAGCCGCAGGTGAAATCTCGCTGGCCTTCGAGCCTGAAGCCTTTGTCCGGCTGGCAGGGGGCGGTGTTTTTTTCGTGGGGCTTGGGAGGATGCCGACCGATGAGTTATTGGAAGGGGCCTTGTTTGGGACACGGAGAAACTGACAGCCACGAAATCGTTTTGGCTGTTTTCCGCCGCCGACTGCCAACCTGTCATTCATGGTTTTTCATTCTTTAAATGACCTCTACAGCTAAACCCTTTCGCACCCTTTTTCGCACCACTTATTTTGGCAAAAACCAATTCTTTTTTGTGCTACTCCGAACCTGACCAGGACGACATCGCGGCCGTCACCGACGCCTGCACCGCTGGCCAACCACCCCACACCCTGCAACTAACCGATTGATTTTCGGGCGAGCGAAGGCCGCGCAACGCTGATTAAGGCTGCGGTAATCAATCCGCACGCGCCCTTCAGAGAGAATCGCTGTTGCCTCCGGGCCGGCGCTGAGCGGGTGCAAATCCCGCCTCGCTCCACCACTTTATGAAATTAAAATCCCAACTCAAGGTCCGCGTCGCCCCTGTGATCAAACTCGAACGCAAGAGCATCCCCGCCTCTTTGCCGCCGCCCTCCAGATCCCGGCTCGCAAATGCGCGTGCCGGGATTAACGATTTATGAAAAATCAAATCCTCAAATACGCCGCGTGCCACATGCGCGAGCGCGAACTGGAAGCCAAAATCAAAGCCTTGCGCACCAAGATGCACGCCTTGCGTCAACAGCGCGGCGGTTGGCACTCGTCTGGCTTTAGCGGGGATGCCACCGCCAATTGGTTGACCATCCAGATTGACCTGGCCGACTATTTGAAGCAATACGCCAACGGGAATCCCGTCCCCAAACTTTGCCACTTCAATTACAACGAAGTGATTGACGGTGTTGAAATGCGGGGTGTGAAGCAATACTTCTACTATCCCCCGACCTTTGCCGGCACGCTAGCAACCAAGCCCTTGCCGACGCACGTTTACGCCACCGCGCAAAGCGATGCGATTTGGGCTGAAGGGAGTCTCAAACCTGTCAACGATCCTGAACCCGCAACCGCAACCACATGAACGCCTCCACACCCGAAATTGTCCGCTGCCTCAAGCGCGACATGGATGGCGACCTGCTCGCCGGCGCGCGCTACGCGGAACGCATCGCCGCCGGCGCCGCCCTCAATCCGTGGGCCGACCCCGAAATGGCCGGCAACTATGCCGCCGCCGCCAAAATCTTACGCAACACATCAACCCCGATCATCCATGAAAATAACCGTCAACATTGACTCCAAACACCCCGACGCCGCCATCGGCCTCAAGTGGCAGATGCCCGGCTCGCCCATCGCGGACTGCCCCAGCAGCCTCTACCTGCTGCCCGGCGAACTAGCGCCCACGCAATGCCCGCACGCCGTCAGGGATATGTCCCGCGTCGCCGTGTTCTACGAGGAGCACTTCACCTTGTTCTACGCCCCGAGCAACAGCTTCAGTTGCGACCACCGCAACGAACACGCCATCGCCACCGCCCGCGCGGAGGTGATTTACTGCGACGCCTTCAAGCTCTTGGACGTGGTCCGCAAACTCCACGCCAAGAGCACCGTCGCCGAGACCGTGCTGGACACAGACCGCTTTTCCTGCCTCAACCGCCCGACGCCCGCCGTACTCACCGTCACACAACTCGCTGCGCATCCCAACCTGCGGAACCGCGACCTGTTGGGTAAGACCCTCAAACACTTTCAAACCGTCCTGACCGCGCCCCTGAAAGAGAGCCGCGACCGCTGCCGCACCTTTGCCATGCTCATGGCCGACCTCTCGCACTACGTTCGCGGCACCACCACCGTCGCCGCCATGGGTGACGAGTTTTACTTTGACGGCCGTCGCGCCGGCGGCTGCGGTTTCAATGGCGGCATCATCCCTCACACCTTTGACAACTCCTACAGCATCCATACATGAAAACCTCCAAGTTTCTCGTCACCATCACCAGCCCGTTCACCGACGACGAAGTGCATCAGCTCCTCTCGGCCGCGTTAGACAGCCGCTTCGACGACGTGGACTTTGAACCCGCCACCAACGAACTCCAGTCCGCACTGGAGCGCATCACGCACGTCGTCGGCCATAATTCCTGTTCCGATGGCAAGACACCCAACGGCTTCGCCGTGGCGCTCGACCAGGCCCGGACCGCGCTCAAGCACGTCGGCGTGAAATCTTGATATGAAAAAACAACCAGAACCCGCAAAAGCAAAAAACAATGAAACCATTCATCGCTCTCTACACTGAACGGCAAGATGGCGACGCGGAACTCTTCCTCGTCTTCGCCAATCGCGACGCCCAAACCCCGGCCGACGTGGACGGCACCAAAGTCAGCCTCGAAAGCCAGGGCGAAGGCGTCCACGTGCGCGAGTTTGACTTCCTCCGCGAAGTCCCCGACCTCTGGGACCTCAAGGCCGAAGCCGCCGCCATCGCCGAAGCCGAGCGGATCAAGGCCGAGCGCACCCCGGCGCCCGTCACCGAACTTGGCGGCACCCTCCAAGCCGAGACCATCGCCGCCATCCATCAATGCCTCCAGATCCTGGCCGGCTGCTGCGACCACGCCCGCCGGATTGACGGCGCTGGCTTCAACAAGATGGACTCCGAATTTGGCCACTCGCTCGCCCAAGCCCACCGCTTGAGCCCCAAGCAGGCCGCCAGCGGCCAGAAGCTCATCCGCAAATATCACCGCCAGTTGCCCGCCGACATTCTTCGCGCGGCCATCGGCAGCATCACCGCCGCCGACCTCCGCCAGCCCGATCCGTCGGATACGTCCGATGCGTCCGACCCTGCCGACCCTGCCGACTCTCCGCTCTCCACTCTCCCCTCTCCGGTGCCCCATATTGGCCCTGACGCAGTCAGCGAGAGCGTTGTCAACACGCCCGCCATGCTGGTCAATCGCAAGTACGGCGGCAAATCCGGACAGGAAGTCGCCCGCAACGGTTGCGAAGAATGGTACGGCGACACCTACCAGAACGGCGTCCAGCCCGGCCCCAAGAAGCTCGCGCAGTTTGTGGAAGTCCTCCAGCTCGCCGGCACCCCCAAGCTCTACACCCAGGAGGACAAGGGCGACGAAGCCATCGTCCACGTCAAACTGTTCGACCCCACCGGCTCCTGGACGTGGTTCATCACCGAGTTTTCCGAGACCGCCCCGGACGGCTACCCGAACCTTGCCTTCGGCCTGGTCCACGGCGCCGACGACGAACTTGGCTACATCAGCCTCGAAGAGCTGGCCACCGTCAAGGGCCGCATGGGCATTGGCATCGAGATTGACATGCACTTCCAGCCCACCACCCTCGCGGCCTGCCGCGAATCACTCGGCGTCAACGCCTAAACGCGCGTCAAACTCTGGCATTTGCCGCGCACGTTTCAAACTCCGCCATTTGCCGCGCACATTTTATGAAACACCTACCCTACCAAGTTGACCCCGACCTTATGGATTGCGGGGGCGAGCTGGACCTGTACGCCCACTGCTACCGTAACCGCCTCACCCACCACGCGGCGGTGGACGGCAATCACGCCATCCACGCCGACGACGCCTACGAACGCGCCACCATCGTCCTGCGCCTGCTCCTCGGTGAGCGCGAGTGGAGCGACGGCTTTGAGCGCAAGCTCGACGACTGCTTTGAAATGAACGACGGCAACGCCGTGTGCGGCTGGCTCATTGAGTTTGCCGAGCACGACGAACGCATCCGCGCACTCCTCAACACCCACCGCAACCTGCGCATCACCGATCACACCCTGGCGCTGACCGCCGGCGGCAGCACCATCCTCAACCATTGGAACGTCAAAGGCTGGCGCAACGCCCATCGCGTCGGCGAACTCGCTTTAACATGAACACCACCCCATCAAAATTCATTCCCACCGCCGCCTCCGACTTTGTCGGCCACGGCGATTACGGCGCGGCCACCACCG
>Ga0302320_10016498_pt1 | contig 15076 bp, 13 predicted proteins | sample Bog_T0_3_FD_202130 | JGI IMG/M metagenome (GOLD analysis project Ga0302320, IMG submission 202130) | Peat permafrost microbial communities from Stordalen Mire near Abisko, Sweden - Bog_T0_3 | ecosystem: Environmental > Terrestrial > Soil > Wetlands > Peat | place: Sweden: Abisko, Stordalen Mire... | reverse complement strand
TTCGCGATGGGGAGACACGGTCGAAAACCCACCTCGAAGGGCGAAACAATATAAGAACTCTGCCTTCGACCCAGGGACGCAACCTCCGCTGACCCCACTCTCGTAACTCAATTCCTCATACACACGGACAAAAAAAAGCGGAGGTCTGGTTAGACCTCCGCCGCTAAAAGGCAGGCTTCGTGGCTTGTTAGTCCTGGGGCTTCCGCTCGGCCGGCATGTACATCATGTCGCCCGGCTTGCCGGTTTCGATCTTGTAATCCGACGGCACCTGGAACAGCGAGGCGTCGGGTTCGGCGCGATTGACGCTGGTGACGTTGCTGGCCACCGTTCCCATCATAGGATCGGAGTGAGTCATACTGAGCGGAATCTGCAGCTCGGTCGATTCCCAGCGGTCGGTCACCACCGAGATGGCCCTGGCATTGCCGATCTGGCCGGCCGGAATGGTGCGAGTCACGCGCGTGCCCTGAGCTTGCAGTCCGAGGATGGCTTTGGTGCCCAGGGACTCAGTGGTGACGTTGGCGCTCTCATGTCCCGTTCCTCGATCTCCCCGCTCCCCTTCACGCGCGCCGTTAGGCGACTTGGGAGGATGCATGGGCATCTGGTGCGCCGTCTTGTTCTGTGGATTGAGCATATAGCGGTTGCCGGAGACCGGATCGGTAATCACGATCATGGTCCGCTTGGTGGCTCCGGTGGTTGGAGTGTTCAGCTCGAAACCAATCTCACGCCGGACACGGCCCTCCGAATCGCGGTAGATGGTGGTCTGATTATCGGTGTGGATGGTGTTCCCGTCAGACAATGTGGTATCGCGCGTCATAGTCACGGTCGCTGTCATCGGCGCGCTCTTGACCACCCTACCTTCGCCGACTTCTTCGTGGAAAAACCCTCCTCCGAAGCCGGGCCCTTGCATCATCCCCGGTCCACCGGGAGGCGGTGGAGGCGGTCCGGGCTCGCTCTGCGCGGCCGCCGATACCGATACTCCCGCTGCCAACACGCCAGACAACACCCACTTCACAACGCTAGGAACACGTGCAAATCTCATCATCGTTTCACCCTCATCCTCGAACTTGCCCTTGAGTTTTAACTTCCTTCAATTCACAATACGGACCGCCCGTACCACTCCGTCGTAGCCGACCACCACGTCAGCCATCTGCGGCTGTACACCCTGGCTGGCGGTATTGCCGGTCGCCGGCAACTCCATCCGCACCACCTGCGAGTCGCTGGAACAGCTCAGCGGATCGCAGAACATCAAGGCGACATAGCCGTCGTCAGTACTGGTCTGCGATACGTCAGCCACAACCGGCCCTGCGGCAGCAGCCGTCTGGCTCTCGGCCGACGGACGCTGGCGTCGCACTCTGCTTCCTGCAGCGGTGACTGGTTGCCGTTCGGGGCTCGATATGGAAGACTCTTCCACCAGGCTCGGCGCAGGTTTCTGTGCGACCGGCTGCGTGCTTGCGGGCACCGACGCGCCCTGCACCGGACTTATTTTCGTTCCGGAAGCTCGGGAGCGCTGCTGCAAGAGCTGGACGCCCAGGAAAACTCCCACCACCATCGCCGCCGCCACGGCCACATAGGCGCCAATCTCGAAGAACCGGCTCAGCCGCATCGCCAGCGGCGTAAGGCCGTCGGTCGGATCCAACGGCAAAGAATCGGAGTATCGCTCCACGCCACTGAGCGGGGAAGCGGTGCTGGTCGCGGCCGTCCGCCGGAATGCCGCCCGCAGCGCCCGCTCTACATCAGGGCCAGCCTCCAGCCCGGCGGTTTGTGCCTGCAGCGTCCGCATCGACGCCGCCAGAGAGCGCTGTTTCCGCAACCACATTTCGCAGGTCTCGCACGCATCCGCATGGCCCAGGACTTGCCCATCCCGGCTTCGCGACAGCTCCCACAACGTAAGAGCCGCAGCGCTATGTTTGAACTCACGGCATGTCATGATGTGCACCTCGCCGTAACGCTTGCCATCCCCGGGGCCACCGCCGCCGAGTGTTGCAGCTTCTTGCTCAGCATGTCGTGCGCCCGATGCAGCCGCGATCGGATGGTGCCGATGGCACAGCCCATCGCCGCGGCCGCGTCCGCATAACTTTGCTCCTGCAAATCGCACAACACCACCACCTCGCGATAATGTTCCGGCAGGGAAAGCACCGCCTTCCAGAGGGCCGCCGATGTCTGGCGCCGGGCGATACCTTCGCTGGGATCGTTCTCCACCAGCAGCGAAGCGGCTTCGTCTTCCACCGGACTACTCAGCATCATCTCCGGATAGTTCCGCTCCAGCGCCCGGCGCACATAGTTTCGCGCGACCCCGAACAGATAGGCTCCCAGCGCGCCTCGTTCGGCGTCAAAGCCCTGGCCGCGCTGCAGCAGGAACATGAAAACATCCTGCGTCACTTCTTCGGCGATCTGCGCAGACCCGCTCATGTGCAGGGCAAAGCGAAAGATCGGCCCTTGCCGCCTGTGATACAGCACGGTAAACGCGTCTTCATCTCCGGCTAGAGTCTGCCTAAGCAGTTGCTCGTCGGTTAAATCGGTCAGCAACGTCACCTCAGGGGTGGACCTGATCTGGTTTCCGCCAGTAATTCACCCGAACGAAACGTAAAGTTCCGTAAAGTTGAGACCGGTCGGCGGTTTGGCATTGCCCGAACGGTCCTTACTATTTAAATGGTAGTCGTATTGAGCAGTTTTCGGATAGGGACGGGGAAATCCGTCTTGACACTGGTTTGCAACTAGGACAAAATTCCTACGCGCTCCCAACCCGTTCGTCCGGTTCAGTGTCGTGTACAGCTTTTCCTATTCCGGGCAGGGAACGTTTCCCGGACCCAAGGCCAGCCTGACGATGGACCCAGCGGGTAACCTCTACGGAACGACTTTCTCGGACGGCGCCTATGCATCTGGCTCGGTCTTCAAACTGACGCCTTCCGGCGAGGGGTGGACCTATAGTTCGCTGCACGATTTCACCGGTCAAACCGATGGCGGAGGACCGCACGGTAGCTTGCTGTTCGATAGCCAGGGCAACTTGTACGGCACCGCCGAGGGCGGGGGTACGTTCGACGCCGGCGTGGCATTCGAGATCACGCCGTAAGGCAGTTTGAACCGCGGCAGTCGCAAACAACTAGTTTGTCAATCCCAGGTTGAAGCTGCTCAGGGCCGGGGCATTGCCGGTGGGGAGCAGAACGATTTTCTTCGCCGACACGACGTACAGAATTCCCGCGGGAGCTCCCGTCATGACCGCCCTGCCGGTCGAGTCCACTTCGTAGGTCGCGGAAAGATCCAGTGTGCCGGTGCCCGATGGGCCGCTGAAATTCTGGATTCCGTTGATATTGCCGTTTCCGTCCGCGAACAGAAAACTAACCGCATCCACAATAGCCGACTGTACCGGCGTCGTCGTGGCACCCAAGTAGTTGCCCAAGATAGACAGGTTAGTGTAAGGCGGTACGGCGGTTTGCGGCTCCAGGATTCCGGAAGCCACAGAGCTGTCCTGTCCTACTACAAACGCCTGATTGGTGTTGACGAGATAGAGGATGGGAGGCGTTCCGGTAAAGCCACTGAGCGTGACTCTGCCGTTGGAAGCAACGCTGTACGTACCTTGCGAGACTTGATGCTGAGTGATGGTTCCACCGCTGTTCTGGTCGTTGATAGCGGTGGCTGTGCCGTTACCGTTAGCGGTAAAGAATCCCAGGACTGCGTCGGGCACTGGGTTTCCACCATTGGGTGCGACCCCCTCGACTTCGTAGACGCCCACGCCTTGCAGCGAACTGTTAGTGAAGCTGCTGGAAGCTTGCGACAGTATCGAGCCCAGAGTCAGGGGATCAAAGCTAACCAATGGGTCGGTGCCCAGAATGATGTACTGGCCCGAAGACACAACGTAGTAAGCGTAGTTGTTGGTTACGCCATTGGGGAAGCTCAAGGAAGCTTGTCCACGGCCGGTCTGCGGACTCGGGGGATCGAACTGGCCGCTATAGTTCCTGCTAGCCAGCGTACCATCGTCGTTCAGGTCCTCCGTACCGCTGGGGACGGAACCGCTGGGACCCACTTGGAACGCGCCGGCCTTCGCATAGCGATTGAGGTTCACATCGGCGCCAAATGTGCCGATCGCGTAGCCACCCGGCGGCGGAACGGTAAATTCAGAGGGGGTTTGCACGAAGAACACGCCCGAACCGCGGGTGTTGGGGTCCTGGTTGTCCTGGATAAGCGCGCCGTTTCCTCCGTTCGAAACCGACAGATGGAAGTTCATCACTCCCAGAGTGGTGACATTCAGCTGCATGGTTCCCAAGCCATTCGCCGTAACGTTGTAAGTGCCGGTGAACGAGTAGCCGGCCTCTGGACTGCCGGACCCGGAATTGAAGTCCTGCACGCCGAGGGTAATGTTTCCATTGCCGTCAGCCACGAACCCTCCGGCCATGAACACCGGCTTGCCGTGGTTGAAGCCGTTGAACGAAAACGCGTAGTTACCGGTTAGGGAACTGTTGGTGGTGGCCGCATTAATGACGATCTGCAGGTTTGCCTGAGCAGTATTCCTCTGCGAGTCTGTCACTTCCACCGCAAAGCTCGATACCCCGGTCGTGGTAGGAGTTCCAGTGATTTGACCGCTGCCGGCATTCAGGCTCAAGCCGGCGGGGAGATGACCGGACGCCAGACTCCAGGTATACGGAGGATCGCCGCCGGCGGCCCCGAGAGTTGCGTTATAAGCGACATTCTGCGTGCCCGCGGGCAGGGCAGTTGTCGTGATCACCAGCCCTCCAGCCGTGATCGTGATGCTCAGGTTGGCCGTTGCCATGTGGTTGAAGGCATCCGTAACCTGCACCGTGAACGGAAATGTTCCACCCTCCGTAGGCGTGCCCGATATCACCCCGGTAGCGCTAAGCGTCAACCCTGGCGGCAGAGGTAGGCTCCCGGTCGTTAGGTTCCAACCGTAAGGTGGTTCACCCCCGCTGGCCGTCAGCTGCGTTTGAGGATACGATACTCCGGTTGTGCCGCCGGGCAATGACTGCGCAGGAACCGTTAGCGGTGCCAGTGGCGCCATGTAGCTGGAAATATCTAGCACCAGGTTAGTGGTGCCGGAAGCGAAGGCGTCGATGGAGCCATTGGTGGTGGACACGATCGCCATGTTTGATGCGACCACCCCATCTAAGGCATTCAGCGTGGAAGTCAATGGTCGAGGCTGGCCGTTGGCCCACAGCGTCAGATATCCCAGCACGCCCTGGGGTACGACCGTCGCGTTCAGCACATAGCTCTGCGCCGCTCCGGCCACTTGGCAAGGGCTACCTTCTACGTTGACCGTAAATTCTCCGCTGAAGGCCCCGCTGCCTTGACGCGTGTCCAGCACCCGGCATGGATTAACGGTGTACAGCGCCAGGGGGTCGGAAGCCGAGAAGGGAGATGCGAAATAGCCATTGATATCGATGACCAGGTTGGTGCTCGCATCTGGGTAGGCAATAATCTGTCCGTCGCTACCGGCAGGCGCCGCTACAATTGCCGCGTTGGCCACGATCGTCGCCGTAAGATTGTTTAAGGTGGAGACGTGGGGCTTCGGCTCTCCCGCCGGCCACACCGTCAGGTACCCCAGCGGCTCACCTGCCGGCTCGGGGACTACCGTGAAGTTAAAGGAGTAGGCGAGTGGAATCACGCCGGGCGGAATACAGGAGCTGCCCAGTATGGTGAAGTAGCGCTCTACAAAGGCTTGCAACGGCCCGCCGTCGCCGGTTCGGGTGTCGATCACGCGGCAGGGCGGCAGAGAATAGAAGGTCAGCGTGGAGGCGGTTGCCGGTTCGAAGTAGGCGTCGATATCCAGCACTATATCGGTGGTATTGCTAGCGTAAACGCTGATAGCGCCGTCCGTTCCTGCCGCCACAATCGCCGCATTCGCCTTGATGCGGCCATCCAGCGAGTTCATGGTGGAAACCATGGGCTTGGACTCTCCCGCCGGCCACACTATCAGATATCCCAAGTATCCGTTATGAGGAACCACGGTGACATTTAGCGAATAGGCAGTAGCCGAGGAAAGATTGGCACATCCGGCTGCTTGCGCTAACTGCGGCAGGTTAAGAGTCTGGGCCGTCCCACCCTGAATCGGATCGCCCGTCTGGCGAGTGTCAAGCAGCCGGCAGGGAGTGACCGTAACCAGTTGCATGGCAGATTGCGCGCGTACCAGCAGAGGTGAGGTCAACAAGAAAAATGCCAGCGTTGACAAACAGACAGACCGGAACGTTCGCATTAGACGCCTCCGCACCCTTATCTTTAGAAATGGCGTTCGAGGCTGGAGTCCGCACTCGAAAACGCCAACCACAACAACGCTTGATCCGGCCAGCTCCGGCCCGGGACAAGCTTCCTAACCCGAATTCCCATCTGTGCCCTCAACAGCCCACACCAAATGGCCATCGAAGAACCCCATCGTACATCTTTTGTCTTGGCTGGGCGAGAGCGGGCGACAGCACCCGGTTTACTCTTTCGGCTCCCACGAAAGCGAATTAAATCGTTTTGACATAACCGTACGAATCGCTTAAATTCGTATCCCACCGCTGATTTTCACGCTGGCGGCCCAATCCATCCGAAGCGAAACATTAAGGAGAACCTGTGCGGTACCGTTCAGCTGCCTTGGCATCCCTCTTGGCCGTTCTCTGTATGCACAGCGTCGCGCGTGCGCAATCGGCAACCGATCCAACAACCTCGGCCCCACCTCAAAGCAACACCACCCTGCAGACCCCAACTTCCACCACCGGTCAGACCAGCCAGGACGGCGGCTTTTTTCACGACTGGTTTGCCATGGTCTCGGAGACCCAGTCGGAGCAGCCGCACTGGATCACTCCGCTCGCCACAGTTACCCCGCGCCTCGAGCAGGAGTTTCGTTATGACATCCAATATCAACCCCACAATAGCGGCTTGGTCACCGATAACTACGGGGTGAGCAAGGGGCTGGAAATCATCCCGGCAAGAAATGTCGAAGTCATCCTCGCCATTCCTCCCTACGTAGTAAACAACCCGGATTCTCGCGACGGATTTGGTGACTGGCAGTTCCTGGTGAAATACCGGCTCGCGGCCCAAAACGAGGAGCACGGAAACTACATAGTGACCGCCTTCTTTCAAATGAGTTTCCCCACCGGCGAGCACCAGCAAGGCGAGCCCAAGCCGGTCATCACACCTACCCTTGCCTACGGAAAAGGGCTCGGTCATTTCGATGTGCAAGGCACATTCGGGATCAGCTTGCCTCTGGGAGACGAGAACGCCATTGGGCGGAACCTGGCCTGGAATAACGCGTTTCAGTACAAAATCTTCAAGCGATTCTGGCCGGAGACGGAAGTCAACTTCACTCACTATTTCCAAGGTGAGCACAACGGCAACACGGTGGTATATCTAACGCCGGGCCTGGTGCTGGGTAGGTTTAAGCTACATGATCGTCTGGCTTTCACTATTGGCGGCGGGTACGAAATTGCCGTAACGTCATTCCATCCTACAAATCACATTTCTATTCTGTCGATACGCTTCCCGTTTTAGCAGGTCGCTGAAAAAGTCGGATTCCACATGTTGCCTGATGCGCCAGGACGCTCGCATCGTAATCGCCAATCAAACAAATGCGCATCTCTGTCGTGTCCTTACGGTTTCGCGCAGGATGCCGTTGAGCATTCACTTTCGCCCTTCTCGTTTTTGCGCCACCACCAGCCCGCGCGGGGTTGGCAGCAGGACTACGGAAATCAATCCTTCTCGTTCGAGATTGAGCGCCGCCTCGCGGACCTGCTTCAGGTGCGAACTGGCGTCGTGCATCAGGATGATTCCGAACGGCGAGATTTGCGGCAGATAACGCCGCACCTCCTGCTCGCGGATCGGCATGTCGCTGTCGCTGAAAAACAGGTCGATCGTGCCTTCGACGTTCATCTCCAGGCTGGATTGGTTGCGCAAGTCGATGAGGTCGCGAAACTCTGACGCCTCGATCTTCTGCTTGGCGATCTCGAAAACTTTGGGATCGTACTCGCAACTGACGATCTTTCCAAGGCCGTTGCGCCGCAGCGCCTCGGCAATCCACAGCGTGCTTACGCCCATAAACGTTCCGGTTTCGACCACCAGATTGGGCTTGGTCGTCGTCACCAGCGTGCGCAAAAACTCCAGCACCTCGACCTCGGCAGTCATCGAGTCATACATGCTCCAGCGCTCCGGATGGGGACACTCCGGCGTGGGGCGGTGGTATTCCGGCACCAGTTGCCCGGCGCGTTGGGTGGCTTCGCGCAGGATGCGATGCTCTTGCTTCTCCTTACGGAATAGACGCTTGATGCCCATCTAGGCGCGTTTCTCCTTTCCACGTAGCTGCTCGATCATCGCCGATCGCAACAGGGAATTGAGCCGGGACTGATAGCCCTTTCCCTGTTGGCGCAACCATTCGAGGATGTCGGCATCGATCCGCAGGGTGACTTGCCGCTTTACGGGGCGATAGAAAGGGTTGCGCACCGCATTTTTCCAGAATTTCTCGGTGAGCGACGGAATGTCGGAATAATCGATCTCGCTATCGGGACGGCGCGCCAGTTCTTTCAACTCGCGCTTTTGTCTGGCAGTAAGTTTTGGGTCAGTCAACATTCTTCCCGCAATTCTCTTCATAACGGATGCGCTCCTTTCAGCCGGCTCGCCGGGCCGAGATTAGGCGGATAATCTCGTCGGACGCTCTGAACTATGCTCGGTCGCTCGTCAGGTTTGTATCAGGGGACGGCTTCAGCCGTGCCGTAGGTGCGCTTCAAAGGGACGGCCGCTGAGGACCGGGGCCAAAGCCCGATGGAAAGATAGCGTCTTCGGCACGGCTCAAGCCGTGCTCTGATACAACCCCAGTTCCGTTGGACTAAGGAGTCAGTTTCTAGCCGCTGCCAACTGCCATTCACCAACAATCAACGCAGTTCAACCACAATGTTTTCTCTCTCAGTATATGTGAGCACCCTCGCCGCGCGTGACTGGTTTACAGTTGAAGCAGCATGAAAGAGATGTGGTGCAATCGCGGGATGCGGCTGATTTTCACGGCCAATCTAGTCTCCATGATCGGCAGCGGCATGAGCTCCGCCGCCGTGATCTGGTACATCCTGCAGGCCATGCATTCGGAGGTCTCGCGGGGAGCGATGTGTGTGGTCGCCGCGGGCCGCCTGGTTGCCGGTGCGTCGTGCGCCCGCTCAGGTGTGCGAGACAAGCGATACCGCGGCCGACTGACCGATTCCTCTTCGCAGAGAAAGTCTTCACCATGGAGAACACGGAGAAATCAAGGGTCTGGCCTTCACGCCGATGAGAACTTTGCCATGACCAAGGTGCTTGCCGCAGCCGGCGAACCGCAGTTCCCTCGGCTTCGCTCGGGATGACAAACCTTAGGGAAACTCTAATTAAGTCTGATTTCTTGAAGGGGACGGCCTTGAGGCCGTCCGTAAATGCCGCAGAATCACTTCGGCTTCAGCCGCTGAGGGAGTTGCTGTGACCTAATCAGAGTCTCCTTAGGAATTGGCTGTGTCTTAGTGGCTCGAGGCCTCGCTTGGTCCGTGCTCTCCGTGGTAAGACAGAACTGCCCACTGTCAACTCACGGGCGCTTAAGCTTCCGGGAATTCGACCGCCGGTTGCCCGTCGGCTGCAATCTCGAAGGGGGTTCGCGGGGCGTCGTGCAGCAGGAAATCGCCCAGCACGCGGTTAAATTCGTCGGGCACTTCTTCATAGGGCATGTGACCGGCCCCCTGAAACATGACCAGCGCGCTGTTTTTCAATTGCCGCTGCAATTGATGAATGGAAGACGGATAGACTGCGCGATCGCGCGAGCCCCAAAGCAGCAGCGTAGGAATGCCGCTGATTTCGGGCAGCGATTCGCCAATCGTCGTCAGGTCCTCACGCCACGATCGCAGAATGCGCCCCAGATGTTCAAAGCTGCCCGGCTCGTCGACGCCCGCGGTGTAACCGGCAAACGTTCCCGGCGAGATGCGTTTGGGGTCACCGTAAAGGGCTGTAAAGTAGCGTTTGGCCACGATCTTCAGCCGCGGCTGAACGTGGACCACATAAAGGCCTCCCAGCGTGGTGGCCAGCAAGCGAGTCAGGACTTTCCCATGGCTTGACCAGGGATTGATAGGCGAAACCAGCACCAGCCGGCGGATGCGATGCAGTCGGTTGGTTCGCGACGCCAGTGCGGCCAGTATGATGGTGAGCCCGCCGCCCCGCGAGGAACCAACGATATCGGCGTTTTCGATGCCGAAGTGTTCCATGAAACGCAAGACACCCTCCGCATCGCCGGCCAACCTGCACTCCGGTTGGTTCGTACGTTGCGAAAAACCGCAGCCCGGCAAATCCATGGCATAGACGGAAAAATACCGGGAGAGCGGCTCCATGTTGAATCGCCAGGAAAAGGCATAGCCCATGAATCCGTGGATCAACAACAATGGCGGGCCAGATCCGGCGAACCAATAGTGCCAGGTCACCCCATTGAGCGTTACCCAGCGTTCTTCGGCGCCCCCTATCCGGGCAATTTCCGGAACGCCCGCCGTCTGCTCCGCCTGCAGCATCTTCATCATCGTGCAAACCAACGATTAACGCTTGAATCCATACTGGGTGAAATCGCCTCTGTCGCTCAGGGAGAGCTGAAGCTCCCCCCATTTTTCTTTTCTGTTGCATCTAGGGTATCACCGCGATGGAGCTTGATTGTAAACAATGACCGGCGGCTTATCGCGCTAAGGACAAGGTAGAACATCGGCAAATCAGGGTGCGGCGGTTTCTTCTTTCTGCGGCTCGATCTTGAAATTCCGCACCACTCTACGGTAAAGCAGCAGGGCACAAATTGCCGATCCCGCAAGCATCGTCATTCCTCCTGCCGGCTGGTGCAGCAGAATTCTTCCCGTGCCAAACAGGCACAAATAGATCATGGCGCAACCCAGCGCCCACGCGCCCAGGTTGCTGCCTAAGTCGCGATGTGGCACCAGCTCCGGCGCACGCGACGCGACGCGCTTCCACCCTCGCACGTCTGGCCGGACACGCCGGTAGAAGCTGACGAGCACCTCTTCCGGCTCCGGCTTCGTCAGGAAGGTCGCCGTGAGCCAGACAATGGTGGTGATGATCGTCGTGGTTAGAGCGCTCTTGGCAAACACCATCGAACTGTTGCCGGCGAACGGTTGCCATCGATTCAAGATCACGGTCACGAGCAGCGAGCACGCCATCGCCGAAATCTCGCTCCAGGCATTGATCCGCCACCAGTACCAGCGCAGGATACAGACCGCTCCCGTGCCGGCGCCGATCTGCAAGACTACCTGCCATCCCGAAGCAATCGATCCCAATTGCACCGAGACCCACGCTGCCGCGATCACTAGCAGCACGGTGCACAGTCGCGAAACTCTTACGTAATGCCGTTCGGAAGCGCTCTTTCTTAAGAAGCGCCGATAAAAGTCAGATACCAGATAAGAAGCACCCCAATTGAGCTGCGTCGCAACCGTAGACATGAAGGCTGCCAGAAATCCCGCGATCGCGATGCCGCGATACTGGTGCGGCAGGTGCGCGTTCAGCACCATCATGTAGCCGCTTTCCGGATGCTGCAGGCCGGGGTAGAGCACGATAACAGCCAGGCCAGTGATGATCCATGGCCACGGGCGAATGGCGTAGTGGGCGATGTTGAACCACAGGACCGACAGCAGTCCTTGCTTCTCGTCGCGCGCGCTGAAGATGCGTTGCGCGATGTAGCCGCCGCCGCCCGGCTCCGCTCCCGGATACCACGATGCCCACCACTGCAGACCGATGTAGACGCAAAAGTTCGCCAGCGGAACCATCCACCACGGTTCGGCTCGCAGGCCGCGTGAGAACTCCGGAAAAAACGCAAGTGGATTCGCCGCGTTTGGGCCGGCACTGGCCTGCATCGCGCGTAAGCTCTGGATCATGGCTGACATGCCTCCGCAGGCAACGACCGCGAAATATGCGACTGCGATCACGATCGACATCTTTAGCACGAACTGAAACAGGTCAGTCCACAGCACACCCCAAAGGCCGCCGAGCGAGACATACAGTCCGGTGAAGGGAATCAGAAAGAAGACGCAGATGGCGAGCGCCGCGCCGTCATTGCCGCTCCACACCGAGCCGAAATGAGCGCTCATGAAGCGGCTGATGTTCACCAGCATGGGAGTGTTTGCCAGCGTTGTCCCGATGATGCTGGTCATGGCCTTGGTGACCCATCCGAGAATGACGCAGTTCATCAGCAGACCAAGATAGATGGCGCGAAAGCCGCGCAGGAACGCCGCCGGTTTGCCTGAGTAACGAATTTCTGCAAACTGCACATCGGTGAGCAATCCCGAGCGCCGCCACAGCCGGGCAAAGAGAAACACCGTCATCATGCCCGAGAACAGAAATCCCCACCACAGCCAGTTGCCGGAGATGCCCTGGGAATAAACCAGGCCGGTGACGACGAGAGGGGTGTCGGCAGCGAACGTTGTCGCCACCATCGACGTTCCGGCCAGCCACCAGTTCACGCTGCGGCCGGAGACGAAATAGTCGTCGATGCTGCGACCGGAGCGGCGCCGGAACCACAGCCCCATGACGAGCGTGATGGCGAGATAGCCGGCGATCGTCAACCAGTCGAGAAAGGTAGAGTTCATGGCCAGGTAGAACTAGGGTGGTAGAGCTGGCCTTCAAGCCAGCGTCTCAGCCCTTCCGGTTCTGCTGGGTCGGCTTTCAGCCGACGGCAGAGGGGCAGTTCCTTCCAACCCAAGACGGTATAATCAAAGATCAATCAGGAGTACCCCAACTTATGAGTGGAACCAATGGCAGCAACGGCACGACCTCTCCGCAGCCGCGCGCCGAGTGGATCACCAAGCGCCGCGAGGAAGCCGCCCGCACCGGCGACACCAACATGTCGCAAATGCATTTTGCCCGCAAAGGCCTGCTCACGGAAGAGATGGTCTTCATCGCCGAGCGCGAACAGATTGCGCCCGAGCTGGTTCGCGATGAGGTTGCCATCGGCCACATGATCATTCCGGCCAACGTCAATCATCCTGAGCTGGAGCCGATGTGCATTGGCGTCGAGTCGAAGTGCAAGATCAATTCCAACATCGGCAACTCGTCGGTGACCAGCAACGTCGACGAGGAGCTGAAGAAGCTGCACACCTCGGTCCACTACGGCGCTGACACGGTGATGGACCTCTCGACGGGCGGCGGCATTCACGAGATCCGCGAAGCCATTCTGCGGCACTCGCCGGTGCCGATCGGCACGGTGCCGCTCTATGAGGCGGTCTCGCGGGTGAAGCGCATCGAGGACCTTAACGCCGACATCATGCTCGAAGTCATCGAGGAGCAGGCCGAGCAGGGCGTGGACTACATGACCATTCATGCCGGCGTGCTGGTGGAGTATCTGCCGCTCATCACCAAGCGCATCACCGGCATCGTGAGCCGCGGCGGCGCGATTCTGGCGCAGTGGATGGCGCATCATCACAAGCAGAATTTTCTCTACGAGCGCTTCGACGACATCACCAAGGTCCTCGCTAAGCACGATGTGAGCTACTCACTCGGCGATGGTCTGCGGCCGGGTTGCATTGCCGACGCCAGCGACGACGCCCAATTCGCCGAACTGAAGACGCTGGGCGAGCTGGCCAAGAAAGCCTGGGAGCGCGATGTGCAGGTGATGATCGAAGGTCCCGGCCACATTCCGCTCGACAAGATCAAGGAGCAGGTGGAGAAGGAAGTCGAGCTCTGCTACGGCGCGCCGTTCTACACGCTCGGCCCTCTGGTCATCGACATCGCTCCCGGCTATGACCACATCACGTCGGCGATCGGCGCGGCGATGATCGGATGGTACGGCGCTGCGATGCTGTGCTACGTCACGCCGAAAGAACATCTCGGACTTCCCAACGACAAAGACGTGAAAGACGGCATCATCGCCTACAAGATCGCGGCCCATGCGGCCGACGTGGCGAGGCATCGTCCGGGCGCGCGCGATCGCGATGACGCTATCAGCTACGCTCGCTACACCTTCGACTGGGATAAGCAGTTCGCGTTGTCACTCGATCCGGAGACGGCGAAGGCGATGCACGACGAGACATTGCCCGACGCCTATTACAAAGAGGCGTCCTTCTGCTCGATGTGCGGTCCGAAGTTCTGCTCGATGAACTATTCGGCAAAAGTCGACGAGTACAACAAGCAGGTACATGGAATAGAGAAGAAGGATTACTCCGAGCTGATGAATAAGCTGGTGGCGATTAAGTAGCTGTCAGTGTGCGGCCAATATCCGACTCGAATAGAGGCGATCGTGGTGAAGAAAGCCAAAGCTACCCTGACGCTGTTCGGGATTGGTGTCTTGCTGTTGTTGGTGTCCACCGTCATGACTGCAGCTCAGTCGGGAAAAACCGACACGGCGAGCCTTTTTCACAACGAAAGGCTAAAAGCTCTCACCTTGCCTGATAGCGCCATCGTCGGAAGTGCTAGCCACCGGATCGTCGAAGGCATTTGGGTGCCTGAGTCGAAGGACCCAGCCAAAGCGCTGACCTTCCCGCAGCAGGTGAAAATTGAGTGTGACAATAATGGCGTTGACGGCAGGCAGTGCATTGAAATCGACGTAACCTTGGCTGCGGCTAAAACCATAGTCAGCGTGCAAGACATTGACACCGAGGAATACAAAGTTGATTCGTGGGACGAACATGGCCTGATTGCTTCCTACGGCGGCGACACAGCTGCCCCGTGCCAGCGCCATGTCTTAACCATGAACTTTGAATCGGGGGCGGTATCACTGTCTGACATCCCGACTCACAGGAAGGGTTGCGAGGCTTTTGCAGAAACAAATCCCTATCGCCTTGTGCGTGGGAACTATTATGTGGACACTTCCCCCAACAATGACATGGACAAGCCGGCCAAGGTTGAGAAGCATTGAGAGCTAGCGCCGTTGCAAGGTACACGCCAGCCGCAACGCGGCGGGATGGGTTTAGGCGGGGGCGTCAGCCCCCGCAGCATGTATGAGGATAGCCGAGCCGCAGAGCGGCGGCACTCCCGCCTGTGATTGGAATCACCGACGCCCATTACTTCAGGGAATAGCGTGTCTGTATGGCCGACACTTACACCAAAATCCTGGTGCACTGCATCTTCAGCACGAAAAACCGCGGGCCACAAATCTCTGAACCCAGCA
>Ga0302320_10016495_pt1 | contig 15078 bp, 13 predicted proteins | sample Bog_T0_3_FD_202130 | JGI IMG/M metagenome (GOLD analysis project Ga0302320, IMG submission 202130) | Peat permafrost microbial communities from Stordalen Mire near Abisko, Sweden - Bog_T0_3 | ecosystem: Environmental > Terrestrial > Soil > Wetlands > Peat | place: Sweden: Abisko, Stordalen Mire... | reverse complement strand
CCGGGCGCAGGCCCGTCGTCCAGAACGAGGATGCCCGCGTGATCGCCGCCGAGCGCGATCTCGTCGGTCGCGAGGATCATCCCCTCGCTGACCACGCCGCGCAGCTTCGCCGACGCCAGCGTGCGGCCGTCGGGCAGCAGCGCGCCGGGGCGCGCCACGGCGACGGTCTGGCCGGCGGCGACGTTCGGCGCGCCGCAGACGATCGTCGCCGGCTCCCCGTCGCCTAGCTCGACGCGACAGACGCGCAGACGGTCGGCGTCGGGATGCGCGACCGCCTCGAGCACGAGGCCCACGACGTACCCCTCGCCGGAGGCGACGCCGTGGCGAAACCAGCGCTCCGCCTTGGTGCCGGTCAGCGTCAGGCGCTCGGCGAGCTGCTCGGTGGCGAGCGGCGGGTCGCAGTAGGTGCGCAGCCATTCGAGCGGGACCAGCATCACCGCGCTCCGAACTGCTCGAGGAAGCGCAGGTCGTTCTCGAAGTACAGCCGCAGGTCCGGGATGCCGTGGCGCAGCATCGCGATCCGCTCGATCCCCATGCCGAAGGCGAAGCCGGTGATCCGCTCCGGGTCGTAGCCGTATTCGCGCACGTACTCGAAGACGTTCGGGTCGACCATCCCGGCGCCGAGGATCTCCAGCCAGCCGGAGCCCTTGCACAGCGGGCAGCGCGAGCCATCGCCCAGGTGTCCTTGCTTGCAGTTGAAGCACGACACGTCGACCTCGACGCTCGGCTCGGTGAAGGGGAAGAAGTGCGGGCGCAGCTGCACCTCGCGCTGCTCGCCGAAGATCGCGCGCGCGAAGGCGAGCAACGTCCCCTTGAGGTCGGCGAGCGTGATGCCCTCATCGACCGCCAGCCCCTCGAGCTGGTGAAACTGCGGCGTGTGGGTGGCGTCGTGGTCCAGGCGGAAGACGCGGCCGGGGACGACGACATAGAGCGGCGGCGGCGCGGCCATCATCGAGCGCACCTGCACCGGTGAGGTGTGGGTGCGCAGAACCGCGTCGTCGCTGACGTAGAAGGTGTCGCTGCGGGCGCGCGACGGATGGGTGACGTCGGTGTTGAGCGCGTCGAAGTTGTAGGCGGTCAGCTCGATCTCGGGACCTTCGGCGATCGCGAAGCCAAGCCCGACGAAGACGTCCTCGAGATCGCGCCGCGTCTGCGTCAGCAGGTGCAGGTGGCCGGGCGCGAAGGCCGGGAACGCCGGCAGCGTGACGTCGACGCGGTCGCCCGCCAGCCGCGCGTCGAGCTCCGCGCCGGCGAGCTGCGCCTCGCGTGCGCCGATCAGCTCGCTGAGCGCCTGGCGCGCCGCGTTGGCGGCGGCACCGACCGCGGAGCGCTCCGCCGGCGGCAGCTCCGCCACGCCGCGCAGCAGCTGCGGCAGCTCGGCCTTGCGGCCGAGGTAGGCGATCCGCAGCTCCTCGAGCGTGGCGGTATCGCCGGCGGCGGCGACCGCCTCCTGCGCCTGCGCGCGCAACGCCGCGATCCGCTCCAGAGCGCTCATCCCGCGGCCATCCTAGTGCGACCACCGCTGACCTCATATAGGGCCACCGTCGCGGCCATCGCGGCGTTCAGCGAGTCTCCTGCGAACTGACGGATGTGGCGCACCTCATGGCACTGGTTCACCAGCGCGGGCGGAAGACCTTCGCGCTCGCCGCCGAGCAGCAGCGTCGTCGTCCCATCGAACGGACCCTCCAGCGGCTCGCCCGCGCTGGGCACGAGCGCGACGAGCCGCCCGGGCAGCTCGGCGAGCCCGCCGACGCGTGCGAGCGTCATGCCGAAGATCGCCCCCATCGACGCTCGGACCGCCTTGCGCCCGTAGGGGTCGGCGGTGCCGGGGCCCAGCGCCACGCACGACGCGCCGAAGGCCTGCGCCGAGCGCACGATCGTGCCGACGTTGCCCGGGTCGCCAAGCCCCCACAGCGCCACGGCGAGCGGCCCGACCGGCGAGCCCCAGCGCTCCTCGAACACGGCGATCACCCGCGATGAGGAGCCGAGCTCGGAGACCTTCGCCAGCAGCGGCGGCGACACCTCGAGCCAGCCGTTGCGTGCGGCGGATGGCTCGTTCTCGGCGCACAGGACAAATAAAGGTGAAACTCCTGCGGCGGCAGCCGCCATAAGAAAATCCTCTCCCTCCACGACGAAGCGACCCGTGCGCGCGCGGGTGGCCGCGCGCGAGAGCTTGCGAATTTCGGTGAGATGCTGGTTTGTCGCTGATGTGATCGTCATTGCACAAAAAAGGGCGCCGTCCTTGAGGAGCGGCGCCCGGGAGGTGGTTGCTTTCGGCGTGAGTGCGTCAGGCAGCCGAAGCCTCGCGGGCGGCGTCGGCAAATCGGCGGAAGGTCTCGGGGTCGCGCACGGCGATGTCGGCCAGCACCTTGCGGTCGAGCGTGACGCCGGCCAGAATCAGGCCGTGAATCAGCTGGGAGTAGCTCATGCCGCACTCGCGCGCGGCAGCGTTGATGCGTGTGATCCACAGCCGCCTGAAGTCGCGCTTGCGGTTGCGCCGGTCGCGGTAGGCGTAGGCGTCCGCCTTCATCAGCGCTTCCTTCGCGCGCTTGTAGTTCGAATTGGCCTCGCCGCGGAAGCCCTTCGTCAACTCGAGGGTCGCGCGCCGCTTCTTCTTGGCGTGCAGGGAGCGCTTGACGCGGGTCATTTGCCGACTCCCAGCAGCTTCTTGATCCGCGGCGCGTCGTGGTCGGAGATCATCGCGTCCTGGCCGAGGTGGCGCTTGCGCTTCGGTGACTTCTTCTCGAGGATGTGGCTCGTGAAGGCGTGCCGGCCCTTGACCTTGCCGGTGGCGGTCAGCTTGAAGCGCTTCTTGGCGCCGGAGTGGGTCTTCATCTTGGGCATCGCGAGCGACTGAGTATGCCAGACGAGCGCTGGGCGCCCCCGGCTCGGCACCGACCCGTCACCCGCCGGCGGGGATGGGCTCTCCCGCCCTCGTGTCTGCGACCGTGACCGACTCGACCAGGATTCGCAGTCCGACGCGCTCACCAACCGCGGTGCCGGCACCGTTGCCGGGCGAGTCCACCAGCAGCTTCTGACCGCCGTCGAGCGTCACCTCGAGCCGCGTCACCGAGCCCAGGAAGGTGCGGTCCGTGATCTCGCCGGGCCCGGCCGCGTCGGGCACGACGGCGACCGCCTCGGGGCGCAGCAGGGCATCGACCGCCGCGCCTCGCGCACGCCCATCGGGATTTAGGACGCCGATACGGCGACCCAGCACCGCCACCTCACCGTTGTCGGCGATGCGCCCCGGCAGCCGGTTCATCGCGCCGACGAACTCGGCGACGAACTGCGTCGCGGGGTGCCGGTAGACGTTCTCAGGCGTGTCGATCTGCTCCAGGCGGCCGGAGCGCATCACGCCGACACGGTCTGCGATCGAGAGCGCTTCGGACTGGTCGTGGGTGACGAACAGGGTCGTGATCCCGAGCCGCTGCTGGAGGCTGCGAATCTCGCCTCTCAGCTGCATGCGAACGCGGGCGTCCAGCGCCGCGAGGGGCTCATCGAGGAGCAGCACCGCCGGCTCGATCGCCAGGGCGCGAGCGATCGCGACCCGCTGCTGCTGGCCGCCCGAGAGCTGGTGCGGGTAGCGATCGGCCGTCCGCGTGAGCCCGACCAGCTCCAGGAGCTCATCGGCGCGCCGGAGCCGCGTTGCCCTGTCCTGACGGCGCATGCGCAGCCCGAAGGCGACGTTCGAGCGCACGTCCATGTTCGGGAACAGGCTGTATGCCTGGAAGACCATGCCCATGTCACGTTTGTGCGCGGGCACGAAGCTGACGTCGACGTCGTTGACGAGCAGCCTGCCGGCGTCGGGGCGGTCGAAACCGCCGAGGATCCGCAGCGCGGTGGTCTTGCCACAGCCCGAGGGGCCAAGCAACGCGATCAGCTCCCCCCGCGCGACCTCGAGATCGAGACCGGCGAGTGCGGCCACGCCGCCGAAGTGGCGCTGCACCCCCTCGAAGCGGATCATCAGAGCACCCGAGAGGAGCCCGGGCCGAGCCGGCGGCCGGCGATCAACGAAAGCGAGAACAGGAGCAGGAACGTGAATGCGAGCGTGACGATCGACAGCGCTACCGAGATGCCGGCAGTGCCACTCAGGCTCTCCTGGATGATCTCGACCGGGAAGGTCGTGTAGAGCAGCAGGCTGGAGATCACGACCTCGCCGAGACAGAGCGCGATCGTCAGGAACATTGCGCCGAGCACCGCGGTTTGGACGTTCGGCAGGATCACGCGCGTCAGGGTCACCGTCCAGGAGGCGCCGAGGCTGCGCGAGGCGTCGACGAGCGTGCGCAGGTCGATCGCCCGGACACCGGTGTCGAGCGCGCGGTAGGTGAATGGCATTGCGAGGACGACGTAGAACGGGGTGAGCCCCGTCAGCGCGTGATTGAAGACCAGGCTGACGACCCAGCTCGGCGCGTTTCGCTGCAGCTCCTCCAGGCCGGCCGCCACGACCACGGGCGGGATCACGATCGGCAGCAGGGTGACGCCCTCGAGCAGCAATGTCAGCTGCGGCCGTCGCAGTCGCACCCACACGACCGTCGGCAGCATCAGCGAAACGACGACGACCGCTGCGATCACCGCGATCTCCAGCGATGTGACGAGCGACGAGCGAATCGCCGAGCTACCCACGATCTGGGAGTAGTTGCTCAAGCCGTAGCTGCCGTTGGCGGTGATCAGGCTGAACTTGAACGCGCTCAGCAGCGGCCCGAGGAAGAAGATCGCCGACAGCACGAAGATCGTCACGCGCCACAGGCGTGGGCGCCCGCGGCGTCGCCGCGTCGGCGCGCTTGGGGCCGGCGTGAGCTCGCCGATCAGCGCGTCGGCTCCGAACATCCCCACCCCGCCCGAGCCGGCGCTCACTGGAGCCACCTCCGGGCGCGGCGCTGGACGAGCCCGTAGCCGACCATCACGATGACGATCACGAAGATCATCTCGACGCCGAGCGCGAGGCCGATATTGGCCTGGCCGACCAGCACGTTGCCGTTGATCGCATCGTCGATCTGCGCCGGCACGATGGCGAAGGTGCTGCCGACGAGCGCCAGCGCGGTCGCATAGGCCGAGAAGGCGTTGCCGAACAGGATCAGCGTCGCCCCGATCACCGAGGGCGCCAGCACCGGCACGGCGACATGGCGGAGGTAGGCGAGCTTGGTGGCACCGAGGCTCTGCGCCGCCTCCTGCCACTGCGGGCGCAGCCCCTCCAGCGCGGGCGTGATCAGGATGACCATCAACGGAACCTGAAAATAGACGTACGCCAGCCCGACGCCGAGGATCGACGAGATCCTGAAACCGTGCGCGTAGAGGTTGACCCCCGAGTCCCTCAGCAGCACCGTGGCGACGCCGAGCGGGCCGAGTGCGGCAATGAACGCGAAGGCGAGCGGAAGGCCGGCGAAGTACGCGAACACGCCGGACGCGCTCGATACGACCCGGCGAAGCATGCCGCCGGTCCTGGCCGTGATCACGGCGGCAGCGAGCCAGACGCCGAACACCGCGCCCGCGATCGACGTCCACAACGCCAGGACGAGGCTGTTCTCGAATGCCGCCTTGTACTCGGGCGATGTGAAGGTCGACTTGAAGTTGTCGAGCGTGAAGCCCCCGGTGCTCGTCGTCAGCGAACCGTGGACGACCATGTAGAGCGGCAGACCAAGGAACACCAGCACGTAGGCGGCGAACGGCATGATTCCTGACCAGCCGCCCAGATAGGCGACCGTGCGACGGCGAATCCCGCGGCGCCGTGGCGCCGCGGGATCGCCCAATGCAACCGAGGCCGACGTGGTGCTCAGGACGTCCAGCCGGACGAGACGGCGGCGGCCGCCGCCGTGGCCTGCGCTGTCGTCGGATACGCCGTCGCGACCTGCTGGACCGCCGGAAGCTTGGCGTAGGCGGCCTTGTTGACCGTGCCGTCCTTCACCATCGCCTGGAGCTCCACCGGTCGGGCGTAACCCTTCAGCCAGATGTTCTGGCCCTGGGCCGAGTAGAGGAACTCCTCCCACAGGCGTGCGGCCGCCGGGTGCGGCGCCGTCTTGCTGACCGCCTGATCGTAATAGGCGGCGAACGACGCGCCGTTCGGATCCACCACCTGCCACTTGGTCGTCGATGGCAGGCCCCACGCGCCGGCGACGTTCAGGTAGTCCCAGTTGATCACGATCGGGCACGAACCAGCCTCGATCAGGCTCGCCGCGTTGCAGTCGGTCGTGTTGAAGTTCCCGTCGCTCTCGAGGGTCTTGAAGAACGTGATGCCCGGCGTGATGTTGTCGAGCGAGCCACCGTTGTTGAGCGCCGCCGCCCAGACGGCCGAGAGCGCCGCGTTGGCCGAGACCGGGCTCCCGTTCAGAGCAACGTCGTCCTTGTACTGCGGCTGTTCCAGCTGCGCCCAGCTCGTCGGGCAGGTCTTGACGATGCTGAGGTCGCAGCCGAACGAGACGTATCCGCCGTAGTCGTTGTAGTAGTCGCCGTTGGCGTCCTTGTTGGCCGCCGGGATGTCCTTCCACGTGGCGACCTCGTAGGGGGCAAACAGGTTCTCACTCGCCCCCGCAACGGCGTAGGACTGGCCCACGTCGACCACGTCCGGCGCCGAGCTACGGCCAGCCGACGTCTGGATCGCGCTGATCTCCTGGGCGCTCGAGTCGCTGGGAGCTTCGCTGTTGATCGTGATCCCGTACCTGTGCTCGAACGTTGAGATCTCGGCGCCGTAGTTGGCCCAGTTGTTCGGCAGTGCAATCACGTTCAGCGCGCCCTCGGCCTTTGCGGCCTTGATCAGCTTGCTGAGACCGCCGCCGGCCGCCGCCGACGTCGCCGTGGACCAGCTCGCGCCGCTTGAGTGGGCGCGCGAGGCGGCAAAGCTGAGGTTTGCGCCGCCGAAGGCGAGCGCGGTGACGGCGAGCGCGGCGCATCCCGTGAGCGCATACGCGCGCGGAACTCCAGCCCGCGCCCGGAGGCCGCGATTACGAGTAGACATAGCCCTCCTCTTGAGGTGGTTGTGGTCGCGGGCGACTCGCTCGCCGCCATCGGCGATGGGTTCTGGCCCGGCGCGCATCAGGCTAGACTTCGTCTCTGGCGATCTTGTTGTGCAGTGGTGAAAATGTTGTTGTCCAGCGGTGAATACGCTGTCGTCCAGTGGCAAATAAGTTGTTGTCCACCGGTGAATATGCTGTTGTCCAGTGCCAAATATGCTGTTGTGTAACTTTCGTGAGACATTTGTGAATTACGCCCAGGCAGCCGGGCCGGCATCGGCCCGCCCGTGATCGCCCGCCGGTTGTCACGCTGACACCCGCACGCCACTCGTCGGCACGCCCGCGGCGGCGTCCGGAGCCGGGCTCCGGCGCCGGCACGATCGCTGACAGCGGAGCCCTTCACCCAGAGCAACGCCGTCGGGCGTTGACGCGGATGGCGGACGAGGTGTTCGACATCGCGGTCATCGGGGGCGGCGTGGTCGGCTGCGGCGTTGCTCTGGACGCCGCGACCCGCGGGCTGCGGGTCGCTCTCGTCGAGGCGCGCGATCTCGCCTCCGGGACATCGAGCCGCTCGAGCAAACTGATCCACGGCGGGCTGCGCTACCTGGAACATCTCGAGTTCGGCCTCGTCAGCGAGGCCTTGCACGAACGGGCCGGCATGCTCGATCGCCTCGCGCCGCATCTCGTCCGCCCGCTCCCCTTCCTGCTGCTTCTTTCGCGTCGCGCGTGGGAGCGTCCCTACGTCGGCGCCGGACTCCTGCTCTACGACACGATGGGCACCACGCTCGGGCGCGCCCGGGGCGTACCCGGACAGAGGCATTTCACGAGACGGGCGACGCTCAAGCGGTTTCCGGGGCTACGCGCGGACGCCTTCACCGGGTCGATCCAGTACTTCGACGCCCAGGTCGACGACGCGCGCTACACCCTTTTCCTTGCGCGCACGGCGGCGGCCCACGGCGCACAGATCGCCAGCCGGGCCCAGGCGGTGAGCCTGGTGCGAGAGGACGACCGCGTCGTCGGCGTCGGCGTCGTCGACCTGCAGGCGCCGCGGCGGCCCGTGATCGAGTTGCGCGCCAGGCGAACAATCAACGCGACCGGCGTGTGGGCCGACGAGATCCAGGCGCTCGCCGGAGCGCATGACCAGCTCCGCATGCAGCGATCGAAGGGCGTCCACCTCGTCGTGCCGGGTGACCGCATCGACGGTTCGACGGCCCTGACGATCCGTACCGAGAAGAGCGTGCTGTTCGTGATCCCGTGGGGACGGCACTGGATCATCGGCACGACGGACACGAGCTGGGAACTGGACCGAGCGCATCCTGCCGCGTCGCGCCACGACCTCGACTACCTCCTCGGTCAGGTCAACCGCTATCTCGCCACGCCGCTGGGCCACGACGACGTCGAAGGCGTTTACGCGGGACTGCGCCCGCTGCTGGCCGGCGACGCCGCGGACACCAGTTCGCTCAGCCGCGAGCACGTCGTCACCCGACCTCTCCCGGGGCTTGTCAGCGTCGCCGGCGGCAAGTACACGACCTACCGGCTGATGGCGCGCGACGCGGTTGACGCGGCCGTCGAAGACCTGCCCGAGGCCGTGCCGGCCTCGGTCACCGACAGGGTCCAGCTGCTCGGTGCCGACGGCTACCTGCCCCGCCTCAACGCAACCACGCGCATCGCGCAGGCAAGCGGCCTGGACGTCGCTGCGGTTCACCATCTGCTCGAGCGCTACGGCGGGCTGATCGACGACCTGCTGGAGCTGATCGAAAAGGAACCGGCGCTCGGTCGGCCGCTCGAGGGAGCGCACGGTTACCTCGCCGCGGAGGTCGTGTACGCAGCGACGCGTGAAGGAGCGATCCATCTGGAGGACGTGCTGACCCGGCGGACCCGGATCTCGATCGAAACCTTCGATCGGGGAGTCGCCGCAGCGGAGCCGGCGGCGAAGCTGATGGCAGGACCACTCGGGTGGTCGAGGAAGCAAACGGCGAGCGAGGTCGAGCACTACCGCACGCGCGTCGAGGCCGAGCGAAATTCGCAGCTCGAGGATGACGACGAAAGCGCCAACAGGGAGCGTCTGCGCGCATCCGACATCGTCCCCACGATCGCGCTCGCCTATCCGCCTCGCTCAGAATCCGGAGGGGAAAGCTCCTAGCTGCGAGCGCGGGGATTCGGGCGCCACCGCTGCGAGCGGCTCGGTGTCTTCGTTGCTCGCGCGCAGGGCGCGCGCGCTACTCGGACGTCTCGAGCGGCTCGGCCGCGGCGGCTGCCTTGACCGCGCGGGCCGGCCTGGTGGTCTTCGGCTTGGCCGGCTTTGGCGCCGCTGCCGCCTTCACCGTCTTGGCGGGCTTGGTCGCCTTCGCCGGCGCGGCGCCCTGGGCGGCGGGAACCGGCTCCGCGACGGTGGCCTCGGGCGCCTCCGCGGTCTCGGGTGCAGGCGTCGTGGCCTCGGGCGCCTCCGCGCTCTCGGGTGCAGGCGCCGTGGCCTCGGGCGCCGCCGCGATCTCGAGCGCCGGCGCAGCGGACGCCTCGGGCGCCTCCGCGGTCTCGGGTGCGGGCGCGACGGCCTCGGGCTCCTCAGCGGTCTCGGGTGCGGGCGCGACGGCCTCGGGCTCCCCCACGGGCTCCGGTGCAGGCGCGACGACCTCGCGCTCCCCCGCGATCTCTAGCGCCGGCGCGGTCGTGGCCGCTGCCGCTGCGGCCTGCGTGGGCGGTTCGGCCACGGCGGCGGCGACATCGCCGTTGGTGGAGGCCGGCGCGGCGGCCCGGGCGGCGTCGGCCTCGGCGAGGTCCGCGGGCACGGCGCCGTTGGTGAGCTTGTCGAACTGGCCGGCGAGCACGGCCTTGGACGGGCCGAGCATCATCGTCATGTTGCGGCCGTCCTGAAGCGGGCGCTGCTCGACCACCGCGAACTCCGCCAGCTCCTCGGCCAGACGGTCGAGAATCGCGACGCCGCGTTCGGGGTGAGTGACCTCGCGCCCGCGGAACATGATCGTCACCTTGACCTTGTCCTTGTGACGCAGGAACCGCTCGACGTGACCCTTCTTGGTGTCGTAGTCGTGCTGGGCGATCTTCGGGCGGAACTTGATCTCGCGGATCGTGATCTGCTGCTGGTGCTTGCGCGCGGCCTTCAGCTTCTGGGCCTGCTCGTACTTGTACTTGGAATAGTCGAGCACGCGACAGACCGGCGGCTTGGCCTCCGGCGCCACCTCGACGAGGTCGAGATCGCGCTCGGCGGCATAGCGCAGCGCGTCGTCGATCTTCATCAGCCCGATCTGCTCCCCGTCCTCGCCGATCAGGCGAACCTCGGGGACCCGGATGCGTTCGTTGATCCTGGTCGGATCGCGCTCTGGCGGGCGCCGGTCGAATCTACGCGGGACCGGCACTAATGATCACGAGCGCGCGTCAAGCGGTGTGCGTGCGCGGCATGGTGGATGTTGCGATTGCCAAGAGGCGCGAGTATAGCGGCATTGTGGGTCGCCTCGCGAGGAGTTGTTGGCGAGCGGTGAAACGCCGCCCCCGGTTCCTCCCGCGCCGGGCGGCGCGCTAACGCGAACGCTGGGCCGTCTCGGTGCGCAGCCGCTCGACGAACTCGCCGGTCGCGACGACGCCCGTGTCGCCCGCGCCGTGCTCGCGCACGGCGACGCTCCCGGCTTCCGCCTCTCGCTCGCCGACCACCAGCATGTAGGGGATCTTCCGCAGTTCGGCGTCGCGGATCTTGCGCCCGATCGACTCCGAGCGGTCGTCGAGCTCGCCACGCAGGCCGGCCTCGCCCAGGGCGTCGAGCACGTCGCCAGCCGCGGCGTTCTGGCGGTCGGTGATCGGCAGCACGATCGCCTGCACCGGAGCGAGCCAGACGGGCAGCACGCCGCCGCGGTCCTCGATCAGGATGCCGATGAAGCGCTCCAGCGAGCCGAGAATCGCGCGGTGGATCATCACCGGGCGGTGCTCGGCGTTGTCGGCACCGGTGTAGGCGAGCTCGAAGCGCTCCGGCGCGTTGTAGTCGAGCTGAACGGTGCCGAGCTGCCAGGAGCGCCCGAGCGAGTCGGTCATGTGCATGTCGATCTTCGGCCCGTAGAAGGCGCCGTCGCCGGGGTTGAGCTGGTAGTCGATGCCGGCGTGAGCGAGCACGTCCGTGAGCACCGCCTCCGCCCGGTCCCACAGCGCGTCGTCGCCGATCCGCACCGGCGGGCGCGTCGAGAGCTCGAAGCGCGTCTGGAGCTCGAACAGCTCGTAAACCTCGCGGGCGAAGGCGATGAAGTCGGTGACCTCGCTCTCGATCTGCTCCTCGGTGCAGAAGATGTGACCGTCGTCGGTTGCGAACTGGCGCACCCGCAGCAGCCCGTGCAGGGTGCCCGACGGCTCGTTGCGGTGGAGCAGTCCCGGCTCCGAGAAGCGCACCGGCAGCTCACGGTAGGAGTGGCGCTCCATCGAGTACAGGGCGCAATGGCCGGGGCAGTTCATCGGCTTCAGGCCGAGCGGATGCTCGGCGTCGTCGGTCACGAACATGTTGCCGCGGTACTTGTCCCAGTGGCCCGAGATCCGCCAGAGGTCGGCGTCGTAGAGCTGGGGCGTCTTGACCTCGGTGTAGCCGTGAGCGGCGGTCAGCTCGCTCATCAGGTCGCGCAGCGTGTTCCACAGCGTCGTGCCGTGGGGCGTCCAGAAGGCGCTGCCGGCGGCCCAGTCGGAGAAGTGGAAGAGGCCCAGCTCGCGCCCGAGGCGGCGGTGGTCGCGCGCGCGGGCCAGCTCGAGCTGCTCGAGATGGGACGCGAGATCCTCCTTCGACAGGAAGGCGGTGCCGTAGATCCGGGTGAGCATCGGGCGCGTGGAGTCGCCGCGCCAGTAGGCGCCCGCCACGGACTGCAGAGCGAAGGCCTTGACGGTGGCGGTGCTCGGCGCGTGCGGGCCGAGACACAGGTCGGTGAACGCTCCGTTGGTATAGAGCGAGACGGTCTGCACCTGGCGGTCTCGCACGAGGTCGTCGATCAGCTCGACCTTGTACGGCTGGTCCTCGGCGACGAAGCGCGCGCGCGCCGCGGCCACCGGCAGATCCTCGCGCACGAACGGCTCGGCGGCCCTGATGTGCTCGCGCATCCGCTCCTCGATCGCCGGCAGGTCATCCTCGGAGATCGAGGTGCCCGGCGGGAAGTCGAAGTCGTAGTAGAACCCGTTCTCGATCGCCGGGCCGATCGCGAGCTTCACTCCCGGGTAGAGCTCCATCGCCGCCGCGGCGAGCACGTGGGCCGCGTCGTGGCGGATCAGCGCCGGCGCGCCCTCGCTCTTCGGCGTCAGGATCGAGATGCTGGCGCCATCCTCGACGGGGCGCGCGAGGTCGCGCAACTCGCCGTCGACCTCGATCGCCAGCGCAGCGCGGGCCAGGCCGGCGCCGATCGCGGCGGCGACGTCGGCGCCGCTCGCGCCGTCCGCCAGCTCGAGCGCGTTTCCGTCGGGGAGCGTCACGTGGGTGCTCATCGCCGGACGATCCTACGTCAACGCGCGCGGCGGCCCGCGGGCGGGGCGAGGCGCCCACGGGGATAGGCTGAGTGGGATGGAATCGCTGCGCGGCAAGCTGCTGATCGCGCCCCCGACGCTGGTCGACCCGAACTTCGCCCGCACGGTCGTGCTGATCGCGGCCCACGACGAGGAGGGCGCGCTGGGACTCGTGCTCAACCGCCCGCTCGAGACTCCGCTCGCCGAGATCTCGCCCGTCCTTGACTCGCTGGCGGATCCCGGCTCGACGCTCCACGCCGGCGGGCCGGTGGCCCCCGAATCCGCGGTCGTGCTGGCTGACTTCCGCGACCCGACGCTGGCGGCGCTGATGATCTTCGGCAGCGTCGGCTTCCCGAGCGCCGAGTGTGAGCTGGACGACCTCGCAACGGGCGCCAGGCGCGCGCGCGTGTTCGCCGGCCACTCCGGCTGGGGGCCCGGCCAGCTGGACGGCGAGCTCACCGACGACGGCTGGATCATCGGGCAACTCGCCCCCGATGAGCTGTGGCAGGCTGACAGCTCGCAGCTGTGGGCGACGGCGCTGCGACGCAAGGGCGGTAGCTACGCGCTGCTGGCGCGCATGCCCGAGGACCCGTCGGTCAACTGAGCCGGGCGGGCGGGGACGCCGGGCCGCCGTCGCGGTGGTTCAGGCGGCGCGCCAGATCGCGTCGTCGCCGAGCGGGGTGCGCCTGGCCCGGCCCTCGGCGACCAGCTCCAGCAGCGCATCCTCGGCGCCGGCGCGGTTCACGTCGACGAGGTTGCCGGCGAGCAGCACCGCGACCTCCTGCGTGCACAGCCCCTCCGTGAATCGCTCGAGCAACGGCAGCGGCCCGTCCGGTGAGCCGTTGCGCTCGAGCGAGGTGTCGAGGTTCGCGATCAGCACGTCGTAGGCCTCGAGCGGCTGAAAGCCGCCGGCCTCGAGGCGGCGCCCGTCCGGCGTCTCGAAGACAACCGACGGCGCGGTGTAGCGGACCAGCCCGTCGCTGACGGCGGCCTTGCCCTGAAATTCGGTGGCCCCGCCGGCGGCGCCGCGGGCCCGTGCGCGGTCGTTCGCGTAGGCCGTCTCGACCGGCTCGGAGTCGAGCGCCGCGACCAGCGCGGCGACGTCGAGCCCGTCGACGCCCTCGAGCGCGGCGGCGATGCCGTCGTCCTCATCCAGCAGCAGGGCGGTGTTGAACCAGGCGAAGGCGAGCGCCCGCTGGGCCGCGAACTCGCGACCCGGGTGCGCGAGGCGCGCCGCGACGACGGCGCGGCAGGCGCGGCCGGTGGCGGCCGACCGCGACCGCGGCGAGGCCGCGACCGGCATGCCGTAACGGTCGCGGAAGCTCCGCGCGGAGGCGGCCTGGCGTGCGGGCGTATAGCCGTTCGCGGTGATCGCGTCGCGCAGGCCGATCGTGACCAGCTCCCAGTCGAGCTGATCGCCGTAGCGCCAGCGAAGCGCCGTCAGCGCCGGAGTCGCCGAGTAGGCCCACGGGCAGGCCGGATCGGTGTAGAGGGTGGCGCGAATCGCCATGCCAGAACTGTATTGAAGGCGCTTCGCGGGCTCAGGAGGCACCCACCGCCGGGCCGACCGGCGCCGATTTGGCCGCCGTGGCAGGGGCGAGGAGTCCGGCCCCGTCCATATGTACAAACGGCGGCCGGGGGATTTGCTCCGACGGGAGGTATGGGCGCGACGGCGCGCTCCATAGAACTCCGGGCGAGGCCGCAGCAGCGGCTACTGGTCATACCCCGCCCCAGGAGGAGCGCATGCTCGCAACCACATTACTGCCGTACCCAAGCTGGCTCTACTCAGGCGACAACGCGTGGCAGATGACCGCCGCCACGTTCGTCGGCCTGATGAGCGTCCCCGGTCTCGTCGTGCTGTACGGGGGTGTGATGCAGAAGCGCTGGTCGGTCAACAGCATGATGCTCACGTTCATCACGTTCGCCGTCGTGCTCGTCGCATGGGTGCTGTGGGCGTTCAAGATGGGCTTCGGCAGCCCGATCCACCTGTTCGGGTCGAGCAGCACGTCGTCGTTCTTCGACACGATGGTCGGCAACCCGTCGAGCGTGCTGGGCCATGTCGGTCTTCAGGCCCAGGCGAACATACCCCTGCTCGACGGCTTTCTACCGAAATTCCGGTTCCCCGAAGCCTCACTCGTGTACTTCCAGTTCGTGTTCGCGGCGATCACACCGATCCTCGCGCTCGGCAGCGTGCTCGGCCGTGTCAACTACAAGGCCTGGATCCCGTTCACGCTGCTGTGGATCACGTTCGTGTACGCGATCGACGCCTTCCTGATCTGGGGCGGCGGCTATTTCGGTGCACACGGAGCGCTGGACTTCTCCGGTGGCTACGTGATTCACCTCTCCGCCGGGGTCACCGGCTTCGTCGCAGCATGGGTGATAGGCCCGCGTCTCACACGCGACAGAGAGATAGACGCACCGAACAACCTGCTGATGGTGGCGACCGGAGCCGGCCTGTTGTGGCTCGGCTGGAACGGCTTCAACGGCGGCGATCCGTACTTCGCCGGCGCGAGCGCCTCGGCAGCCGTGTTGAACACGAACCTCTGCACCGCGGTGGCGATGCTGGTGTGGATCGCGTGGGATCTCATCTACAAGGACAAGCCGGGGATCATCGGCTCGGTCAACGGAATGATCACGGGCCTTGTGGCGATAACGC
>Ga0302320_10016493_pt1 | contig 15079 bp, 11 predicted proteins | sample Bog_T0_3_FD_202130 | JGI IMG/M metagenome (GOLD analysis project Ga0302320, IMG submission 202130) | Peat permafrost microbial communities from Stordalen Mire near Abisko, Sweden - Bog_T0_3 | ecosystem: Environmental > Terrestrial > Soil > Wetlands > Peat | place: Sweden: Abisko, Stordalen Mire... | reverse complement strand
CCGTTCAGATAATCGAGTGTGCCCAGGAGCACCATGCTGATGATGCGGCTGCCGCCGGGGGTGCCGATGATCATCAGGCCCTTGGAGGTGCGGATGAAACTCGGCGTCATGCTGGACAGGGGGCGCTTGTTCGGCGCGATCTCGTTGGCTTCATCGCCCACCAAGCCGAAGGCATTGGGGGTGGCGGCCTTGACGGAGAAATCATCCATCTCATCGTTGAGCAGCACGCCGGTATTCGCCGGCATGAAGCCGGAGCCGAAGAACAAATTGATGGTGATGGTCGCCGCCACCAGGTTGCCATCGGCGTCCAGCACCGAAAAATGCGTGGTCTGCATGCCGACGGCGCGCGGCTCGATGCCGGGCAACAGATCGCTGGGCATGGCCTTGTCGGGACGAATGCTGGCGCGCTGTCCGGCCGCATAGTCGGGGCTGATGAGCAGCGCAATCGGCATCTTGACGAAATCCGGATCGCCCAGGTACAGCGCCCGATCGCGATACGCCCGGCGCATGGCCTCGATGATGAGATGCTTGCGGGTGGCGGAGTCCACGCCAAGCAAATCGAAGCCGGATAAAATATTCAGCGCGTCCAGCAAGGCGACGCCGCCCGATGAGGGCGGCGGTGCGCTGACGATGCGCGCGCCACGATACTCGCCGGCCAGGGGTTTGCGCTCCACCACCTTGTAGGCGGCAAGATCGGCCAGCGTCCAGATCCCGCCGCCGGCGCGGGCGCCGGCCACCAAGTCCTGTGCGACGCGCCCCGAATAGAATCCCTTGGCGCCTTGGGCGGCAATGGCCTCGAGCGTCGCGGCAAGATCGGGTTGTTTGATGATGGCGCCGATTTCCGGCACGCCGCCATCGGCGGTCAAGAACACCTTGGCCGCAGCGGGGGAGCGCAGCAGCAGCTCGCGCTTGAACCGAATGCCGCCCTGCAGCCGCGCGTACAGCGGGAATCCATTGCGGGCCAGGCGGATTGCGGGCTGCAGGCTTTGCTTGAGCGGCAGCTTGCCGAACCTGAGCGCCAAATACTCGAATGCCGCGGGTTCGCCCGGGATCGCGGCTGCCAGGGGCCCGTCGGTGGAGGCATTCGCGATCGGGTTGCCGGCCTTGTCCAGGTACATGTCGCGCGATGCCGCGGCCGGCGCCTTTTCACGCGCATCCACCATGGTCTCGAAGCCGTCGGTCTGCCGGTGCAGCAAGTAGAACCCGCCACCGCCGAGGCCCGAGCTACTAGGTTCGACCACCGCCAGCGCGGCCGATACGGCCACGGCGGCGTCGAATGCATTGCCTCCTGCAGCGAGAATCTCCTGGCCCGCCTGGCTCGCCAACGGATACGCGCTGGCAATTGCGGATTTGTGCGCGGCCACCGTCGGGTCGGCGTAGGCGGCGAGCGGGCCGAATATCGTGAGCGCCGCCAGCCAGGTTAGCCTCCGGGCGAGCCCGCCGGGCGTTGCGGCTGCAGACCTCAAAGCTGGCGGTGCCGCTTCAGTTCGACCTCGACGATGGGGTGCACGAATTCGGAAACGTTTCCGCCCAGCACGGCGATTTCGCGCACCAGAGTCGAGGAAATGAAGGTGTACTGCTCCTGCGGCGTCATGAACACCGACTCGATCTCCGGGGTCAGGTGGCGGCTCATGTTGGCCAACTGAAATTCGAATTCGAAGTCCGAGACGGCGCGCAGGCCGCGCACGATCACCGCCAGGCCGTTCTGCCGCGCGAAATCCACCGTGAGGCCTACGTAGCCGCGGACTTCCACATTCTGCACATCGCTCAATACGCGGCGCGCCATGTCGACGCGCTGCTCGAGCGTGAACATCGGCGCCTTGTTGGGATTGGCGGCAATCGCGACCACCAAGCGATCGAAAATACTGGACGCGCGGCGCACCAGGTCATGATGCCCGTTGGTGATCGGATCGAATGTCCCAGGATAAACGGCGGTTCTTTTGTTCATTGTTCAAGATCGAGCGTGGGCGCGAACCAAATGATACCCCACCTGGCCGGCCGACTTCGATTTGAGTAATTCCCAATGCGGCGGAAGCGGTGGCACGGCGGATTCGCGCTCATTTTCCAGATACACAAGGCCCTCAGGCTTGAGCCACCCGCCCGCCTCGATCAGCGGGATGTACTCGGCCAAGGCGTTCAGGCCGAACGGCGGATCCAGAAACGCGATGTCGAAAGGCTCGACCGGAGTGCGCAAAAAGCGGGCAGCGCCCATTTCCATAATCCTGGCATTCGCGGTGGCCTTAAGGCTGGCGAGCGTTTGCTGCAGAACTCGGCATACCGCCGGCGTCTGTTCGACGAACACCGTTTGGGCGGCTCCACGGGACAGGGCTTCGAGCCCTAACGCGCCGGAACCTGCGAACAGATCCAGGCAACGGGCGCCGACGATGGAGGTTTGCAACCAGTTGAAAAGGGTCTCGCGCACACGATCCGGGGTCGGTCGCAGGCCGGGAATGTCGGGGAAACCGATGCGCCGGCCGCGCCAGATGCCGCCGATGATGCGGATGGAATTTCGGCCTGGTTGCGCGGGCCGTGCGCCCTTGAGAGTTCTCACGATCGCATCATACCGTGGGCACAGCCGCGGCTCGGGGCGATGAGCCTGCTCTGCTAAGCTGCGCTCCATGACGAATGCAGTTGAACCCGCCGGCGTGCGCGGCTTTTTCAAGCGCTTGCGCGCCAAAATCAATCAAGGCCCGGCCTGGCTCACCACCGATCTGGCCGAGTTCGTGCCGGGCCGTAAGATCGATGCCGAAATTCTCGATGAGCTCGAAACCCGCTTGATCAGTGCCGATGTAGGAGTCGACGCGGCGTCCCGTATCCTCGGGGACTTGCGCAATCGCGTGGCGCGCCAGGAACTCGGCGATGTTGCCGCCCTGCAGAAGGCGCTGCACGCGGCCATGTTCGAGATCTTGAAGCCGGTGGAGCAGCCCCTGGTCATCGACACGCGCGTCAAGCCGTACGTCATCCTGGTGGTCGGCATCAACGGCGCCGGCAAGACCACCACCATCGGCAAGCTTGCGCGCCGCTTGATGGCCGAGGGGCACAGCGTGATGCTGGCCGCCGGAGATACCTTTCGCGCCGCCGCGCGCGAGCAACTCGAGGTCTGGGCACAACGCAATCACGTGCCCATCATCGCCCAGCAGGCGGGAGCAGAGCCTGCGGCGGTGATTTTCGATGCGCTGCAGGCCGCCCGCGCGCGCAATATCGACGTGCTGATCGCCGACACCGCGGGACGTCTGCACACCCAGACCCATTTGATGGAGGAATTGAAGAAGGTCAAGCGCGTGCTCGCCAGGCTCGATCCCGGCGCGCCGCATGAGGTGCTGCTGGTGCTCGACGGCACCATCGGCCAGAACGCCATTGCGCAGGCGGAACAATTCAATCAGGGCCTCGGGGTCACGGGCCTGGTCGTCACCAAGCTCGACGGCACGGCCAAGGGCGGCGTGGTGCTCGCCATCGCCCAGAAATTGAACATTCCGATTCGCTTCGTCGGCGTCGGCGAAGACCTGGAGGACTTCGGTGTGTTCAACGCCGCGGATTTCGTGCAGGCCCTGCTGAAAACGGATTCCGGCGAGAGGGCGGCATGATCCGCTTCGACGAGGTGTACAAGCGCTACCCGAACGGCCGCGAGGCGCTCTGCGGCGTCTCGTTCGTGGTGCAAAGCGGTGAGATGTGCTTCCTGACGGGACACTCCGGCGCCGGCAAGAGCAGCATCCTGAAATTGATCGCGCTCATCGAACGCCCGACCCGCGGGCAGGTATTCGTCAACAATCAAAACCTCTCCGCCATCAAGCGCCGCGGCATCCCGCAATTCCGCAGAGGCGTAGGCGTTGTGTTTCAAGATCACAAGCTGCTGCACGACCGGCCGGTGTCGGACAATGTGGCGCTGCCACTGATCGTGGCTGGAGTCGGGCGCAGCGAGATCGACAAGCGGGTGCGCGCGGCGCTCGATCAGGTCGGCCTGCTGGGCAAGGAGAAAAGCCGCCCGCTGGAACTGTCGACCGGCGAGCAGCAAAGAGTCGGGATTGCGCGCGCGGTGGTGGCGAAGCCCTCGCTGCTGATCGCCGATGAGCCGACCGGGAATTTGGATCCGGAACTCGCGCTCGAGACCATGAGACTGTTCAAGCGCTTCAACGATGTCGGAGTGACCGTGGTCATCGCCTCGCACGACGTGCACCTCATCGACGAGGTGGGCGCGCGGCGCATCGTGATCGACGCAGGCCGGGTGGCGGCGGCATGAGGCTCCACGCCTACTTGGCGCGGCATGCGCAGACTCTGATCGGCTCCCTCGGCCGCATCCTGCATGAACCGCTGGCGACGCTGATGACCATGGCGGTGATCGCGGTGGCGCTTGCGCTGCCGCTGTTCCTGAACCTGTTCTTGCAGAACGCCCGGGTTGCGACCGGAAATTGGAACGAAGCCTTCGACATATCGGTGTATATCGACAAGCAGTCAAGCGAGTCCCGGCTGCAGGCGATCGCCAAGCAGCTGCGCGCCCGCGGCGATGTGGCTGCGGTGCGCACGATCACGGCCGAGCAGGCCTTGGCGGAGTTTCGCGAATACTCGGGGTTCGGAAAAGCGCTGGATGCGCTCACCGATAATCCCTTGCCGAATGCGCTCATCGTCACGCCCAGCATCGTCGCGAGCACCCCGGAGGGTACCGAAGCGTTGAAAGCGGCCATTACATCGATGGCGGACGTACAGGCGGTGCAGCTCGACTCGGAGTGGGTGAAGCGGCTGCACGCGATGCTGCTGATCCTACGGCGCGTGGTGCTACTCACCGGCGGCTTGTTGGCCCTTGGCGTGGTGCTGATCGTCGGCAACACCATCAGGCTGGATATCTTGAATCGGCGCGCCGAGATCGAGGTGATGAAACTGGTGGGTGCGAGCGACGGGTTCGCCCGCCGGCCGTTCCTCTACAGCGGCATTTGGTACGGAGTGGGCGGCGGACTCCTGGCGCTGATCCTGGTCGCGGTGGCCGCTGCGGTGCTGGCAGCGCCGGTGGAGCGCCTAGCCCTGCTGTACGGCAGCGGGTTTCGACTTCAGGGCCTGCAATGGGGAGCTTCGGCAGCAGTCATGGCAGCCGCGGTGGCCTTGGGTTGGCTGGGCTCCTGGCTGGCGGCGACGCGGCATATCCGCGCCATTGAGCCCAGTTGAGTTGATATCAAATATATATTAATGAAATCATCGACATCGCAATGCCAGATTCGAAATCAACTACAGCCGTGACCATCCGCAACATACCGCTGGAGATCCACAGGGCTCTACGTGTGCGGGCCGCTCAGCATGGCCGCAGCACCGAGGCAGAGATTCGTGTGATGCTCGAAGCGGTGGTGAAGTGCGAGGGGCGCGTCAAACTAGGAACTCTGTTGGCTGAGATCGGCCGCGAAACGGGTGGCGTCGATCTCGCAATCGAGCGCGATCCAGCGTCCGTCGAGCCGCCAACCTTTGAGTGATTCAGCACGGGCTGCGCAAGAGCTTGGATGAACGGGTTCTGCCGTTCGACCTGCGCGCGGCGGAGATTTGCGCGGAATTACGCGCTCACGTTCGAGCCTCGGGAAGGAGCATTGGCACGGCCGACAGCTACATCGCTGCGATCGCCGCCGCCAACGGTCTCATTGTCGCCAGCCGCGATACCCAACCATTTGAGGCCGCCGGAGTGCCGGTCATCAATCCCTTGGAAAACTGCGTAACCGATGAACCTAAGACGGCCGCCCACGTCTAATCGGCAGTCGCATTTGGAAGCCGATTTTGTCCTTGCTGCAACGCGGCATCCGGGTGCCTTTTGTCCTTCTTAAGTGACTGTATTATATAGGTTTATAGTTGCCTGAAACCATCAGCTGGGCTTAGCACTCTGACCGTAAGAGTGCTATTATTGGCTCCAGAATCTAGTGGAGGTTTTCACTCAATGACTGCCTTGGTCGCCAAACAAAATGCGTTGATATTTGCGGGCCCCGTGGGGAGCCTGGACTCTTATATTGAGCGCATCTCGCAGATCCCGGTGCTGACGAAGGACGAGGAGATTGCCCTCGCCACGCGCTTCCGCTCCGAGAACGATCTGGAGGCCGCTCGGCACCTGGTGCTCTCGCATCTGCGCTTCGTCGTGCACATCGCCCGCGGCTACTTGGGCTATGGCCTGCCGATGGGCGATCTGGTGCAAGAGGGCAATGTCGGCTTGATGAAGGCGGTGAAGCGCTTCGACCCCACCGTGGGCGTGCGCCTGGTGTCCTTCGCCGTGCATTGGATCCGCGCCGAGATCCACGAGTACGTGCTGCGCAATTGGCGGCTGGTGAAAGTGGCCACCACCAAGTCGCAGCGAAAATTGTTCTTCAATCTGCGCAAGATGAAGAAGAACCTCGCGTGGCTGTCCGAGGCCGAGACGCAGGCGGTTGCCCGTGACCTCGGAGTCGAGGTGAGCGACGTGCGCGAAATGGAGCAGAGGCTGTCGGCGCGCGACATGTCCTTCGATCCCGCGCCGGAAGCGGACGAGGACGAGACCTATTCTCCGGCCATGTATCTACCCGCGCACAACGCCGATCCGGCCATCGAGGTCGAGCGCGAAGAGTGGGACGAAGACTCCAGTGACCGGTTGGAGATGGCGCTCGAGCGCCTCGATGAGCGCAGCCGCAGCATCGTGAAGCGGCGCTGGATGACGGACGACAAGGCGACGCTGCATGAGCTCGCGGACGAATACGGAATTTCCGCGGAGCGAGTGCGCCAGGTGGAAACCAACGCCATCAACAAGCTGAAAGGCTTGATGGCGGTCGCCTCGCCTTAAGCGGCGCGGCGTCGGCTGTAGAGGCCTAGGGCGCCAAGCCCCGAGAGCAGCAGCGGCAACCCCGCCGGCAGCGGCACGGGCGCGAGATTCAGCACGCCAGAATAACTTCCGCCCGCAGAGCCGCTGACGGTGCCGAGAACCTCGAGCACATAGCTGCCTGAGGGCAGCATGGTCGGCGGGATCACATTCACGATGCCGGTCGTGCCGCCGCTGTTGATCGGCGTGCTCCAGCCATCGACCTGCACGCTGCCGGGCGGCAGCGTCGTTCCGTAGATCGGTAAGGTCTGGCCATTCACGTAGCTGAACAGCCCGACTTGCAAGCCGTTGATGGACAGCGTGCTGCCAAGATTGATGGTGGAGGTGATCGAATCCGCGGTCGCGCCGCTGATGGTGAACAGGTAGTCGTCGAAGAAACCATAGGGCGTGCCCGACACGGGGGTCGCGCCGCTGCCCGCGCCAAAGGTGTCCGCATACGTGTAGGAGCCGGGTACTGGCAGACTGGTGTTGGCGCCCGAACCGGTGGTGCCGATGGAGGTGGTGGTATAGCTCAAGGCCACCGTGGATGCAGTTGCCGAGTGCGCAGCGGCCAGGGTGAGCACTCCCGCGAAAATCAGGCGGAGAAATTCCTTGCCGTACATCGTGCCCTCTCGCTCATCCCATACGATCGCGCCAGACTAGGCGGCGGATATAACAGCGATCCGTATGTTCAGTTTACAGTCCCGCGACAAATTAACCATGCCGGCCCGCGGCGCCCTGCGAGCACCAGGGCACCCAGCAGCGTCAGCAAGCTCCAATCCAAGCCGCCGCCCCCACCCCCGCCGGACGTGGAGCTCGCGGCGCTGGCCGTGACGGTCACCGATTGAGTGGCGGACCCGCCGGGGCCGGTGCAGGTCAGGCCCAAAGTTTCGGTGGCGCTGACGGCGACCGCGAGCGTGCCGCTGGTGGCCTCGCTGCCCACCCAGCCCGTGCCGCCGCTGGCGGTGCAGGAGGAGGCGTTCGTGCTGCTCCAGGTCAGGGTCACCGCAGCGCCCGCGGTCACCGAGGTGGCGCTGGAGGTGAAGGTGAGCGTCGGCGCGGCCGAGGCTATCTGCGCGTTATACAGGCCGTAGTTGTCCGCGCCCGGATTGGCGATGATGGTCACGACATACTGGCTGCCGGGCACGCCGGCGAACTGAAAAGTGCCTCCGGCAAAGATTTTTCCCTGCACCTGACTGCCGCGCGACACCACCAGCGCCAGATCGGTGAAGGTCGTGGGGAATCCCAGATCGGTCAGGTTCACGGTGTAGCCGCCGGAGGCCCCGAGGTTGACGGTCTGCGTGGCGAATACCCCGCCCACCGCCTGGGTCTGATCCAGCACGATTTGCGGGGAGGTGCCGCCGGTTTCCACGGTGATGCCGAAGATGCCGCCGCCGGACTGAGGCGGCGTGACATTGACGACCACGACCACGGTCCCCTGGACTGCGGTGAAGGTGGTGACCGTGCCTTGCACGCCGGTGGCGTTCGCGGTCGGGGTCTGGGTGAGAACGGTGCCGTTCTGCGCCACGGTCGCGGTCGGCGTCAGGGCATTCGGGAACGAAAAGTCATTCACGATCAGCGTGTAGGTGCCCGCCGACGAGAGGGTGGCGATAAAGGCATAGCTCGCCGTCGTGACGCCCGCGGGATTGACCACCTGGGTGGTCGAGTAGAGGCTTTTCCCCGAGGCGCCGGTCTGCGCGAGACTGAGCGCGTAAACCCCCGGCTGCGCGCCGGCAACATCGTACTGCCAGATATCGAGGCTGCCCGCCGGCGCCATGAAATTGGCGACGGTCCCCGGCGCGGATAGCGCGGCCAACGAGCTGGCTCCCGCGGTCACGGCGACTTCCGCGCTGGTGAGAGACGCGGGATAGCCGTAATCGGTGAGGCTCAAGCTCAAGCCCTGCGCGGCGGTATTGTTCACGATGGTGGCGCCCTGCAGGGTTCCGACGGGCAATGTGCGCGCGAACACGCTGGCCCCGCTCGGATCGGTTATTTGAATCCCGTAGAGGCCGGCCTGCAGCGACGCATTCGCCACTGCGGCAATCAGCAATTGATAGTTCGTGTCGGCCGCCAAGGTCACCGGGGTCGGCGTGCCCGCCGGGATACCCACATCGATCGGGGTGCTGCCCTGAAAGATGCCCGCGGAAACGGATTGCAGTGCCACCGGAAAGGCGTCGTCGGTCAGCGTCACGGTATAGGTCCCGGCGACGGTCGAGGTGAAATTCGTATTCAGAGTCGAGGTGCCGGTGGTCGAGGCGGCGGACGGGGTCTGAATATTGCCGGAGAACGAATCCCCCGAGATGCAGCTAGTCGGCGACGTCGCCGGCGCCACGCACACACCGAAGCTGCCGAGGCCTTGGGCGGAGTTCGGCGTGCCGATCACATCCAGCGAGTAGCTGCCCGCCGCGGCCGGTATGGACAAGGTGGCCTTGTGGGTGCTGGGGTCCACGGTGGCAGAGCCGACCAGGGCATTGCCCAAAGTCACGGCGACCTGCAGGGATGTGAAGGCAGCCGGGGTCTGCAAATCGGTCAGGGTCAGGGTCAACGCCTGCGCCGCTGCGGCCGTGAATGAATACTGCGCCGGCGGTGCCACGCTCGGTATACCGATCATGCTGGTCTGATCGAGCAGCACCTGGGCGTGCGCGGGCGCCGCGGCCAGGACGGCAAGCGCAACAACATTAAGTAAAACAGTGGAGCGTTTGAGCATGGCGTTAGGTCTTCGGCGGACCGGCAGCCGAAGCTGCGGCCGTGGCAAGTTTATCGAGCGTGGCTTTGGCTTCGTCCATGCCGGGGAAGTTCTTCCCCAACTGCAGCGAGCGCGCCAGGCTAAGGCGGGCCGCCTCGCGTTGGCCGGTGGACACTTGCGCCATCCCTAGGTGATAGAGCGACACTGGAGAATTAGGTTCCTTGGCCAGTGCGTTCTGCAACGCCGTGACCGCGGCCGCCGACTCGCCGCGCTTGAACAGCACCCATCCGTAGGTGTCGAGAAACGACGCATTGGTGGAATTGGCAAATCGCGCCGCCAAGGCTTTCGCGCGATCCAGGCTCTGCGGGTCCTTTCTATAGGAAACCAGCAGCATGGCCAGATTGTTCGCGGCCACCTCGGACTGCGGGTCCCTGCGCAGGGCGCCTTCGTATACCAGGATGGCATCATCGGGCTTGCCCAGGCGCTCGAATAATCCTGCCAGTTCGGTCTCCACCGGCTGCGGCTGCTGCACCTTGTCGATTGCCCCTTTTAGGGTCGCGATGGCGCCATCGTTGTCGTGGTTCTGCACCTGTGCAACGGCGAGCCCGCGATACGGAACCCACCACTTGGGCTGGCGGTCGATGGCAGCCTTGAAGGCGACCTCCGCATCGGCCGGGCGTTGCGCGCTCAACAGCACGCTGCCCTTGGCATTGAAGGCGATCGGGACAGTGGGGTACTGCGCCGCGACCGCATCCAGGCGCTTGAGCGCCTCCGCAGTTTTATTCATCTTCACCAGCACACCCGCAATGGCCTCGAGCGGTTCGGCGGCCTCCGGCTGCAGGTCGAGCGCCTTGTTATACAGGCGCAGGGCCTCCTCGAGGTGTTGCTGCTTTTCGGCCAGGACTCCCTGCTCGAGATATCCCAAAGCCTCCTTGGGGCGCGCGGCGACCAAGGCATCGGCGGCCGACTGCGCCTCAGGCACATCGCCGGTGGCGGCGGCCACTTTGAATTGCGTCTGCAGAGCCGCCGCATTGTCGGGCTGCTGCTTCACCAGTTCATCGATGACGGGCTTGGCCTCGTCAGGTTTTCCCAGCTCCGCCAGCAATTGCGCGAGATCCAACCGAACCTGCGCGTCCTTCGGATTGGCATCGACCGCGCGCCGCATGGTTTCTTCCGCCAAGGCCGGCTCGCCGTTCGCCAGATGCGCGCGCGCCAGGGTGCGCATGACACCGATTGCATTCGGCTGGTCTCGCAGCACCGAGCGCAAATCCGCGATCGCCGACTTCGGATCCTTCTGCTCCAGCTCCAGTGTGCCGCGCAATATCAGCGCATCGTTGTCGCGTGGGTTTTTCGCCAGCACCTCGGCCAGCAGTTGCTGCGCTCCCTGCGGGTCGCCCTGCTGCAGCTTCAGCGCCGCCAGCCGATCGCGCGCGGTAATCCCCGGGGGATCGAGTTTCGCCGCGGAGATGATGTCCCGATAGGCCGAGATGGCCTGCGGGTACTCCTTGCCCTGTTCATAGAACTGCGCCTGCGCCAGCCTTAGATCGTAGTCCTGCGGATTGGCGGCAATCATGCCGCTCAGCTCCTTGGCGGCGGCGTCGCGGCTGCGCTGCGCGGCCAGAAACTGGATCAGGGAGATCTTGAGGTCGCGATCGTCGGGCATCGCCTTGATGCCTTCGCGCAGCACGCGCTCCGCATCGTCCGGATGCTTCAGGCGCGTGTAGAACTGCGCCAGGCGGATCCGATGCGAGCGCTCGCTAGGATTCTGGCTCACCAGCTCGACCAGCAATGCCTCGACCTTCGGGATCTGATCCTGGCCCTCGCTGGCATAGAGCTGTGCCAATGCCAGGCGCAAGTCCACGGTGCCCGGAATCTGCTTGATCGAATTCTCCAGCAGCACCCGCGCCTTGTCGGGCTCGTTGCGCGCCCGATAGATTCCAGCCAGCACCGCGACCGCATCTTCGCTGGCCGGCGCCAGTTGCACGGCGCGCTCGGCGTCGATGAGCGCAGCGTCGGGATCCTTGAGCTGCAGCCGCGCGGCTGCGCGCACGGTCAGAAGCGAGGCATCGTCGGGATGAAGGGCAACGGAGGGCTTGATGGTTTCCAGGGCGCGCTCGGGCGCGCCGGCGAACAAGAACATCCGGCCGAGCGCGGCGCGCGCGGGAATGCTGTCCGGATTCGAATCGATGGCGCCTTGATAGAACTGAGCGGCCTCGCGCGGATTGCCCAGGCGCTCGTCGACGACGCCATTCTCAAACCGAGCCACACTGTCGTTCGGCGCGATCTGCAGCGCGTTGCGAAATTCGATGCGCGCCTTTTCGAAGTTCTTCTGCGCGAGAAAGGCTTCGCCCTTCTCCAGGTGTCGCGCCTTGCGCGCTTCCGCCCCTCCGCAACCGGCAAGCAGCACGGCCCCCAGCAGGGCAACCGGCAGCAGGAATCGGCTCGTCAAGGCGGGCACAGGCATACGGATTTTTCCAAAGATTTTCGCGGGGGTCGCGAGTTTAAGAATACCAAGTGACGGGGGCGTGACACGGCCTAAAAAGACATAAGCGGCCTCACCACAAGCCCGGCCAGTACGCCGATGACGGCGATGCGCATCCATAGGATAGCGCCCTCCGACCGGCTTACCAGAATCTCAATTGAATATAACAAAATCAATAGCTTCGCGATGGCCAGCGCCCCTCCTTCAGGCAGGTGCAGCGTGCCCGGAAGGCTCGGCACCACCAGCGCCATGAATAGCACAATCAGGTCCAGCGGGGTCACTTGAAAGCGCCGGTCGTTTTGCAGGCGCAACCGCACTGCGGTCGCCAATGCTGCGATCGAAACCGCAATCCACGTGAGCACTGACATACGATGGTCCGGCGGCAGCACCATCGCGTCCAAATACACGAGCACCGTCGCGGTCACATAGAGCACCGCCTTTTCCACGATATTCAGCGGTGCGGAGCGCAGCAGCAACGCAAGACCGACGCTTAACGCGAGCAGCGCGAGGATGAGAACGCGAATGTCGCTGCGCAGCTCCGCGGACTCAACCACGATGATGGCCGCGTATGCGGCCAAGCCTGCGGCATTGGCGAGATACGAGAGCCGCGGCAAGAATCTCGGCCGCTGGCGCTGAATCAACGCGACCATGCGCCCCCAGAGCGACTCGGACGCCGCGGCGCTGTGCCCGCGCAGCCGCCATCCGGAGCGGGCGGCAATCTGCAACGCCGCGATCGATATTATAAAAAACCCCGTCACCACGGCGAGGATGGTGAGGTCGGATTCGAAGCGCAGGAAATACGCCAGCACGAACAGCGTTGCCTGCACGGCGTAAATCACCATCACCGCTTCGTGATGCACGAAGCCCAACGCCAGCAGCTTGTGGTGAATGTGGTTCTTGTCGGCACTGAACGGCGAACGGCCTTCGCCGATTCGCTGCACCATGACGCTCAGCGTGTCGAGGATGGGCAGCGCCAGCAGCAGCACAGGGATGGCCGTGCTCACCTCACTGCCGATGCTTTGCGTGGCGCGCACACTCAACACCCCGATGGAAAAGCCCAGCAACTGGCTGCCGGCATCCCCCATGAACACGCTGGCCGGAAAGGTGTTGAAGCGCAAAAATCCCAGCACCGCGCCGGCCAGGCCTAAGGCCAATGCGGTGCCCGCGCCCGGATCTGCGCTGCTCGACAGCAGCGCCACCGCGCACAGGCACAGGAAACTGGTTCCCCCGGCCAAGCCGTCGAGTCCGTCCGCGAGGTTGATGGCGTTGGTGACGCCCACCAGGAAGAACACGGTCAGCGGCAGGGAGATCCAGCCGGGCAGCAGCACCCGATCGTCCAGGGTGATGGTGCGGATCTGCACCTCTCCCAAGGTGACGACGATGAGGACCGCCAGCAACTGACCGATGAATTTGATCCGGTAATCCAGATCGAAGCGATCGTCCAGGATGCCGAATGCCACCAGCACCGCGGCCGCCACCAAGAACCACCGGTCCTCCGGCTGTAGATCGATCCCGAGCGATGCGGCGGCCAGCACGCCGATCACCATCGCGATTCCCCCCACGCGCGGAATGGGCGCCGAGTGCACCTTGCGGGCGGCCGGGTGATCGACGATCAGCCACTTGGCAGCGAGTTTCGCCAGCAGCGGCAATGAGGCCATGGTGACCACCATCGCGAGAATGAAGGGCATCACATAATGCATGAGCTAGTGCGGGACGAAGCGCGGCAGATCCGGGCCGATCAGCGAGGCAAGTTCGGTCAGCCGTTGGTCGGCCGCCGCTTCCGCGCTGCCGAGCGGCAACGGCGTGGTGAGCCTCACCAACGCGCCGTCGGTGCGATGCCGGGTGACGGCGTCCCAGAACAGGTACCACTTCACGGCAAACTCATTGGTGACGATGCGGCCGCGCTGCTGAAACCAGTAGTACACCAGCAGACGCTGGTTGCCGAGCTCGATCAGCGTGCGATTGACCCTCAAGGGCTCCCCGTCGATGCGCACCGGCAATGTTCGTTGATCGAACTCGCGCAGCTGCCAGCCGCCGCCGGGCAGGCAGGAGCGCGGCGAATGCACTGCCTCGCCCTTGCGCTGCGAGTTGTAATAGGCCATGTACAGATTGGCCGTGCCATCCGCACTCTCATAGTCGGCGAGCAGATAGTCGTCGAGCTTCAGCTGATCGAGATAAATGCCCTCCAGAGCCCCGCGCCTGCCCGTCCATTCCCCCAAGCGCATCGGAAATTCGACGAAGCTTGCGCGCACCGGCACGATCTCGGCCGGGCGCGGCAGCAGCATCGCCACGGCGACGAATGCCAGCAGTATCGCGAAGGCGGCGACGAAGGTCCGCGGCAGCGGCCGCCTATGCGATGCGAGACCCTTGGGGGTGGGTGCCGGAAATTCGACTCCGAACAATTGCCGCCAGCTGCCCGTTTCCCGGCCGAGGAGATTCAGCAGCGCGATTTCGCCGAGAAGCAGCGCCGCGCTCAGCATGAATACCATCCAGCCCTGGAACTCGTGCAGGAAGCCTTCGGCCATGGCGATGCCCCAATGTTCCACCATGAAACCGATGGTGCCGATGCGCAGGCTGTTCATGATCAGGGTAATCGGGATGCTCGACAGGAATACCGCCACCCTCTTCCACATCGCCCCCTTGTAGAAATAGGCCATCAGCAGGCCTAAGGTCATCAGCGGAAACAAGTAGCGCAGCCCGTCGCAGGCTTCGGCGACCTGCAGCTTGTAACCGCCGAGGTCGATGACGTTGCCCTCGACGTAGACGCTGATGTCGAACAGGCGCATGAACCACACGCCCAATTCCGAGGACAGCAGCTGCAGCTTGGTCGACAGGTTGTTGAGCACGAACTGAGGCAGCGGGATCATGAACAGCAGGATCAATTGCGGAATCGCGAGCAGGCGGAAGGCGGCCCAGCCAAGGAATGCCAGGGTCAGCCCATACAGTGTCACCACGTACGCGTACTGTACGATGGTGAAGACGGTACCGAGCTGTCCGATCAGCAGCAGCAGTCCACCCAACAGCACGAGCGCGACGCCGACCCAGCTACCGACGAATGGCATCTGCTGGAGCCGGTCCTTCTGCTGCCAGACCAGGAACGCCGCGATCGGCGGAATCAGCA
>Ga0302320_10016492_pt1 | contig 15080 bp, 13 predicted proteins | sample Bog_T0_3_FD_202130 | JGI IMG/M metagenome (GOLD analysis project Ga0302320, IMG submission 202130) | Peat permafrost microbial communities from Stordalen Mire near Abisko, Sweden - Bog_T0_3 | ecosystem: Environmental > Terrestrial > Soil > Wetlands > Peat | place: Sweden: Abisko, Stordalen Mire... | reverse complement strand
GCAGCCCCAGGTACTGCGTGATGCTCATCCGCCCTCCCAGTCCGGCGACCCGCAGGCCGGCGGGTGATGGCCGTCGTCGGCCCCGCCCAGCTCGTGCTCGTCGGGACTGACCACGACGAGGCGGCCGCCGGCCCGCACCACGTCGACCTCGGTGCCGTACAACGCGCTCAGGCGCTCGCCCGTGAGGATCTCGGCAGGCGTGCCGACCGCGAAGCGGCCGCCCACCAGGTACAGGACGCGATCGACGTAGGGCAGCACCGGGTTGATGTCGTGGGTCACGAAGACGACCGTCGTGCCGGCCTGCCGGCGGCGCTGGTCGATCAGAGCGGTGATGATGCGCTGGTGGGCGACGTCGAGCGACAGCAGGGGCTCGTCGCAGAGCAGGATCGAGGGGTCGCCGAGCAGCGCCTGGGCGATGCGCAGCCGCTGCTGCTCGCCGCCCGACAGCCGCCCGACCGGCGCGCCGGCAAAGGCGCTTGCACCCACGGCGGCGATCACCCCGTCGACCCGGCGCCGCACCTCGCGGCGTCCGGTGAGCAGCATGCCGGGGCGGTGCCCGTCGAGGCCGAAGCGCACGAGGTCGCGGCCCCGCATGGGCAGGTCGGGGTCGAAGGCGCGTTGCTGCGGGATGTAGCCGATGCGCTTGCTGCCGCGCCGCGGCGCGCGGCCCTCGACCTCGACCGTGCCGCTCGCCGGTCGCTCGAGCCCGAGCACGACCTTGAGCAGCGTCGTCTTGCCCGCGCCGTTGGGCCCCAGGACCGCCACGAACTCGCCCGCCGCCACGCTCAGATCGAGGCTCTCCCAGATGCGCCGTTCGCCGTAGGCGACCGCGACGTGGTCGAGGCGGATGGCCGGCCGTGGCTCAGCCACCGAGGGCTCGTAGGATGGCGGTCGCCTGGCGCAGCTGCCAGGCCGGGAACGAGCGGTCGGCCGCAGGCAGCATCTCGCTCACACCCACGACGGGGATGCCCGCCTGCGTGGCGAGCGTGCGCATGCGCTGCGTCACGGCGCTCGTCACCTGGGTGTTGTAGAGCAGCAGGCGCAGCTTGTGGGCGGCGATCAGCGTCTGCATGGCCTGCGTATCGCCCGCGCTCGGTTCGTTGCCGTTCTCGATCGCGGCCGCGAAGCCGGGCGGGCTGACCACCACAAGGCCGGCTTCGGCGAGCAGGTAGCCGGGCACGCGCTCGGTGTAGCCGACGGGCTGTCCGGCGTCGGCCGCCCTGATCGCGGCGACGACCGCCAGGACCGGGTGCAGACCGGCGTCGAAGCGCGCGAGGCCGGCCCGATAGGCGGCCGCGCCGGCCGGATCGGCGGCCGTGAGCGCCTGGGCGATGGCCCGCGCGACCAGCGGCACCCGCGGCAGGTCGTACCAGAAATGGGGGTTCACGTCGCCGCCCTGTGCACCCAGCACCTGCTGCACGTCGACCACCCTGGGGTGTCCGCCCGACGCCGACAGCAGGTCGCCCATGAAGTCGTCGTAGCCGGCGCCATTTTCGATGGCCACCCGCGCACGCGCCATGGCGAGGGCGCCGGAAGCGCTCGACTGATAGAGGTGGGGATCGGCGTTGGGGTCGCTGATCAGCGACGTCACCTGCACGCGAGCGCCACCGATCTGCGCCGCGATGTCGCCCCACACGTTCTCGCCGGCCACCACGTCGAGGCGCCCGTTGGCGGTCGGCGCGCCCGACCCGCAGGCCGCCAGCCCCGCCGCCGCGACAATGACGGCAACCGCGGCGAGCACCGCAACGATGGCTCGGGCGCCGGCCGGGGCGCCGCCTGCCCGCGCGCCGGCCGGGACGACGGCCCCACCGCCGACCCGCGGCAGTCCCCTGTGTGAACGATGCAGTACGCGCATGACGAAATGATAACCGTTTTCAGTAACCCCGACACATCGTGCGGCGCGAGAACGCCACGGCCCGAGAAGTCCGGGCAGCCCCTAGACCAGACCCTGAGCTTCGAGCCAGGCGATGCTGGCGAGCGCGGGCGGCTCGTCCAAGTGCTCGAGGATCACCGTGGCGCCGGCGGCGCGAGCCACGGCCAGTACGGGAGCCGCCTCGACCACGCCCTCACCGAGGGGCCGGTGCGGGTCGCCCGGCTCGGTGGGCCCGAAGTTGCTGTGCAGGTGCACGTGGACGAGGCGCGCCCGCGGGTCGGCGAGAAAGGCATCGAGCGTACCGCTGATGGCCGCGTGGCCGCAGTCGAGCACAAAGCCGAGCTCGCCGAGCTCGAGATCGCGCGCGGCATGTTCTCCATGGCGATGGGCACGCCGAGCTCGTCCTGAAGGTCGGCGAGATCGGCGATGGTGCGTTGCAGCGCGTCGACGGCCGCCTGGTCGCGGGGGCCCGGCGGTTCGATGTAGTCGGGATGAGCGACGTAGAGCAGCGCGCCGATCTCGGCGGCGGCCTCGAGGTGGCGGCGGTGCATGGCCATCGCTTGCCGGCGCACCGCTTCGTCGCGGCTGCCGGGCTGGATGTCGAAGCCGTAGGGGCCGTGCACGGTCAGGCGCAGTCCGCTTGCGATGGCGTCGCGGCGATTGCGCGGCGAGAGCACGGTGTGCATGCCGAACGAGTCGATCTCGACCAGGCTGGTGAGCGGCGCGACGCGCTCGAACAGCTCGACGAGCGGCAGCTCGGGGCAGATCTGACTGGACAGGCCGATGTCGGGCGGAAGGACCATGAGTGACAAGCATAGCCGCCGTCAGTGGTCGCCGTCACGCCGACGGCCCCGTCGCGGGCAGCCTCTTCCGCCCCGCCCAGAGCATCGCGCCGCTACGCAAAGCGGCAACGCCGCTCCCCGCGTCGCCGCTCCGCGTCGCCCGCCGTGGCTACGCCGATCGCGGCGCGTCCTGAGCCCCGGCAGGCCCGAGGCTGTCACAGATCCTTGGGCCCGCGCATTCACTGGACATGAGCCTGACGGACCATGCCGAGACCGCGACCGCCGCGCCACGCACCGGCGCCACGACGCGGCAGACACTGCGGCCGTTGCCTGAACAGGCAACGAGTCTTGCGCCCGGGCTCTCAATCGCACGGGCCTGCGACCGAAGAGAGAAGAGTGGACAATCGCGCCCGCGCGCTTTGCGTGGCACGACGCTTTACCGACAGCGAGACTCGTAACCGACGGCGGAAGCGACCTGACCACGTCGGCTGCCGCACCCGACGAGGGGGCTTGGAGATCATGAGACACGTCTGGGGCAAGAGAGGCGCAGCGACGGCGCGCCACGGCGCGCGCGGCTTCAGCATAGTCGAGCTGCTGGTGACCGTGCTGCTCGCGGGCATCATCTTCCTGGCCATGGTGCCGCTGTTCGTCGGTGTGCTCAAGCGCACCTCGACCGACACGCGCCGCGTGGTGGCCACCAACGTCGCCCAGGCACGCGTCGAAGCGATCCGCCTGCTGGCCTCGACGCTCGGCCCCACGCCGACGTCGATCACCGAGCCCGTCGGCTACGCCGCCATCACCACCGCCAACCTGAACACGCCCGGCTTTGCCTCGGGTCTGTTCGCCACCTCGTTCCCGGCGGCCCACGGCGGCCCACCGTACAAGGTCACGTACACCGTCACCCCCGACGCCAGCGCCACCGCGGCCTCGAAGGTCGTCACCGTGACCGTCTCGCGGCCGGGCATCGACAGCTTCAACACGACTCTCACGACCACCATCAAGAACCCGACCGCCGTCGTCGCGACGTCGACCTCGGGCCCGACCGACCCGAACAGCCCGCACCAACTCACCGTCTCGTTCAAGAACTGGCAAGAGGTCAAGAACGTCAAGGTCGTCTACGTCAACACCAGCCCTACGCCCAACGTGACCACCACGGCGACGCCGCTCACCCAGCAGCCCAGCTCGGGAGCCACGACCTGCGTGTGGACGAACCTGCCAGGCGGTCTGGGCTACCTGTACACGGTGACCTGCACGCCGCAATCGCCGAGCTCCTGGGGATCTCCGCTCGTGAGCGAATCCTTCCACCTGATCAGCGACGGCTTCGTGAAGTTCGACACCAACCCGGGCGGTTCGTGATGCGCCGCCTGCTCGCAGTCCAAGGCAGGCGCAAGGCGCAAGCCGGCGTGTCGCTCGTCGAGCTGCTCGTGGCAATGATCATCATGGGCGTCGTGACCAGCATGCTGGTGGGCACCTGGCTGCAGCTCAACCGCTCCGCCGAGTTCGCCCGCGCCGACAACACGGCGGGCGCCACTGGGCGCGACGCGCTCGACCGCATCTCGGCCGAGATCCGCGCCGCCCAGCCGCTCACGACGGCCAGCACGAACCCCTTCATCTTCACCATGAGCGCACCGTTCGTGAACGACGCCAACGACTGCGTCTTCTACTCCGCCTACAACAACGCCCTCACGGCATCGCAGAGCGGCACCGACGGCAAGGCCCAGCTCCTGCCGACCGCCATCTGGCTCGACACCTCGGGCACCACACCGCAGAAGAAGCTCTACTGGGAGCGCGACACCAACAAGGACGGCGTGTTCGACTCAGGCGACAAGATCATGCTGCTCGCCAGCAACGTCGTGAACACCTCGGCCAGCGTCAACAAGCCGATCTTCACCTACTTCTTCTGCGACAAGACCGGCGCCTGGACGCAGTCGACCACCCTCACCACCACCACCGTGGCCAACCTCGTCGCGGTACAGATCGAGCTCGTCATCGACTCCAACCTGTCGTACAAGCCGAGCTACGTCGACATCCTCTCCACGGTGCGTCCGCGCAACGTGGGCAACACGAACTGACGAGAAGGAGCGGTGATGAAGGCACATGGCAAGGAGAATGGCTTCGCACTGATCCTGCTCATCGTGATCACGGCCGCCCTGGCGATCCTGGCGGCCACGCTGGTCATGCTGCTCGACAACCAGCAGCACGCCACCGCCGCGGAGCGCAAGACCAAGACCTCGCTCGATTGGGCCGAAGCGGCTTTGAACAGTGCGGTCAACACGTGCAAGAACGACACGAGCTGGCTTGGCGCGGGGTCTACCACACTGACCGCCGCCAACCTGGGCGCCAACTACCCCAGCGGCGGCCCCGTGGTGACCTATCGCATCTACGACAACCTCAACCCGATCAACTACAGCATGACCTACGACTCCAACGGCGACCACGAGGTCTGGGTCGAGACCGACACGACATATCTGGGCCGCACCTCCCGCGTGCGTGAGCTCGTGAGCTCGTCGACCAACTCGTCGATCCTGCCCAAGGCCGCCGCCTACGCCGACACGAGCATCGTCCTGAGCGGCTCAAGCAACATCTACGGCGTCAACACCGATGGCACTCCCGACACGTCGGGTGCGCCGTACGTGACCACCATCATGGCCGGCGGCAACTTCACCGGCACCAGCAGCACGACGCTCGCCTCGCCGGCCGACGGCACCCAGACCCAGTCGCTCGGCCTGCAGGTCAACGGCACCGTCACCACCCCCGGCCACAACTTCTCGCCCGCGATCGGCGGGGTCGGTCTGCTCAGCGACTACTTCGACCAGGCCCACCAGGCCGCGCTGACGGCTGAAGCCCAGTCGGGCATGCCGACCCAGGCGACCAACACGCCCACGGCGACCACGATCTCCGGTTCGCTGCTGTCGACCCTGCAAGGCACGAGCGGCCAGACCTACAGCACCACCACGCCGCTCTACTACAACGGCAACCTCACGCTCAGCGCCAAGAGCGGCGCCTCGAGCACCTTCAGCTTCGGCTCGCTCTACGTGACCGGCAACCTCACGCTCACGGGCAACGTCGCGGTCACCACCACCGCCCTGTACGTGGGCAAGACGTTCACCATCAGCGGCACCACGGCGGCCATCAGCGACAGCTTCGGGCCCACCTACTGCGCCGGCACGGTCGACTGGAACGGCAGCACCAGCGGCACCAAGCCCCTGCTCTCGATCACGACCGGCCCGCTCTTTGCCAAGATCTTCGGCGTCGACGCCGACAGCAGCACGAACGGCAGCTACGACGGCGTGAGCGGTCCGACCAGCGTCACCCTCGGGCCGGCCTGGATCGACGGCGACGCCGGCACCGGCGACGTGGCCGTCGACTTCGCGGGACCGTCGAACACGGCCTCGACTGTCATGTGCCCCCTGCTGGCCACCACCGAGCAGACGCACATCAACGGCCTTGTCAACCTCGGCACGCTGACCAGCCCGATGGTCTACTTCATGCAGTGCGACAACGACGGCCTGTACAACAACACGTTCCAGAACGCCGACACCGGCACGTTCACCGGCCTCATGGTCCTCTTCGAGGCCCCGTACAACCAGACATCCGGAACGGTCGTCGGCGCGGTCCTCGAGGGTACGCCGGTCACCAACGACATCACCATGTCGGGCAGCTCGAGCATCTGCTACAACCAGACCGCCATCAACAACTGCACGAGCGACTCGCTGCGCACCACCACGGTGACCGCCGTCCCCGGCTCGTGGCAGCAGCTCTCGAACAACTAAGGACGGCGGCGGCGCTCAGGCGGCGGCTGAGGCCGGGACAACGGCAAAAGGGGCGGGCGGCCATTCGGCCGCCCGCCCCTTTTGCCGTTCCCGGCCGCGGACGTCCCGGCCCTGCCCGCGCTCAGGCCCAGCGCTTGATGGCGGCGTCGGAGAGGCGGTCGGCGGCTTCGTTTAAGCGCAGGCCGACCACGTCGAGGCGGCGCAGCAGCTCGCGGCACTTCACGACCTCCATGGTGAGCTTGCCGCGGAACAGGCGACCGAGCTCGATGTCGTAGAGGCGGCGGATCTCGCCGGCCGACTCCTTCGAAGCCAGGGCGGTCTTCACGTCTTTGGGGTCGTTGGCGATGGCCTGCACCGCGAGCTGCAGGTCGGCGATGCCGGCCGCGGTCGCGTCGAGCAGGCCCAGGTACGAGGTGGCGGCCTTGATCTCGTAGAGGTCCCACTCGCGGATGAAGTCGCGCAGGTTGTCGAGCACGTCGTCGATCGAGCGCGACAGGCGAAAGAGGTCCTCGCGGTCGATCGGCGCCACCAGCACGCCCGAAAGCCGTGCCACGAGCTCGCCGCGCATGGTGTCGCCGCGCCGTTCCACGGCCGCCATGCGCTCGTCGGCGGTGGTGCTGTCGATCGTGCCGCCGGCCACCGCGCGCGCCACGCCGCACGCCTTGTTGGCCTCGGTGAGCTGTGCTTCGAGCGCCGACACGACCGCGAGGCGGCTGTGCAGGCAGTCCTGGACCGCCTCGTTGACGGTCAGGAAGAAGTGGTCTTCGCCGAGCAGTTCGGTGAGACCGCTGCGCCGGAACACGTCGAGCACGAGCGAGCCCACGCGGGCAAAGACCAGATCGCGGCCGCTGTCGCGCAGGTTGTGCGCCAGGCGCACGAGCGTCTCGGCGGCGGTCACGTCGAGGTCGGTGGTCGACTCCATGTTCCACACCACGACGCGCGGCTTGGGCCGCGTCTCGCTCAACAGCTGGTTGAGCCGATCGACGGCGAAGCCCGCGTTGGCGAAGAAGAGCTGGCCGTCGAGGCGAAAGACGAGCAGACCGGGGAAGGTCTCGTTCTCGGGGTGACGAGCGGTGTCGCTGTAGGTCGTGGCGTCGGGCACGCGGCCCAGCTCGGCGGCATGCGGGCGGCTCGTGCGGTAGATCAACACGGCGAGCGAGAGCCCCACGGCGATCCCCAGACCGGGCAGCACGCCGAGCGCCAGCACGCCCACGAGAGCGGCCAGCGCGGGCACGGCATCGACGGCGCGCACGCTGGCGACGCGCCACAGGGCCTTCACGTCGATCAGACCCCAGACGGCGCGCACCACGACGGCGCCGAGGATGGCTTCGGGCAGGTCGTGCCCGACCCTGGTGACCGTGAAGACCGCGACGACCATGACGGCGGCGCCGATCAGGCCGGCGAGCTGGGTTCGGGCGCCGGCCGTGTCGTTCAACGCCGAGCCCGACAGGCCGCCGCTCACCACGATGCCGCCGAAGGCTCCAGAACCGATGTTCGCCAGGCCGAGGGCGACCAGCTCCTGGTTCGAGTCGATCTCGTAGCTGTGCCGCACGGCGAACGTGCGTGCGCCGGAGAGCGCCTCGGCGTAGACCACGATGGCGATGCCGGCCGCGCTGGGCAGCAGGCTGAGCGCATCGGACACGTGGACGTCGGGCAGATGGGGCAGCGGCAGGCCGCTCGGGATGGTACCCACCATGGCCACACCGTGGGAGCTCAGGTGAAAGACCGCCGCGGCGACGATGCCGAGCACGAGGACGGTGAGCGCCGCGGGAACCCTGGGCCAGCGCCGCATGACGAACAGCAGCGTCAGGGCGACGGCGCTCACCAGCGCGGTCACCAGGCTCGTGCCGCTCAGGTGCGTGAGATCGGCCCAGACCGGCCTGAAGAAGTTGGCGTAGCTCGGCACGTGCAGCCCCAGGAGCTTGGGCACCTGGCGGGCGATGATGGTGAGCGCCAGGCCGGTGACGTAACCGGTGACCACGGGGCGCGACAGGAACGCCGAGATGAACCCCAGCCGGGCGATGCCGGCGAACAGGCTGAACAAGCCGACGAGCACGGCGACCATGGTCACCAGGGCGGTCGCCTGGGCGGGGCTGGTGGCGCCGTGGGCGGCGACCACCGCCGCGGTCATGATGGCGGCGGTCGAGGTGGGTGAGCAGGCGAGCTGCCGCGACGTGCCGAAGATCGCATAGATGACCAGGGCGGCCAGGGTGGCGTACAGGCCGGCCTGGGGCGGCACCCCGGCGATCTGCGCGTAGGCCATGCACTCGGGCAGCAGCAGGCCGATCACGGTGAGGGCGGCGATGGTGTCGTACCGCAGCCAGCGCCGCTGATAGCCGCCGGCCCAGACCGTGATCGGCAGCAGGCGATGCAGCCGGGCGTAGCGCGCCGCGTGCGGCGGACCGCCCTGCTGAGAATCGTGTGGCCGTGTGGCCGAGCTCGAAGCGCTCACTCGCCCTGATCCCGTTCGCTGCCGTCCTCCCTATGATAGAGCGAGAGCGCCGCGAGGCGTAGGGCAGGTGACCGCCGCAAGTAACGCAGCGGCGCCGCGGGCGAAGCCGGCCGCCTACATCTGCGGCGGCTTGTGCACGCCTATGCGATTGCCCTCGGAGTCGATGAACGCGCCGATCGTGCCCACCATCTGACCCATGTCGGTGGCGGGCATGTCGATGCGGCCGCCCGCGTCGGCGGCGCGCTGCAGCATACCCTCGGGGTCGCCGTGGCTGTTCAGATAGATCGTGGGACCCTCGGCGCTGGGCTTGCGGTCGGTGACGACCATCAGGTCGAAGGCGACCGGGAACTGCTGCTGGTCGCCCTGCGATTCGCCCTCGGGAGCCGGCAGCCCGATGCCGTCCATGCCCTCGACCGTGGTGAACGGGTGCTGCAACACGGCGCCGTAGAACTTCATGGCGCGATCAAGATCGGTGACCGGGATGTCGGCCCAAACGACCATGTTTTCCACCGGTGTCCCTCCTGCCTCGAGGTTGTTGAAGGAAGGCCTCCCCCGGCGAGGGCGGTCCGCTGCGGGACCTCGTCGCCGGCGAGACTGCCGCCACTGGCAGCTTGCCCCTTTGGGCCGCGTCACTACACCGCTTGCGAGGGTAGTGGGTCGGCGAGCCAGAAGCGCCCGGCCGGGGAATAACGCGGGCGTCGCCCAACCCGAGGAGGACTCGATGCTCACCGACAGTCACGCGTTCGGCGGTTTCTCGTCGAATGACATCGCCAAGGCCCAGGAGTTCTACGCGACCACGCTGGGACTCAAGGTGACCGAGGCAAACGGTCTGCTCACCCTGCAGTTCGCGAGCGGCGCCCGGACCATCATCTACCCCAAAGCCGACCACGAGCCGGCGACGTTCACGGTGCTGAACTTCCCGGTCGACGACATCGACACCGCGGTCGCCGAGCTCACCGCGGCCGGAGTGCGCTTCGAACGCTACGACGGGATGCCCCAGGACGACAGCGGCATCATGCGCCACTCGGCGACGCAGCCCGGCCCTTCGATCGCCTGGTTCAAAGACCCGGCCGGCAACATCCTGTCGGTGCTGCAGGAATAGGCCGACGCCGGACGCGCGCCGCCGAGAGTGACCGCTCGACGGGAGCGGCGGCGCAGCGCACCGCCGGGCGACGACGCCCGACGCCTCAGGTAGGCTGAACGCCTCGACCAGAACGTACCGCGGCGGCACGTCGAAGGGAGTCGCGCATGAAGGCCTACCAGCTCGTCGAATGGGCACGACCGCCCGAACTGCGCGACGTGGCGGTGCCCGAGCCGGGCCCCGGTGAAGTGCTGCTCAAGGTGGCCGGCTGCGGAGCCTGCCACACCGACCTGCACCTCATGGACCGCCCGATGCACGTCGACCCCTACGAGCGGCCACCGTTCACCCTGGGACACGAGAGCGCGGGCTGGGTCGCGGCGCTGGGCACGGGGGTGAGCGGCTGGCAGGTCGGCGACGCGGCCGCCGTCTACGGCGCCTGGGGCTGCGGGCGCTGCGCGCCCTGCCGTCAGGGCCGCGAGATGCTCTGCGAACGCATCGCCGACGTCGGCTCGTGGGGCGGCGGCCTGGGTCGCGACGGCGGCATGGCCGAGTACCTGCTCGTGCCGAGCGCCCGGCTGCTGGTGCCGCTCGGCGGACTCGACCCGCGCGACGCCGCCCCGCTGACCGACGCGGCGCTTACCCCCTACCACGCCATCAAATCGGGGCTGCCTCTGCTCGGCCCCGACACCTGGGCGCTCGTCATAGGCGTCGGCGGCCTGGGACACCTGGCCGTCCAGCTCCTGCGCGCCGTCTCCCCGGCTCACGTGGTCGCCGTCGACGTCGAGCAGGCCCGGCTCGAGCTGGCGCGCCGGGATGGCGCCGAGGCGACGGTGGTGGCAGGCGCCTCGGCGGCGGCCGAGATCCACGAGCTCACGGACGGCCTTGGCGCGATGGTCGTGCTCGACTGCGTCGGCTCCGACCAGACCATGAGCCTCGCCGCCGCCGCGGCCCGCGCCGGCGGCGCGGTGCAGGTCATCGGTCTCGGCGGCGGCTCGCTGCCCCTGACCGTCGGCGTGCTGCCGTTCGACTGCAGCCTGACCATGCCCTACTGGGGCAGTCTCGGAGAGCTGGCCGAGGTGATCGAGCTGGCGAGCGCGGGGGCGATCCACGCCCACACCGAACGTTTCGCCTTGGACGAGGTTGCCGAAGCCTACGCCCGGCTGCGGGCCGGCGCCCTGCAGGGCCGCGCGGTGATCACGCCGCACGGATGACCCGGGCCGACGGCGAGAACGGCCCGCGAGGGCCGGCGCTCACTCGCCTTTCAGGTCGCGCCGCGCGAAGGCCGCGCCGCCGAGGGCGGCGGCCACGATGCCGATGACGACCATGACCGCCGCGCTGGCCCAGTCCGGGGCCACAGCCGGGGCGGCCGCCATCTCGTGGAACAGCGAGGTGTCGAGCAGCCAGTGGCTGATGACGACCGTGCCGCCCAGCACCTCGATCAGCAGCGACCATGCCAGCACGACGTAGACGGCGGCCGACGCAGCTCGCGGCCGCACGCCCAGCACCAGCACCCCGATGCCCAGCAGGCAGAGCGCGGGCGACGCCAGGTTGAGCCCCGCGGCGACCATGGCGCCGAAGCCTACGCCGGCGTTCTGGCTGGCCGCGCCGAGCCAGGCGCAGACGCCGGCCAGCAGGCCGGCGGCGACCACCGCGGCGGCGGCCACCGCGACCCTGCCCGACAGCCACGCCCAGCGCGAGACCGGCCGCACGAGCAGGTGTTCAAGGCGCCCCTGGGCCTCTTCGGCGCGCGTAGCGCCGACCTGCCCTGCGGCGATCACCGCCACCAGCAGGGCCATGATGAGGAAGGTCACGCCGAGATAGGCCGCGGCGCCCGCGCCGGGCGCGCCGAGGCGCGTGAAAGCCTGCTTGATGCCCGGCGAGCTCGTGATCGCCCCTTCGGCCGACGAGGCGACGACTCCGACCAGCAGACCAAAGGCGCCGATCGCCACCGCCCAGCCCGCGAGACCGCCGCGCACAAGGCGCAGGGCCAGGCCGAACGGCCCAAAGAGCAGCCGCGTATGCGGCCGCGCGCTGCTGCGGTCTGGCAAGGTGGCGGCGCCGAGGTCACGCCGGCCGGCCAGGAAGACGGTCAGACAGCCGAGCGCCGCGACGGAGGCGGCCATGGGCAGCAGGGCCAGCGGATGAGACCCGGTGAGCGGTCGCAGCTCTTCGATCCAGCCCAGGGGAGTCGCCCAGCGCAGCCAGTCGAGGCCCACGCCGGAGTCGGCGACCATGCGCAGCGCGTAGCTCGCCCCAAGGACGGCGCCGGCATAGGCCGCCGCCTGGCGGCGGGTGGCGGCGAGCTGCCCGGCGAGGGCGCCCACGGCGAGGAACATGACGGCGCTCGACACCAGGGCAAGGGCGAAGAACAGGGCCGCGCCCACGCCGATGCCGACCCGTGCCGACTGCCCGATGATCGCGATGATGAGGGCGGTCACCGACCAAAGCGCGGCGGCGCCGGCAGCCAGGCCGACGAGCGCCTGGGCGGCCGCCGACCGGCGGGTCGTCTGTCCGGCCAGCAGCAGCTCCCAGCGTCCGGCGTCTTCTTCGCCGCGCAGCAGCTTCGTGCCGGCCAGCAGTCCCCAGGTCGCGCCGATGAGATTGACGAAGGTGAGGTATTTCCAGGCGGTGAAGCCGGCGACCGTCTGCAGCCCGTGGGCCGGGCCCACGAGGGCGCTCAAGCCCGCGTTCGTACCGAAGAGCTTCGTCAAGTGGGCGCGCTGCGCGGCCGTCTTGTAGCTCGACGCGTAGGTGTAGGCCCCCACCGCCACGTAGGCGCCGAAGACGTAGCCCCACAGCACGGCGCCACGCACGGCGCGCCGCGCCGTGCGCCGGGCGATCAGCGTGGCGGGCGCGCCGCCGGCCGGCGCCGGCGCCGCCGCGGCGGTCGGCGCCGCCCGCGCCGCGACGAGATCACTCTGCATGGCTCGGCTCGTCGCTTGCCGCACCACCCGGAGCCGGCTCGTCTGAACCCGGGTCCCCCAGCGCCGCGCCGTGCGGCGCCGGTCCGCCAGCTGCCGCGTCCCCTGCCGGCGCGCCCGCGCCATAGTGCGCGAGGAACAGCTCCTCGAGCGAGGGCTCGCGGCTGAGCAGCTCGCGCACACCCGAGGCGGCCAGCACCTTGAGCAGCGGCTCGACCGTGCCCCGCACCTGCAGGCGCACGACGTTACCGTCGCGCTCGACCGCGCTCACCCCGGGCACGGCGGAGAGGTCGGGGACGTCACCCTCGAAGGTCGCCTCGACCGTGAGTGCCGCGAGGTGGCGCATCTGGGCCAGCGTGCCCATCTCGACGAGCACGCCCTCGCGCAATATCCCGACGCGGTCGCACAGCGCCTCGACCTCGCTCAGGATGTGCGACGACAGAAAGACTGTCTGGCCGCGCTCCCGAGCCTCGCCGATGCAATGGCGAAACGCCTGCTCCATGAGCGGATCGAGCCCGCTGGTGGGTTCGTCGAGCAGGAGCAGGTCGGGCCGGGTCATGAGGGCGCCGATCAGGATGAGCTTCTGGCGGTTGCCCTTGGAGTAGGCGCGCACTTTCTTGGCGGGATCGAGCTCGAAGCGCGCGATCAGCTCGTCGCGATAGGCGGCATCGACCCGGCCCTGGATGCGGCCGAGCAGGTGCAGGGTCTCGGCGCCGGTGAGCGCGGGCCACAGGTTCGCCTCGCCCGCCACGTAGGCAAGGCGGCGATGTGCCTCTACGGTCTGGCGCTGGCAGTCGAGCCCGAAGATCTCGGCGCGGCCGCTGGTGGGGCGGATGAGGCCGAGCAGCAGGCGGATCGTCGTGGTCTTGCCGGCGCCGTTGGGGCCGAGACAGCCTACGACCTCGCCCTGCGCCAGCTCAAGGTCGAGGCCGCGTAGCGCACTGACCGTGCCGTAGCGCTTGGACAGACTCTCTGTGCGGATGGCTGTCTCTCCCACTGTGCTTACGTCCTTTCCCAGTTGCGGATCGCCGTCGGCGGCGCCGGCTCGGCGGGCGTCTGCAGGGAGGCGACCAGGGCCAGCAGCCACGCGCGCAGCTCGGCGTAGTCGTACAGGCGCAGCGAGCCTTCGGCCGCCCCCAGAATGCGTTCGCAGGCAAGCTCGCCGGCGCGCGTGGCTTCGAGCAGGTCGTCGACACCCGACTCGCCCGGGGCCGAGGTCAGCAGTCGCGGCATCATCCACTCGCCAAGCCCGGCCCACAGCCACATCACGGCCTGCGCGGCCCCGGCCGGGTCGCCGACGTCGAACAGACCTTCGGCCCCACCCTGGATCACGATCCGGGTGAGCAGCGGGTGGAACTCGGTGAGCGAGCCCTGGAGCCGCAGCCGCAGAGTCTGGTTATCGTCGCTGTACAGCACGCGGGAGTAGCTCTCGGCGAGCTCGGGGTTGTCGCGCTTCCACCCCCACAGCAGGGAGATCACGGCGCGCAGGCGCGTGACCGCGTCGCCGGACGTCGCGGCGAGCGTGCGCTCCGCGCCGGCGAGCAGCTCGCCGACCTGCCACTGGCAGACCTGGGCCAGCAGCTCGGCCTTGGAGTCGAAGTAGTGGTAGAAGGTGCCTTTGGCGACACCTACGGCGTCGGTCAGATCCTGGACCGCGACGCGCTCATAGCCGTACGTGAGGAACAGGCGCAGGGCCGTGTCGAGCAGTTCGCTGCGGCGATCTGCGGCGCTCTTGACGACGCGCGTGCGCATGGCGGGCAAGCCTCCGTGCCGGCGGAAATGACCGAGACGGTCGGTCACTGACCGACCGTCAGTCATTCTGCCACACACAAGGTGAAACGCAACTGCGAGGCGAGCGCCGCGCCTAGCCGCCCCGGCGCGACGGCCACGTCTCCTGCGACACCAGGCCGTCGCGGAACGAAAGCACGCGGTCGCGGCCGGCGCGCTTGGCCGCGTACATCGCCCAGTCGGCCTTGTCGAGCAGCTCGTCTTTGGCCGAGGCGTCGTCGGGGAACGTCGCGATGCCGATGCTCACGCTGAGCGGACAGTCGCTCTGGGCGGCCACGACCTGTAATCGTATGCGCTCCGCCACGGTGCGCGCGCCCGCCGTATCGGTATCGACCAGCACCAGCACGAACTCCTCGCCGCCGTAGCGCGCCGCCAGGTCGACGCGCCGGCTGCACGACTCGACGATGCGC
>Ga0302320_10016491_pt1 | contig 15081 bp, 11 predicted proteins | sample Bog_T0_3_FD_202130 | JGI IMG/M metagenome (GOLD analysis project Ga0302320, IMG submission 202130) | Peat permafrost microbial communities from Stordalen Mire near Abisko, Sweden - Bog_T0_3 | ecosystem: Environmental > Terrestrial > Soil > Wetlands > Peat | place: Sweden: Abisko, Stordalen Mire... | reverse complement strand
TGCAGAGTCAGCGGACGGTTCATGGCGCGCATGGTGAGCTCGATGCGGTTCTCGGCGCCGGTTTTCCGCATCAGGCGGCTGACATGGGCCTTGACCGTACGCTCCTCGATGCCCAACTGGCGCGCGATTTCCCGATTGGAGTGGGCCTCCATGATCAGGTTCATCACTTCCTTCTCGCGGTCGGTCAGGTGGATAGGAGCGTTGGTAAGGCTGCCATCGGGGACTTTGAGGAGACGGTCAACGAGCTTGGAAAGAAGCCGCCCAGGAGCCCAGATGGACCCGCTTGTCACCACATCGATGGCCTCCCGGACCGTATCAATGTCGGCTGTCATGTCAAGATAAGCCCTGGCTCCGGCGATGATCGACTCGATAACCAGTTCGTCGTTGCCTTCCGGTCCGATCACGATGAGCCGGAGGACGGGATGCGTGCGGCGAATGGAATCCAGGATGGCCAACCCGCCGGGAGACGCGTACATATCGACCACCAGGTATTCGAGCTCTGGGAGGCTGAGCATCTCCGGCAAGGTCCCGGTGACTGGAACCAGGGACACGCCGTCCTCGTCTGCCGGCTGGTCGAAGACGCTGAGCAGGCCCTCGAGCCGAATGGGCTGATCGGACACAAGTCCGATATGAATTGGTTCAAGATGGTACGTCAGCGGCGTGATCCTTCCACAACGTGCGGGTAGGGGTGCTGCGCAGCGTAGGCACCCGGGCACACTATTGCCCACGGCACCGCACATGTTCTCGCGCCTCTTGAACCAATTCGACTCAGGTGTGCAACAAGCGCCCTAGAGTTTGGGCAACACAATTCCCTGCTGGTTCTGATACTTGCCCTTGCGATCCGCATAGCTGACTTCGCAGGGTTCGTTGGAGCGGAAGAACAGAATCTGGCACAGCCCTTCGTTGGCATAAACCTTGGCCGGTAGCGGTGTTGTGTTGGAGATTTCGAGCGTCACGAATCCCCCCCACTCCGGTTCGAATGGCGTCACGTTCACAATGATTCCGCAACGCGCATAGGTTGACTTTCCAACGCAGATCGTAAGTACATCTCGGGGAATTCTAAAGTATTCGATGGAACGGGCCAATGCAAACGAGTTGGGCGGCACGATAACCGAATCGGCCTGCACCGAGACAAACGACCGCTCGTCAAAGGCTTTCGGATCGATAATGGCGCTGTTTACATTGGTGAAAATCTTGAACTCTGAATCGACATGCATCTCCTGCGCCGGACAATTATTTTCTGTCCAGCCAAAAATCACTCGTGATCGTGGAAGCTTTACATCTCGATTCTACGGAACGCCGCTGATCTATGCCAACGGAGCCTGTGGAAATCCGCTAGAAAACTCGCCCGCGAGCCAAGCCAGATCAGGCAATGTTTAACTCATGAACACAAAAAAAGCGCAAAAATGACTTTTCCTTTATTCCCTAAATGCGGCAAAACCTGTAGCATCAACGACGTAAGAGTAGTACATTTTTCTCAAGTCGCCCCCAGCGAGGTTACCCCTTTGATTAAACAGGACATCGTCCATCACGTAATCGAGCGCACGGGCCTGCCGCGCACCAAGGCGGAGGCCGCGGTGGATACGGTCTTTGAAGGCCTGAAGCAGGCCCTGGCCGCCGGCGAGCGCATCGAACTGCGCGGATTTGGCGTCTTCAGTGTTCGCGCCCGCAAAACCGGTATCGGTCGCAATCCCCGCACCGGAACCGAAGTCAGCATAACCCCGGGCAAGGCCGTTCGATTCAAGCCAGGAAAGGAACTCCATGCGCTGGACAACGGTACGGCGCCGCACAGTTGAGGATGAAGGCAACGAAAACTCCTGATCGTTCGGCCTGCGGATGAACACGGGGCGCATTGAGCAACCCGGGCTCGGTTCTTCCGGAGTGGCTTCCGCGAATGCGGCCGCCCAAAAGCTTATGTCGACCGAAAAGCTCGTGTCGACCAAAAAGCTTGTGCTGAGAGGCCCGGTGCGCGCTTACTTCCGGGAGTATGGCCTTCCACTGCTTCTGCTAAGCGCCAGTGTGGTCACTACAACCGCCAACGGCGCGCGGTTCATGCAGAATTTCGTCGAGGGCATGCCACCCGTCGTCCGCGACAGCGACCTGTGGCCCTGGGGATGGCTCGCGGACCATCCAGAGATGTTCAAAACAGGGTGGGCCTTTTCGGCATCCCTGCTCGGCATTCTCCTCATCCACGAGTTCGGACACTACTTTGCCTGTCGCTGGCACAAGATTCGCGCCACGCTGCCGTGGGTGCTTCCTGCTCCTACGCTCAGCGGCACCGCCGGCGCCATCATTCAGCTCCGCAACCGCATTCCCAACCGCAACGCGCTCATGGATGTGGGCATCTATGGACCGCTGGCCGGATATATAGCTTCGGCGGTTGCAGTAGCCGTCGGCTTTGCCCTCAGCTTCCACGTTGCCGCGAACACGCCCGAGGCCATTGTTGTGTTTGGCCGCGAGCCACTCTCGATTCGGCTCATCCATGGGCTTCTTGTGCACTGGAATCCGGCTACGCCGTCGTTCGATAGCATCGCGCCCCACCCGGTGCTCGTAGCCGGCTGGATCGGCCTTTTCATCACTTCGCTGAACCTGATTCCCGGTGGACAACTCGACGGGGGACACATTCTCTACGCCATCTCTCCCAAAGCCCATAAGGTATTTACGAATTTCCTGCCGATCGTGCTCTTCCTCATGGGTACGGTCTTCTGGGTCGGCTGGCTTCTGTGGGGAATTATTCTGATGGTTCCGGCCATGCGCCATCCCAAGATCCAGGTCGCCCCCGGCCTGAGCCGCGGCCGCCTGGTGCTCGGTGTAATCGGCCTGGCCATCTTCCTGCTCACCTTCACACCCACGCCCTTCTACAACAGCTCCCTCATGCACTTCTTACCCATCGATCGGTTCCGCTTCGCGCCGTGATCGCATTCTATCGGGCATGCATTCCACTTGTAGCTCAAATGGGCTACAATTCATTCATGGCCACCAACACCGTTGTCCGCTCCAGAATCAGTTCCGACGTGAAAGAGAAAGCGACGGCCGTGCTCGGCGAAATGGGCCTCACTGTGTCTGACGTGATGCGCATCGTGCTTACTCGAGTGGCGAATGAAAACGCTCTGCCTTTCGATCTGAAGCCCAACAAGCTCACACGAGAGACCATGCGCAAAACTGCCCAGGGCGCAGACGTGCATCAAGCCAAGGACGCCGCCGATCTATTCAATAAGCTCGGCATCTGATGAGGTCTCCGAGCTATTCAAGCCAGTTTCACCGCGACGTGAAGCGGCTTCAGAAGAGGGGTAAGGACCTCGAAAAGCTGAAGGAACTGATTGAGCTTCTGCTCGCGGAACAGCCCCTGCCACCAAAATACAAAGACCATCCCCTAAAACTCAATTGGGCCGGATACCGGGATGCTCATGTTGAACCGGATTGGGTTCTGATCTACTCCGCAACTGCCGAAAAAGTTCACCTTGAGCGGACCGGGACCCACGAAGAACTCTTTGAGAGCAATTGATGCCGGTCGGTGCCTCTTGGGAAAGTAGGAGCCTGCCAAGAATGCATGAGGGTATGCCCCCGAAGAAGCTGTTTCCCCTTGACCTGAGGTCCTCGTGGCGCGCTAGCGCCGTCTGCCCCACCGCAGGTGGCCCGCCGCGGGTGGTTATCATGGAAAAGTAGTCAGGAGAAATAATCATGAGTGCATCCATTCTAGACATCCCCGTCAAGAAGATTTCCGGCGAAGAAACATCGCTGGGCGAGTTCAAGAATCATGTTCTTTTGGTGGTCAACGTGGCCTCCAAGTGCGGGCTTACGCCGCAGTACGAGGGCCTGGAAAAGATCTACGAGCAGTACAAGGGCCAGGGCCTGGTTGTCGCCGGTTTCCCAGCCAACGACTTCAGGGCGCAGGAGCCTGGTACCAACGAGGAGATCGTCAGCTTCTGCACCACCAACTTTGGCGTCAAATTTCCCCTCTTCGAAAAAATCACCGTCGTCGGCGCGGAGAAGCATCCACTCTACGCAGCGTTGATCGCCGCGCAGCCTGAAGCGACAAGCCTGTCCGAGGTCCCGTTCCGCGAGAAGCTGAAAGGCTATGGCATTGACGGCAACGCCGAGCCGGAGATTCTATGGAACTTCGAGAAGTTTATTGTCAGCCGCAATGGCGAAGTTGTGAAGCGGTTCGCGCCCGACACGCAGCCCGATGCTCCTGAGCTGACGGCGGTCATCGAAGAGGAACTCGCCAAGAGCTAATGTTTTTCATTGCTCAAATATCCTGTCTCCGAAGCTCTTCACATTTGTGCGGTGCCGATGCTCGGGTCATAGTCTTCCCAAAAGCAGGTCCTTCGACTCCGCTGAAGAACGCTTCGCTCAGGATGACAGGTTTATTTTCAATATGAGCAGTGGAGACAGGACACTAGATCGCGGTGAGTGAGACGCCGGCTTCCGGCCGCTGCGCCTCACTTACCGTGGTATCCAAGGGAAGAAAGAGCCTGAAGACAGTGCCTCGGTCTTTCCTGCTGCGGACGGCGATAGTTCCATGATGTTTGTCCACAATCCCCTTTGAAACCCATAGGCCGAGTCCATTTCCCGCATCCCCCTTGGTGGTGATGAAGGGATAGAACAGCCTATCGAGTGTGGACTGCTCCATACCGCAGCCGGTGTCCGCAACCGTCAGCGTCACGCCTTTCCGATCGGACTTATCGGTAGCGGGGCGCACCGCAACAACCATGCGTCCATGGCGCGGTAGCGCATCGAGCGCATTAACAATGAGGTTGGTGATCACCTGCTGAATCTCGCCCGGCAGGCAAAGGATTTTCGGCGCATTCCGGTAGCGGCGGTCGAGATCGATGGCGCGTGTCGCGATCTCCGTCTCGTGAAAGAAAAGCACGGATTCCGTCAGCTCATCGAGCGCCGTTGGCGTGGGCTTGGTGCGTTGCCGATAGAACTTGAGACTACGCGCAGCTATATGCGAAAGGCGCTGCAATTCCTTGTCTGCCAGCTCCAGCAGGTTTCTGGTATTTCCCTCGACCGTTTGGTCCATCTTTGCCAGAAACAGGAGATTGGTCACCGCTTCAAGAGGGTTGTTGATCTCATGCGCAATGCTGGCGGCCAGCCGTCCCGCGGCAGCGAGCTGCTCTGAATTTCTGAGTGCCTGCTCCGTCTTCCGGGCTTCCGTAATGTCCCGTGCGTACATCGCGATTCCGTCCTCGGGCTGCGGGTAGATACGATACTGGAACCACTTCTCCAATGGCTCGTAGTAAAAGTCAAACTCGATCGGAATGCAATCTTGCATGGCGTGACGCAGGCTATCCTCAACGATCGTGCCTTTCAGATCGGGCAACAACTCAAACAGATTCCGCCCCAGGAACTCTATCCCAAGGCGCGCCGCAATCTTCATTCCCGCGGTATTCACATAGGTGAAGCGGAGTTCGCTGTCGAAGATATAGAAGATTTCGGGAATATGTTCCAGCGCCTCCCAGGCAAACTGCTTTGCCTTGTATATTTCGCGTGTAAGCGCAGCCTCCAGCTCCACCGCTTCTTTACGCACGCGCGCCAGGTTCAATTGCGCCTCCACGCGCGCCACCAGTTCCCGCGCGGTGAACGGCTTGGTGAGATAATCGTCTGCCCCGGCATCCATGCCTTCAATGCGCGATTCTTCACCGGCGCGCGCCGAGAGCACGATGACCGGTACCGTTCGGGAAGCCGGATTCCGACGTAATGCAGCCAGAAGAGCAAAGCCATCCATCTCCGGCATCATCACATCCGTAAGCACCAGGTCGGGAACTCGTTTTTCAGCCAGTTCCAGGGCCTCCCTGCCGTTCTCAGCCGGGATTACATTGAATCGCCAACCAAGCAGGCCATGCACATACTCGCGCATATCCGCGTTGTCGTCCACAAGCAGAATCTCCGGTCTGCTCTCCGCTGGGGCGATGGCTCCCTTGGCTCCTTCGCCCGTGGCCCCAACGGCAACTTCCCTCCTGAACCGATCCCGGCCAGGCAGCCAGCCCAGCGCTTCCTGCACATACGCAACTGCCGATCCCTGCACTCCAATCGGGTTTTCGCCATCCATAACCACGCGGCCATGAGACAAATGGCGTTGCCCAAACGGAAGCCTGACAGAAAACGTGCTTCCAACGCCTAAGGTGCTTTCCACGCCGATGGAACCGCCGTGCATCTCCACCAGTTCCTGCACCAGCGCGAGGCCGATTCCGCTCCCCTCATGGCTCCTGCGCCGAGCGCCGTCGATGCGCCTGAAGCGCTGGAAAAGGTGGGGCAGATCGCTCTCGGAAATGCCGGTCCCGGTATCCGCGACAGAGAGCTGCACATGGTTGTCCTCGGCATGGATCGACACCCGGATCTCGCCGTCGAAAGTGGATTTCAGGGCATTGGAGACAAGATTGAGAACGATCTTCTCCCACATGTCGCGGTCCACAAAGACCTGCTCCGGAAGCGGCGGGCAATCCACTTGAAGCTTGAGTCCGCCCCGCTCCACGGCTGATCGAAAAACGCTGGCCAGCTGTGCCGTGAGCAAAGAAAGATCGGTTGCCTCATAGTTCGCCTGCAGCCGTCCTACTTCGATGCGAACAAAATCAAGCAGGCCGTTGACCAGTTTGAGTAGTCTGAGGGCGTTGCGGTGCAGCACCTCAAGCGACGCGTCCGATGGCGGCGTGCCACTGGTGATCGCGTCTTCAATGGGCCCCAGAATAAGCGTGAGCGGGGTGCGCAGTTCGTGACTCACATTGGAGAAGAATGTAGTCTTGGCGCGGTCCAGCTCGGCCAAGCTTTCGGCACGCTTTCTTTCTGCCTCATACGCCTGGGCGTTGGTGATGCTGGCCGATATCTGGCCCGCCACCAGGTCCAGAAATCCACCGTAATTCGCATCGAGTTGACGGTACGGATTCAGCGCGGCAATAAACACTCCAGCAGGCTTTTCCTGCCCTTGGCGAATGATCGGAACCAACCGCGCGCGCGCCGGAGGTTTATCCCAGCAGCCGGGAGGCAGATCCGGAAAGTACTCGGCCAGGTTCTCCAGGGTGACGGCGCGATTCGATGCCAGGAGAGTTTGTATTGGCCAAGGTGCCTCTTTCGAGTCGGCGTGAATAACCGCGCGGGCCGCCGGATGATCGGCTTCAAAACCTGTTTTCGCGACCAGGCTGAGCCGCTTCCCATCCTCGTCGAACAGGTAGGTAAGCGTGCAGGGCATATCCTTCTGGTTTTCAACGCCCCTCTCGATCGCCGAAAAAACATCCTGCTCGGAAATGGCGCCGGCCAGAGCCGCGGCCAGGGTGCTGAGAGCCGATAATTGCCGCTCGCCAATCACGCGCACGGTATCTTCCATCACCACGCACAACATCCCGGCTATCTGTCCGTCCTGCCCGGCAAGTGGGCTGTAGGAGAAGGTGTGGTACGTCTCCTCGGGATAGCCGTTGCGCTCCAGAATGAGTTGCAGAGCCTCTTCCCAGCAAGCCTCCCCGGTTTCCATCACGCGCTGGATGAGCGGTCCAATCTGGTCCCAGATCTCAGGCCACACCTCTGTAGCCGGCAGGCCCAGCGCTCCAGGATGCTTTTTGGACAAGGTAGTTCGAGCATAGGCGTCGTTATAAAGAAAAGTCAGTTCGGGGCCCCATGCCATCCACATGGGGAAGCCCGAGGTGAGCATAATCCGTACCGCGGCTTTCAGGCTGTCAGGCCAGGTTGCATCGGACCCCAGGGGTGAACTGGCCCAATCATAGCCGCTCACAAGTTCGCTCATCGATTTTGGTTGCGATGGCGGTTCGGTCGCGGTGGCGCTGCAGGAATTGAAAGCAGCGATCTCGTCTTGCATTGTGCCTCTCCCAGAATCGTATTTGCATAACTACCGCTACTGCGCGGTGGGCCCGAACTACCCGCTCTACGCTGGATTCAATCCAACTGCGCGCGATGAGTTTAGCTGTGGGTCTAGGTCACTTCTAAGAAACTCGATAAAGGATTCGTCGAGGAGGTGTGATGTCAACACGATGCTTTTGGTTGCTTATTCGGTGATTAGAAAACGTAATCCGCCTTTGCACCGCTGGAGCCCGACAAATGGCGGTTCGCAGTTGCAGTCTTCTTCCCTGTGAAAGGGCTGGCAGTTCAGGGCTTAACCCATGTATTCTCAGGCCATGGACCCGGACGCTCTTCCCACGGCCGCCGAAGCCAACTCCCTATCGCAGGCAGCGTCGTCCTATCTGCGCTCGGCACGGCACCAGCCGGTCGAGTGGCACGCGTGGGGCGAAGCGGCTTTTGCGCGCGCCCAGGCGGAAGACAAGCCCATCCTGCTGGACATCGGCGCTGTGTGGTGCCACTGGTGCCATGTCATGGACCGCGAATCCTATGAGAACCCTGAGATCGCCGCGATCATCAACCAGCATTTTGTAGCCGTCAAGGTCGATCGCGACGAACGGCCCGACGTAGATGCGCGCTACCAGGCCGCGGTCTCCGCAATTAGCGGGCAGGGAGGCTGGCCGCTGACCGCCATACTCACACCGGACGGCCGTCCCTACTTCGGCGGCACATACTTTCCGCCGAGCGACCACTACGGCCGCCCCGGCTTTGGCCGCGTGCTTCAAACCATGGCCGACGCCTGGCGCAACCGGCGGGACGAAGCACTGGAATCGGCTGGAAGCGTGATGACCGCGATTGAAAGCAATGAAACTTTCTCCGGCCGCGGTGGTGAGCTCACGCTCGCCCTGGTAGACAAGATTGTTGGCTCGGCTTTGAAGCAGTTCGATCCGCGCAACGGCGGATTCGGAGCGCAACCCAAGTTTCCTCATCCATCGGCGCTCGACCTTCTGCTTGAGGTCGCGATGAACCGCGACAACGGCGAGGCCGCGGTGGCTTTTGCCGTCACGCTCGAAAAGATGGCGCGCGGCGGTGTCTACGACCAGCTGGCCGGTGGATTCCACCGCTACAGCGTAGACGAGCGCTGGGTGGTTCCGCACTTCGAGAAGATGCTCTACGACAACGCGGAGCTGCTGCGCAATTACGTGCACGGCTTTCAGAGTTTTGTCCGCCAGGATTTTCTTGAGACGGCGCGGCAGATTGTCGATTGGCTCGACACGACGATGACCGATCGCGAGCGCGGCGGCTTCTACGCCTCGCAGGATGCGGATATCAATCTCGACGACGACGGCGACTACTTCACCTGGACTGTGGACGAGGCAGCTGCCGTGCTCGACCCGGATGAGTTGGAGTTTGCCAAAGTTTTCTGGGATCTGGGCGAACTCGGCGACATGCACCACAACCCCGCCAAGAACGTGCTGCACGTAAAGATGACGCTGGAGGAAAAAGCTACTGGCGGGGATTTGGAGCTGCTGCGTGGGCTTCGCGATTCGTCAAGACAGAAGCTTCTGGCGGCGCGCGCCAAGCGGCCCACTCCCTTCATTGACCGCACGCTCTATACGGGTTGGAATGCAATGGCGGTGACGGCGTACCTGGAGACGGCGCGCGTGCTCCGCCTCGAGAGTGTGCAGGATTTTGCGCTGAAGACTCTGAACCGCCTGCTCGACGAAGCCTGGGATGGAAACCAGGTTCTCTTCCACGTGATCGCCTATGGCGAGGCAAATGGATCTGCGCCGCCTGAACGAGTCCCAGGCACCCTGGACGATTATGCGTTTACCGTTCATGCCGCCATTGACGCCTGGCAGGCCAGTGGGCACATGAATTTCTACCGGGTGGCCGTCAAGCTGGCCGACGCAATGATTGCCCGCTTCTGCGATCGCACTGCCGGGGCGTTCTACGATACGGCCACGCCCCAGGACGGGCAGGCGCCGCTCGGCGTCTTGGGCGCCCGGCGAAAGCCGCTGCAGGACTCGCCCACTCCCGCCGGAAACCCAACCGCCGCATCGGCCCTGCTGCGGCTTGAAACGCTGAGCGGGCGCAAGGAATATCGCCAGATTGCCGAGGACACGCTGGCCTCGTTTGCCGGAGTGGTGGAGCATTTCGGACTGTATGCCGGAAGCTACGGGCTGGCGCTTGAGCGATTGCTGCTTGACCCGGTGCAGGTGGTGGTCGTTGGTTCAGGTCCCGAGTTGTCGCGCCTTGAGGCTACGGCGGTAGCGCGTTTCGCCGTCAACAAGACGGTGATGCGCATTTCGCCGCATCGCCTGATTGCGGAAAGGCTTCCCGAGGCGCTGGAAGAGTCGCTGCCTCATGTGCCACAACCTGACGGTGCAACCGCGTGGGCGCTGGTCTGCAAGGGACGCTCTTGCCTGCCGCCGATTACCGATCCCGAGAGGCTTTTGGAATCGCTGGAACGCTGATCATGCATGCTTTTGAAAGAGCACAGCTCCCCAGGCTGCCGAAAAAAGGCAATTTGGCTGCGTTTTGAAAGAGCACGACCGGGGTACCCTCTGGGTCGCGTGCCGCAAGCGCATTTGATTTGAATCTGCACGTTTTCCGCAACCTGAAACGGATGGCCGCGAGTGCTTCAATTAGCAAGGAAAGGCATATATATTCAGTTTTCTAAACCCATTCATAGCAACGAGGTATCCTCCCTCCCCTAATTTGCCGATAAGCACCTTGCGGAGTCTCAATCATCCGCAAGGACGGCGTGCGGAAACTTGCTCTAATCCGGGTTGCGGTGTGCTGGCTGGTGGTTTGTGCCGCCTTGCAAGCGCAGCAATACGTGTTCCGCGCCTATCGCCAGGCGGAGGGGCTCAAGAATCTTGCTCTAACCTCCATGGCAACCGACCACTCCGGTTTCTTATGGGTGGCCACCCAGAACGGCGTCTACAGATTCCTCGGTTCCACGTTTGAGCGTTTTGGCCCGGAGCAGGGAATTGGCGAGCTCCATATCCGCGCGCTGGTTCTCGATCCGAACGGCGTAGTATGGGTGGGCACAAGAGAAAACCTGTACCGCTTCGATGGGCGGCGGTTCATTGCCGCCTCGGCGAACCCCATCCAGATCGCAGCATGGAACAGCCTGGCAGTGGAAGACGCCAGCGATCTGCTAATTGTGGAGCAGCATCGTCTCTATCGGCTGGAACACGACAAGGCTGGCAGGGTGCTGAGCCACCTGCCGGTGTTTTCAGACCGGCTTTTGAGCTCCCAACCTGATTTGGCGCAGATTTCCACTGTCAGCGTCGTGGCGGGCCCATCGCGGAGCATTTCCGTTTGGCTGGGAAGCGGGAAGAAGCTTTACTGCTGGTCAGAAGGGCAGAAAGACACCGCACTCAAAGTGGACGGCAGCCTGACTGCGTGGGGTACAAAACAGGGCCTGGACGAGGATAGCTGGGAAGGTGTGCTGCTGGATCGTGCGGGCAATCTGTGGGCAGGGGGCCGGTATCATGTTGCGGTCCTGGCGCCAGGCGCCGCTCGATTTGCAGGTCGCGACATCCCTGGCGCCAATCCTGGAAACGCCTACCCGCACGCCCCGTTTGTTGAGGACCGGGAGGGCCGGGTTCTGACGCCCAGCGACGACGGAGTTGCGCGCTGGGACGGCGGCGGCTGGCGGATCATCGGGAGGCCTAACGGGCTGCAACTGACCGGCTACGTTGTGAGTATGTCCTTCGACGCGTCCGGCGATCTTTGGCTTGCGACCCGCGGCGACGGCCTCTACAACTGGACCGGCTACGAGGATTGGGAAGGTTGGAACGACAGCCAGAATTTGCCTTCCACCGTGACGTGGGCGCTGGCGTCTACGCGGGACAAGCGATTTTTCGTCGGAACCGACAAAGGGCCGGGGTGGATCGATCCGCACAGCGGCGAGGCAGGACTGCTGTTTCACGGGTCGCGATGGACGCAGGGCGAGGTGGACGCGCTGGGAATGAATCACGATGGCAGCCTGTGGGCGGGAACGTCTTCCGCCGGCGTTCTCCGCATCGACGCGAAGACCGGCGAGACGCAACAGATAGCCAAGCTTGCCGCCTCCGTCACGCGGACGGTGGAGGACTCGCAGAGACGCCTGTTTTTTACGACCAACGACGGGATTTTCGAGCGGGACTCCGGAGACTCAAGGGCTGCTCCGCGACGGGTGAAAGCCGTAGATGCGTTTCTGACCGCATCCACACAGGTGGATGCCGGTTGTGCGTCTCCCAATGGCGCCCTGTGGTTCCTGGCCAACAAGCGTCTCTTACGTCTTCAAGACGGCCGCTGGACCCAGCCGGCGATCGACGGCATGCCGAAGATTCCCGGCGCCATGCTGGACATGTCGTGCGCACCGGATGGTTCCATCTGGGTAACGGGGCAGCAGACAGGAACCTGGCGGCTGACGCCGGGCGGCGATCGGCTGGATGCGTGGCAACTGGAGCTCCCCGCAGACATGCAGATGGTGACTCCGGTCGCTATCCTCGCGGACAGCCGTGGGTGGGTCTGGCTGGGCACCGATTCGGGCCTGCTGGTTTGGAATCGTCTGGGCTGGCGCCACTTGACGCAGGAGAGCGGCCTCATCTGGAACGACGTGAATCAGGGGGTCCTGCTGACCGGCGGTGACGGATCGATTTGGATAGGAACGAGCGGCGGCGTGGCCCACCTTCTGCATCCGGAGCGCGTGTTCGACTCGATCCCGCTCACTGTTTCGTTGACAGAGATCATTCGCGGGTCCACAAATTACTTCGGAGCGCGCCAGCTTACTTTGCCCTGGGCCGGTCCGCCGCTGCGCTTCCATTTCTCTTCCCCAACCACGCGCAACCGCAGCGAGCTTGTTCTGAGGCTCAGAGTCGAGGGGCTGCAGCCGAGTTGGGCCGATTCGCAGGATTATGCAATCTTTCCTTCGCTTGCGCCTGGCAAATACACACTCATGGTCATGGCTTGCAACCCAGGCCTCAACGCCTGTTCTGTCCCGGTCAAGGTTGACCTCCGCATTCTGCCTCCATGGTGGAAGACCAACTGGTTTTATGCCCTGTGCTGTCTTGGATCGCTTCTCCTGCTGATGGGCATCATTCTGCTCTTTGTAAGCAACACGCGGCAGAGGAGCAAGGAATTGGAGAAGCTCGTCAGCGAGCGCACGCGCGAACTGGAATTCAGCCGTGAGCAGCTGCGCATTCAGGCAACTCACGATGGGCTTACCGGAATGCTCAACCGCGTGGGTGTACTGAAGGCGCTGGCGGCGGAACTGGACCGCGGCCGTCGCGAGAACTCAAAGGTCGTTGTGGTGCTGGTGGACCTGGACCATTTCAAGCGCCTGAACGATGCATACGGGCACCTGGCCGGGGACGAGGCGCTGCGCAGGTTCGCCGCGGCCGTCGGGACCGCGCTCCGTTCCTACGACCACGCCGGGCGGTATGGCGGTGAGGAGTTTCTGCTGGTGCTGGCGGAGATTCCGATGGAGGCTGTCCAACAAAGATTGATCGGCCTGCATGCGGCAATCTCCAACCTCGAGATTTCAATCCAGGGTTTCCCCATCACCTTGAGTTGCAGCTTTGGGGCGACCCTGTTTGACCCGTCTTTCACGAATTTAAGCAGCGAGTCATTGCTCTCGATTGCCGATGAAGCTCTCTACGAAGCAAAGGCCGCTGGGCGCAACCGGATGGTTTTCAAAGAGGCGGTTACGCCCGGAACCGGGGCCGAGGCAGAGCTGCAGTCATGGGGTCCGGCTAACTGAGATTTGCGACAGCATTGCAATCGGGCGCTAGTCGCTGTTGAAGAGACTGCCGTCGTGCGGCTTGAGGGTAGTCGGGTCCGGCGCGGGTTCGCGTTCCTCCGTTGGCTTGCGGCGGGTGGGAGTCTCCACAAACGTGCTGAAGATGCGGTTGGGATCGCCGGGTAGCAGGTGGTGTTGTTCCAGGGCCAGCCTGACCTGGCGGCGGAATTCGCGCACCGGTCCATACTGCTGGGTTGCCTTGGTTTTGAATACTACTGGGAAGATCACCTCCGACCCCTTCATGGCATCCACGCCCAGAATCTGCGGGTCTTCCACAAAGACCTGGCGGAAGTCGTCGCTGTTGCGGATACCCATGGCGATATCTTTCAGAAGCTTCATCACCTCGTCCGGGTTCGCGGAAAAGTCTACGCTGACATTGATCGTGGCCACCGAGAATCCCACACTCTGGTTGGCGACCGTAGTGATCTGCGAATTGGGAATGATGTAGAGAGTTCCATCCCCATCGCGAACGGTGGTTTTGCGCAGGGTCATGGCTTCGACTGTGCCGGCCAGACCCGCCAGGCGCACCGTGTCTCCCACGTTGAACTGGTCCTCAACCAGGATCAGGATTCCATTCAACAAGTCCTTGACAATGTTTTGCGCCGCGAGTCCGATGGCGATTCCGACCACTCCCGCCGAAGCCAGCAGCGGCGCCAGATTAAAGCCGAGCGCATCCAGAAACTGCAAACCGGTGATGAGCAAGATGGCTGCCATTCCCGTGTTGCGAATAACTCCGGAGAGCGTTTTCACCTGCCCGACCCTGCCCTGACTGGCCGAATGTTTCTCGGCCATGCGGATCATGTGGTGGGTGACGAGCCGCAGTACCCTGATCAGAATGAAGGCAAGAATTGCGACGACGATCAGATGTGGGAGCTTGGTGTGCACGAACTCCTGGGAATCGACGATCCACTCGTCGAGAACCTTGCCCAAGAACCGCTCTTCCCTGAAGATGCCGTATCGTGCCGCAATCAAGAAAGGATGCATCCGAAAACCTCTGTTTCTAGAATAGACTGTCCGCAGGACCGTCGAGTTCTCGCGATTTTTCTATCGCAAGAGCGGGAAACTTCAGCCCTCAACCGGCATCCTTCATAGGGAGCTCCCTCGAAATTCGCAGGCATGAGCCCGCATATCAGGATCAACCGATGACGTATACATCGCCATTTCGTTTCTCGCCCCGCCTGCCCAAGGGCTGGGTTGCGCGAGCCGCGCGGCTGGTGGTGTGTCTTGTGCTGCTGGCGTCGATGCGCGCCGGGACGCAGAACGCGCCAGGGCAGCCGCACGGGACAGGTATGCCGCAAACGGGTCCCCGCTTGACCGACCCAATGGGCGATGCGCCAACTACGGATGGCCTCGAAGAAGAGAAGGTTCTTCGCGCCCTCAACGCAGCACGGCAAAAATCCATGGTGGCGGACACGGACCGGCTAGTCAGGCTCGTCCACGAACTGAATGCTGAAATTGAGCGCACGAATCCGGATTCCCTTACCCCGGCGCAATTG
>Ga0302320_10016486_pt1 | contig 15083 bp, 8 predicted proteins | sample Bog_T0_3_FD_202130 | JGI IMG/M metagenome (GOLD analysis project Ga0302320, IMG submission 202130) | Peat permafrost microbial communities from Stordalen Mire near Abisko, Sweden - Bog_T0_3 | ecosystem: Environmental > Terrestrial > Soil > Wetlands > Peat | place: Sweden: Abisko, Stordalen Mire... | reverse complement strand
GATGCCGCGGATGCACCCAAGATGGCAAGCCTCGATTTCGATCAGCGGAAATCGATGTTCCTGCCGCTGCTGATCGATCGATTCAATCTGAAGTACCACCACGAGACCCGAGAGCTCCCGGTATATGAGCTGGTGATTGCAAAAGGCGGTCCCAAGCTCAAGGTGGCCAAGGCCGAAGAGATACCGTCGAGCGGCGGTCCGTCGCACCGCTTCAAGATGGCGATGGGCAACGGTGGGATCGAATCGCAAGGAACATCGCTCGAAGGCTTGATTCAGGCATTGTCGCCACAGGTGGGGCGTACGATTATCGATAAGACGGGACTCACCGGCTACTACGATTACACACTCAAATGGACACCGGACAACAGCCCTCCGCCCATGGCTGGTGGGCCTGAAGGTGGTCCGCCAAGGGGCGACGCCGGTTCCGCGCCGGACGCAGGCGGCCCATCGCTTTTCACCGCGATCCAGGAGCAACTCGGCCTGAAACTTGAGCCGCAGAAAGGTCCGGTGGACGTGATCGTGATCGATCACATCGATCCACCTTCGCCGAATTAACTTCGAAATCCACGGGCTGCCCGCAGACATGCGAAAAAATTGGCGGAAACCTGTGAACAAAACCCATAGCCGGAACGTCTTATCGATATATCCTCCAAAGTAAGTTGACGGGCCTTGGTTTCGCGTCTCCGAAGTTGGAAACACCGAAGGGAAAGGGATGACCCGCATGATGCCAGAGAGTTGTGCGCGCACATTGAGATTCAGCGGAAGGATGTTGCTTAACCTGGCCGTAACATTTGCAGTTGCTTTTCCAGTTCTCTTCGGACTGGTAAGCGGGAATCAGGCCCGAGCACAGGCCGCGGCGCCGAACTCTTCACCGGATATCGTGGCGACCTGGCAGGGCACGCTCCACGCCGGGCAGGACCTGCGAACGGTGCTCAAGGTCACCAAAGCTGACGGCGGCGGCTACAAGGCTGATTTTTACAGCATCGACCAGGGTGGCCAGCCGTTTCCGGTAACCAAGATCACGCTGGATGGTTCAACGGTGAAATACACCATCACGCCCTTCGACCTTAAGTATGAAGGCAAATTGAGCGCGGATGGAAAGACGATCGAGGGCACTTCAACACAGGGAGGCAATGCGCTGCCGCTGACCTTTGCGCGCGCTACGCCCGAAACAGAATGGTCGATACCCAAGCCAGAGCCGCCAATGCCGCCGATGGCTGCTAATGCAAACCCCAGTTTCGACGTCGCGACAATCAAGCCGAGCGTTCCCGGCAGGCAGGGCAAGGGTTTTGGTTTCAGAGCCGGACATTTTGTAACTTTCAACACGAACGTGAACGATCTCATCGCGTTTGCATACGGGCTGCACCCCAAGCAGATTGTTGGCGCGCCTGACTGGTTCGGCACCGATCTATACGACATCGAAGGGAAACCGGGCACGGAAGGCCGGCCGAACCTGAAGCAGATGGGGATCATGGTTCAAAAGCTTCTTGCTGACCGCTTCCAACTGAAATTTCATCACGACCAGAAGGAGCTTTCGGTCTATGTAATTAGCGTCGCTCCGGGAGGGCCGAAGATGACGAAGTCTACGGCCGGTCCTGACGATCCGCAGGGCTTCGGGTTCAGGGGACTCGGCGATCTGAATGTGAGAAATATGTCCATGAAGGATTTTGCGACTTGGATGCAGAATGGAGTCATGGACAGACCGGTTGTAGATCAAACCGGACTCACGGACAGATACGATTTCCCTTTGAAATGGGCTCCGGACGACTCTCAATTCGCGGCGTTCAGAGGGGTCGGCGCAGTACCGCCGCCACCGACCGACGACCCCAAGGCTCCACCTGCGCTCTACACCGCAATCCAGGAGCAAATCGGGCTGAAGATGAGTCCGGCGAAAGCACCGGACGACGTCGTCGTTATCGACCATGTTGAGAAGCCTTCAGCGAACTGACACCGAGACCTTTGTGGAGAGCTGCAAAAGCGATGATGAGGCGGCACAGAATCTTCCCCCTCGCCTTGAGCCATCTCGTTTGCCTCGTCGGGATGTTTGCATTGGCAAGGCCGGTCGTGGCGTCGGAGTACCACGGGCTGATCACTTACGGTGGCTTGCCCGTGCCTGGAGCTACGATCACTGCGACGCAAGGGACGAAGAAACTCTCCACCACTTCCGACCAGGGTGGGGTTTATGACTTCCCTGATTTGCCGGATGGCGCATGGAAGATCGAAATCTACATGCAGTGTTTCTCGACGATTCAGGCAGATGTGACTATCGCTCCGAATATACCTGCGGCCACTTTTGAATTGCATTTGATTTCCCCCGATCAATTAATGGCGCGGACGAAACTGACGCAGGCTCCGCCGTCCATCCAGCAAGTGCTGGACGCTCCCGCGCCCAAGAAGCCCGAAGCTACTGCGAACGGACCCGTCGAGATTCCAAAGCCGCCTCAGGAACAAAACCAGGATTCCTCCGACGGATTCCTGGTGAACGGCAGCGTTAACAATGCCGCGACGAGCCAATATTCGCTCGATCGCGCATTCGGAAACAGAAGGCCCAACAGCAAGAGTCTTTACAATGGCGGGCTCGCGGTAATCTTCGGCACCTCGGCGCTCGATGCGCGCGCTTATTCGCTGAGCGGCCTGGAAGAGCCAAAGCCCTACTACAACCTGGTCACCGGCGTGTTGACCATTGGCGGGCCGATCAAGATTCCCCGCCTGCTGCCGCATGGGCCGACGTTTTTTGCCGCCTATCAGTGGACGCGTAACCAGAATGAACAGGATCAGACCGGGCTTGTTCCTACGGCATTGGAGCGAACGGGCGATCTTTCCGGACTGACCAATGTGCTGGGCCAGCCGCTCACCATTTTCAATCCCGCGACCGGGGAGCCGTTCACAAACAACCAAGTCCCGGTAAGCTCGCAGGCACAGGCTTTGCTTCAGCTTTATCCCGCGCCGAACATCAGCGGAAACCCGCTCTATAACTACCAGGCGCCAACGCTCAGCGACAGTCATCAGGACGTGGTGCAGACGAGGCTCGACAAAACTCTCGGGCGCAAGGACCAGCTTTACGGCGGCTTGAACCTGCAAAGCACGAGAGCCGGCAGCGTAAACCTCTTCGGCTTTGTGGATACGACTGACACACTCGGCATCAATGCGAATATCAACTGGTCGCACCGTTTCAGCCAGCATCTATTTGTTTATAGCAGTTACCATTTCAGCCGGCTCAGAACGTTGATCGCACCAGAATTTGAAAGCCGCCAAAACATCTCCGGCGCGGCAGGTATCAACGGCAACGAGCAGGCCCCTGTCGACTGGGGTCCGCCGGCGCTGAATTTTTCCAGCGGCATCGTAGGGCTCAATGACGCTAACAGCGCGTTCAATCGGAACCGGACCGACCAAGTTTCGGCTTCGGCCGGCATTTATCGCAAGCAGCACAACATTACCGTTGGCGGGGATTTCCGCAAGCAGGAATACAACGATCTTTATCAGCAGAACCCGCGGGGCATTTTTGGTTTCACCGGGTCGGCGACCGCAGGTTCATCGAGCAACTCGACAAACAGCGGCTCCGACCTCGCCGACTTTTTGATCGGCATCCCCGACACCAGTTCCCTGGCCTTCGGGAATGCTGATAAATACTTTCGACAGCCTGTTTACGATGCGTACGCGACCGACGACTGGCGGATCATGTCCTCTCTCACCATCAACGCCGGCATGCGTTGGGAGTATGGCGCGCCGATGACGGAGCTTTACGGCCGCTTGGTGAATCTGGACATTGCGCCGGACTTCACCGCGGCCGCGCCTGTGCTCGGCAACAGTCCGGTCGGACCGCTCACCGGAATGCATTATCCAAGCTCACTCGTTCGCCCAGACAAGCTGGGCTTCGAGCCGCGCGTCGGGGTTTCGTGGCGTCCTATTCCCGCTTCGACTGTCGTGGTTCGCGCGGGCTATGGCGTTTATCACGACACGTCGGTCTACCTTGGTTCCGCACAACAACTCGCTCAGCAAGCTCCGCTCTCAATCAGCTTGAATGTGGAGAACAGCGCAGCGTGCCCACTTACGCTTGCCAGCGGATTCACACCGTGCTCGTCGACCATTGCCGACACCTACGCGGTCGATCCTAATTCCCGCGTGGGTTATGCGCAAACATGGCAGTTGGCTGTGCAGCGCGATCTGCCGGCGGCGTTGCAAATGACCGCAACCTATCTTGGCGTGAAGGGCACACGAGGCGTGGAGGAGTTTCTGCCCAACACTTATCCCGTTGGCGCGGTGAACCCCTGCCCCAACTGTCCGCTGGGATTCGAATATCGAACCTCGGGCGGCGACTCCATACGCGAATCGGGTCAGTTGCAATTGCGTCGCAGACTCCGCGCCGGATTCACCGCGACGCTGCTCTACACATATTCGAAATCGATTGACGACGACGCATTCCTCGGCGGACAAGGCCATGTCGCCGCAGCTTCAGCAGGCCAGGCGCCGAGTGAGGCGACACCAGCGGCTACCCCCAACACATCCGTCGCGCAAAACTGGCTCAACCTGCACGCAGAGCGTTCGCTTTCCACTTTCGATCAACGTCACCTGCTCAATCTGCAGGCGCAGTATACTTCCGGTCAAGGTCTGGAGGGTGGGACGCTGATGAGCGGTTGGGCGGGCAGGCTGTTAAAGGAGTGGACACTGCTCACGCAAATCACGGTGGGAAGCGGAATGCCGGAGACTCCGGTTTACTTTGCTGCGGTCCCGGAGACAGGATTCACCGGAACCATACGCCCCAGCCTGACTGGAATGTCCATTTACTCATCGCCTGCGGGCTTGCATTTGAACGCCGCTGCGTACGCTGCGCCGGCTTCGGGGCAATGGGGAACGGCGGGCAGAGACTCGATTGAAGGCCCTGGTCAATTCAGCCTGGATTCGTCGCTCGAACGCACGTTTCGCCCCAGCACGAAGTTTAACCTTATTGCACGCGTAGACGCAACGAACCTGCTCAATCGTGCCGTCTTTACTGGATGGATTACTACCGTCAACAGTGCGCAATTCGGCGTGCCGGCCAGCGTTAACGCCATGCGCAGCCTGCAAACAACAATAAGGCTGAGGTTCTGAGATGCGAATTCTTTTCAGCCTCTTCATTCTCTTAATTGCAGGCGCGTCAGCCGGCGCACAGCAGATTGGCCAGAACAAGCCGGCGGATGCGCAGCAGAATTTCACGCTTTCCGTCAAGGTACAACTGGTTGTCGAAGCCGTCGTGGTCAAGGACAAAGATGGCAAACCAATCGAGGGACTCACCGCCAAGGATTTTGCCGTTACCGAGGACGGCGTTCCGCAAACTGTGCGCATCTGCGAGCACCAGGATCTGGCCGAGTTGGCAAAGCCTTTGCCGGTTTCAAAACAAAGGGACGAAAACCTCAAGCTGTATAAGCAACTGACGCGCACGCAAATTGCGCCTGAATCCGCGGATAACGAGCGCTTCAAGAATCGCCGCCTGCTTGCCCTTTACTTCGATATGTCGGCGATGAATCCGGCGGATCAGCTGCGTGCGCTGTCCGCTGCGGAACAGTTCATTCGCACCCAGATGACCACCGTTGACCTGGTTTCAATCCTCCGCTATCAGGGCGGTTCGGTGGATGTGCTGCAGGACTTTACCGCCGATCGCGACAGGCTGCTGAGCATTCTGAATACATTGATTGTGGGCGAAGGACAGGGCTCCGCCGAGACCGTGGACGACGCGAGCAGCGCTGACACGGGCGCCGCATTCGGCCAGGACGACAGCGAGTTTAATGTGTTCAACACCGATCGCCAGCTCTCCGCACTGGAGACTGCTGCAAAAATGCTTGGCCAATTGAATGAGAAGAAGTCGCTGATTTATTTTGCCAGCGGTTTGCGTCTCAATGGCATCGATAACCAGGCGCAGTTGCACGCGACGGTCGACTCCGCGATCAAGGCCGGAGTTTCCTTTTGGCCGATCGATGCGCGCGGGCTCGTTGCTGAGGCTCCGTTGGGAGACGCGACACAGGGCTCGCCGGGTAACTCCGGCGTTTACACGGGAGCTGCCGCGCTCGCCAACACGTCCAACTTTAAAGCGTCGCAAGACACTCTTTACGCTCTCGCCGGAGACACAGGCGGCAAGGCATTGTTTGATAACAACGATCTGACGCGCGGCATCGTTCAGGCGCAGGACGCGATCTCCGATTACTACCTGCTTGGCTACTATGCAACCAACACCGCGAAGAACGGCCACTTCCGGCGCGTTAAAGTAACCCTTACGCAAAACCTGGATGCGAAGCTCAACTATCGCGAGGGCTACTACGCGGACAAGGAGTTCAACCGGTTTACGGCGATCGACAAGGAACGCCAGTTGGAAGACGCGCTGATGCTTGAAGACCCCATCACCGAGCTTTCGATCGCCATGGAGATCGATCACTTCCAACTCAACCGCGCTGAATACTTCGTTCCGATCATCGTCAAGATCCCCGGGCGCGAACTTGCGCTGGCCAAGCGTGGCGGCGCAGAGCATACGCTGATCGACTTTGTTGGTGAAATCAAGGACCTTGTCGGCGGGACCACTGTTTCAAATGTTCGCGACAACGTGAACATCAAGCTCTCCGACGCGACTGCCGCAGAACTCGCTCATCGCCCCATTGAATACGACACAGGATTCACTCTGCTGCCGGGGAAGTACATGATCAAATTCCTGGCGCGCGACGACGAGACGGGCAGAATCGGCACGTATGAAACGACATTTACCATTCCGAACCTCAATAAGGAGGAGAAGCGAATTCCCATCAGTTCCGTGGTGCTCAGCAGCCAACGCGTCGAGTTGAACCAGGCACTCTACGACGCCGCGAAAGCGAAGGACCGACTGAAGGAGGATTCGGTCAACCCGCTTGTGCAGGATGGAAAGAAGCTGATTCCAAGCGTCACTCGCGTGTTCAGCACAACGCGCGAAATCTATGTTTACTTTCAGGCATACAAGCAGGCTGGGCCAGGCTCCCAGCCGGTTGCCGCTGCTACGGTGCAGCCTCTCTTTGCCTTCGTGACTCTCTATCGTGAAGGCAAGCAGGTTTTCGAAACGCCCCCAACGGCGATCATTCCAAATCCAGCAAGCCGGCTTGGCACCATGCCTCTTACGTTCAACCTGGGCGTGAACGGCCTGCCGCCGGGAGAGTACAACTGCCAGATTACGGTTCTTGACCCGGCTACCGAGAAGGCGAACTTTTGGCGAGCGCCGATCCTGCTCGTTCCTTAGAGGAGTGCGTGATGGTTTCCCACCCTTCCCGCAAAGAGCGCGGGAAGGGTGGGGCACCCGACCTCTTCGGCGGACGGTAAAATGAGGTTCATGATCATCGAGACCTTTCCCGTTGGCCCGCTGCAATGCAACTGCACCATTCTCGGCGACGAAACGGCGGGCGAGGCAATTGTTATTGACCCCGGTGAAGAAGTCGGCCGCATCCATCGCCGGCTCACCGAGCTGGGCCTCAAGCTGAAGCAGATTCTCATCACGCACGGGCATATCGACCACGTGGGCGGCGCGCTCAAGCTCAAAAGGCTCACCGGAGCACCCATTCTGCTGAATGAAAACGACTTGCCCCAGCTGAAGATCATGGATACCCAGGCCGGATGGCTCGGCATGCCGACGCCAGAAACCGCTCCTCCCGACGAGTTGCTCATCGACGGGCTGACCGTGGGCCTCGACGCATTTCCAGCACAGGTAATCCATACACCCGGCCACACGCAGGGCTCCATCTGTCTCCATTTTGCCCCGTTAAAGCTGTTGGTTGCCGGCGACACGCTCTTTGCCGGGAGCATCGGCCGCACCGACTTACCCGGCGGCAACTACGACCAGATCATCGACTCCATTGAGTCGCGCTTGCTGCAACTCCCCGAGGAAACCAAGGTGCTTCCCGGCCACGGACCGGCCACAACGATTGCCGCCGAGCACAAAAGCAATCCTTTTCTCCGCACATTGTAAATTCGATAATTCCGCAGCCTATTTTTATTTATTAATCAAACACTTATACTGCAACAGCTCAACAAGCACTTGAAGTTAGAGGCCGGTACTATTACCACCTTGATGCGTTCGCAAATAGTTAACCAGAATGGTTACTCCAGTGCTGAATTCCTTCGAGTCTGCAAGCAGGCTCACAACCAGCCAGCCAGATTCGGCCATACCGAAAAAGTATCCCGGATGCACCCATACACCCTCATCCAGCAAGGCAAGCACCGTCTGCTCGTCGGGTTCGAGAGCGGGTATGCGCAGCACCGCATACCATCCCCCTTCGACCTCGAGCCTGGTGAACTGAGGGACTTCGTCCAGCCGCCGATCCAGTTCCTCCAGGTTCGCCGCGGTCCGCTCCCCGATCTGCTTCTGGATGGCCGCTCTCCCTTCCAACCACTTAGGCAATGCGCACTGCACAGGCGCGTTCATTGACAGGAATGTATCTGCGATGACTTCCAGGCGATCGAGAGCAAGAGCGGCCTCCGGCCCGGTCGCCACAATCCAGGCAGCCTTCATCTGCGGCAAACCGGCAATCTTGCTCAGCCCGCTGACGACAAAGATCGGAACGCCTTCGAGGCCAGAGACAAAGCTTTTGGCCGGGCCCGCGAAAGCCCCCGCGAAGTCATAGTCGAGAAAGACCTCGTCCACGATCAGCGACAGGTCGTGTTCCCTGCACAACCGCGCCAATTCCTCGGCCTCCCATGGTTTGGTGAAATGGCCGGTCGGATTGTTCGGATGCACCAGCACAATGGCGCGTGTCTGAGGCGTGATCGCTCGCCGCAGCCCCTCCGGATCGATCTGCCAACCGTGGTCGTAGAACAACGGAGCTGCATTTAACTGCACATCGTCCAGCGTGGCTAAGAAATCGAAGAGCGGATAGCCCGGCTGAACGACAACAACTTCGCTGCCGGGGTCGCAAAGCAGGCGGAAGAGATAGCTGTACGCCTCGCTGGTGCTGGTAGTGAGCACAACCTGTTCCGGCTCAACCAGGGCTCCGTGATCCGCATAGTACTGGCAGACAGACCGGCGTCCATGCAAGGTTCCACGCGGCTGCGGATCGTAATCGAATGCCTCGGGGCGAGCCAGCGATTGCAACAGGTCAGTGGGATAAGAGAAGCCGCAGCGGGTAGGATTTGAGGCGGTCAGGTCGGCAATAGGGAGCCCGGCCTGCGCGCGCAGCCGATGTGCGAGCGCCAGCCCACTCTCCTCCATGTTCCAGCGTGTTCGCCGCGAAAAGCGCATAACTCCAACCCGATAGTAGTAATTAACTGTTAGCTGTTAACTGGCAGCCTGAACCTCAGCTCCGCAAATCCCTCATGCACAATAAGAGCAGGCACCCCGTTCCACCATACACGGGCGCGGCACAAAAACTGAATATTGGGGAGGAACATTGGCACTGCGCGCGGTTGTCTTCGACTACGGAATGGTTCTGACAGATCAGAAAGACACCGAGGCCCATGCTGCCCTCTTACGGATCACGGGGCTGCCGTTGGAGCGGTTTGAACTCCTCTATTGGGCTGACCGCCACGCGTACGACGAGGGCAAACTTACCGGTCTCGAATTCTGGCGGAAGTTGAACCTCGATGCAGAGTTGAGCCTCAGCCCCGACGCGATTCAGGAGCTGAACCGATGGGATGCCCGCATGTGGACCACGCAGAACCCAGTCATGCTTGCCTGGCAACTCGAGCTCAAGCAGCGCGGCATTCTTACCGCCATCCTCTCCAACATGGGCGATAACGTTCTCGAGAACATGATGCGCGAGTTTGACTGGCTAACTCGCTTCGACGTTCTTGTCTGGAGCTTTCAAATGCGCGTGGCCAAGCCCGATCCAGCGATTTATCACCATGTGCTCAAGGAGCTCGCCGTGCGCCCGGAGGAAGCCCTGTTCATCGACGACAAGCTCGTCAACATTCACGCGGCACAGGCGCTTGGCATGCAGGCAATCCAATTTGCGAACGTTGCAAGGCTACGCGATGACCTGATCGCAGCTGGATTGGACCGCGTTCTGCCGCTGCCTGGAGCCTGAGCCGCATGCAGGAATGACTTACATTCCCTTTTTCTTGAAGCGGTAGACGATCCCGCCGTCATAGGCCATCACGTCGAGGCCTGGGTTGTTCGGTACCATGAAGTCGTTCGAAAAATGGATATCCTCATAGCCGACGCGAATATCGAGCCGGTCTGTCAGCCTGCGCTGCATGCCGATTCCCATCTGCAAACTGAAATTTTGATAGGTCGCAGCATAGGAGAGCGCTTTCTTATCAAAGACGAGCATGCCGCCTTTGATGATGAAGTATGGTTGATAAACCTTATCCGAACGCCACTTCATGCGTAGCCCGATCGGGTAAATACCCAGACCGGGATTGACAAACTTGGCCTTGGTCAGCGGGTCCCCATAAATGTCGGTCTTGGACGGCTGAACCAGGATGGTGACCGGCAGAACTTCCATCGTCCAGTCCATCTGCGCTTTCAGAAAAGTGCCCCAGGTATTGCGGTCATACTCGATTCCGCCGGTGTAAAGCTCACTCCACCAGGTAAATGCAAAAATGTGATAGTGGCCGAATGAACCCTCTCCCTCCACAACCAGTTCCCTATCCGCTGGTGGTTTTGGATGGGCTGATTTGAGGCCGGTTTGCTCTTCCGGTTGGACGGAGTCAGACGCAGGCTGCGTTGGCACATCTTGTTCCGGAGAAGGCTCTGTCTGAAAGCTCATTCCGGAGCCGTTGTCCGAGCCCTTTGTGGGGATGGATGTGTCTGGGTGTTCTTCGGGAAGGCTTGCCTGCAGATACCCCTCCTGGCCGTGAGCCATTCGGCCTGCAAAAAGAGCCAGCGCTATCAGCATGAAGAGAAATTCAAGATGTGTGGTTGCGGCGAAATGCTTTCCAGTCAGCTTCGTGGATTGTGGGTACCCGCATGAGGGATCGTTTGGCAAAGATGTCCTACCAGTTGGTTTCGAAGACCAATCTTATCGTATTGACCCGCAGAGGTTCATGGGGTGCAACCGTCCAGAATCCAGATCGTAGCCTGGGAAACGGCCGAGGACGCGTGTGCCAAACTCGGAGGAAGGTCGTCGAGGATTTTCCTTCTCCTTCCCGCCAACGCATCCCAGACCAGCTTCCATCAACCGTGTGCTCCGCTCTGCATACAACTCTGGGCCCCATGTTCTAAACTTCTGGCCGTTGTATCGCAGCGTTTCATGCCGTCTTATACCGGGCCGACAGAAATGAGACCCGGCAAAGGATCGCGTCCTGAATCCACCTTGATTCGTCCAGAACTCGATAGGAGTGCCAAACTGTGAAGTCTTTTCAATCCAGAACAAATTTGAACACTGCCAATCGGGCCGTGTTCGGAGCAGCGTCGCTTCTGCTCGGCGCCGCCATGTTGATCGCGCAATCCGTGCCCGTCGTAACTGGCGATGCACGCGTCGACAAATTGCTCAGCCAGATGACTCTTCAGGAGAAGCTGACCCTGATTCACGGCACGCATGAAGATCCAACCGTCTACCAGGGCCAGGCAGGCTACCTCGCCGGCATTCCGCGTCTCGGCATTCCCAGCCTGCGCTTTGCCGATGGCCCTCCAGGCGTGCTTGTGCGCCATCCATCGCAGGGTGAAACTGCAACCATGGGCGTGGCCGCCACCTTCAGCACCAAGACCGCCGAGGAAAACGGCCTGGTCATCGGTCGCGAAGACCGCGCGCTCGGCATCGACGTTTCGCTCCAGCCCTTCGTGAACATCGATCGCGATCTTGAATTCGGCCGCGGCTTCAACACCTTCGGCGAAGACCCGTTCCTTACCTCCGAAATGGGCGTTGCCGAGGTCAAAGGCATCCAATCGCAGCATGTCATGGCGCAGATCAAGCACTACGTTGCCTATGACTCCGAGGCCACCAACATCTTCGTCGACGATCAGACCCTGCACGAGGTATACGTCGCTCCGTTTGAAGCAGCCATCCGCCGCGCCGACGTGTCGTCGATCATGTGCTCCTACAACCGCATCAACGGCACATTCGCATGCGGCAATGAGTCCAATTTGACCAAGATTCTTCGTGACGAGATCGGCTTCAAGGGCTTTGTCACCTCCGACTGGGGCGCGGTCCACGCCGTGAAGTTCATCAATGCCGGCCTCGACATGGAGATGCCCGGTGAGCCTGGGCCTGGTGGCTTCCCGCTTCCGTCCTTCTTTGATGCGCTGCCGGTTCCGCCCCCGCCGCCGGCAAACGCGATGGGCGATATGATGGAGAGTTTTTTCGGGACCATTCCCGAGGAACCGAAGCCGGCAAGAGGAGACTTCGGCGACTTTGGCAGGAAAGAAGATCCCAAGAAGATGCCCGAAGCCCTCAAGGACGGCACCGTCAACGAGGCAGCAATCACCCGCGCCGCCGGCCGTGTGCTCTATGAAATCGTCCACTTCGGCTATCTCGACGGCCAATCGAAGCATGATGTTACTGCCCAATCTATCGAGGCTAACGCCAAGATCATCGAGAAGACCGGGGAAGAAGCTGCCGTCCTGCTCAAGAACGAAGGCGGTGCACTGCCCCTCAAAGCCGCTGACCTCGACTCCGTTGTCTTGATCGGACCCACTGCCGGTCAGGTTGATTCGATCGGCATCAACGGGGAGCGGTCTGTCGGCATGCCTGAGCGCCAGGTCGGTCCCTACGACGCCCTTAAGAAAATCACCGGCAACGCAAACATCAAGTTCGCCGTAAACGACGACATGACCGGCACCACCGTTCCGGCTTCGCTTCTCAGCCACGAAGGCAAGCCCGGTTTAGTCCGAACTGGCGACGGCTCTGAGCAAGTTGATGCCACAGTCGACTTCACTGCCAAGGGCGGCAATGCTCTCAAGCCCAACGCTACCGTCACCTGGAAAGGCACTCTCACGGTTCCTAGTGCGGGCACCTACTGGATCTACCTGCAGGCCCTTGGCACCAACGCCGGCATCAAGCTGGATGGCAAGCGACTGGCCCACACCGGAGTCATGCAGGGCGGCGTCCACGGAGACATCCTGCAAGCCGCCCAGGACAACAATCTACCCACCACAGACGGCATCGACGACGTACGGCGCGCAATTGAGTTGACCGCTGGCCCACACGCCGTTGAGATCTCCACCACCCCTGACACCTCCGCCGCGCCCGTGCAGGTCCGCTTGAATTGGTACACCCCGGAGCAGCGCAAGGCCGACCACGAGGCTGCCATCGCCGCAGCCAAGAATGCCAAGGTAGCCGTTGTCTTCCTCTGGACCCGCGGGCGCCCGGTCTTCGGACTTCCCGGAGATCAGGACAAGCTCGTGGAGGAAATTGCCGCGGTCAATTCCAGCACAATTGTCGTGCTGAATACGAGCCAACCTGTCGCGTTGCCATGGGTGGACAAGGTGAAGGCCGTGCTTGAAATGTGGTGGCCGGGCGACGAAGGTGGTTTTGCGACCGCAAACCTTCTTGCCGGCAAGGCCAGCCCCGCTGGCCGTCTTCCCGTAACCTGGGCCAAGAGCCTGTCGGATTACGCCGCAACCGATCCAAAACACCCGGAGCGGTCCATGAAGGGCGTCGACGGAAAAACCACTTACTCGGAAGGCGTCAACGTCGGCTACCGCTGGTTCGACAAGGAGAAGATCGATCCGCTCTTCGCCTTCGGCCATGGGCTGAGCTACACCACGTTTGAATACTCCGGATTGAAGGTGGAGAAGAAAGCCGATGGCGGCCTTGAAGTCAAAGTCCATATCAAAAACATCGGCGGCGTGGATTCAGACGAAGTTCCACAGGTCTATCTCAGCGCACCCGGCGACGCACCTGCCGGCGTTCAGTTCCCTGTCCGCGCCCTCGCAGCCTTCGACCGCGTTCACTTGAATGCCGGAGAAGCCAAGACCGTAACCCTCAACGTAGCGCCGCGGCAATTGCAGTACTGGTCGACAGCAGACGGCAAGTGGGAAACCGCAACCGGCAAGCGCACGTTGAGTGTGGGAGCATCTTCCCGCGATCTCCGCGTCGAGCAGGCCATTAATTAATATCTCGCCAACCTCGTTGCGTGCCCCGGGTCTCGATTTTGAGACCTGGGGATCGAATCCCGCAGGCGTACTTAACTACGAAGCCAGCCCGAGCCCCACCAGGTTAGCGGCCAGAATAATCACCGCCATGCCAACCCACAGAATGCGTACCGGCCTGCTTCCCACTCCGGCCCACTCACCCAGCGCCAACCCTACCAGACCGCCGCACAGCACATAAATGCTCATGTGCAGCATCCAGTTCACATACGACAAGTGCTGCGGAATATTCGCCGCTCCCCATGCGTAAAAGAAGAACTGGAGATACCACATGATGCCTCCCGTAGCAGCGAGAGTTGCGTTCTTTCCGAGCGTTGCTCCCGGCTGCGCCAGATCGTCCTTCAGCGAGATCTTCTTCAAAACCGCCAGCCGGAAAAAGCAGTAACCCATGTTCACGATCGCGCCGCCGCCCATGATGAAGACATAACTCGGCAGCGCGGCATAGAGCGGGTTCACTCCAAGGTGAAGCGCCGCGGCCTCCATCGGCTTGGCCGCGTCGATGGCAAACGACATCCCCGAGGAAAACACCCCGCAGAGAATGGCGAGCAGCAATCCCAGCTTCAGGTTGAACTCTCTCACCTCCCCACGAGTCTTGAGTTCCTTCTGATGACCGGCATACGACACGATTGCCACGCCGATCAGCGCAACCAATACGCCCCCCATGGTCAGCAGCCCACCCTTGGTGGTAAACAGCATCGCTGCCTGGCCGTGACGGATGGGAGGAATCAGCGTGCCGACCACCAGCGTCACGCCGATAGCAATACCGATCCCGAGAGACATGCCGAGATAGCGCATCGTCAGGCCGTAGCCCACATTGCCCACGCCCCACATTGCTCCGAAGAGGGCCACGGGTATCAGGATGTGCGACCCGATTGATGCATAGAAGTCAACGAAGTTTGGAAGCAACAACAGGCTCACGGAAATCGGTAGCAGTATCCAGGAGAACAGACCGGCCACGGCCCAGGTTGTCTCCCACGACCACTTCCTGACCTTCTCAATGGGCGCGTAAAACGATGCAGCCGATGCCGCGCCGACTACGTGCCATCCGATTCCCGCGATGATGGACAAA
>Ga0302320_10016483_pt1 | contig 15084 bp, 14 predicted proteins | sample Bog_T0_3_FD_202130 | JGI IMG/M metagenome (GOLD analysis project Ga0302320, IMG submission 202130) | Peat permafrost microbial communities from Stordalen Mire near Abisko, Sweden - Bog_T0_3 | ecosystem: Environmental > Terrestrial > Soil > Wetlands > Peat | place: Sweden: Abisko, Stordalen Mire... | reverse complement strand
TTTTATCGCACCGGCGACGTTTACGGCGAATTCTCCAATTTCGCCGCCTACCCCATTGAATTGCAGGGACGCACCTGGCCCACCACCGAGCACTATTTCCAGGCGCAGAAATTCGCCGGCACCGCGCACGAAGAAACCATCCGCCTCGCGGACTCGCCGTCCAAGGCGGCGCGGCTCGGCCGCCACCTGCATCCCTTGCGCCCCGATTGGGAGACCGTGAAAGAAGACATCATGCGCCAGGCCCTGCACGCCAAATTCACCCAGCACCCCAAACTCAAAACCAGCTTGCTGGCCACCGGCGACACCCACCTCGTGGAACACACCAAGAATGATTCCTATTGGGGCGACGGCGGCGACGGCACCGGCAAGAACCGTCTGGGCCACCTCTTGATGGAACTCCGCGCCCGGCTCCGCGCCAAACCCGGAACCAAATGAACACCGCACACCATTGTCGCGCCACACCTGACCTGCGCACCGGCGCTTGCATAAAGCCCGGAGGGCGGAAGACAATAGCCCAGCGATTTATCGCTGGGTCGGCGTGCCCCAGCGTAAAAAGTCCCGTCCGGGACAAAAGAATCAGTCGGCAGAATGTGGCTTCGGAGAAAAATCCCACCCACGCCACGAACGTCGCTGGTTTATGGTCATTCGGGCTTGGTCATTCTTTCGTCATCAGGAATTCGTCATTGGACATTTCCCGCCGCTCTTTATGCCGGTTTACGGCTGATTAACCCCATGTTCACCTACCAACACGCCCGTCCCGCCCTCACCGTGGATTGCGTCGTCTTCGGTTTCGACGGCGGCGGACTCCACATGCTGCTGATCCGGCGCGCGCTGGCCCCCTTCCAGGGGCAATGGGCCTTGCCCGGCGGCTTCGTGCGCGTGACCGAAACCCTGGATGCCGCCGCCCGCCGCGAACTCGCCGAGGAAGCCGGCCTGAAAAACGTGTTCCTGGAACAGCTCTACACCTTTGGCGGCGTCGCCCGCGACCCGCGCGAACGCGTGGTGAGCGTGGCCTATTACGCCCTCGTCAAACTCTCCGCGCACCGCGCCATCGCCGCCACCGACGCCACCGACGCCGAATGGTTTCCCGTGGCCAAGCTGCCCCGGCTGGCCTTCGACCACGCGGATATCGCCGCCCGGGCGCTCGCCCGGCTCAAAAGCAAAGTGCGCTACCAGCCCATCGGCTTCGAGTTGCTGCCGCCCAAATTCACCCTGTCCGCATTGCAGCACCTCTACGAGGCCATTTTGGAAACGCCCTTGGACAAGCGGAATTTCCGCAAAAAAGTGCTCGGCTTCGGCCTGCTCATACCGCTGGCGGAAACCCAGATGGCCGGCCGCCACAGGCCCGCGCAACTCTTCCGCTTCGACGCCGTTAAATATGAAGGCCTCAAGCAGCGCGGCTTTAATTTTGAACTGTAAACCACGGACCCAAACCTCAACCCATATATATTATGTTCGGCATAAAATTCATCAAAGCTCAGCCCACGACCTATCTATTGCAATATCGCGGTGGCAAAGTCGTGCGCGAAGGGCTGGGCCTGGCTTTCTTCTACTATGCACCCACCACGTCTTTGGTGACGGTGCCGGTGGGCAGCGCCGATGTCCCCTTTATTTTTGAGGAGACCACGGCGGATTTTCAGACCGTGACCCTGCAAGGCCAGGCGACGTATCGCGTCGGCGATCCCAAGCGGCTGGCCTCGCTGCTGAACTTCACGCTGATCCCCAACGGCCGCGGGTACGCGTCGGAAGATCCCAAGAAGCTCCCCGAGCGCATCATTCAAGCCATCAACGTGCTGGCGCGCGCGGAACTCCAGAAACTGCCCCTGCGCGACGCCATCCGCGCCTCCGACGTCATCGTGGAAACCGTGAAGTCACGGCTCGCCGCCGCCGAAGTCATCACTTCGCTGGGCCTGGAAATCCTGGGGCTCTCCGTGCTGGCGATCAAACCCACGCCGGAAACCGCCCGCGCGCTGGAAGCCGATGCGCGGGAACAATTGTTCCGCAAATCGGACGAGGCCATCTACGCCCGGCGCAACGCCGCCGTGGAACAGGAGCGCGCCATCAAGGAGAACGAACTCAACACCGAGATTGCCGTGGAAAACAAGAAGCGCCAGATCCGCGAAACCCAGATGGAAGCAGAGCGGTCGGTGCAGGAAAAGAAGCACCTGGTTGAGAAAGAAGCCATGACCGCCGGCATCGCCTTGGAAGGCGAGCGCAAAAAACTGGTCGCGCTGGCCGCCGAGAACGCGCGCGCCGAAGCCGACGCCCGGGCGTACGGCGTGGAAACCACCATGAAAGCCCTCGCCAACACCGACCCGCGCGTCTTACAGGCCCTCGCCAGCACCAGCATGAAGCCGGAACAGTTGATCGCCTTCGCCTTCCAGGAACTGGCCGGCCAAGCCGAAAAGATCGGCCAGCTCAACATTTCGCCCGACCTGTTGCGGGAATTACTGGCCAAAAAATGAATCCATGATCACCGATAAAAAAATCATTTTGGTGACGCGCCCAACCCGCCTCGCGGAACTGGTGATCCGCTTCAACACCGTCAGCCAGGCGCGGTTTTACGTCGAGCATCAAGGTGCGGATTTTTCGGATTACCAGCGCGAGGACGAGACCTATCACCATGCCTTGAGCCAAACCCGCGAAATCCTGGACCAAGCAGGCCGGGTGCAAATGGTGGACCGCAGTTTCCTGCCCAATTTCGTATTCGCGCCCGGGGATACCGTCGTCACGTTGGGCCAGGACGGGCTGGTGGCGAACACCCTGAAATATCTCGACGGCCAGCCGGTCGTCGGCGTCAATCCCGATCCCGAACGCTGGGACGGACGCCTGCTGCCGTTTCAAGTCCGCGATCTGGCCAGACTCATGCCGGAAGTCCTCGCGCGCCGCCGCCGCACGCATTTGGTGACCATGGCCAAGGCAGCCTTGAACAACGGCCAGACCTTGTACGCGGTGAATGACCTGTTCATCGGCCCCAAAACACACACCTCGGCCAGGTACATCATTCGCTCCGGCCGGACGAAGGAAGTCCAATCATCGAGCGGCGTGATTATTTCCACCGGCATGGGGGCCTCGGGCTGGTTGAAAAGCCTGCTGACCGGCGCAGGTGCCATCGCCCAAGCCACGGTGCCGCGCGGCCCCAAGGAACCGCGCCGCCCCGGCTGCTACGAATCCGCTGTGGCAGGTTTCCAATGGGAATCGGACTACCTGTATTTCACGGTGCGGGAACCGTTCCCCACGCGCACCACCCGGGCCTCGCTGGTATTTGGCCGCGTCACCCCGGAAACCCCGCTCACGTTGGAATCGCAGATGGCCGAGCACGGCGTGATTTTCAGCGACGGCCTGGAAAAAGATTTTTTGGAATTCAACTCCGGCACCCAGGCGGTCATTGGCATCGCCGAACGCAAAGGCGTGCTGGTGGAATAAGCAATTTGAAATGGGAAACAGCATGAATCGAGACAAACGAATGGCCTGCGCCAAAGAAACCGTCGCCATTTGCGACGCGGGACATTATGTGGCACCCAGTGGCAAACGGGTGGAAATCGCGGCGGCAATCCAACCCGCGAAGGAGGGCACCGTCCTCTATTCGCCGGAAAACCCGCCGCGTCCCAACGCCCCCCGCCCGGCGCGGCCAACAACGATTGAAGTCGTCAACGAAACCGCCTTTGCCGCCCTCGCGCGGCTGGACGGCCAGGGCAAGCACCTTGGCTGCTTGAATTTTGCATCGGCCAAAAATCCGGGCGGCGGCTTTCTTACCGGTGCCCAAGCACAGGAAGAAGCCCTGGCCAGGTCCTCGGCCCTGTATCCCTGCCTGTTGCAAGCGCCGCAGTATTACGAGCGCAACCGGGCGAATCGCTCCACGATCTACCTCCATCAGGTGATCTATTCCCCGCAGGTTCCGTTTTTCCGCGATGATGAGGGGACTTTGTTGGAGCGTCCGGTGTTGGCTTCGGTCATCACCGCCCCGGCCCCCAACGCCGGAGCCGTCCGGCAAAACGAACCGCACAATGCCGCCGCCATCGAACCCGCATTGCGTCAGCGGGCCGAACTGGTGCTGGCGGCCGGCCTCGCGCATGGCATTGACTGCCTGGTGCTGGGCGCATGGGGCTGCGGCGTTTTCCGCAACGATCCCAAGTTGGTGGCCACGGTGTTTGCGGATTTGCTGCGCCCGGGCAAATTCGCCGGTGCCTTCGAGCAGGTTGTGTTTGCGGTCTTTGACCGTTCCCCCGACGCGGCGACCTATCAAGCGTTCGCGGACGTATTCAAGAAAGGCGCGGCATGAAACTCCCATTTTTCAACGAACTGGAAAAGGCGGAAAACGTGCTGATTGCCGGCGCGGGCGGCGGCTTTGACGTGTTCAGCGGCCTGCCCATCTATTTCTGGCTGAAGCGGGCGGGGAAGCAGGTTCACTTGGCCAATTTATCCTTTACCGACTTGAGCTATTGCGATGGTGAGCGCCCGGTCCCCTCGCTGGTGCGCGTGCTGCCGAACACCGGCGGTTCCGCAAACTATTTTCCCGAACTCTATTTGTCCCAATGGCTGACCGCGAAAACCGGCGAAACTCCGGTCTATGCCATTCAACGCAGCGGAGCCCGGCCCGTCTTGGCCGCCTATGAATGGCTGGCGGAAAATTTACATTTCGACACCTTGATCCTGGCCGATGGCGGCACCGACAGTCTCATGCGCGGCGACGAAACCGGTCTGGGCACACCCCAGGAAGATTCCGCCAGCCTCTATGCCGCCAACGCCTTGAAATCCGTGGCGCGCAAATATCTCGTCAGCATCGGGTTTGGGATTGATACGTTCCATGGCGTATGCCACGCGCATTTTTTGGAGAATGTCGCCGGGCTGATTGCCTCGGATGGTTACCTTGGGGCCTGGAGCCTGATACGCGAGATGGCGGAATTCGAACTCTATCAGGAAGCGTATGAATTTGTGGCTGCCAGAATGTCCCGGCACCCGAGCATTGTGAACAGCAGCATCCTGTCCGCCGCGAAGGGTGGGTTTGGCAATCAGCACAGCACGCAGCGGACGCAAGGCTCTGACTTGTTCATCAATCCGTTAATGCCGCTCTACTGGGCGTTTTCACTTGAAAAAGTGGCCCAGCGCAACCTGTATCTGGCCTTGATCGCTAACACCAACACGTATCAGGAATTGACCCTGGCGATTGAAACCTTTCAAGCCACGCTGCCCAAAACTCGCGGCTGGCGGGATATTCCGTGCTGAACAAAATGAAAACCATCCTCCTCCTCGAAGACAACCCCGCCCGCGCGGAGCGGTTGCAACATGCGATTTCGCAACTCGGGTCGGAGTACACGGTAAAACTGTGGAACAACGTGCCCGCCATGCGGGCCGAATGCGAAGCGTATTTTCCCCACGCCGCGCTGATTTCCCTGGATCATGATTTGAATCCCGAGCCGGCCGCCACCGTGGATCCCGGAACCGGCCTTGAATACGCGCAATTTCTGGGCGACTTCCTGCCGGTGTGCCCCGTCATCGTCCATTCGCAAAACACGGAGCGCGTCTGGTCCATGTACAACGAACTGCGATTTGCCGGCTGGATCGTTCAACCCGCCGGCGGCATGGGCACCGATTGGAGTGAAGCCGCCTGGCTGACCTGCGCGCGCGAACTGCTGGCCAGCCATCCCAACACCTGGCAGACGCAATTGCCCGCCGATCACCCCGCCAGAATCGAACGCATGCGGCTCGCCTTGGACGGACTCGCCGTGGGCGATGCCTTGGGCGAAATGCTCAGTTACCGCTCGGATTCCGCCGCGCGGCGGCTGGCGGAAAATGATTTGCCCGCCGGCCCATGGTTCCATACGGATGACACCGAGATGGCCATTTCAATTGTGTCCGTTCTCAAATCGCATGGAACGATTCAGCCCGATGCCTTGGCCAAGCGGTTTGCCCGGCGTTTTGAGCGCGACCCGGATCGGGGCTACGGCAGCACCATGCGCAGCCAACTGCGGGAAATCACCGCCGGTGCAAAGTGGCGCGACACCGCCGCCAATGCCTTTCGCGGCCAAGGATCCAAGGGCAACGGCAGCGCCATGCGCATCGCGCCGCTGGGCGCTTATTTTGCCGAGGATTTGGAAGCCTGCGTCGAACAAGCGCGCATCTCCTCGCTCGTCACCCATACGCATCCCGAAGGCGTTGCCGGGGCCATCGCGGTTGCCGTGGCCGCCGCCATGGCCTGGCAACTGCGGGCCGATGCCACCGACCGCCCACAGCGCTTCTTCAACGCCGTCCTGGCCCACACGCCCGAAAGCCAGGTTCGCCGCGGTATATTGCTGGCCAGAACCACCCCGCCGGAAGTTCCCGTCGCGGACGTGGCGCGGGCATTGGGCAACGGCAGCTTGGTCACCTGCCCGGACACCGTTCCGTTCTGCCTTTGGATGGCGGCGCATCATTTGCATCAGCTTACAGAAGCACTGGGGCAAACCATCATCGGCGGCGGCGATTGCGACACCAACGCCGCCATTGTCGGCGGCATCGTCGCCCTGAGCGCCGGCCGCGAAAGCATTCCCGCCGACTGGCTGCAAGCCCGGGAGGCGATCAAAATATGATGCCAAGCAGCCATAATCCACCGATGTTGTTGGAAGACACCCTTTGGCTGTTAACCAGCCGAACCAATATTGCAATCTACGATTTCGACTTTCAGCATTGCTTTCACACGCGCTCGCCGTTGCACCCCATCGGCAATATCAGTGCGGTGGCACGCGTGGGGGCACCGGCGAATTACCAGGGTTTTTACGACGAGTGTTTAGCGGGCGGGATCGCGTTGATTAATTCGCCAGAAGAGCACATGCGCGCCAGCCGGCTGGATGCGTGGTATCCGCTGTTGGAAGACCTCACTCCGCGAAGCGTGTGTTTCCGGGAAAGGCCAACTCTTGAGCAGGTCAAAGCGAAATTTATCTGGCCGGTCTTCATGAAGGGCGTGCGGCAGACCAATCGGCACCAGCGAAAGCTTTCCATCATTGAAAGCGATGCTGATTTTATATCCGCGATGGAAATGTATGCACATGACCCGATTCTTGGCTGGCAAGATGTTGTCTGTCGTGAGTTCGTTTCGCTCCGTCCGCTGGCAGACACCGGCTTGAATCAGTCCCGGATACCGCGCAGTTATGAGTTTAGAACCTTCTGGTGGAAAGGCGAGTTGGTTGGGGCAGGCCGTTATTGGTGGGAGGGGCCGGGTTACCATTGGCGCCCCGACGAACAGGCCGCAGCCCTGGCCATTGCGGGCGAAGCCGCCCGGCGCGCAAACGTGCCGTTTTTGGTCGTGGATGTCGCCCAAACCGCCGTTGGCAATTGGATCGTTATTGAATGCAACGACGGCCAGGAGAGCGGTTACGCAGGCGTTTCCCCCTTTGAACTCTGGCAAAAGATTTTAGATCATGAGAAAGCACTTTTATGACCCCGGAAGAAACCATTAAAACCAGCAAATTCCTTAGCCTGATTCTCCGGCACGAACCGGAGCAGGCCGGATTGACCCTGGGTGAAGCCGGCTGGGTTGACGTGGCGGCACTCCTCCACGCCCTCAACGCGCACGGAACCCCGCTGACTCTCGACGAACTCAAACACATCGTCGCCACCAGCGACAAGAAACGCTTCGCCTTCAGCGACGACGGCCGGCGCATCCGCGCCAGCCAGGGCCATTCCGTGGAGGTGGACCTGCAATACACCCCGCAAATCCCGCCGCCCCTCCTCTATCACGGCACCGCCACGCGCTTTCTGGAGGCCATCCGCAAAGACGGATTGCAGCGCATGGAACGACACGACGTGCATCTTTCGGCTGAAACCAAAGTCACCCTGCAAATCGGCGGACGCCATGGCCAACCCGTCCTGCTCATCATTCGCGCCGGCGACATGCACCAGGCCGGCCACGTTTTCCGCTGCTCCGCCAACGGCGTCTGGCTGGCGAATCACGTCCCGCCGGAATTCATCGAATTTCCAGAATGACTTTATGGACCCAATATTACTGACCATCGCCGGGAACCCGGAAAACCAGGATCGCGGATTGATCCTTGGTGCCGGGCCCCGCACCCTGCTCTGCGTTGCTGATGGCGCTGGCGGAAGGTCCGGGGGCAAGGAGGCTGCCATCATGGCCGTTGAATTTTTTCGCGCAGACCATGAGCGGTTGCAAAATCACGAAGACTGCTTGGATTTATTGCGGCGCATGGATGCCGCCATGGATCATGACCCGGTGGCAGGCGAAACCACCTTTGCCATGGCGCTGGTCACTACGGAAGAAATCATCGTGGCCAGTGTGGGAGACTCTGGCATTTGGCTGATTCCTGCCACTGGCAATTGGATCAACCTTACGGTCCACCAACAACGCAAACCCATGATCGGCTCCGGCGACGCCAAACCGGCCGCTTTGCGATATCCGAGATTTGAAGGCACGCTGCTCCTCGCCACCGATGGGCTGTTGAAGTACACCTCAGCGGACCGCATCGTTGAAACCTGCCGAGGCCAACCGGCGAACACCGCCGCGCAATCGTTGACGGAACTGGTAAAATACCCGTCGGGCAATTATCCCGACGACGTCACTCTGATTTTGATGCCACTTTAAGTAAAAAACTCAAACTCATGCTTAACCCCAAACCCAGACCCCGGACCTGGGGCTTCAAGTTCCTCCTCCTGAGCCAGCTTCCCATCACCACGGGGTTGATCCTGGCCGACATCCGCCGCCAATCGGCAATCCCATGGATTTCCATCGCAAAACCCCTGTGTTTTTCGATAATGCCTTCAAATCCAAACCCGGGCATTTATGTAACCAATTGTGTATCTGTGTTTTGCCACCTGAAACCTGAAACCTTCAACCTTGACCCTTGCCGGATGTTAGCCACTAACGCATTTTTGAAAATAAATGCCGGAAAAGTGATGGATCCGTTAGCCGCTAACAACCCGGTTTTCCCGAACCCTGCTATACTGTCCAGGATGAATCCGGGCTGCCACCCCGAAAACCGGGCCCGCGCAGCACCCAATGCGCCGCCCACGCAACGTCAGCCAGGCCATTCGCCGCCTGCGCACGTCCCCTCGCGCCCCAAGCGCGTCATCGCCATCGGCAACCCTCTGCCTTGCCGCCGCCCCATTGCCTCGCCGCGCTGCCATCCCAGCGGGATGCCAGCGTGTAGCCGGTGGTTGAGCGGAGCGACACCACCGGAACCCAAAGCCCCAGAATCCCGCACTCCGGCAGGAGTGCCAGCCATCCGTCCCGGCTCGAGTTTTGTCCCGTGGCTTTCGTCCCCTGACATATCACGCATCACGCAGCATTCCCCCGATAAAACCTCAAAAACCCCCGTAATATCACTTTTTACAACTTGAACCATCCTACGGAGCACATCATGCAAGCGACTTTTTTCAAGCTCTTACGCCCGCAGTCAACGCATGCAATCTGTCTCGCCGCGTCACCCTTGGCTTCCCTCTCCCCTCAATGGGGAGAGGGATTGAGGGTGAGGGGTGGTTATACCCAGAGCCACCATTTACCCTCATCGTCATCCTCAAAAACCCCTGAAATAACACATTTATCACCATGAAACACACCTGGACGCACCCCATATCCAGTACCAGCCACAGCCGAGGTCGGTTTATCCCGAACTCCGAAGTGGGCAATGCAATCGAAAAGCCCTGCCGCGAGCCCGGCGCGGTAGGGCGCGTCACTCCGTGCGCGCCGCGCCTGCAACCAGCGGGTGCAAAATTTCCCCGGCGTCGCCTTCCCGACCCGCAGCCGATCAAGACCTTGCTCGAGTTTCCCGTCCCAACTTCGAAGTTCGGGTTTATTCGTGTCCATTCGTGTCCATTCGTGTTTATTCGTGTTTATTCGTGTTCATTCGTGGTTAAAAACCCCCGTAATATCACTTTTTACAACTTGAACCATCCTACGGAGCACATCATGCAAGTGACTTTTTTCAAGCTCTTACGCCCGCAGTCGACGCATGCAAGCTGTCTCGCCGCGTCACCCTTGGCTTCCCTCTCCCCTCAATGGGGAGAGGGATTGAGGGTGAGGGGTGGTGATACCCAGAGCCACCATTTACCCTCATCATCATCCTCAAAAACCCCTGAAATAACACATTTATCACCATGAAACACACCTGTACGCACCCCATATCCAGTACCAGCCACAGCCGAGGTCGGTTTATCCCGAACTCCGAAGTGGGCAATGCAATCGAAAAGCCCTGCCGCGAGCCCGGCGCGGTAGGGCGCGTCACTCCGTGCGCGCCGCGCCTGCAACCAGCGGGTGCAAAATTTCCCCGGCGTCGCCTTCCCGACCCGCAGCCGATCAAGACCTTGCTCGAGTTTCCCGTCCCAACTTCGGATTTCGGGTTTAAGCTCTTACGCCCGCAGTCGACGCATGCAAGTTGTCTGGCCGCGTCACCCTTGGCTTCCCTCTCCCCTCAATGGGGAGAGGGATTGAGGGGGGATTGAGGGTGAGGGGTGGTTATACCCAGAGCCACCATTTACCCTCATCGTCATCCTCAAAAACCCCTGAAATAACACATTTATCACCATGAAACACACCTGGACGCACCCCATATCCAGTACCAGCCACAGCCGAGGTCGGTTTATCCCGAACTCCGAAGTGGGCAATGCAATCGAAAAGCCCTGCCGCGAGCCCGGCGCGGTAGGGCGCGTCACTCCGTGCGCGCCGCGCCTGCAACGAGCGGGTGCAAAATTTCCCCGGCGTCGCCTTCCCGACCCGCAGCCGATCAAGACCTTGCTCGAGTTTCCCGTCCCAACTTCGAAGTTCGGGTTTATTCGTGTCCATCCATTCGTGGTTAAAAACCCCCATTTAAACGCCCATCGCTTTGCCCTGAAACCTGAACCCTTCAACCTTCAACCTGTTCTTAACACTGAACACTTGAAACTGAACACTTTATGAAAGCCCTCCTCCTCGTTGACATTCAAAACGACTTCCTCCCCGGCGGCGCGATGGCTGTGCCGGACAGCGATAAAATCCTGCCCGTCATCAATCGCCTCCTTCCGGCGTTCCCGCTGATCGTGGCCACCCAGGACTGGCACCCCGCCAATCACGGCAGTTTCGCCGCCAATCATCCCGGCAAAGAAACCTTTGCGCAAATTGACCTCAACGGCCTGCCCCAAACGCTCAAGCCGGTGCATTGCGTCCAAGGCAGCCCCGGGGCCGAACTCGCCACCGGCCTCCCGCGCGAACGCATCGCCAAAACCTTCCCCAAAGGCACCCACGCCGACGTGGACGGCTACAGCGGCTTCTTCGACCACGGCCATCGCAAATCCACCGGCCTGGGCCTGTGGCTCAAAGCCAAAGGCGTCACGGAAATTTATGTGTGCGGCCTCGCCACGGATGACTGCGTGAAATTCACCGCGCTCGATGCCCTCAGCCTGAAATTCAAAACCTTCTTCATCGAGGACGCCAGCCGGGGCGTGAACCTCCGCCCCGATGACGTCACCCACGCCATCGCCGAAATGAAAAAAGCCGGCGTCGCCATCGTGCGCAGCGCAGACCTGTTGCAGGCCGCCGCCGGCCCCAAAGGCTTTGTCATCACCGCGCCCGATCCCCTGCCCACGGAATTCACCCAGCCCGCCGTGTTTCTGGCCGGCTCCATTGACGAAGGCGAGGCCGAGCATTGGCAGGGCCGGTTCATTACCCTGTGCGAACCTGAACCCATCACCTTGCTCAACCCGCGCCGGGAAGTGTGGATGGGCTCCACCGCCCAGCGGCCGGAAAACCCGGCCTTCCGCGAACAGGTCGCCTGGGAACTGCAAGCCCTGGAGCGGGCCGACATCGTGGCCGTGTATTTCGCAAAGGACGCCCGTTCCCCCATCTCGCTCCTGGAATTCGGTTTATGGGCGCGCAGCGGCAAATTGATCGTCGCCTGCCCGGAGGGCTTCTGGCGCCGGGGCAACGTGGAAATGGTGTGTGCCCGCTACGGCGTGCCGCTGGTCCCCGACCTCCCGGCCCTGATTGAGGCGGTCAAAGCCCGCGCCGCGCGCCCGCGTCCGCCTGGACACCCCCAGCTCACCTCGAAATTCCTCTCCCTGATCCAGGAAAAGCATTGGGAATATGTGGACCGCGTCAACGCCACCGGCGCGGCCCTCATCCTCGCCCTCACGCCGGAACAAAAGGTCCTGCTCGTGGAGCAATACCGCATCCCCGTCCACGCCCGCACCATCGAATTGCCCGCCGGCATCATCGGCGACGAACCCGGCTGCTCGCAGGAAACCCATGCCGCCGCCGCCCGCCGCGAACTGCTGGAAGAAACCGGCTACGCCGCCGCGCGCATGGAGGCCCTCACCACCGGCGCCTCCTGCAGCGGCATCACCACCGAACGCGTCACCCTCTTCCGCGCCACCGAATTAACCCGCGAAGGCCAAGGCGGCGGCGTGGCGCACGAAGACATCACCGTCCACGAAGTGCCATTGGCGGAAATCGTCCCCTGGCTCGAAGCCAAAGCCAAAACCGGGGTCTTGATCGACCCAAAGGTCTATGCGGGGTTGTTTTTTCTCGGACAGAAGAAATGAAGCGATACTGGTTAAGGAGAACCCCTTCGCCCATTGCCCATGAACCGACATTTGCCCCAGCGCCTTCGAGGGTGGACAGAGTCGCGCTGCGACTCTGTTTGCCCGCCGAGCGGGCACTTTGTGGCGCGACCAGCCCTGACCTCGTACGCACTTCCAAGCCATATCGTAACGCGTGAGCCGATCCGTCAACGTAAACCCACGACTTCCTTATTCCAAAATAGCGGTGCAAATCACCGGCCTGAAAGGCCGCCACATGACAGCCCAGGGCAACGCCCTGGGAGTTGTGCCATAATCGCAATCAAGCGCTGTAAGCGCGCCACAATTCCGGTTCTGACACCTGTGCGTCCAGACGTCGTAGCGCAGATTTCCAAATCGGCCGTAGCGCAGGCTTCCAAGCCTGCGGACCGTGGCCACGCCTGGGTGCTTTCGAGTGTCCCGCCATGCGCTGATATTCCCCCGGAGTTTGTGGTCCACCCCGCGAACCTGTCATTAACCCCGGGTTTCAACCCGGGGTTGCGCCCGCCGTTGCCCGGGGAGCACACGCGCCCCGCGTGTGGTTTTCCGCGCCCTCGCGGAAAACCTCGAACGCGCGAAACCGGTCCGGGCGGTTTCCAGGCGTCCGCGCGCAAAGTGGCCGCACGCGTGGTACATCCAGCCACAACCGGGGCCAGCTGTGTTCCCCAACTTCGGAATTCGGGTTCAACGGCTTGCTACCGTGGCACGGGCGTCTCGCCCGTGGGCTTCATTTCCCCCGCCCGCTGCGACCCTTCATGAAATCCCATCCAATATCAGATGGATGACCATGATCTCCGCCGAAAACCTCTCCCCCCGCGACCGCATCCTCGGCGGCCTTTGGGGCTCGCTCGTCGGCGATGCCCTGGGCGTGCCGGTGGAATTTAGAAACCGCTCCGACGTGCAAATGGAACCCGTGCAAGACCTGCGCGCCTTCGGCACGCATAGCCAGCCGGCCGGAACGTGGTCGGATGACAGTTCCATGATCCTTTGCACCGCGGAAAGCCTGCTAAACCACGAATTTGCCCTTGAGGACATGGGCCAACGGTTTGTCCGCTGGCTGAAAGCAGATCATTGGACGGCGCATGGCGACGTCTTTGACATCGGCGGCACAACCCTCGACGCGCTTCTCCGCATCACCAAGGGCATGCCCGCCGCACAGGCTGGCGGACAGGCTGAAGATAACAATGGCAACGGTTCATTAATGCGGATCCTGCCGGTCGCTCTACGCTTTGCCAGCGAACCCACCGAATCATTTGTCCGCCGCCTGGAAAGCACTTCTGCCATCACGCATGGCCATGCCCGTTCGCGCCTGGCCTGCGCCTTCTACGGTCTGATGGTCCGGCGCCTGCTGTGGGGCGGGCATTCGGACGCAGCTTTGGCCGCCGCTCGGGCCGAATTCGCCGGCCATTATGAGCGAGTGCCGGAGTTCTCCGCGTTTCACCACATTTTGGCGGACGATTTAACCACTTTGCCCGAAGGGGAAATCGTATCCACCGGCTATGTGCTGCACACCCTCCACGCCAGCCTCTGGTGCCTCCTCACCACCTCCAATTACCGCGACTGCGTCCTAAAAGCCGTCAACCTCGGCGGCGACACCGACACCACCGGCTGCGTCGCCGGTGGCCTGGCCGGGGTGGCCCACGGCCTGCCCGCCGTCCCCGCCCCCTGGATCCACCAGCTCGCCCGCCAGGCCGAGGTGGCACACCTCTTTGACCAATTCGCAAATATATGTTAGCCAATAACGTCCGCTTCTCCGGCCTCGTGCTGGGCACCGCCGTGGGCGACGCCTTGGGCCTCCCCGCCGAGAATCTTTCCGCCGCCCGGATCCAGCGCCGCTGGCACGGGCAATGGCGGATGCGCCTCCTCCTGGGACGCGGCCTGATCAGCGACGACACCGAGCACACCTTGATGGTCGCGCAAGCCCTGCTCGCCGAACCCCGGGACGCGCCAGCATTTCAACGCCTTCTGGCCCGCAAATTCCGCTGGTGGTTCGCCGCCCTGCCCGCCGGCGTCGGCCTGGCCACCGCCAAAGCCTGCCTCAAACTCTGGGTCGGCATCCGGCCTGGCAACAGTGCTGTGAAATCCGCAGGCAGCGGCCCGGCCATGCGTAGCGCGGTTATTGGTGCCTATTTTGCCAGCGATCCCGGCAAACGCCGCGATTTTGTGCTGGCTTCCTCGCGGCTGACTCACCGGGGATGGCAGGCGGAAACCGCCGCCTTGGCCGTGGCCGAAGCGGCGGCCTTGATTCTGTTGGAGCAGAAACATCCGGATACCTCGGCGGTGCTGGCCAGGCTGCGGCAATTATCGCCCGAACCCGAATGGCAAAACCTCGTCGCCACCATGGAAACCGCCCTCCTGGCCCAAGCCTCGGTGCCGGAATTCGCGTCCCGCCTGGGCCTTCAACGCGCGGTCTCGGGTTACGCCCTGCATGTCACCCCGGTGGCGCTGTATGCCTGGCTGCGGCATCCCGGCGACTTCCGCGCCGCGCTGATTTCCGCCCTCGCATGCGGTGGTGACACCGACACGGTCGGGGCCATCGTGGGGGCCCTGGCCGGAGCCAGCGTG
>Ga0302320_10016479_pt1 | contig 15085 bp, 12 predicted proteins | sample Bog_T0_3_FD_202130 | JGI IMG/M metagenome (GOLD analysis project Ga0302320, IMG submission 202130) | Peat permafrost microbial communities from Stordalen Mire near Abisko, Sweden - Bog_T0_3 | ecosystem: Environmental > Terrestrial > Soil > Wetlands > Peat | place: Sweden: Abisko, Stordalen Mire... | reverse complement strand
ATCAGATAGTCGAGCGCCAGGCGGAAGTTGTCGTGCTCAACTTCAAAACGGTCGAGCCATGCGGACTGGGCGGCGATCTCCTCGGCGCCTTCTTCGGCAAGCACCAGATAATAAGCGGCATGAGCTCGCCGAGTCGCAGTCTCATCATTGCTTTCCGCCAAACGCTCGAGAGCATACTCGCGAATCGTAGAGAGCATAAGAAACCGCGTCTCTTTGGCGGCCTGATCCACTTGTTGTGCCAAGCTCTTGTCCACCATCGACGCCATGCCGTCGAGTACGTCGAGGCCGAGATCGCCTTTGGTATCGCAGACCGCTTCCACGCCCTCCAAGGTGCAACCACCCGCGAACACAGAAAGCCTCCGAAAGAGCTTTTGCTCGGCGTCGTTCAGTAAGCCGTGACTCCAGTCCACCGTATTGCGAAGAGTTTGTTGCCGGGTTGGGAGATCTCTAGCGCCGCCAGTCAACAGGCTCAGGCGGTTCTCCAGGCGTGTCAGCATGGCAGACGGCGAAAGCATCTTGATACGCGCCGCGGCGAGCTCAATGGCCAAAGGCAGGCCGTCGAGGCGAGCACAAATAGCAGCGATCACGGATGCATTTTCCGCGGTCAGAGAGAAATCGTGCTTCACCGCTTGCGCGCGCGCCACGAACAGTACGACTGTCGGAACGCGGGAAAGCACTTCCACAGCCGCGACGGACTTGGGATCGGGCAGCGCGAGCGGTGGCACAGGGAATTCATGTTCGCCATAGACATGCAGCGGAGCTTGGCTGGTAACCACAATCTTCAATTTCGGCGCAGTAGTGAGCAACTGCGCAACCAACGGCGCGGCAGGAAGCAAGTGCTCAAAGTTATCAAGCAACAGTAGCATCGGTTCGCGCAACCCGTTGAGATACTCCTCCACGCTGTCCTGTGGCGACTGGTTCCCCGTCTCCCGCACTGCGAGCGCCTGCGCGATCGCGGAAGCAACCAACCCATGCTCCCCCACCGCCGACAGCGAGACAAAGCAAACGCCACTCGGAAACTGAGCAGCGATCTCTCCAGCCAGCTGCAGCGCCAGTCGTGTCTTCCCAATGCCGCCGGGACCGGTCAGCGTCACGAGCCTCGCATCGACGCGGCCCAACAGCTGACGAAGCGCAATCGCTTCCTGCTCCCGCCCGATGAATCCGGTTCGCTGCTGCGGCAAGTTATTGGGACGAGGTACCGAATAGCGTGCGGGGTCCTCGGCAAGCCGATCCCGCACAGCCGCCAGATCGCGAGCCAAATCCCGGGTGGAAGAATAGCGCTGCTTCGGGTCCTTGGCCAGGCATCGCTCCACAATCCAAATAAAAGGAGCAGGCGCCTGGAGCATTCTAGTCCTCAGTCCTTCGGGCTCATCACGCAAGATTGCGGCCAAAGTTTCCGCGTGAGTCTTTTTCTGGAATGCAGGAGAGCCGGCGACCATCTCGTAAAGCACCGCTCCCAGCGAAAACTGGTCCGAGCGAAAATCAACCTCCTCACCCGTTGCCTGCTCCGGTGACATGTAGCCCACCGTCCCCATAACCGTTCCATACTCGGAGATGCTGGTGCTCGCATTCGAACTCCGCGCCTGATCCAGCCTCCGAAGTTTCGCCAGGCCGAAATCCAGAACCTTCGCCGTCCCATCGCCCGAAAGCATTAGGTTTTCCGGCTTCAAGTCGCGATGCACGATGCCAATCTCGTGCGCTTTGGCAAGGCCATCGGCAAACTGCGCAGCAATCGCCAGGGACTTGCGAAATGGCATAGGCCCGGATGCAAGCAGCGCACGGAGCGTTTCGCCATCCACTAGTTCCATCGCGATGTAGCGCGTACCGTTCACTTCCCCGAGTTCATAAATCGTTACGATGTTTGGGTGATTCAGAGCGCAGGCAGAACGCGCTTCCCGCTCAAAGCGCGATACCGCTTCTGGTTGCGAAGATTGGTGCAGAGAAATAGTCTTGAGCGCGACTTCCCTATCCAGCCGGGTGTCTCGGGCGCGATAAACCTCGCCCATGCCACCGGCGCCCAGCCGCTGGAGGATTTCGTAATTGCCAAAGAGCGCGCCCGGCGCGAGGCTTGACTGCATCGAACCTGAGGTGGAAGTTTGCGTCATGAACTCTGCCAGCGCCATTTTACAGCTTGACAGAGCATCGCTCTCATTCCGGCTTGATATTCTGGTTCACGCGGAACAGGTTTCCCGGATCGTAACGCTTCTTGATCTTGGCCAGACGGTCGTAATTCTTTCCGTAAGTAGCCCGAATGCGATCCTCGCCCTCTTCCATCATGAAGTTGACATACCCGCCGCCCGCGGAATAAGGATGCAGCGCGCTCCAATACTCTTTCGCCCACGCCGATATCTTCTCCTTGTTCGCCGGGTCTGGGTCGATCCCGACCATCACAGAACTCCACGTCGCGTCGCGGTAACCCCACGGTGTAGCGTTGTTCTTAATTCGTCCAGCAGCACCGTTCACCGGATACAGGTGCATGGTCGAGTGCCCGGACGGCAAGTTGGCCGCATGTTTCACGTGAAGCGCGATGGCTTCGTCTGGCAGCGTGCGAACGAAGTCCGCCTTCCAGTACCATTGCAGTCCCGGCGGATAGAGACCATCGTGCATACTCTGAAGCGCCGGAAACGGAATTGGGCCAACCATATCAAGCGCAGGAGTCTTCATACTCCGGGCCGGCTTGAACACTTTCTCCGCTTTCTTGATCGGTCCGGTATAGCACCACACAATGCCGCACATCTTCATATTGTGCAGATGCTCCGGAAACGGAGCCACAGGCGGAACCGTGAGGAAAGCAAAGAAACCGTAAACGTCATCCGGCGCTTTCGTGATGAAAGTGCGATACCAGCGCAGAATCTCCGCGGCGTCCTCCATCGGCCAAAACATCGGCCCACCGTAGACGGTGTGTACGCTCTGCGCCTTGAACAGAAAAGATGTCACGACGCCGAAGTTTCCGCCCCCGCCGCGCACCGCCCAGAACAGGTCAGAATTTTCTTTTGCGCTCGCAGTAACGAACCGGCCATCGGCCAAAACCATTTCGACCGCCAGCAAATGGTCGATCGTCAGTCCGTAGCGACGCGACAGGTAGCCGATTCCGCCACCCAGCGTTAGTCCCGCCACGCCAGTGGTCGAGATGATGCCCGCAGGAACCGCGAGTCCAAACGCATGGGTCGCATGATCCACATCGCGCCAAAGCGCGCCTCCGCCCACTAGCACGGTCTTCTGTTTCGGGTCTACGCGAACATAATTCATCGCGGACAGATCGATGACCAATCCGTCGTCGCACACTCCCAGTCCGCCCGCATTATGCCCGCCGCCGCGGATAGCCACCAGCAACTTCTGCTCGCGGCCAAACTTCACCGCCGCCATGACATCGGCCACGTCAACACACCGCGCGATCAAGCGCGGACGCCGGTCAATCATCCCGTTGTAAACCTTCCGAGCCGCGTCATAACCCGGATCGCCCGGCTCAATCAATCCTCCATGCAAGCTGGCTCTGAAACCCGCAATCGTCGTTTCATTCAGCATAGTTAGCGATAGCCTCCTGGTTCGCGCATACTATAACGCGTCTCCCGCCCAGAGACAACGCACACGTACACTCCCTTTTTCGCAAGTCATCCCGAACGCAGCCGCACTTCAGGCGGAGTGAGGGATCTCGCGTGTACAACGAAGCCGCGTCTGGCCGGGCTTCTGCAAAACGAAGGTCGACACGACGCCGAGAGCGCATTCGTGGAAGCGTGGCGCTTAGCCACCACGAAAAGGACACGCGAAGTGTCCGGGTTCAGCCGCGTGGCGCGCTCGATCTCGTGTGAAAAGGACCAAGAAATGCGGGGGCGGACACTCCTGTCCGACACCATTGAAATCCATTTTTCGACGATCAAACAAAAGACAATCTAATGAACGTTCGAAGCCGGATTACTCATGCGCTGTTTTCGGTGCTCTCGAGTTCGAGGTCTCCAGCTTCTCGATACACTTCTCGTGATAGATACCACCGCCTTCCGCGTCATCGATGATCCCACCTTCGTCCACGATTTCTCGATGACACATAGCGCATCGATCTGGCAACCTCGATAGCAACGTGTTCATTGTCGTCTTCTGATAGTTCGCGATCTGATAACCGTAGTTGCAGACGATGAAGAGTGCTACGAGAGCAAACCCAATCCAATGTAAGAAGTAATAGGCGGCGACGGCAACGGCCAGATCAACGGCAATCTCTCCGTAGTGGGCGAGTTTCATGCGGAAATTGTACGCGGAAAAATCGCCGGACGCCGCTAAGCCAACGCCTTGAGGAGCGCTCCCAATCAGGCCTAGAATAAACCGCGTGAGGTTTTGCTGCCCTAGCTGTGGCCGGGAAGAGGAGGTTCTCTTGGATAGTCACCCGCGCTGTCGTTTCTGTCCAGACGAGATGATTCCCGCTTCCGATTATTCGGGCCTGTGGATGAGCCCGTACATCGCACTTGTAAGGATGAGAACGATCAGCGAGACGCATGGCATTGAAAGGGCGAGGACGGATGGCCGATTCAAGAAAGAGCGGGAAGCATGGACGACGGCGGTTTTCGCATTAGCCTTGTACAAACTAAATGGCGAGCGATGGTGGATAGAAATTGAGACCGTAGACAATACTCCGGACACAAAGCTAAGGCGGCTAGATCAGGCCACTGGCAAGAACGTCATCCAGACGCGCAATATCGAAGTCGTCGATTGGGAGGAGAACGTCGATGACATCATGGAAGTGATTCAAAAAAAGTGTAAGCGCGCTTACCCTAGCCACTATATTCTCTTGGTTAATGCTCGCGATGCCGGGAAACTGCTCGACCTTCATAGGGTAGTTGAAAAAATGATTGGCATGCGATCGCCATTCCTCGAAACATGGGTCGTTGCGTTTGTCGGGCCCAACGATACGAAAGTGGTGCGCGTGTCACCGGGCATCCTTCCGATCGAGCTGAAGATCGGCTCCGAGTTGGAGGAAGCGCAGAGACAGATCCCATTTATGCGACCAGGGCGCCGCGGAGCCAGCATCGAGATCCAAGGCCTCGGTCCAACTTATTTGCCAATCCCCCGTCGCCGCTAACGGGCGAGATTGACGTTTGGGTGCCGCGAACCAACTCGCCCTGCTACCGTGCCCCCTTCTTCTTCCCTTTAGCCACCGCGGGCGCCGCTGTCGCCACGCTGGCCGCTGGCTTCTTCCGTCCTTCCATCTCGGTCAAGCTGGCCTTCAGCGCCGCCATCAAGTCAATCACAGGAGCGAGTTTCTTCGGCTGCTCCACCTCGGCCACTGTTCCGCCTTCGATCTTGGCTTCGATCAGCTTCTTCAAGTTTTCCTGGAAGTCGTCGTGATATTTTTCCGGCTCCCACTCGGCCGCCAGCGCTTCGATCAACTGGTGCGCAATCTTCACCTCAGCGGCTTTCAGTTCGACGTCGGGCGCGCCGAAGCCCTCGACTTTCTTTACTTCTTCTTCGTAATACATCGTATGCAGCATGAGTCCATGCTCGTGCGGCCGCAGAAATACGGTGTACTCGCGATTGTGCATGGTCAGCTTGGCGATGGCCACGTAGTCGCTCTCCTCCAGCGCCTTGGTCAGCAGCGCATAAGGACGCCGCCCCGCCTCCTCCGGCATCATGTAATAAGAAGACTCGAAATACACCGGATCGACCTCCGCTGCTTTCACGAATTCCAGAATCTCCATGGTCTTCGCCGTCTTGGGCTCGATCTTCTTGATCTCCTCCGGCTCGATGACCACATACTCGCCCTTGCGAAACTCAAAGCCCTTCACGGTGTCGTTGCGCTCGACCACTTTGCCGTCGGCCAGGCAAATGTACTGCTGCTTCAGCCGAGACAGGTCTTCGCGATGCAGCATATTGAACGACACGCCCGTGCTGCGCGCCCCGGAAAACAAACGCACCGGCATGGAGATCAGCCCGAAGGTGAGATATCCCGACCAAACCGAAGCAGCCATAATTCCCCCCTGCAAAAGTGTCGGGCGGACGATCCACGTCTAAACAACCCGCCCAAATGCCCCAAGTCTACCCTACCCGCAGCTCTTGGATGCGTACAGATAACATTGGTTATCGAAACTGCAAGCACGACAAGCTGGGGTCAACTCGGATGGGACGCAAGCCGTGGTGTTAACAAGCTGGGTGCAACTGTCATTCTGAGCGAAGTAAACCCTGCGGACCCATCGCAGGGTTTACGCAGTCGAAGACTCCCTACAGAATCACCGCACCTTCGCGTATTCCGCCTTGGCCTGCTTCAAGATAGGAATATCTGCATCGGCGTCTTTCCAGAGCGCCAAGAAATCTTGATACGCAGCTTTGGCCTTGGCCGAGCCGCCCTGCATGGCATAGGCTCTGCCCAGTTCGAGATGGGCCAGTGCGCCAATGGGTTCATTCAGCACAAGGCCTCGATGGTCGAGAATTTTCTGGAACTCGGCAGCGGCCAGTCGACCCTGATGCGAAGCTAGATAAGCTTCACCGCGCACATAAACGGGATACAGACTAACGAAAGCGACACTTCCCAATTCATACGGACTGGCGGCCGTCAGAATGTCGATGGCTTTGGAGGGATCGTTTCGGCTCAGCGCAAGCTGAGCGCGCACGGTTGGCAAGTAGTTGAACTGGACGATCGTATCCTGAGGAAACCGCTTGTCCAAGTCGTCGGCCAGCGCTTGAGCGCGAGAGCCATCTCCGGCCAAGGCCAGCGCCAGAGCCGATGCGTACTGCACATCCCTGCCGTTCGAACCGGCTTGTGCCGCTGCCGCTCGCTGGCGCGCTTTTGCGGCATTGCCAAGCAGGGCTTCCGCTAGAGCAGCATCGGCTTGGTATCCCGCCGCGACCTCCTTCTCTTCCGCCTGCGCAGCGGAAGCTACGGCGCGCCGCGAAAGCTCTCGCGACTCGCCAGGTCTTCCAGAATACGCGGCCGTGGCGGCTTCGGCGTTCAAAAGCACATCTTCTACGCCGGGCCTGCCTGCCGCCCAGGTCAACTGCTCAGACATGCCGGTCGCATCGCTCTTCAAGAAAGCAATTTCGTACTGGAGAAAGTGTAGGTCGGGGGAATCGAGCTTCTTAGCCTGCGCCTCTGCAACCGTAGCTTGCGCCTGGTCGAAGCGATTCAAGCTGAGATAGGCGCTCGCAAGACAGGAATAACTGAGTCCCCGCTCCGCATCAAGGCGAAAGGCCTCCACTGCTTCTGCCAGAGCCTTCTCGGGCTGTCCGAGTAGAAAATAGACGGTCAGAAAAGGCGGCCGTGCCTGCCAATCGCGCGGATAGGCTTCGGTCCACAGTTGATAGATTTCGCGCGCTTTTTCCAGGTCTCCCGTCGCATTCTGATAATAGTGAGACTCAATGTAGAACCTCTCCTGCTCGCTTACCTTTTTGCGCAGTTCGTAGCCTCGAAGCGTGTTCTCCGCCCCCAAGGTGTTCTCGCCAAGATTGTTGTACATCGTCCCGAGTCTGGTATAGGCCATGGCGAATTGCGGATCGAGGAGAATGGCCCGCTGGAAGAACGGCACAGCGGCGGCCCATTGGCTCTCCGCGCTGGCCGCGCGTCCGAGGCTGTAGGCTTGCAAGGCTTCAAGCGAGGACGTAGTGGCCTGTTCCAGAGGCGTATCGAACTTTTGCACGGTACCCAGCGATTCACCGAGCCTACTGCGCAGCTTCGCGGCCGCGTTCCCCAGCTCATCTAGAACTCGCTCTTTGCCATCCGCGGTTGCCTGCTCCTCGGCTAAGGTATCACCGTTGCGGCAGTTCACCGCCTTGAGACCCAGCACATATTGGCTTCCGAGGTTTGCAATCGAGCCTTCTAGCACAGCGGCGCTTGCCGTTCGCTGGCAAACTTCTCGCGCAATTTCAGGGGTTAGCCGCGAATCGGAAGGCTTACCCATCAGGCGCAGCCCTTGCTGAACGTGCTCGTCGGACACCAGACTCAGGAAAGGCGACTGTTCCAACTGCACAGCAACGCCCTGCCGCAGCGTCCCGTCAAACACTGGATCGCCCGTCGTATTCGTGAAGTCGGCAAGGACGATCATATCTTTGTCGGTAAGCTTTTGCGGTCGATGACGGAAATAAAGGAAGCTTGCCGCCACCAACGCTAGGAATGCGGCAACGCTTGGAACTATCTTTCTCCACACCCGGGCCGCTTTGCGGTCGGTCGCTCCGCGCGTCAACGCCGCTTTTTGCCCCGAGTCACTGTCGCGCTTCATCCGCCGTAAATCGGCGCGCACTTCGGAAGCATGCTGGTAACGCAGGTCGGAATCTTTTTCCAGACTCTTGTGGATGATCCTCTCTAATTCGGGGTCGATGTCTGGATTGAATCGAACCGCAGGGTCGGGGGTTCGCGTCAGGATGGCCTCGAACACCAGTCCCATGCTTTCCCCGCGGAAGGGCAACCTCCCCGTCGCCATTTCGTAGAGCAGCACTCCGAACGAAAAAAGATCGGATCGGCCGTCGAGCTCTTGACCGCGGACCTGCTCCGGCGACATATAGGCGACAGTTCCCACCGCAACGCCGGGACTGGTGAGAGACTTCTCCGTTGTGGCGGCATTGGCCTCAGCAACTCCCGGCTTGAGCGAAAATTTAGCCAGACCGAAATCGAGAACTTTCGCGTTGCCTCGTTTGGTGACGAAAACATTTGCCGACTTGATGTCGCGATGCACGATTCCGGCACCGTGAGCCGCGTCCAGCGCATCTGCAATTTCAATCGCGAGCGCCAGCAAAATTTCCGTCGGCAGAGGACGCCCTCCGATCTTCTGCCGGAGGGTGACTCCATCCAGGAATTCCATCGCAATGAAGGATTGCCCACCCTCGCTACCGATCTCATAAATGGTGCAAATGTTGGGGTGGTTAAGCGCCGAGGCCGCGCGAGCTTCCCGGCGAAAGCGCTCCAGGTTTTGCGGATCCCGTGCGGCTTCGTTGGGTAGAAACTTCAGGGCGACGAAGCGGCCCAGGTCCGTATCCTCCGCCTTATAGACCACTCCCATGCCGCCGCTGCCGATTTTTTCCAGCACGCGGTAACGGGAGAAAGCTCGACCGATGAGCGTGTCGCCGGTCCTTGATGCGCTCCGATTCTGCTCGGCGAGACTCTCGGCGGCAAGTTCGAAAGCGGGTTTCTCCAGGAAGCTTCCTGCCTGCTGCTGAGCCGCCAGTAGCGAACGGACCTCCCGCTCGAGCCCTTCGTCACCGCCGCAGGAACGAGCCAAAAATGAATCGCGTTCTTCGGCGGGTCGATCCAACGCCGCCTGCAACAGGTTGTCCACTTGTCGCCAGCGCTTGCTATCCATCGCCCGTCCCGCCAGACATTTCCCTGTACAGCCAGGCTCTAGCCGTGCTCCAGTCGCGCATGACGGTGACCGGCGATACCTTCAGCACTTCAGCCGTCTCTTCCACGCTAAGTCCGGCAAAAAAACGCATTTCTACAACCTGCACTTTTCTAGGATCGAGTTGGGCCAGCGCATCTAACGCATCATCGAGTGCCATCAAATCCGCAGTCCGCGCGCCGTCCACGATGGCGGTATCGTCCAAAGAAACATGGGGAACTCCGCCGCCGCGTTTCAAGTTATGGCGTCGCGCCCGCTCCACCAGAATGCGCCGCATCAATTGCGCGGAAACGGCAAAAAAGTGCGCGCGATTCTGCCATTCCATGCCGTTATAGTCCACCAACCGCATATACGCTTCGTTGACCAGAGCCGTAGCCTGAAGGCTGTGGCCGGGGCGCTCATTTTTCATATAGTGCCGCGCCAGCCGCCGCAGCTCGTCGTACACCAAGGGAGTTAAACGGTCCAGGGCTGCGCGATCACCGCCGCCCCAGGCACGCAGCAATCCGCTGACTTCGCCGCGAAGCGGAGCCTCGGCGTCATCCTCCTGTCGTGGCGCTAACTCGCTCATAGCCCTACACCTGCCGGAATCTTAGCCGTTCAAGCCCCTCGGTTCAAGAAAAGTTGTTTCCCATGATAGTTTTCCACCCCGCTCTGCGCCTATTGACATGAGAGCGACACAAGTCGCCCATTACGAACCCAAGGAGAAATCCAATGAAATCCAGAATGATCGCTTGCCTCGCAGCCATCGCCTTATTCCTTTCACTGCCCAGCGGGATGCTGGCGCAGGCTCAGTCAGTCACGCAGAAACAAACGGCGCAGTCCGCCAACTTCACCATCACCGACCTCGGCACCTTGAACGGCGGCACGTTCAGCCAGCCATTCTTTATGAACAAGTACGGTTTAATCAGTGGCTCCTCGAGCCTCGCGGACGGAAGCCAGAACGCCGTGCTTTGGCTGGAGAAACTTAAGCTCGACATCGGCACGCCCGGACTCGGAGGCCCCAACAGCATCGCGTTTGCCAACAATCGACGCTTTCAGTCAGTCGGTGAAGCCGAAGACTCGATTCCGGATCCCAACGGTGAAGATTTTTGCGGATTCGGCACCCATCTCACCTGTTTGCCTTTCTTCTGGCAGCTTGGCAAAATGACCCAGCTTCCGACGCTCGGGGGCAACAACGGCGTCGCTAAGGCAATCAGCGATCAAAACGAAGTAGTCGGATTTGCCGAGAACTCCACGCCCGATCCAAACTGTCCCGCTCCGCAGGTTCTCCAGTTCGAGCCAGTCACGTGGGAAAAAGGAGTGATTCATCAGCTACCGACCGCCGGCGGCGATCCCGAAGGCGTAGCCTATCAGATCAACGACAAAGGTCAAGTCGTCGGCGGTTCGGGCACATGTGCAGCTTTCAACGAGGATTTCCTCTACAACCTAGTACCGGTTCATGCGCTGCTCTGGGAAAATGGCCAAGCGATCGACCTCGGCAACCTCGGAGGCCAAACTGGGGCGGCTGGCGGAAACATCGCCTACGACATTAATAACCAGGGCCAGGTCGTCGGCGTCTCAGACCTACCCGGCGACACAACTTTCAATGCCTTCCTCTGGACCAAGAGCGCGGGCATGCAAGACTTAGGCACACTCTCCGGGGACATCGCCAGCGTCAGCATCAGCATCAACGATGGCGGCTCGGTGGTCGGCCTCTCGTTGGACGCAGACTTTAACCCTCGAGCGTTCCTCTGGCAGAACGGCGTAATGACCGACCTCAACACTTTGGCGAGCAATTCTCCGCTGTATCTGCTAAGCGGTTGCTCCATTAATTCCCGCGGAGAAATTACCGGTCTGGGCATGACCAGCACCGGCGATATTCACACCTATCTCGCGACCCCTAAACAAGGTGCTGCGACTCGTAAAAGCAATTCGTCAGGCGTAATCGGCCCAAGGCTTCTGAGCGATGAAGCCCGCCAGTCGCTTCAACAACAATTACGCTTCAGCCGTTCCGCGGCCAGCTTCATGAGGCTGCAAAAGTGATGTGCCAGAGGCTGTGATTCTGACCGGAGTAAACCCTGCGGATCCATCGCAGGGTTTACGCAGTCGAAGAATCCCTATACCTAATCAGTGCAGTTCGGAGCGGGTCGCGCCGATTGCTTCGCCGGTGCCAGCGCGAGCTGCCGTTCGTACTCGCCGTCAGGGCAGCGCTGAGGACTGCGCAGCCGTCCGAGCCGACGGATCGATCTTCGCCATGAACAGCAAGGGCGATCGGGAAATCCTCTACAGCTTCACCGGCGGCCCGGATGGAGCGCGTCCTGTGGCGAGCCTGATCATGGATAAGGTGGGCAATCTCTACGGCACGGCGGTCATCGGCGGAAACCTGACCGCCTGCCACGACGGCAACATACACGGTTGTGGCACGGTATTCGAACTGAGCCCTCCGACGAGCGGAGGCGCTTGGACGTTCAAGGTTCTCTACACTTTTAACGGCGACGCAAACGGAGCGTATCCCAGAACGGCGCTGACCACCGACGGCGCGGGCAATTTCTACGGCACAACCTCCGGCTGCCACAGCATGGGCGGCTCTTGTCCTGTATACAACTACGGCACGATATTCAAAATCACTCCGTAGCCGCAGACCACCTAGAGCGCGATTTTCGGCTCGGTCCGGGCACCCGCCTCGAATTCTGATATCCGCCGTCTGCCTTGCCATACTATTAGGCAAGATGAGAAGATACGCTGCCATCATTTCCCTGCTTACAGCCGCTGTTGCACTTCCAGCGTTAGCGCAAAAGACCTCACGAGCTCCGTCAGTCGCCCCGCTTGTTTTGACAGGCGCAATCCCCTTGCCAGGCGTCCAAGGACGCATCGACCACTTCGGATTCGACGCCAAAGGGAATCGGCTTTTCGTCTCCGCGCTGGGCAGCGATAGCGAACAAGTCATCGGCATCGGGCCGCAGCGCGTGATTCATAGCATTCCGGGAATCCCAACTCCGCAAGGCGTGGTCTATTCGCCGGAGACCAACAAAATTTTCGTCGGAAGCGATGAAGGCAAGCTCTACATCTATGACGGAACAAGCCTCGCTCTGATCACCTCCATCGACTTTGGCGACGACGTGGACAATCTGCGTTACGACGCAGCGACGAAGCGAGTCTACGTCGGGTACGGAGACGACAAAGATGGCGCTATCGGTATAGTCGATGCCACGACCAATAAGCGCCTCGATGACGACTTCAAGCTAGGAGCGCACCCCGAATCGTTTCAGTTGGCGACGGCGGGTCCCGATATATTTGTGAATCTCCCAGACGCGAAACAAATTGCAGTAATCGATCGCAACACGCGAGCCATCAAGCGTTGGCCGGTAACCTTCGAAGGAAACTTCCCCATGGCGTTGGACGAGGCCGACCACCGCTTGTTTACGGCCACGCGCGCACCAGCACGACTAGCGGTTTACGACACAAACTCCGGCCGATTAGTGGCGGCGCTGCCCACGGTGCAGGATTCTGACGATCTTTATTACGACGCGGCGCGCAAACGCCTATACGTCCCGGGGGGCGAAGGCTACATCGCCGTGTACCAGCAAATCGATGCCGACCACTACAAACTCCTAGCCAAAATTCCCTCCGCCATCGGCGCTCGAAGCGCGGGCTATTTCGGACGCGGCCATAAAGGATTCGACAGACTCTACCTCGCGATTCCCGCCCGCGCCGATCACGGCGCTGAGATTTGGATTTACACCGTGCAAGATTAGCGAAGCCTCATGAACCTACGCCGATTGCTTCGCCGGAGCCAGCGCGAGCAGCGCAACACCCACAATAACCAGCGCCGGAACGTCGCCGAAAAGATGCCCGCGCTCGCCCGCCATCTGGAATGCTTGCACAGCCATGATGGCCGCATGAACCAGGCTTGACCAGGCGGTAAACGCAATCAGGCTGCGATTCGCCGACGGATTGCGCGCTGCCAGCAGCAGAAAAATGCCAAGCGTGGCATACACTCCGAGAATCATCTGCTCATACTCCGGCTGATTAGGCATCCAGCGCCACCCGCTCGGCCACAAAAACATCATCAGCGGATAGACCCCAAGCAAAAAGATCAATCCCACAACCACCAACAAAACCTTCAACGCCGATTCTCGATTCATTACGCCCCCTCCAAAGAAATTAAGACTGATCAACGAGACGGAATAATAGGTCGACGAGGAAATGAAAGTCAATTGGCGGGACGATGCACGCACCCTGATGGCTACAGCGATGCTTCGACTCCGCTAAAAATGGCACTCGTTGTCATTCTGAGCGAAGTAAACCCTGCGACTCTTCGCAGGGCTTACGCAGTCGAAAATCCCTACCACATCACTGCAGCCTGGCGCACCGTGCCTCAGCATCGGCCCTCGTGGTACATGCCCTCTGGTTCCTTGCCGGAAATACAGAGTCCACGGAAACTAGATGCAGCAAGATTCTCTTGTATCAACCCGTCCAGTAGGAATTCCTGCGGTGGGAGCAGAAGCTTGCCAAGCCACCATGCCAGGAAAACATCGCACTCTCGTCGTCGGATACGCCCTCGCCCTAGCCGTGTTTCTATTCGCCCAACATCGCAGCGACCCAAACCAACAAGCAGCCGGATTTCGCTCTGTAGTCGATCTCACTGCAGAAGCATCAAGCCCGTCGCACCACGGAGCCGTGCTTGTCCCTGCTTCGGTGACGTATAGAACTCAAAACTCAGACAACACCCGCGGCAGCTCTATAATCGCGCCCGCCGCAGTCTCCCCGAGCTTGTGGACAGTAGGCCAAATCCCAGCCGAACGTCTGATCGCTCCGTTAGTCGTTCTGGACGAGCGCACCGCGACGCACCCGCTCTCCGTCGAAGACATCGCCGATTGGGAACACGCTCACGGACAGATCCCCCAGGGCGCAGTCGTCGCAATCCTCACAGGAAAAGACAACGCATCGCTCGACACCGACGCCGCGCAATTCCTAGTCGAAGGACGCAGCATCGTCGGCTTGGGCAGCAATGCAAAACAGACAAACTGCTGGTCGCCAAACGAGCCGTGCGAATACGCCCTTGCGCATAGCACTTACTTGCTCGCAAACGTCGCCAATCTTGATCGTCTTCCAGCTACTGGCTCAGTCGCGATCGTTGCCCCCGCAAAACTGGCTGGACAGTCCATCAGCTCAGTCCGACTGCTCGCTCTGGTCAAATAGCCCCGAACTTCCCACAACAACTCATGCTGTAATACTGGACGGAGGCAATTCGTGAACGATCCCCGTTACCCTATTGGAAAGTTTTCCTACTCTGAGCCGCCGACATCGCAGCAGCGTGAAGAGTTGATTGCACAAATCGCAGCCGCTCCGGCGAACTTGCGCGCCGCAGTGCAAGGGCTCTCGCCGCAGCAAATGCAAACCCCCTACCGCGACGGCGGCTGGACGGTTCGTCAAGTCGTCCATCATGTCCCGGAAAGTCACATGAACGCCTTCATCCGCTTCAAGCTCGCGCTAACCGAAAACGAGCCTACTATTAAACCTTATATGGAAGACCGCTGGGCGCAGCTTTCGGATGTCCAAACCACCGCGCCTGAGGTTTCATTGGCATTGCTCGACGCCTTACACATTCGTTTCGTCGACCTCCTGCGGGCTATTAAGCAAGAAGAGTGGAAGCGGACCTTTCGCCACCCAGAGCTGGGTGTGGTGCCGCTGGAAAAAAATCTCGCGCTGTATGCTTGGCACGGCAAACATCACGTTGCCCACATCACCGAGCTGCGCAAAAAGATGGGCTGGTAGCCCTAAACCGGGACCCCCAG
>Ga0302320_10016477_pt1 | contig 15086 bp, 28 predicted proteins | sample Bog_T0_3_FD_202130 | JGI IMG/M metagenome (GOLD analysis project Ga0302320, IMG submission 202130) | Peat permafrost microbial communities from Stordalen Mire near Abisko, Sweden - Bog_T0_3 | ecosystem: Environmental > Terrestrial > Soil > Wetlands > Peat | place: Sweden: Abisko, Stordalen Mire... | reverse complement strand
CGAGTACTACATTACAGTTCAAGCTACTATGAATATGGTCTCGTTCAACCCCCTCTTCGACGGTCCCCACTTGTCCAGAGAACTTAGTCCCAGCGCATGGACTACCACCTCGACCACGGTGGTGGAGTTCACGGACGCCGGCACCGGAGACAGATACAGCAAGAAAGTGAGAGTATGATGGACAGGGAAATCGTAAGCCGCAGTGACGCGAGCAACAACCCAGTCGTTGCAGCATTGGGTGAACTTGGGTTCGCTCAGATGCATCTGGAAGCAATCCAGCGAACAATACCGCACCTGACCGTAGGGGAACGGTTCACTCTTCAGCAACAACTCATGGACTTACAAGACTACCTGTCCAGAGGTGTCGAGTACCTGGATGAGCCAACCCGTGCCCAGTGACCTGAGTCTGAGCTCCATGGACCTCCTGAGCGACGACATGGAGAACATCATAGACGCTCAACTGGACGCGCTGATAACGAAGCCCGAAGGTCCGTCGTGCCCCAAGTGCAACATCGGTTCGTTCATGCTGGCGCCGTCGGCTTTCGACCCCCTCGGCATTTGGCGCTGCATGACATGCGGCACGTTGGTGCCAACAAAGGAGAAGTATTGACAACTCCCCGACCTGAAGGACGGGGATTCTGGAGCTCAGGCTGCCAGGGTCCCCGCAGAGACCTTGGGCTTACTGCCGTCGACGCCCTGACCTACCCGTACGGTTTTGTCCCACCGGTCCGGGTTCAGGTTCCGTGCTGCGTTGCGGTCCCGGTCCAGGACCAGGCCACACTCAGCGCACACGAAGGTTCGGTCTGCCAACCCGAGGCGGCGCTTGGCTTTCGCACCGCACCCGGAGCAGGTTTGAGAAGTGTTGCGGGGATCGAGGCGCACGACCTCATGCCCGGCCTTGCGGGCCTGCCAGGCCAGCACGGCGAGGAAGTCGCCCCAGCCCGCATCGGAGATAGCTCTGGCCAAGTGCCGGTTGCGGACCATGTTCTTGATACGGAGGTCTTCGACGCCGATGCGGTCGAAGCGCCGGGCGAGAGTGCGAGCCTCTTTCCGCTGCCAGTCCTTCCGCTGGTTGGCGGTGTGGGCGTAGACCTTCGCAGCGCCCACCTTCGCCTTGGCCCGGTTATTGGACCCCTTCATCTTGCGGGCCAGGTTGCGCTGCGAGCGGGCGAGTGCCTTGGCAGCATTGCGAGCAAACCGAGGATTGGGAATATCGGCGTCGGGGTACTCGGTGGTGGCGAACGTGGTCAGGCCCACGTCCAGCCCCGTACTGGACCCGGTAACGCCGACGTCTTCGGGTTCGACGCGCACGACGAAGCTTGCCCACCAATGCCCGGCAGCGTCCCGGTAGACAGTTACCGACTTCGGCGCCGTGGGCAACTCCCGGGACCACACAACCCGCAGGTCGGTGCGCCCATCCTTGACCGCCACGCAGAGACGGCCATCGCGCAGAGCGAACCCGTTGGCGTTCCACGATGCCGTGGCGTGCGAGCCCTTTCGCTTGAAATTGGGCCGGCCGGCCGGGTTCTTCGGGTCGAAGAAAGCCCGGATGGATTTGCCGAGGTCCCGGATCACCTGCTGTTGGGGGGTGACCGGCACTGTCGCGAGCCAGTCGAAGCGGCTGCGCCAGTCGGTCAACTCGGCGGCCATGTCAACCCACGACAAGCTCAGGCCCTCGTAACGCCACAGGTCCCGCCAGCGGCCGAGAGCCGTATTCCACACGAACCGACAGGAGTCGAAGACCTCTTGCAGCGAGCGAGCCTGAGCCGGGGTTACACGCAGCCGGTAGGCATACCTCGCTTCCATGTTGCGCAGTATACACTTGGTCTGTGCCCAACGACAACGACATGCGCCACGGACGGCACTGCGTGTTCGTCCTCCACGTCCACTTGGTCTTTGTCACGAAGTACCGCTGGCGGGTATTCAACGACGAGCACCTGCGTCACCTCGAAAGGGTCTTCGGGGAGGTCTGCGCCGACTTCGAGGCCGAATTGGTCGAGTTCAACGGCGAGACAGACCACGTGCACCTGCTCGTTCACTACCCGCCTAAGGTCCCCGTGTCCCACCTGGTCAACAGCCTCAAGGGGGTTTCGGCCCGAGTTATGCGCCGGGATCATCCAGACTTGGGCCGCCGCTTCTGGCGTGGTCACCTATGGTCCCCGTCCTACTTCGCCGGCTCCATTGGAGGGGCTCCGTTGAGTGTGCTTCGTCGGTACATCGAGAACCAACAGAGACCCGGGCCTGTCGGTCCGGTGCCTATCCCTCCCCGACCTAAAGTCCGGGGTCTCCCGGCAAAAATCCGATGAGGAACATCCGAGTGGTCAAGCTATCTCGTAACACAGTATGGGCCAACGATCCCGGGCTGAATTACAACCTCAAGGACGGGGAGACTATCCTCTCTGCGAGCCACGGGTACGCCAGTGGCAACCTGGAGTGGTTGACCTTGATCATACAAGGGCCCTTGATTATGCCAGGAAAGGAAGAGGTTGGTGACTAACTCAAAACCGTGGACGAAGACCGACGTGGGAGCGGTTTGGTACCTGTTAGGAATGATGACCGGCGTCATTGTAATGGGGGCAACCGGCTTTCTCGTCGCTCCGAAAGCATCAGTCGTGCCCGTTGAGAGCGAGACAACGTTCAACGCCTTCGTCAAAGACGACATGGTCCAAAACTTTGGTGTGCCGTCTTGGGCCAACGTCTCCTGTGCCTACCCACCTGCATGGATACCCGGAACCATCTTCTTGTGCTACGCCTACAACAACGGCAAAGAACTAGGCACGCTGCAAGTCGACGTCGACCGCACCCTGCCCGGCTACCTCTGGAACGTTTACGAGGCGCCTACCTTTGTCCGTCCCTACGTCCACCCCGACCTTTAGAAAGAGATCATTTCATGGGACACATCAACATGTTCGAACTGGGAAAAGTCGTCACGACCACAGCCGTTAGGGAGACCGAACACCAAGACGATCTCCTGTGGGCGCTCAGTCGCCACCAGTCGGGCGACTGGGGTGAAGTGAGTGAGGATGACAAGAGATGCAACGATGACAGTGTGGACGGCAGGGGACGGCTCCTGTCGGCTTTCACGCTGCTGTCCGGCAACAAGGTGTGGTGTCTTACGGAATGGGATCGATCGTGCACCACCATCCTCTACCCCTCCGAATGGTAATGACCAGATGAAGCCCTGCTACTTTGACCTGGAATCTAAGGGCATTGTCGACCTAAGCCCCAACATCCTACCTGGTGGGGGCTGGGTGGTGTGCCGGGTCAACACCCCGTACCGCTCTCGTGGGAAGGGCATAGCTCGCAGGCTCATGGCTCAAGTACTGGCTGATGCCGATGCCGAGGGTGTTACTCTGTGGCTCGGCATTAACCCCTACGGCCCTATGGACTATGATCAGCTTGAGTCCTGGTACCGGCGTCTGGGGTTCAAGGGTCCTCTCTCCGGTACTGGTATGGGCAGAGACTGTTGGCCGTACAGGAGACTGCCCCACACTAAACGGCAATTGACATGAACCCCGACGTCTATTACGTATGGCGCCGTAGCGACGGTACGTTGACTCCTCTGCCAACAGGATACCGAGAGCTGCCGGGTTCACCTTCACGGTGCTCGCCGGTCCGGTCAACTGGCCAACGGCGCTGCAGTGCATTGAAGATAATCGTGATGCCCGACACCGCAAACTGATAGCAAGGTGGTCCCGTTGACAGTAGATCCCCCCATATTCTCCGACGAGTGGCGCCGGGTCACCGCTGGCTACCCTCGCTTCCACACTGTCTACTGGGTGCGGCACCTCTGGGATGGCCGGCGCATCGGTGTGGAGCGCGACTACAACGATCAACATGAGCCCACGGACAGTTGGCGTTGGACCCTGTACGCAGGCGAACCCTATATCACCACCCATGGACCCGACACCGTACTCGCTACAGGGTGGGCCCCCAATGTCCCCGTCGGACAGAAGATGGCAGAAAAAGCAGCTAAGGAGAATCAATCATGAGGCCCATGCTTGCGGTCACAGTTGACAGTTCCACGATAGGCAAGCTCGCAACGGGGCGTGATTGGGCCTTCTCTCAAAAGATGGACGGTCGACGTGGATTGTTCCTGGTCGACTCCCCGAAGGTTGTTATGTACGGTCGCAACGGACGACGAGTGGCTCCTCCGGAGAAGATCAAGCGTGCACTTATGCGCCTACCCGAGGGTCGGTTCATCCTGGACGGCGAAGTCATGGCTGATGGGTACCTTTACCTTTTCGACGCTCCCAGCGTGACGCTAGCAGGACGAGACATCGTCACGATGGAGTCACCCTACGCTGACAGGATTGAAGTCCTAGCTACTCTGGTCAAGAGCGTTTGGCAGCCAGCAATCCCCACCATACAGCTGCTCCCCCGGGCAACATCCCCCGAGCACAAGCTGCGACTGTTGACCTGGATCAAGAACAACGGCGGCGAAGGCATAGTGGCCCGCAAGATGGACGCACCCTACCTACCTGGTGTACGGTCCCCGGGCATGGCCAAGCTTAAATGGGTCAAAGCCCTTGATTGTTTCGTAACCGGCATAGGGGAAGGGGGCAAAGCCAACCTCGTCCTGAGCGTCTACGACGAGAAAGGATCCGTCATAGAGATCGGTAAGGTCTCAGCCTTGACGGCCGACGGGCCCAAGGCTAAGCTGGGGACCGTGCTCGACGTCACATATCTGTCTTTTTCCAAGGACGGCCGGCTCATCCAGCCCGTGAACCCCAAGATCCGGTTCGACAAGACAGCGAAGCAGTGCTTGTTGCAACAACTGACACCCGTGAACATGAAGGAAGTAGGGGTCTTCTCATCGGATTTTTGCCGGGAGACCCCGGACTTTAGGTCGGGGAGGGATAGGCACCGGACCGACAGGCCCGGGTCTCCGTGCCGGCAATGGTAAACGACCCCGTCAAGGGAGTATGGGTAGTAATCACCGGCATCATCGAAGGGGCTACCCGCACCCAGGCCCTAGCCGAGATCACCCGCCGAGGCGGGTACGCTCAAACTGCAGTCACCAAGAGCACCGGTCTGCTGATTATAGGACGCCAGCCTGGCAAAACCAAGCTGACAGCAGCGCGTAGGTGGGGCACACCCACGATGGATGGCGCTGACTTCTGGAGTGACGACGCCAAGTTGATCCCAACTGTGTCCACTGAGGAATTACTCGCCAGCTTCCGTGCACTCATGGCATTGGAAGTCTACCCAGAGGGGGTACCGGCATGAACGTCAATTACCTCGTGCACTTCGACAGGATCGGACGCAATCACAATGTGCCCGACCTGAAAGTGAGGGTAATATACGAAGAAGGAGGGGGCGACCAGGACTGGCAGGCTGCTAACAAACTAGCCGAGGCCGTCTCTAAAGTAGCACGAAAGAACTTGATAAGTCGTTGGTTCGAAGTCACCGTTTTTCTGGAACAAGAGCGGGGGCTCATCGAGGACGGTCGCTTTGGTTGCTTCTCGTTTACAGTTATCCCCTGAACCGGTGCCGTTTACCCGGGTTGCTGGAAGAGGATGCGCCCGACGAAGCCGTAACACACCGGTGCTGCGCCCGCAGCCTGTATAGCGTCAATGATCAAAACTTGAGGAGGGTTATAAGTGTAACCTGTCTTATCCAGGGTGATAGAAAGTCCGCTCTGAACCGTTGTGTATGCAGCAGAGTAGACAAATCCAACCTCCGCAGCAATGCCACCCCCGTTGCTCTTGCTCGCCAGGGATGACAATGGATCAAAACTGGTTATGGCAAAGTTTTCAGCACTACCGAAACCGATGATCAGTGTGTCAGCTGCCGTCGTCGAGATTGTCGACACCACCGGCGAGGTGCCACTATAAGTGCCAACAGGTAACGAATCATTTACATCAAAAGGCGTAGTAATATCCGCGCCCGTAATGGGGATCCCTATTACGATTGCATCATCAAAAGCAGCTGAAAAATCAATCGTTATGTCGTAGGTGTTCGCTGTCGGAGCATGAGCCCACCACTCCTCACCAGCCTGTCCGTTGCCGCCAACAGATGGCACGGCAACACGAAGAGCCCACGTCAGGGCCGGCGAAGAGGTAATCGACGAAACGCTAACAGGGGTCGACGTGTTATACCCCGTCGATGTTTCAGAGCCTATCAGCAGGACAATGATGTCGTCGGCAACACTAGTGACTACATCAATCCCCATGGCACTTGCCGTACTCGCTTCAGCTGTGACAACGGCGCTACCAGGGTCAACATGGGGAGCGCCCCGAGGGGGGGGTGCTGCGCCCGGAGGGACGATGGCGTCGACCATCCATATGTTATGGACACTGCCGCTAGCAGGAGCGCTTAGAAGCACAGCGCAGGCAAGGTCGGTTTGAGGCGAGCTATACGATTCAGACAAGACGAAGATGTTTTGGTAATTTACAGCACCACCGTTCAACTGGTGGGCCAACGCTACCAACGGGGAGGACGTCCCGCCTAATGGCGGTGCATTAGCAGAAGTAGGACCAGATACAAACCCGATGACAAGAGCATCACTGGCTGTCGTTGAAATGGTTGCTAGCAAACTAGGGCTGTCGTTCGTGTTTACAGCCGGTAACGAAACATTGACATCAAAAGGTGCCGAGGTATTGGCGCCGGTAATGGGGAGCGCAATGGCGGAGGCATCGTCGAACGTTGCTGAAAAGTCGATGGTGATGGCATAGGACTCGGCGGTGGGAACGTGTGCCCACCACGTCTCTGCCTCCTGGCTGTAGGTACCACCTGAGGAAGATAGGCAACGCCGTGCCCATGCCAGGGCTGGCACGGACGAGACGGACGCTACCGAGATGGCAGATGTCTCAGCGTTTGTCTCAGCGCCAATGAACAGTTCGATAATGTCGTCGGCGATGCCCGTGATAACGGTTAGACTTATTGTGTTCGTGCTGGAAGCCTGAGCGCCTACGGGTCCGGAACCAGTTGTATCAACAGAAGGGGCAGTCATTAGCTCACCCGAGCATTACAGACAAACCAGCGGCACCAGTACCTGCCGTGGTAATCTGCACCTGCACAAAATCCGTCCCCGCTGTCATGGTGATAGGCGTTGACAGAGTCCCAGAAGTTATCTGGGTGCTACCGGCAATCGACAGGGTGTCCACACTATTGCCATCCAGTAGAATGGAGATGTCAGTAGCTGTCGAACCTTCGGTGGCCAGCACGATGGTGTACTTGGTGAACGTGACGTTGTTCACCGGAGCGAAACAGTCCGAAGTAACGGTCGAGATGGGTCCGGGGAAGTCGAACGAAGGCATCGACCCGGTCGAGCTGCCACCGCCTCCCCCTTGGCTGCCCTGGGGACCTTGAGTGCCCGTGTCGCCTTGCGCACCAGATGAACCCTGTGTTCCGACACCAGTCGCTCCCTGAGCACCCTGGTACCCCTGACTACCCTGACTGCCCGTTGAACCTTGTGAGCCGGACCCAGTAGCCCCCTGAGCGCCTGTGTCTCCTTGGGCGCCAGTTGCCCCTTGAAAGCCCTGCGCCCCCTGAGCGCCCGATCCGGTGGCTCCCTGATGACCCTGGCTGCCTTGCGAACCCTGAGCGCCTTGAGAACCAGAACCAGTCGAGCCTTGACTGCCAGTCATACCTTGAGCGCCAGTTGCACCTTGCGACCCGGTTAGTCCCTGAGGACCAGTTGCACCTTGCGACCCGGTCGAGCCTTGACTACCGGTTGCCCCTTGACTGCCCGTGAAGCCCTGCGTGCCTGCGCCCGTAGAGCCCTGGCTGCCTTGCGTGCCGTCCGCTCCTTGATAGCCCTGCGAACCTTGCGAACCCTGGTAGCCTTGCGTCCCCTGAACACCTTGATAGCCCTGCGCTCCCTGGAAACCCTGCGCTCCTATGCCCACCGCAACGCTTAAACTACTAGTCGTTGTCCCTACAGACACGGACAAGTTGTCTGTTGCTTGCGTGGAAACACCCGGCGTTGTAGGCGAATTGGCCATGATGGTGCCAGTGATTAGGGTAAAAGGACCGCTACCTTCAATATAACAAGAGAACGTCCAGGCAGTAGTGACACCCTGCAATGCCGAGGTCTGTGCCGCCGTCCAGTTAATCGACCACTGGCCCTGTCCGTCGACGACAGACGGAGTGACGATGGGAACTAAGGCGTCCTCCCCACCCACCCACATGGTGGGGAGACTTATATCGTCCCACGCTATAGGTGCGTCAGAACTGTCAGTGAAAGTTGCAACGACAAGAAGCCCAAAGGGGTTCCCTGCCACCATGCCAAGGTCTTGCTGTGTGGGTCCCTGTTGAAGTGCCATTGATTAGGATATCGGCACACACTACTGACCATCAGACATCGTCAGAAAATAATCTTAGATAACCCTTTCCTCGGACTTCGGTGCTGAGTTGGCCGAGTTCAACGGGGAGACCGACCATGTGCACCTGCTCATCAACTACCCGCCCAAGGTCTCTGTGTCACATCTGGTCAACAGTCTCAAGGGAGTCTCAGCACGGGTTATGCGCCGAGACCATCCCGGACTGCACCGCCGCTTCTGGCGTGGGCACCTGTGGTCCCCGTCCTACTTCGCCGGCTCTGTTGGAGGTGCCCCGTTGAGCGTGCTTCGCCAGTACATCGAGAACCAACAGAGACCCGGAGCTATCGCCCCGGTGCCTATCCCTCCCCGGCCTAAAGTCCGGGGTCTCCCCGCAAAAATCCGATGATACAGGTGACCTCGTACATCACTGGTTCCCGGACTGCCTAGATGCGGCCGCAACAGCGAGGGTAGCGTAAACCTGGGCTAGTGCGATCTTATTGGCTCGCTGCGGGGTCTCGACCTTGATAGCCTCCGCACAGATCTTCTCGGCTAGCTCTGCGTACACATTTGCCGTTCTCATATTCGATACGATCGAAGGGTACCCACGGGCAAGTAATCTGACGGCCAACGAATCGCCGGTGGGCGACGTCCAGGAATTGCTCCTGTAGCTTCAAGGAGTTCTATGGTTGCCGGATAAGTTTCCCGCAACGGCGGGGTCTTCGGCTTGAGTTTCTTTCTCAACGATACCTCCTAGGAACTCCCACCCCCACCTCTTTGTTTTTGCAGGGGGAAGGTCAACGGTAACCGACGGGACCCAGATAGGAACGGCATCCGGGCTCCTGCCTACAACATAGCACATTAACTTACGGTACCACTTTTAGTGGTGTCTTTGGCGTCATGTTCAATGGCTATTTGACTGGAGGATGAGAGACCGAGAGAGTCGGCGTCGTCTGGATGGACCTCCAGAGCGTAGCGGTGAGGTGCCTTCGCCTTGAACGACGTCCCATCATTGGGGAGCATGTTGAAGTGGTCACGGTACATGCCACTCGAATCGAAGAAATACGCACTCACTGGGTAGTTAACGCCAGCATTGTGGAGTGTCGCCTGCGTCTCCCCATCGGGCCAGTGGAACAGCATCGGGTCGAACCGGTCACCAGCATCTGCGTCGGACGTATTCTGCACACCCATCTGACGTAGGGCTGGCGTGTTGGCTACGCGGACCTTGATCTTCTTGTTGCCCGGCTTTATGCGCACCGTAGCCGTGGGGTATTGCTCCCCGGGGGTATCACCAGGTGCCTGAGGCGCCCATGGGCCCTGCTTTGGCATCTGTGTGCGGTCGAAGGCTACCCGGGAACGTCCTTCGTCCTCCGAGAAGCCCGACCCGGACGCCTGGGCCCGCTCTAGCAGCCGGCGTATCCCGAACTGCCTGAGGTTCTCACTGTCAGTCTCTCTGTTTGCCACGATAGCCTTCCTGAATAGTTTCCAATCGGTCCCTTTTCGCACTTCGCTTCTCACTGCTGGGTTGTTCGGCAACACGGCCGGGTCCATCCAAATGGCGATCTCGATGAGGTCTCCATCGGGGTCCATGTCAGGGTTGAGAACGTGACGATCCCAAGGGTCCTGGTTCAGACGGAGGAGATTCTCTTCTTCTACAACGTACAAGAAGCCCTGGTAAATGCCCATCGAGATCCACGAAGCCACGAAATCTCCAGGTGGTAACTTGGCTCCAGTCTCCTCTTGAAATTCCCGACGAGCTCCATCGAGCGGGTCTTCACCTGGCTCCAGGTGCCCACCGGGGAACTCCAACATCCCCGAGGCGGGATCTTTATCGTCCAAAGCTCGCTGCAACATCAGCACTCGACCAGTCCTACGAGCATAGACGGCTAAACCTGCAACCGTTATCTGGGCGGCCAACATTCTCCCAACAAAGTCAGCCCGTAGATCCTGGCCAAAGGTCACTTCAGGCGCCGGACCATTTCACGACAGCCCGTGATAACCTGCCACAGAGTCGACGGTTCTTGGATCCAAAACAGCACAATACTGAGAGCGCCCACAGTAAACCTCCTCGTTAGCCACTATCGTCTTATCGGCTGATTGGGGAGTGCGAACTGATTGCTGACAGTCTGGAAGGTGCCTCACGAGCCGGGGTGGTCTGGATCTCGCATGCCGTGTTGCCGGACAAAGTCCGCGACTCTCCAGGTCAACTGGGGCTCTCTGGTGTCCCCCATGTCATGCCAGTGGTCCGGGGACGGGTAGGGACGTCCAACGATGAACCGCTTGGACTCCAACTGTTCGGTAATGGTGATGCCAACAAAAAGGTGCTGTCTCAACTTCTCTCCTTAATAGTCTTTGTGACGCCAGAGATAACGTGCCCATACTATGGCGATTATAGCACCGATTATTATGACCCCGATCAAATGATCTTGCCGTGCATCCACGGTCGGGTCCGATTGTACCGCATCTTTTCTAGGATGGTGGTTGCGAAGCTCTGGGCAGTCTGTCCGCAATCAAATAGAGCCGTATCGAACAGCCTTATGACCGCATCCGCCAGCTCAGCGACAGTCCCTTCCGGTTTCCCGTCTATAGAGTGAGAATCGTGGGCACCGTCGACCCGGTAGGCTTCGTAAGCCTCGCTAATCTCACTGTGTATGAGAGTACAGGCGTCTCCAAAAGTGCGACCCGAATGGAAGCCGTGGGCTTCAGCCGTATCCCAACACTCTTGGATGACGTCAACAAATTTGGGGACCCCTTTGGGAACCCCGCCAGGGTCACCCGTCAGATCCTCGTAGAGGTGGTCGTGGACTTGGGCCAGCTTCACCGTTGCTGCTGCCTCTGGAGAAATGTAGCATCGACACCTACCGTGGCAGCCGTTCGGGCAGTACCACTCACCTTTGGCATTGTAGCTTTGTTTCACGGTATCTTCCTTTTTGGTTGGGGTCGCCGCCCGTGCTCTATCACAAATCGAATAGCGCAGTAGATAGCAGCTACTAAAGCAAACGTTTTCACCAGTCCCACATTCGACGCCAGCCAAAATGGAGAGGCAGTGTCGGTATGATGCAGACCCAGACGTCACCGTCGACCAATCTCCACTCCTGGGAGGCGCTGTATGTCTAAGTGCTCCATCTGCCCGTTACTAACCCCTCACAAGATGGAGGACTCGGCTTTCGGGGGTTCAGATGGAGCTATGATAATTGGGATGGCTGGTGGGAACGCCTTACAGACTATCCCACCAGCGTCCGTGCCTCGCCGGGGAATCGAACCCCAAGGGACTGGTTAAGGGCCAGTTAGTCGACCATTAGCTTAGCGAAGCATGCAGGTTGGTGGGTCCGGTTTAACTAGTCTGGGCTAAGTGTGCTAGTGCCTTTTCCGCCCACCAACCTAGTCGGGTAGAGAGGACTCGAACCTCCATGATATCTTCCTTCCAAAGGAAGTAACTTAACCTTTAGTCCACTACCCGATGTTAGTTAAAGCCTTTTGGCTAAAACGATGATACCTATTACAACCAGAACACACAACGCAACATATAAGAAATCCATGGGGTTCTCTTTCTATTAGGTGAAGCTCTTAGTCAGGTAGGGAGGTGCTGCCCCTCCGACCGCCTGGTTCCGAACCAGGTACGCCACTGTTGCGCCACTACCTGATGGCTCTCTCCCAATCTGGCTGCCTTTCTGTGGCATACGATCCACTCGGACAGATCCTCCAGCAATGGGAGAGACTAGCGGGGAATGTTCTGCCTTTAAACTACTGACAAGATTGTCAACCGGCACCAACGCTTTCAGCGTTGGCTCAAGCCGCGCGAGCCCGGACTTTTCCCCTCGTGCATGCGGAGAGAATTGAACTCCCTTGAGGCTGGGTTACGGCCAGCGGCTCGACCATTGAGCATCACATGCATAGCAGGGGCACCAAGATTTGAACTCGGGACAATTGGGTTGGAGCCAATCATGTTACCACTACACCATACCCCTATTGATATTTCTAAGCACTGGTAAGATGGCCAACGGGGGAGGCCCTGCATATGACCTGACCTTCTACTCCCCAGGTCTTACCAGCTATGGCATCCGACCTTGGTGTCTGTAGATGACTGGGACCAAGAACCGGACACTTCAATAAGAAAGCCAACCCTTTCGGATTGGCTCCCTTTAATCATCTTCTTATATTTAGACTACAAGACGATGATCAAAGAGAGCCTCCCAAGATAGGGCACTGATTATACTTAGTGCCGAACCAAGATTGGGGCAGACTATGCAAAGACGCTAGGCGCCCCGCTGTCCCTTTCTTATCTTCTCGCACTAAGAAATTCGTCATTACTCTATCCTTCGGAAGCTGTTGAAACTCAACTTAACACACTCTACACTGCTTGTCAAGTCAGCAACTTGAAAAACCCTCACAGGGGCTGAAACCCAAGCCAGCCCCTGCTTACGGGCCTATCGATCAGCACTTGGTTGCTTGACCGACAGTAGATTTACGGGTAAGTAAGAGCGATCCCAGCAGGGACCCAGTTACCGTTGATGAGCACACCAGCGGGGATCTCACCCGGAACGTACAGGTCTATAGCGTCTTGAGCAGCTGCTGCCACTTGCTCAGACGTGACATACCCAGTCAAGGAGATTTGGTCTGGTGCGGTAAGTAGGGTAGATGTCCACAGAGGGACAGCACACCCTCCAATGTACTGCTGGAAATTGGCTACTGCGTCTGCGGGGATCCAGCTACCATTGACAACGACACCAGCAGGCGCCACAGAAAAGGCGCTTAGAGCCTGCTGAACAGCTACGGCAACCTGTGTAGGCGTCAGGCAGGTGCCCGTGAGGGCAACCTGACCAGCGGGTAGAGCCGGGGGTGGATCAGTAGGGTTGGCAGCTAAGGCTATCCCACCGAGTCCAAGGACCAGGGGAAGAGCAATGACAGGAACGGCGAGGAACTTCTTGAACTTGAACAATTCTACCTTCTTCTGTTGGACACCGTGATGATCACAGTGGTAATAATTAGATCCTATCATACCCTCTGAGACCCGTCAAGTCAGCGACACGGTATCCTGGTCTTCCCGTCTAGGTTGGCGTCAAACAGCACGCCGTTGAAGTTAGAAGAGTTATCTGAAGGGCAGAAGGAAGAAGCTGGGCCTTGGTACTCGGCGTTGAAAACCGCCTTGTGGCCGACGAAGTCGCCCAGGTCGGAGCAGGTGCCGTACTGGTTACACTGCTCGGTGATGACGGCATCAGCCAGCGGGTACATGGCGTTGCAGAACGAGGTGTTCCCCACGTCGTCACAGTTCTTGACGAACCACGCCATGCCGAGCGAGTGGATATAGTTGGCGATCGAGGACATATACGTCTCGTCGTTGGCCTCGGTAATGGAGAAGCCCGTGGAATATTGCCACGTTTCGTCGTTGTCCGTCTCCACTGCGTCGAAGCCCTTGGCTGCGCATTGCTGCTTGATCATCGACTCGATGATAGTGAGCGTGGAGGGGGCATTGATGTTGAGGTAGTACTCGGGGTAGCCGGACTGCTTGGCCCCGAGGTCCCCAGCTGTCGAGAACTGGGCGTAGTACGTGGTCGGGATACCCTCGTCACTGGCGCTGTAGTAATTGCCCACGTCGCCTGTCTCGATGTAGCACACCACCTTGTCCCCGAGAGCGTGGAGCGCACTTACGGTTGAAGCGGGGTTGTCGATGCCGTCGATGTCATAGAGGGTGGGATTGGGAGCAGCAGCACCGGTATAGGTTGTTTCATTGTACCCCATGTCGCTGTTACTGGACGTGGATAGAGCGTGGTCGAGTTCCCACTGGAACTCAATAGGACCGGTACCAGGTACCCACCAGGATCCTGACGGCTTGGTCGTGGTTGTGGGCGCTACCGTTGTCGTCGTAGTAGTTGTAGCACGAGTTGTACTGGTCGTAGCCTGTGTTGTGGAGGTCGAACTACTGGTTGTAGCCTGTGTAGTTGTGGTGGTGGGCACGGTCGTCGTTGGTGTACTCGTTGTCTCCGTCGTGGTTGGAGTGGTGGGTGAAGTCGTAGGTGACGTACTAGGGGGTGTCGTTGGAGAAGTGACGGGAGACGTTGTAGGAGCGGTCGTGGGAGAAGTGGTCGGGACTGTGGTCGTCGTCGTTGCGGGGTAAGGATTGCATTCCCAGAAGAGAGGCCCAGTTTTGAACCGTATGTCAAACCTTCCCAAGGGGCAGCGCTCTTCCTGAGACTGACCGACCTGGTGGATAACGGTAGGTAGAACGTCGGGTGAAGAAGAGCTAGCAGCAACACCTATACCACCAACAAGCCCCATCGTAACCAAAACAGCGGTAATTATCGGCAGTCTATGACTTTGCTGCTTAGTGTGCAGCGCTTTCGGACGATAGTGCGTAGGTCTATGGAACATCTTTCCTCCTATGATCCCGTTGGTTTTCCTGCAGGCTGGCCAGACATCAGCCTATGGTTGGATATACGTTGTAAGATGACTTCGACGGCGGCGATTTGAGCGTCTTCAGCAGGGGTTATCTCGTTCTTGATTAGAGATTCTGTTCTGACTAGGGTAAGATGTTTGGATAGTTGGACGTGAAAGCTACTCATCGTACTCCCTTCGCATGGAATTTACCCTTCCACCACTCATGCTTCTTGGGATGCTGAGGTGACCATGTACTAACGTGATGGCCATCCCTACCGTGCCACTTAACCCAACGCCAACCCAGTGGCATCTTGTTAGGTTTGACAAAATCAAACAGACTCCCCATCATGAATTACCCTCACGTTCTTTGGCTTCAGTTAATTTGTAGATAGCCTCTCTAAGTTCAGCTTCTGTTGAAGCTTGTAGAACTTTATCAGCAAGAGGATC
>Ga0302320_10016476_pt1 | contig 15086 bp, 8 predicted proteins | sample Bog_T0_3_FD_202130 | JGI IMG/M metagenome (GOLD analysis project Ga0302320, IMG submission 202130) | Peat permafrost microbial communities from Stordalen Mire near Abisko, Sweden - Bog_T0_3 | ecosystem: Environmental > Terrestrial > Soil > Wetlands > Peat | place: Sweden: Abisko, Stordalen Mire... | reverse complement strand
CATTAATGCTTGCCCTGCGTATTCGTAGCGTCCTGCTGGTCAAGCTGGGCTGGGGCAGATGCGAGTTGATCGTAGTGCCGGGCCTGAAGCGCCGCATTGTCGGCTGTAAGTGGCTCCGTTTACTGCGCCTCTAAACGCCGAACGGCCAGACCATCTGGACAGTCTTCGAAAAAATCTGAGCGTGATCTTGCGCGGGAATAAAGTCGAAGTGATCGCGATACAGCGCCACGGTCTGCGCGTACGACTGCTTGGGTAGTGAGATAGGCCAGTCGGTGCCGGCCATCAGGCGTTTTGCGCCAAAGACGTCGTACAGCTTCTTCACCTGCACGGCGGCATCGGGATACGGATACGCCTGCCTCGATAGCGACCACATGTGCGATATCTTGACGAAGACATGCGGGTACTGGGCCAGCGCCAGAAGCAGGTCCAACTGCTCGGGCTGATCCAGAGGAGTATCGGCCATGTGGTCGATCACCACCTGCAGGTCTGGGTTGGCCTCGATCAGAGGATGGATCTGGGCGAGCCGCGTGGCCGGAATCAAAAGCGTCATCGGCACCTTAAGCTGGGCGCATCGCTTCCACAGCGGAGGCATCAGCGGCCCGGTAAGCCAGTCGCCGCCGGGGCCTGCCGCAGGGCTCAATCGCACACCGCTGAATCCCTGCTCCTGGGTCAGCTTGCTTAGCTGGTCCGGCGCGGCGGGGTCTTCCGGATTGACGCGGCATACGCCGTGGAAGTCCTTGGGGTAACGCTTCAGCACGCTGGCCAGATAGCTGTTGTCCCACTTGTAGTGGATCACCTGAATGCATACCGTGCGCAGCACGTTGTTGGCGTGCATCAAGTCCAGCAGCATCTCGGCCGATGCGTCTGCCGGGTTGGGATGCGCGCCTCCGGCAAACGGAAACGCCGGATCGGTCTTCCACACATGGACGTGCGAGTCGATGAATGGAACAGGCGTGGACTGAGCAAGCGCACTGGGCGAAAGTGCGGCAGCGGCGGCGGAGGTAGCGATGAACTGGCGTCGATTCAACATGGCATAGTAGTGTATCGCGCCGCGTGGAACCATGGCATATCAGAAATCATCTGAAGCCCCGCGCCGCAAACAATTTGCGCCGCACAGAATAGAATCCTGGCGGCGGCTACGGGTTCTTACTGAGCCGCCGGTAGTATTCGGCGACGGATTCCTGATAGCCCGCGGGAACGGCGTCCGGCTTGCCGGTGCGGGCTTCGGTGGAGGCGTCGTTGCGCTGTAGCTGCAGTTCCAGCTTGTCGACCGTGCTGAGCACTTCGCGGTGCATCTGCTCCACCATGGCGGGGTTGCCGGGGAAGCGGCTGGGATCGAGTTGCTGCATCTGCCGCGTCAGGTCCGCGATCTGCTTCTGGGTCTGCGGATCGCTCTGCACCAGTTGCCGCAACTGGTTCAGTTCGCGCATGCCCTGCTGGTAGGTGGCCTCGGTATCGGCGGGATTGTCCGAGGCATCGGTGGGTGCGTTCAGGGGACGGGCCTGGCCGCTGAAGTGGCTGTTGCCCGTGTCGATATTGCCCCATACGGTGTAATCCGCGCCACGGCCGCCGTTGTTGGACCCATCGCCGCCGCGCCCGCCGCCGTCGCGATTGCCCACATCGCCTCCGTAGGGTGTGCCGCCACCGCCGCGTTGACCAGGATTATTTCCGGCCTGCTGCTGGCCGCCCTGTCCGTTGCGGCCCTGTCCGCGACCATTGCCGGCTTGCTGCCCGTTACCTTGGCCGCCTTGGCCTTGGCCGTTTTGCCCTTGGCCGTTTTGCCCTTGGCCGTTTTGCCCATTTTGCCCCTGTCCACGCTGGCCCTGCCCATTCCGGCCTTGCCCGTTCTGGTTCTGTCCGTTCTGTCCTTGCCCGTTCTGTCCCTGCCTGCCGTTGCCAGTGCGCGCGCCCGACATGGCTTCAATCTGGTTGCGCAATCGCTCTACCTGATTGAGTGCCGCTGTCTCGTCGCCCTGCTGTGCTGCGTTGCGTTGAGCGGACTGGCCCTGTCCCATTCCCTGCTGCGCCTGTCGTAGCTGCTGGCTCAGTTTCTGCAGTCCCTGAGCGATCTCGTTTTCGGTTCCATTGGAGTTGGGATTGATGCCGCTGCGCAGCCAGTCCGCGGTTCGCTGCACATGGTTATCCAGATCGGAATCGTCCATTCCAGTCAGCGCATCGCGCAGCTTCTGGGCAACTCCTGGCTGATTGGGTGCCATCTCGCGCGCTGCATCGCGAATGTTCGACTGCAGCTTCGACAGTTGGTCGGAGAGCTGCTGCCGCTCCTGCGCAAGCTGATCGCGCTGGCGGATGAGGTCCGCCATCTTGTTCATGTCGGTGGCACCGGTCTGCCCCTGCTGATCGACTAGTTTGTTGATCTGGTCGGCCTGCGCATGCTCCTCCTGCGTCAGTTGACCGGCCTGGCGCGCCAGATTGTCGACCTTGCCGCTGGCGAGTTGCTGCTGCGTGCCTGCAAGCAGATTGGTGGCATCGCGCAAACGGTCGGCAGCCTGCTGCGCGGCTTCGCTTCCCTGCCGCGGTGTGCTGCCGCGCTTCATCGCGTCGGTTGCCTGCTGCAGACGATTGAGTGCCTGTTCAATCCGCTGATCGCCGGACTGACCGGATGACTGATTGCCCGCTTGACGGCGCGATGCCTGCGAACCGCTCTGGCCTTGCGATCCGCCCTGCACCTGCGAACTCTGTTGCCCTGAGGCCGAGGCACCAGATGCATTCGAGCCTTGTTGTTGTCCTTGCTGGCCCGGTTGGCCTTGTTCGCCTTGCTGGCCCGACTGACCGTTATTGGCCATCTGCTCCATCTGGCGCTGCAGTTGTTCGGCCTCGCGGCGCAGCATCTCCTGTTGCCAGCGCTCCTGGAAGCTTTGTTGCGGATTGGGCCGCTGACTGGCCAAATCTGCTTGCCGCTTGGCAAGCGCATCCAGCTTCTCCAGCGCGTCTTCAACATCCTTCTCATGCTGCTCCTGCGGAGAAGCGGTCTGCGCGGTCTCGTACTGGTTCTTGGCCGTATCCAGTTCCAGGTCGAAGAGACTTGCCAGGTCGCGTCCCGCGCCGCCACCGCCTCCTCCACCACCTCCACCGCCGCGCTGACCGAAGGCCACCTGAATCTGGCGGAAGGTTGCCTCCGCGCGCAGCAATGCCTGCAGAGCTTTCTGCTCCAGCGGGATCGCGTCTTTCCATTGCATGCCCTTCAACTTGTCCGCCGAAGGGGCCATGGACGAGGCCGCGGCCTGCATGTCCTTATCGAAATCGGTGAACTCCTGATTGGCTGCGGAGATGTCGCGACTCTGCATGCGGACGGAAAGGGCCATCACCTGGTCGCGCAGCTTGTGTTGCGCATCGGAGAGGAACTGCCCTTGAGCCGCCTCATCCTTGGGTGTGGCCGTCTTATCGTTCTGCTGCTTCCATGTCGCGGCAATCAGTTCCTTTTCGCGCTTGGAGATCTCCGTCTGATTGTTGTTCTGTCCGCCACCGCCGCCTCCGCCACCACCACCGCCGCCGCTCTGCTGCGACTGGGAAAACTCGCGCTCAAAAGGATCGACCTGGATAAAACCAATGTCGGTGCGGGCCTCGATGTTGCCGTCTTTCGCGGTTGCATAGACGCTGACCAGATCGCCGGGTGTGAGTTTGTAGCCCTCCAGCGGCAACAGGTAAGAACCGTCGGCAGTCTTCTCGCCGGGCGTCTTCAACAGATTCACATCGCGGTCCGGCCCGCCGTTCACGGAGTAGTGCAGATGCATATCTTTCAGGCCGAACTGGTCGGAAGCCTTCACGCCGACCGTGACCTCCTCGATGGGACTGGCGCGGTAGTCTCCGGCGGGACGGCTGATAGCAATCTGCGGAGGCTGCGCCTTGTCGGTGGCAATAAAATAATCTTCCGAGAGGCGAACCGGCTGGCCTTCATCCGTGGCCGCCACATGATACGCGCCGTCCTTGTCCATGTGGATAGTGCCCGTGTACTTGTTGCCGTCACCGCCGGTCAGGTGAATGGTCTGCCCGCCATCCAGCGTCAGTTGCCCATCCTTCAATGGGCGGTCCATCACAACTTTGATCGCCGCGTCCGTGCCTTCAATGGCACGCAGATCGCCCGAATGCTCCTCAACCTCCTGCTTCATTCCGGTCCATGCAGGATAGTGATAAGTAACCTGAACATCCTTGACGGACGGCAGGTCCACCACGCGCACTTTGTAGTGCTGGGAGACGAGCGGCCCCGCGGACACATAGTATTCGACATTCTCCGGCAATCCGGCGAAGACGAATTGATAGGTTGCTCCGTCGCCCGTGTCCGGAGCGGCCTGCATGGCCACCGGCTCCCATCCTTCAGCGCTCTGGTAATGGGCAAACAGACGCGCCTTGTCTGGCTGCATACCACTCACGCGCGCGGTAATCAACTGATCGCTGTTTCGCCGCACCGTCACGTTGCCGGGCAACACGGTGATGGTATACAGCGGAGCGACATTCTTTTTTGGCCCCGTCCACAGTAGCGATGCACCATATCCCATATAGCCTGGGCCTGCGGCAATCATCCACAGCAGCACGGCAAGAGAGCCCAGGCCGGCACCGGCAAGCGCGAACAAGCGATTGTCGGGCACCAGCGAGGCGGGTGTGACATACTGCGCTCGCGCCAGAGTATCGGCGGCCAGCAACTCCAGAAATGGATCGCCCGCATTGGCGGCGCGTTCCTGAAACGTGGTCAGCCTCTGCTCTATCTCAGGATTGGCTGCCTCGGCGCTGATAACGGCTCGCGCGCGGGTCATGCGCAACACAGGCACAACGATGCCATACACAGCGGCCACAGCGAGCGCGGCAAAGATCGAAAGACGCGCAGCGGTGACTCCATGCTCCGGAAACGCAAGGCGGTTGAGCACCACGACCATGACGAGCGTGACGATAAGCGCAGTGCCGGTGAAGATGGCCGCGCCACGCAGCCATGTTCCCAGGCGCAGCCTTTGCTGCAGCTTCGCAATATAGGCATTCAGATCGCTGTGGTTGCTCATGCTTCCTCCCGCTGCGTGCCCATGTATCGGCTGGCGAGCGCCGTCTCCGCCAATGCGACGATCAGTGCAAACAGCATAACGTACCACCAAAAGCTTACGGGCCGGGTCTTGCCTTCCACGTGCGCGGCGTCGGTCGTTTGTGTCGCGCCACCGCCGGAGCTTCCACTCCATAGTTGTTGCACATCGGGCGGCATGGGCGCCAGGTCCGACTCGCGCCGGTCTGGGTTCACCCCAATCACCGCATCGCGTCCATCGGCAAAGCGTATCTGATAGTAACCCGCGCGTTGCAGGCGGAACGACTCCACGGTGCGCGCCTCGGCGAGCGAGAGTGGACGGTGCCCGTCGGGATCCATCACCTCAACGTTGGCGACCGAGCCCGCCGGATCGGCCGCGGCACGCAGCGCAACGAAAGAATCCACCATGCGCGACCCGCTCAGCCGCTCGCTACCCGAGAGATAGCGCGCAGCACGGTCCACAAACGCCACAAACACAGGATGCAGCGGAAGGTCGTTGGTCAGGTTCTCCAGTCCCGATGCGAGCAGAAGCAGATGTCCTTCGCCCATCTGCTTTTCCAGAAGCAACGGCGTGCCATCGGTCAATCGCGCTACCACGCGCGCCTGCGCCGCGTCGACCACCATGGCATAGAAGACCTTGACCTCGGCCCAGCCGCCATTGTCGCGCCCAGGATTTTCCTGTTGCAACGCGGGATAGTTGAAGTCCACCTGGCCCACCGTGGCCGGGCCGCCGCTACGCGCGTAGTCGTGCGCATCCTTCGCGCTGCCTCCCCATAGAGGAATCTGCGCATGGTGCGCGGCATCCGTACCCAACGCGATCAGGACGCTTCCGCCCTTCGCTACATTTTGTTCAAGCGCATGCTCAAAGATAGAGGGCAGCACCACCGTATCCGATAGCACCACGAAGGCGTACTTCGACGGATCAAGGTCGGTGGCCTGCTCTGCCGCCACCGACTGCAATACAAAGGAAGCCTGGTCCGCCGCCTGCAGCGCCGCATCGAAGTACAGTGCGGAACGCGGATCGCCCGCGGCATGCACAAATAGAATCCGCTCCGGATCGGACCGCCGCACCACAAAGTCGCTGGCATCGTCCGCCGGGAAAGCGTCGCCGCCATCGATGCGCACTGCGCAGCGATTGAATCCGTAGTCGATATCGAGCGGCGCAAAATCGACCGTGGCGCGCCCGTTGGCAGGCACATCCACCTTCTTGCTTGCGATTGCTCTTCCGTTTACCACAAGGGACACTGTTTTCGACGCGGCGGGAGTTCCGAAGCCAGCCACTACAGCCTGCACCCGCGACCGCTTGGGATCTTTGGGGTCGGACAATTCGGCGGGCGCATCCACGCTCTCCACCGTCCAGTTCGGCGGTGCGGCACCATCCACCACGGGATGCAGAAGCAGGGTTACGTTGCCTGGCATCACCATGTCAGCGAAGTTCGCGGGCATCGCGCTGCGTTGCATATCGCTGAACAGATGCAGGTCGATGGGGCCATGCACGGTATCGCTCATGGTACGGATGGCGCGGCCAAGTTCACCGAAGTTGGCGTGGCCGTCTCCGGGCTGAATGCTCTCCAGGGCAGCGCGCAACTGCGCGTCGTCGCTGATCGGCTGGGTCATCACCTCAAGTTGCCCGCCCAGTGCCATGATCTGCGCCTTTTGCGAGCTGGGCTTGGCGGCCAACTGCGCAAACGCCTGCTGTTTCGCATCCGCAAAGCGCGTGCCGGCCCGCATGCTGAAGGAGTTGTCCAGCACAATCAGAAGCGTGCGTCCGTTGCTGTCCGCGGCGGCGCGCCGCACAAAAGGATTCGCAAATGCCAGCACAATCAGTAATACCAAGGCAGATCGCAAAGCGAACAAAATGAAATAGCGCAGCCGCCGATGACGGGTCGAGCTTTGCGTGCCGCGCTCGAAGAACATCAGTGAGCTTACCGGCCGCGGTATGCTGATGTGCTTGCGCAGCAGATGCACAAAGACCGGCACGCCAAGCGCTGCCAGACCACCCAGAAACCATGGCGCGAGAAAGCCCATCAGTTCCCCGCCTTTCGCAAGGTCAGATACTCGCGCAGGGCCGAATCCAGAGGCTGATTGGTGGTGAGCAGTTGATAATCCATCCCCGCCCCCTGGGTGCGCGTACGCAGCTCTTCGATGTGCGCATCCACCTTTGCGCGATAGGTGGTCTTGGCGTATTCGGGGACCACTTCGATCCGCTGGTCGGTCTCCAGATCGACCAGCACCGCTGAACCCTTCATCACGGGACGAATCTCCTGCGGGTCGAGAATGTGAAACAGCACCACTTCGTTGCCGTGATAACGCAGCGGCTCGATGGCATGCACGATGGTCTCCGGATCCTCGTAAAAATCGGAGATGATGATTGCAATGCCGCGCCGCTGCAAGAAATTCTGAAAGTGCAGCAACGGCTTGGCGAAGTTGGTGCGCGCATGCGGTTCGGCCCGCTCCAGTCCGGCGAATAGCCGCGCCAACTGGCCCTGTCGCGTGGATGGCCGAATATACTCGCGTACTTCGTCATCGAAGACAATCAGCCCCGCCGCATCGCGCTGGTTGTGGATGGCCAGATAAAACAGCGACGCAGCAATGTAGCGCGCGTAGTCCATCTTCATGGGCGGGCCAGAGGTGTATTGCATGGAGTTGCTGGCATCCAACAGCACGGTAAGCTGGCTATTGGTTTCGCCGCGATAACGCTTCAGATAGCAGCGCTCGGTGCGCGCGAACAGGTTCCAGTCCACATGGCGCAGGTCGTCTCCCGGAGTGTAGGCGCGGTACTCGGCGAACTCCTGGCTGAAGCCGAAGTCCGGCGAGCGGTGCAGGCCGGCCACGAAGCCGTCTACCACCGTCTTCGCCAGCAAGTCCAGCGAGGAGATGCCGGCCAGCACATTGGGATCGAGAAAGCGCTGCATCAACTCTCCTTTGGCCGCGGCACTTGTGCGATGAGCCGTGTGATGATCTGGTCCGTATCGACGCGCTCGGACTCGGCGTGGAAGTTCAGCAGAACGCGATGGCGCAGCACCGGCGCCACCAACGAGGTAATGTCCTCGTAGGTAACGTGGTAGCGCTTATGCGAGAGGGCCCGCGCCTTGGCGGCCAGCACAATGAATTGCGCCGCACGGACGCTGGCCCCGTAATTCACATATTTCGTAACAAAATCGGGAACGTTCTCACTCTTAGGGCGCGTTCTGCGCACCAGGTCCACCACGTAGCGCGAGAGCGTTTCGGCGATGGGAACCATGCGCACAAGCTGCTGGAAATCGAGCATGTCCTCGGCTGATGTCACTGCCACTACATTGGTCTTGCGCGTAGCCGTGGTGCGGTCCACCACCTTCAGTTCGTCCTCTGCGTTCAAGTCGCCCAGGATGGAATTGAAGAGGAAGCGGTCCAACTGCGCCTCGGGTAGCGGATACGTTCCTTCTAGTTCGATCGGGTTCTGCGTGGCCAGCACAAAGAACGGCGCAGGGAGCCTGTATTGCGTACCGCGCACCGTGCAGGAGTGCTCCTGCATGGCCTCCAACAGCGCGGACTGCGTCTTGGGAGGCGTGCGATTGATCTCATCGGCCAGTAGAATGTTGCCGAAGATGGGCCCTTCGACGAAGGTCCATTTGCGATGGCCCGTGGTCAGGTCCTCTTCAATGATGTCGGTGCCGGTAATGTCGGACGGCATCAGGTCGGGCGTAAATTGTATGCGCCGGAAGCGCAGGCCAAGCGCATCGGCAATGGTACGCACCATCAATGTTTTCGCGGTGCCGGGCATGCCGGTCAGCAGGCAATGACCACCCACGAAGAGCGCGATCAGGATCTGGTCCACAACATCTTCCTGACCCACGATGACATCGCGCACCTGTTTCAGAATTTCTTCACGCACGCCGTGGAAGCGCTCGATGCGCTGCTGCAATTGTGCTGCGTCCTGGTTCAATCCCGCAAAAGAAGCCATGCATTCCCTCTCTTCAGTTCGATTTTTCGGGTGGTTTCTGCAACTCCAGCAGCAGCTTCTGTGCTGGTCGATAGCCGGGAGCGGTTTCCAGCGCACCCAGCACACTGTCTTCGGCCTTGTCTTTCTGTCCTGCTGCAAAATAGGCCTGCGCCAGATCGAACTGCGCGCCTGCCTTATCTACCGGGTTCGACGCTGCCAGCACGTTGTATTCGCGGATGGCGCCATCGTACTGCTTCTGCTGGTACAGCAGATCGCCCAGCCGCCGATGCAGGTCCTCGTCCTTGACCGGATAGATATAGTTGAGGCGCTCCAGAGTTGCCAACGCCTCGGACGATTGCCCCGCACCCTGCTGCAATGTTGCAAGGCGCTTCAGGTCGTCCGGCATCTGGCCGCCGGCATGTTCATATGCGGTTAGAACTGCGGCCTCCGCCTTGGCATCGCCGCGCGCCTTGTACCCCTCGGCCATCAACTCGTAGGCATTGGCATCGTTCACATACTCCGGGTACATTGCGATCACGGCCGGCCCCTGCCGTAGCACCGTGTCGTACTGCTTCTGTTCCGCCGCGCCAACCAGCGCCTTCAACTTGTCCTTCCATTCGTCGAAGTGCGCGGCCTCGGTGCCATACTGCTGGTTGATCCAGGCAAGGTACTGCTGATCGAGCTGCTCCGTAGACTCGCCCAGATTCTGCTGGATGGCCTGCGGCGTAGTCTGTAAGCGCGCAAAGGAGTGGACCATATCCAGCAGCTTGTCCTCGCCCCACCTGGTTGCAATAAAGTCGCAGATGGTGCCCGCCTGGAAGTAAGAGACGTTCACTTGCATGGGATATTCAGGATAGACAAAACCGCGATCCAGATTGGCCACAGGCAGTAGCTTCTTATCGCGAATGGCAATCAGCACTTCCGGTGTGGCTCGGTTACTCCACTCCGGCGAACGCTGGCCCTCCTCATGCACGGCCAGGCCCTCGGTGAACCAGCGCGGCACGCGATGATTGGTGGCCGTCAATATAAACACGTGGCTCATCTCGTGCCACAGCGTAGCGCCCCAGTTGAACTCGCCCGGCGTGCGCGCGGACGGGCTATCCATGGCAATCACTTCGCCAAAGGTGACACCCAGCGCGCCCAGACCAGGCATGCCCGTGGTGCGCACCGCGAAGTCTTCGTGGTTGGGATAGACCTCGACCTGCACCAGGCCGGGAAGCGTCATACGGTACTTCTTCTGGTAGGTTGTGATTATCGTATGCAGTTCCGTCTGCATGTAGGGAAGCAACTGCGCGGATTCCGCCTTGTCCAGCTTGAGGATGGTGGTAGTGTCGCTGAAGGTGTTGTAATTTTTATAGCTGTCCAGCAGCTTCAGGCTATTCACCGTGGCTGCATCGCGGTAGTCGTTGTTGTAACTCAGTTCAAGTTCCTGGGACGGTTCCTCCTGCTTGCCCAAGCGCATCAGGTCGATGCCAAGTTCGGAATGCGCGACCCACAGGCGCGGCTCGAGCTCAATGGCTTTGCGATAGTAAGTGACCGCGTCCTCGTATCGATAATGCAGTTCGAGCTGACGCGCAATGTGGACGTAGGCCTCGCCATATGCTGGATTGAACGCCTGAATCTTTGCCAGCCACGCATCGGGCGAGCGATCGGCAATCAGCTCAACCGCTGCATGTGTCGCCATTGCATCCAGGGCGTCGTCCTCCAGCGCAATGGCCTTGTCCGCCTCGGCCACGGCCCGATCGGGTTCGTCATTGCTCAGTTCCAGATCGGCCAGCAGCTCATGCGCCTCGGCCAGTTTTGGATCCAGGGCAATCGCCTCCGCCGCATACTCGCTGGCTTTGCTGTCAAAGCCCTCCGTGCTCAACTCCGCCATGCCCAGATATGCCTGTGCATTCTGCGGGTCCATCTTCAACGCTTCCTGAAAGAGATCGCCCGCATCCTTATCGTTGAAGCGTTGGTGGAAGAGCATCCCATAACGCACGCGCCATAATGCCGGACTGTTCGGCTGCTTAAGCGCAGTTTCAAATTGCTGCTTCGCCTGCTCCCACTCTTCCAGTCCCCAGAATCCTTCGGCGCGATAGTAGGCATTGCCGCTCTGGGTAAGGCCATCGAAGCAGGACTGTGCCTGCGCGGCATGGCCATGCTTGTGCAGCGCCCAGCAATCGCCAGGCACGGCGGCGTGTGCCGCAAGACTGCATGCCAGCATCATGACCAGGATGAAAGCCGCGCGTCTCATTGGTCCAACTCCTGTTGCACCTTGGCCAGCTCCACCAGCGCGTCGGTCAATTGCTTTTTGTAGTCCGCAGGATCCATGGCGGCTTTCTGATACTTCAGCGTGTCGATCTTCTGCTCCAGATCGTCCTTCTTCGCGAGCAGAGCGCGCTTGGCCGGATCGTTGGCCGCCATCTGGCTTGTGCCCAGGCGTAGCAGCGTGAAGTTGGACAGAAGCAAGCCCTGTCCATTCGCAGCGTCGCGCACCGGCTCGCCCGATCCCGTATCGTTGAAGACAGCATGCTCGGTGGCAAGCCGCTTCTGCGAATCGTAGAACTCTGCCGTCTTCTTGCTGGCGTAGATAAACGCCTCCATCGCGCTGATGGAGTCGCTCTTGTCGGTGTCGGCGGAGGGGTCCTGGAAAGCTTCGACCCAGAAGCGCGCAAAGACGGTCGCGTTTTTCTCCGTGCCGGATTTGGTGGCCGCGATCACGGCGCGCCCCGGCCGCTCGAGTGCCCGCACCGCTCCTCCACTGGCGCTGGTTGTATCCACGATTAGCTGGCGACGCGCGGCGATGCGGTTGCACATAGTGGCAAGCTCCGACGCGGAGACATCCGGCCCTACAAGATTGAACTTGTACTCCACGCCGTCGAAGGAACCATGGCCGATCAGGACCAGCGCAAAATCATCTTCCGGCTTGGCATCGCGCGCAATGCCATCCAGCGTCTGCCGCAGTTGAGTGGCGGTGGCTTGCGCTCCGGTCAGCGTTGTGACGTGAACCGTGCCCTGCGCGGACTTGTAAATCTTGTCCAGATCGTTGGCCGCCGCGGTAAAACGCTGCTCATAATCCGGCTCACCGCCCAGTCCGGCCACAAGAACGTAGTACGTTGCGGCGCGCGCCTGCAGGGTCACGGCGCATAGCATCGACAGTAATAATGCTCGTCTCATACCACACCCCACTTGCGGCGCAGCAGCCACTCGGCGATAGGCAGCCCCAGCAAAAGAAGAAAGACGATGGGCATGTCCCACAGATCTTTGGTATTGCGTACAGAGATGCCAGCCTCGGAGTAGGAGATCTCGCGCGGCAGGTCTTTCAACTCGGAGAGGTTCCAATAACGTCCTCCGGTTGCCATGGCAAGCTGCTCCAGCAGATGCCGATTCTGCGCGGCATGGAAGTTTTCCGCGACCCCGTCCTCGCGTTGAAAGGTCAGCGCGCTGCTTCCCAACTCCTGCGCCGGAGTTCCCGCCGATTCCGCCGTTACCTCGGCCAGATAAGGACCCGGCTTCTCCGCTGTCCATTCGGTTTGATATTGACCGGACGTGTCCTGCGAAGGCGTCATGTCCACCATTGCATTCAAGCCCTCTGGCCCAACAATGTGTGCCGAAACATGCGCATCTGCCGCCGCTTGATACTGCTTGTCGCGCACCTGCGCCGTCAATTGCACCTGTCCCTGGTCCATCAACACGCGCGACGGCATGGATGCCGTGACCGGACCGGGCGATTCCGCCACCAGCCAGCGCAGAAGCTGTTGCCAGAACAGATCGTGCGATGGATCGCCCAGGGCTTCGCTCATCTGCCAGCGCCATGTTCCCCCAGTCGCCATGATGGCGGTACGTCCATGGCCATAACTTTGCGTAATAAGCAGAGGCAGCGTACGACGGCCCACCAGAAGATCGGCCAGCACGGTGGCCCCGGGTTTGGGCGTTCCCGCATCCTCGTAGTCGGCCAGGTAGGTCAGCTTCTTCCAACGCTCCGCGTTCTTCTCGGGATCGTCCAGCAGACGCGTGATGGGTGAGTCCACGCCCTCCTGCGTCAGTTGCACGGTGGCGGAGTTGCGCAGAAAGTTATGCGTCCCCGATGGAAGGAAGGTGGGCAACAGATCGTTCAGGCTGGATGCGCCCCATCCGCCATCGCTGAGCGAAGATTGTCCGCCCAGAAACAGAATTCCTCCGCCGCGTCGGTCGACATACTCGCGCAGCATCTCCTGTTGCAGCGGCGTAAAGTAATCCGCGGCAACCGAGCCGATGATGATGCCTGAATAACCAAAGAGATCCTCCGTCCGCACCGGAAAACCGTCCGCCAGCTCGTTGGGATCGCTGAGACCCTGGCGGTAGATCTTGTTTTCGCTGGTGCGCAGCATGGACACAAGTTGCACCGTGGGATCGTCGTCTTCGGTGCGGCGGATAAACTTGTACTCCCAGCGCGGCTCACCCTCCACATATAAAATCTTGCGCTTGGCATCGCTGACCAGGATGGGGCGCGTCACCGCATTGTTGCTCAGGCTCTCTTCGCCGGGCATCGGTTCAACGGCAAAGGTAAGGGTCCTGGCGCCCGCGTCGCCGATGGGGAAAAACAGAGGCTCGGTCTGGATCTGTCCGTCGGCTGCCAGGGTAATCTCGTGCGCGGCCACCGTCTTGTCGCCGTTGCGCACCGTTAGCGTCGCCTTCTGGCCCGCGTAGCCGTGCTGCATCAGGCTGACAGTCGTGGTGATGCGTGCATTGGCAGTGGCGTTGGCCGCCACACTGACGTCTTCCATCTCTACATCGTGGGTGGCCGCCTGATTGCCGAAGCCCACCGTATGCACCGGAATCTGCCGGTTGCGCAGCGCCTGCAGCGCATCCAGTCCGATGCCCGAACCACCCATACCCGCCGTATTCTCGCTGCCATCGCTCATCAGCACAATCGCTCCGAGCGGCAGGTCCGACGTCTCAGCCAGTAGTTGCTTCAGGCTGTCGCCAATATGGGTGGACGCTTCCTGCGGCGCAATTCCTTTCGCTTCATCCACGCGCGCGAGTGCCCCGCCAAGGGTGTAGATGCGCGTTTGAAACCGCTTCTTCAGCCCATCCAGAACGCCGCCTTGCAACGCCGCCAGCGCGGCGGATTCACGCGTCTTGCCGTCGCTATCAGCAATGCCCATGCTGCGCGAATCGTCAACCACCACGGCAATGATGTTCTGCTGCGAGCTCAACTCCGACACCAGGATCGCCGGCTGCCATAGCAACAGTAGCACCAGCGCAACCAGAAGCGCTTGAGCTGCCCAGATCGATACGGCCTGCCAGCTTCGCAGTTTGGCAGCGTCCTTGCGCAGCCGCCATACAATCAGCGCTCCAAGTCCCGCGGCTGAAACCACAATCAGCACAACCAGCAACCAGGCAGGCCATGCGCCCAGAAGCACGAAGCGTCCTTTGCTGAAGACCGTACTCGGATACTTGAAAAAAAACTCAAACATGCGCTTCCAGTTCTGAATGCACTACAGCCTTTGCGATTGCAACGTTCGAATTCGTCTCAGAGTGTGCAGGCGAGATTAGTGTGTCATTCCGTAGATGATGTAATCCAGCCCAACGCGGAAGGCCATCGATGCAAATACCTCAGGATAGGCCGGGTCGTCGGCCCACTCCCATGCGTCGCCCAGGTGCATGTTGTGGCAAATGGCAACGATGATGCGACCCTTGTCGTCGCGGATGGCGCGCCATTTGGGCTGATAGCCATCCTTCTCATAGGTGCGGCCAGTCCTCGTGTATTGCTCGCCGGGAATCTGCATCTTGTCGTCAATGTCGTACAGCGTGTGGAATATCTCGTCGTTGCTCTGGAGCTCCTCCACCGGGCGGTCTGGCAATACCTGGCGCATACCGGTCATGAAGTTCGCCCAGTCATCCGTACCGTGGAAGTCGTCCACCATTAGAAATCCGCCCTTCATCAGATACTCGCGCAACCGTTTGGCCTCATCATCGGTAAACGACCAGGTCTGTACCTGCACCGCATAGATCCAGGGATAGTTGAAGATGTCGTCGTTATCCAGCGAGACCACCTGTTCCGTCGAGCGTCCATCGATTCGCGTCAGCCGGTGCATCGCGATCAGGAACTGGCGATCGGCCTTGGGGTAATCGCGCGACCACGACTGGAACCTGCCGTATCCGCCGCCGTAT
>Ga0302320_10016473_pt1 | contig 15089 bp, 9 predicted proteins | sample Bog_T0_3_FD_202130 | JGI IMG/M metagenome (GOLD analysis project Ga0302320, IMG submission 202130) | Peat permafrost microbial communities from Stordalen Mire near Abisko, Sweden - Bog_T0_3 | ecosystem: Environmental > Terrestrial > Soil > Wetlands > Peat | place: Sweden: Abisko, Stordalen Mire... | reverse complement strand
TAACCCGCCACTTCAGCGAACGACGGATCACGATTATTGATTTGTAAGGGAGGCACGATCTGTCGTGCCGGAGATGAGGGGTTACGGCTTCGCCTCGACCCCGCGCTAAGCTTTCGTCGCCCCGGCGAACGCCGGGGCCCATAACTACCGGCGCTGGTTTTGCGAAAGGCCTTGGCCATACCGCCTTATCGTGAGATCACGCGGTATGAGTCCCGGCGTTCGCCGGGACGACTCGGGGAGGTGCCACGTTCCGCACTCCCCATAGGCACTCGCTGCCCGTTGTTAATGCTTGATCCCCAAGGGAACCGGTGTTCTGCTTAAAAAAGCTGCTGGAGCACGCCATCTGTGTCGATCTTCGTCGCACTACATCACGTCACGCACTACAAATACGACCGTCCGATCGATCTCGGCCCGCAAACCGTCCGGCTGCGGCCGGCGCCGCACACGCGCACGCCGATCCTGAGCTATTCGCTCAAGGTGCTGCCATCCAATCACTTCGTGAACTGGCAGCAGGATCCGCAAGGAAACTGGCTGGCGCGGTTCGTCTTCCCGGAAAAGGCCACCGAGCTCAAGATCGAGGTCGATTTCACGGCGCAGATGACCGTGATCAATCCGTTCGATTTCTTCGTCGAGCCCTACGCCGACAGTTTTCCGTTCACCTATACCGGCGATCTCAAGACCGAGCTGGCGCCGTATCTGGCGACATCAGTGGAAGGTCCGCTGTTCGACGCCTATCTCGCCGCCATTCCGAGCGAGGCGCCGAGCACGGTCAATTTCCTGGTCGACCTAAACGCGCAATTGCAGAAGAAGATTCGCTACATCATCCGCATGGAACCGGGCATACAGACCCCGGAACAGACGTTGGCCTCGGGCGCAGGCTCGTGCCGCGACTCGGCGTGGCTCCTGATCCAGATCTTCCGGCATCTCGGGCTCGCCGCCCGTTTCGTCTCGGGCTATCTCATTCAGCTGCGGCCCGACATCGATCCGGTCGAGGGACCGCGCGAAGTCGAAAACGATTTTACCGATTTGCATGCCTGGGCCGAGGTCTATCTGCCGGGCGCGGGCTGGATCGGATTCGACGTCACCTCGGGCATGCTGACCGGCGAGGGGCATATTCCCGTCGCCGCCACACCGCATTATCGCACGGCGGCGCCGATCTCGGGCGCGGTCGGGTTCGCCAATGTCGAGTTCGGCTTCGAGATGAGCGTCAAGCGCATCCGCGAGGCGCCGCGCATCACAAAACCGTTCTCCGACGAATCCTGGGCGCGGCTCGACAGGCTCGGCGAACAGGTCGATGCCGACCTGAAAGCTGGCGACGTGCGCCTGACCATGGGCGGCGAGCCGACCTTCGTCTCCATCGACGATCTGGAATCGGCGGAATGGAATATCAGCGCGGTCGGCCCCACCAAGCGCGGGCTCGCCGACGATCTGATCCGGCGGTTGCGGACCCGCTTTGCGCCGGGCGGCCTGTTACATTTCGGGCAGGGCAAATGGTATCCCGGCGAAAGCCTGCCGCGCTGGGCGTTCGGCCTGTATTGGCGCAAGGACGGCGTGCCGATCTGGAAGAATGCCGATCTGATCGCCAACATCGAAGGCAAGCACAAGGCCAAAACCGAAGACGCCGAGCGTTTCGCCGAAGGCACCGCGGCAAAACTCGGCGTCGATCCCGAATATATCATGCCGGCGTTCGAAGACCCCGGCCACTGGCTGCAGAAGGAGGCCGGCCTGCCGCCGAATGTCGATCCCAGCGATTCCAAACTGGCCGATCCCGAAGAGCGCTCGCGGATGGCGCGGGTGTTCGATCAGGGGCTGAACGTTCCCAAGGGCTTCGTGTTGCCGATCCAGCGCTGGAACGCCGACGCGGGGAAGTGGAAAAGCGAACGCTGGAAACTGCGCCGCGGCAATCTGTTTTTGACGCCGGGCGATTCGCCGCTGGGGCTGCGGCTGCCGATCGCCTCGCTGCCGCATATTCCGGCGGAAGAGTTCCCCTATATCGTCGAGCAGGATCCGATGGAGCCGCGCGAGGAACTGCCGGTTTATGACGGGACCGCGCCGACCGAGGCTGCGCCGCAACAGGAGGTGCAGGAGCAGCAGCTCAAGGGCGGCGGCGTCCGCACCGCGATGTCGATCGAGATCCGCGACGGCATTCTCTGCGCTTTCATGCCGCCGGTGGAGAAACTGGAGGATTATCTGGAGCTGGTTTCGGCGGTGGAGGCAACCGCCGAGGACATGCAGATGCAGGTCCATGTCGAGGGCTATCCGCCGCCGTTCGATCCGCGCGTTGAGGTGATCAAGGTGACCCCCGATCCCGGGGTGATCGAGGTCAACATCCAGCCGGCGCAAAGCTGGCGTGAAGCCGTCGATATCACCTTCGGCCTTTACGAGGACGCGGCGCAAGTCCGGCTCGGGGCCAACCGCTTCCTGGTCGACGGCCGCCACACCGGCACCGGCGGCGGCAATCATGTGGTGGTCGGCGGCAGCAAGCCGGAGGACTCGCCGTTCCTGCGCCGCCCGGATCTGCTGAAGAGCCTGGTGCTGTACTGGCAGCGGCATCCGTCGCTGTCCTATCTGTTCTCGGGCATGTTCATCGGTCCCACCAGCCAGGCGCCGCGCATCGACGAGGCCCGCCACGACGGGCTCTATGAGCTGGAAATCGCGCTGGCGCATGTGCCGCCGCCGGGAATCAAGGCGCCGCTGTGGCTGGTCGATCGCCTGTTCCGGCATATCCTGGTCGATATAACCGGCAACACCCATCGCGCCGAAATCTGCATCGACAAGCTCTATTCCCCCGACAGCGCCACCGGCCGGCTCGGCTTGGTCGAGTTCCGCGCGCTGGAAATGCCGCCGGATCCGCGGATGTCGCTGGCGCAGCAATTGCTGATCCGGGCGCTGATCGCAAAGCTGTGGCGCGCGCCACAGGAGGGCAAGTTCGTGCGCTGGGGCACTACGCTCGCCGATCGCTTCATGCTGCCGCATTTTCTCTGGGAAGACTTTCACGACGTGCTCGGCGACCTCAAGCACGCCGGTTATCATTTTTCGGCGGACTGGTACGCCGCCCAGCTCGAGTTTCGCTTTCCGGTGTTCGGCCGAGTCCATCATGGCGGCGTCTCGCTCGAGGTGCGACAGGCGCTGGAGCCCTGGCATGTTCTCGGCGAAGAGAACTCGGCCGGCGGCACCGTGCGCTACGTCGATTCCTCGGTGGAGCGGCTGCAGGTCAAGGCGGAGGGGTTTGTCGAGGGACGCCACGTCGTCACCTGCAACGGAAGGCGGATGCCGATGACGCCAACCGGCCGCTCCGGCGAAGCGGTCGCAGCCGTTCGGTTCAAGGCCTGGCAGCCAGCGTCCGGGCTGCATCCGACCATTCCGGTTCATGCGCCGCTGACGTTTGATCTCATCGACACCTGGAACGGCCGCTCGCTGGGCGGCTGCGTCTATCACGTCGCCCACCCCGGCGGACGCAGCTACGACACCAAACCGGTCAATTCCTATGAGGCCGAGGCGCGGCGGCTGGCCCGGTTTCAGGATCATGGCCATACGCCCGGCAAGATCGATCCGCCGCGCGAGGAACGCACAATTGAATTTCCCTTGACCCTCGACTTGCGGACGCCGCTCCTGCATTGATTTGGGCGGGAGAGTCGTGATGGCTGAACAGGCCGGCCATGGAAGCAGTCAGGTGACCAAGGCGCGCCCGGGCAGTCGGCGCGTGGCGCAGTGGACGCGCGACTATGTCCGCCTGCCGGGAATTCCCGATGAATATATCGCGCAGGACGGGGCGCCACGCCCGGTATGGACGCGGTTCTTCGATGCCTTTGCCGCGCTGACGCCTGCCGACATCGAGCGGCGTTTCGGAACCGCCGACCGGCACCTCAGGGAAGCCGGCGTGACCTACCGCGCGCCCGGCGAGGTCGCCGACCGGCTGTGGCCGCTGAGCCATCTGCCGCTCCTGATCGACGATACCGAGTGGCAGCAGTTGAGTGCCGGCATCGTGCAGCGGGCGCAGTTGCTGGAACTGGTCCTTGGCGACCTCTATGGGGCGGGCCGGCTGGTGGCCGAGGGCGCGATCCCGGCGGCGGCCATTGCCGGCAGTACCGAATATCTGCGCTCGGTGTGCGGCATCAAGCCGCCGGGCGGCCGCTATCTTAATTTATATGCCGCCGACGTCGGCCGCGGGCCCGACGGGCGCTGGTGGGTGCTGGGCGATCGCACCCAAGCGCCGTCGGGCGCCGGCTACGCGCTGGAAAACCGGCTGGTTTTGTCGCGGGCCTTTACCACGCTCTACAAGTCGATGAATGTGGAGCGGGTGGCGCCGTTCTTCGAGGCGTTCCGCGACTCACTTCGCGCCAGCGCCGACCGCGACGAGCCCCGCATCGGGCTGTTGACGCCGGGCAGCTTCAGCGAAACCTATTTCGAACACGCCACGCTGGCGCGTTATCTCGGCTTTCTGCTGGTCGAGGGCGACGATCTCGCCGTCAGCGGCGACCGCATTCATATCCGCACCGTCGCCGGCCTGAAACGGCTCGACGTGTTGCTGCGCAGGGTGGATTCCAACTCGCTCGATCCGCTGGAGCTGGATGCCTCCTCGCAGCTCGGCGTGCCCGGCCTGATCGACGTACTGCGCAAGAACGGCGTCGTCGTCGCCAACATGCCGGGATCGGGCGTGTTGGAGGCACGCGCGCTGCTCGGTTTCCTGCCGAGCCTGAGCCGGCGCTTCTTCGGCGAAGAATTGAAGATGCCGCATATCGCGACCTGGTGGTGTGGCCAAAAGGGTGCGCGCGAGGAAGTGTTGGCGCGGCTCGATCAGGTGGCGATCGAGGGCGCTTACGGCCGGGGCGTTCCCGGCTTTCCCGGCAACGGGCCGATCCTCGCCAGCGAATTGTCGGCCAGCGAGCGCGACCGGCTTAGGAGTTCGATCAACGATCGCGGCATTGATTATGTCGGCCAGGAGCTGGTTCGGCTGTCGACGACGCCGGTGTGGGACAATGGGCGGATAACGCCGCGCCCGTTCGTGCTGCGGGTTTTCGCCGCCGCTACGCCCGATGGCTGGACCATCATGCCCGGCGGCTTTTGCCGGATCGCCGAGCAACTCGATGCCCGCGCGGTGTCGATGGGGGACGGCGCGCGGGCGGCGGACGTCTGGGTGGTGTCCGACAAGGCGGTTTCGACCGCATCGCTGCTGCCGGCGGTGGACACCGTGCGGATCAGGCGCATCGCCGGCTGGGTCCCGAGCCGGGCCGCCGACAATCTGTTCTGGCTCGGCCGCTACCTCGAGCGCGCCGAGGCGACGCTGCGGCTGGTGCGGGCACTCGGAACGACGCAGCGCGATCCCGGCAAGGCCGCAGCCGGGCTTCACGCGCTGGAGCGGATCCAGCGCCTGCTCGTGACCTGGGGCGCCACCGCGCAGGCGAGCCGAACCCAGCCGGGGAAGGTCGCTGCCGAGGCGCTGCAACGGGAGGACAAATTCGGCTCGGCGCTGTCGCTGGTGCGGGCGGCACAGCGAACGGCGACGTCACTGCGCGAGCGGCTTTCGCCGGACGCCTGGCAGGTCATCACCGAGATGACCGAGCGCCTTGCCCAGGAGGTCGAGGACGATGACGGGGTTGTCATTGCCGCAGAGCTGACGCTGCAGGAGCTGGCGAGCTTTGCCGGCCTCGCCCAGGAGAACATGAACCGCGCCGCCGGCTGGCGTTTTCTCGAAATGGGCCGCCGTGCCGAGCGCGCCATCAACACCGTGCGTTTCGCGCGCCAGTTCGCCTATGACGAGGCCGGCGGCGACGACCTCGACATCCTGCTGACGCTGGTCGATTGCCAGATCACCTATCGCTCGCGCTATCTGGTCGGCCCGCTGCTGCCGCCGGTACGCGACCTCGTCGTGCTCGACCCCTATAATCCGCGCTCCGTCGCCTTCCAGGTCTCCGCTCTGAACGAGCACATTGCGAGCCTGCCAACCCTGAAAGAGGGCGGGTTGATCGAGCGGCCGCAGCGTCTGGCCGTGGCGCTGCAGGCCACGCTGACGACGGCGGAGGCAGCAAGCCTCGACACCAAGACGCTGTTTGCGCTGGAGCAGGATCTGCTCAACCTCGCCGACGCCATCGGCTCGCATTATTTTCCGCACGGGCCCAATGCGAGCCGGCCCGAGAAGCTGACGGGCCTCGCGTGATCTACGATATCCGTCACGTCACCAGCTACAGTTACGAAAGCCCCGTCAGTTTCGCGCGCTGCTCGCTGCGGCTGGAACCGAAGAGCGGCGACGGCCAGCAATTGATCTCGCATACCGTCGATATCAGGCCGCGGCCTGCCGAGCGCACCGTGCGGCACGACTTTTTCGGCACCCATACCGAGAGCATCCTGATCGAGACCGCGCATCGCAATCTTCGCATCGATTCCCGGTCGCGGGTTTCGGTGTCGCGCCGCGCCCCCGGGCGGGCCGATCCGAGCCCGGCGTGGGAGAGCGTCCGCGACGTCGCCTTCGAGGCCACCAGCCTCGGTCCCTCGTCGCCGGTCGGTTATATCTTTACAAGCCCGCTGGTGCCGGTGCTGCGGCCGGTCACCGCCTATGCCTCGCTGAGCTTTCCGCCCGAGCGCGGAGTCCTTGCCGGCGCCGTCGACCTGATGCATCGGATCCGCACCGAATTCAAATACGACCCGAAGGCGACCGTGATCTCGACACCGCTCAAGGAAGTGTTCGAGAAGCGCCACGGCGTCTGCCAGGACTTTGCCCATGTGATGATCGCGGGCTTACGCGGGATCGGGCTGCCGGCGGCCTATGTCAGCGGCTATCTGCGCACCATCCCGCCGCCGGGCAAGCCGCGCCTGCAGGGCGCGGATGCGACCCATGCCTGGGTCTCGCTGTGGTGCGGCGTCGAGATGGGGTGGGTCGGCTTTGACCCGACCAATGACATCCTGGTCGAAAACGATCACATTATCCTGGCCGTAGGACGGGATTTTTCCGACGTCTCGCCGGTCGACGGCATCATCATGGGGTCGCGCCGGCAAAAGCTCGGCGTCGCCGTAGATGTGCTGCTGGTGGAATGACCGCAGACCAAAATTCGCAACCGAAGCTTCATGACGTCGTCATACTCGGGGCGGGCGCCGCCGGCCTGATGTGCGCCGCCGTCGCCGGTGCGCGCGGACACGAAGTAGTGGTGCTCGAGCAGGCGCGAGCTCCGGCTGAGAAGATTCGCATTTCCGGTGGCGGGCGCTGCAATTTCACCAATCTGCACACGGCGCCTGCAAATTTTCTGTCCGACAATCCACATTTCTGCAATTCGGCGCTCAACGGCTACACCCAGCGCGACTTCATGGCGCTGGTCGAGACCTACGGCATTGCCTGGCACGAGAAGACGAGGGGGCAATTATTCTGCGACGGCTCGTCGCGGCAGATCGTCGACATGTTGCTGGAGGAATGCCGCAAGGCCGATGCCCAATTGCGCCTCGGCGCGCGCGTCTCCGCGGTCACGCGCGGTGAAAGCGGCTTTGTCGTGACCTCGGATCGCGGCGAATTTCGCGCGCGCTCGCTGGTGGTCGCCACCGGCGGTCCCTCGATTCCGAAGATGGGATCGAGCGGGGTCGGATACAAAATCGCCGAACAATTCGGTCTCAGAATCGTGCCGCCGCGGCCGGCGCTGGTGCCGCTGACGTTCGATACCGGGTTGCGCGCGCAATTTGCCGATCTGTCGGGGCTCTCGGTGGATGCCGTCGTGAGCTGCGGCAAGGCACGGTTTGACGAGGCGCTGCTGTTCACCCATCGCGGATTGAGCGGTCCGGCCATCCTGCAGATTTCCTCCTATTGGCGCGAGGGTGAGGCTCTCGTCATCGATCTCGCACCATCGATCGACGTGCTCGGCGCGCTGAAACGGCTGCGCGGCGAACACCCGCGGCAGGAAATGGCGACCGCGCTGGCGGGCCTGCTGCCGAAGCGGCTGGCGCGGATCATCGCGGACATGATCGGAGGCCCGGAGCGCATCGCCGACTTTTCCGATGCGCATCTTGCAACGGCTGCGGCGGCGGTAAAGCAGTGGCGCGTCGTCCCGAACGGGACCGAAGGCTATCGCACCGCGGAGGTGACGCTGGGCGGCGTCGATACCTCCGAGCTCTCCTCGAAGACGTTCGAATCCAGATCGGTGCCCGGGCTTTATTTCATCGGCGAAGTCGTCGACGTCACCGGCCATCTCGGCGGCTTCAACTTTCAATGGGCGTGGTCGTCGGGTCACGCGGCCGGCCGCCATATTCATTAGGGCGCCAACGGCTATCATGCACTGCGAAAGGACATTTGCTTGACAATGCCGTCATCGCGCGGCTCATCTGCCGCGCCGTTTGCTCAACGGTTTTGGTCGGCCAAGTCAAACAGGATGTCATCCGATGATCCCCGGATATCGTGCCCTTTGGGCATTGCTGCTGCTGGGAACGTGCGGCGGCATCGCGCCCGCGCTTGCCGCGACGCTCGCCTGCGATGACGGCATCAAAACCGCCTTCCATCCTGACGCCAACACCAGCGTTGTCGCCGTCCGGTTGATAAAGCAGGGGGAGGAACTGGCCTCGCAGGATGTGCCCAAGCCGCCGATCAAGGCCGCGGCCGATCTGTGTCTGGTCAAGCTGTTGGTTGGACCCGGCGTCACCGCGGAAAAAGATACCACCGCACGCTCGTATTCGCAGGGCATCGGCATCGAAATCTGGCTGCCCACGCAAGCCAACTGGAACGAACGCATCCGCAATTACGGCGGCGGCGGCTGGGTCGGCGGCGGGCACCGCTATGCCGACAAGATCGGCAGCAAGACGCCGGCGATCGTCAACGCCAATATCGGTTATGCGTCGGGTACCACCGATGCGGGGCAGCCGTGGTACCAGGATGGCTCGTTCGCCTTTCTGTCCAACGGCAAGGTCAACGTCGAGGCGTTTCGCGATTTCTCGGTGCGCGCGATGGTCGAGCAGGCCGTCAAGACCCGGCAACTGGTCACGCTCTTTTACGGCAAGGCGCCGAAATACAGCTACTACGACGGCCATTCGCAAGGTGGCCGGCAAGGCTTCAAGATCATCCAGGAACATCCCGAGCTTTACGACGGCTACATGATTGCCGCACCGGCGCTGAGCGTCGCGATGTTCTCGACGACGGCGCTCTATGCCCAGATCGTCATGAAGACCGATCTCGGATACACGGCGGCCAACAAGCCAGAGGCAGCGGCGTTTGCCGCCAAGGTGGATGCCGCCAGCAAGCGCGCCGTGGCCGCGTGCGACAAGGCCGGACTCGGCTTTCTGCTCAATCCGTTCCAGTGCGACTACGACCCGGCGCGCGATGCCGCCGCGCTGTGCACGGGCGTCGCCGGCAACGGCGTGACCGGCAGCAACAGCGATGCCGCTACCTGCATGAATCTGAAGGAAGCCCTGGCGCTCGACAAGGTCTGGTTCGGCGCCACCGCCGATGGCAGTTTTGACGCCAAACAAACGCCCGACAGCCGCCGCGGCAAGTCGCTCGGCAAGGGGCAGCTGTGGTGGACGTTTACCAGGGGAACGCCAATGGCTTCGCTGATCACCAGCGCGTCCACCGATGCCGTTGCGCTGGCGCTGCAGGATGTGCGCTACGCCGCGGATGCCAGCGCCACATCGTCGATCCCGATCACCAACACCTCGACATCAGTCAGGAACAAGTGGCTGGAGCTCAACTATCACACCCTGGCCGAAGCGGTGAAAACCTACTCCGCCCTGCAACCAAAATTGTTCAGCAACTTCGCCACCGACAAGGTCGAGCTTGCAAAGTTGCGCGACCTCGGCCGCAAGGTGATCGTGTATAATGGGCTGGCGGACGACGCCATCCCGCCCGCGGGCAGCATCAACTATCACGAGCGTGTGGTGGCGGCGATGGGTGGCAATGCCAAGGTGCAGAAATTCATGCGGATGTACCTGGTCCCGGCCGCAGCGCACAGTTCGCAGGGGCGGCCCTACACGGTCGGCGGCCGCAACGACACCGTGCCGACGCCGAAACTCCCCGGCAATGCCAACCAGACACCCACGCGCGAGCAGGATCAGTTTTTCAGCGCGCTGGTCGATTGGGTCGAGAAGGGTGTGGCGCCCGAGGACATCATGCTGGCGTCGCGCGACAACAGCGTGAGTTATCCGGTCTGCGTCTATCCGAAAATGACGACATGGAACGGCAGCGGACCGGTGACGCAGGCGTCCAGCTTCAGCTGCAAGTAGCGCCGGCGAGTTCTCGATTTGACGCGTTTTCTTGACGCGAACCGGTGTCCACTTCGCTTGAAAACGCTTTAGCTGGCAGCGCGCGTTCCGCGCACGCCCGCGAGATCCTCGACGATGCCGCCGGTGAGCTGGTCGGCGACGATCTTGGCGATCCGGGAAAGCGGCCTTCGGCCGTCGAGCGCGATGCTCACGGTCTGTGGTTCGGCGCCCTTGTCGCGCACCGGCAGGAACACGAGGGTGCCCTCGAGAATTTCCGGGGCGGCGTCGAGTTCGGAGGTGAAGGCGACATAGCGGCCGTTCTTCGCAAGCGCCTTGACCAGTTGTAGCGAATTGGTCTCGACCATTTTTTGCGCATCGGCAAACAGCCAGCCATGCCGCGCGTCGAGATAGCGCCGGATCGGCAGCGCCTTGCTTTGCAGGGCGATCGGATGCACCGCCACCTCCTGCATGCTGATGGTCTTGCGCCGCGCGAGATCGTGGCCCGGCGCCACGACGCAGCCGAAGGGAAGATCGCCCTTCCAGAGCACGCGAACGTCGCGATGTGGCGACAGATTGAAGATCGCCGCCAGGTCGGCGTGGCCGCCGAGCAGCGCCGCGATAGCATCGTCGGTACTACCAATCTGGACTTCCAGCGAAATGCTCGGATGTTCGCTTGCCAACCGCCCAATGACGCGCGGCAGAAATCCGTTCACATGGCTGTCCATCGCGGCCAGCCTGACGTGTCCCTGATGGATGCCCTGAAGCTGCTTCAGCTCCGCCGCCGCGCGGGTCTCATCCGAGCGCCAGCGCCGGGCCAGCGTCACCACGGTGTCGCCGGCGGAGGTCAACCGCATCCCGCGCGCAACGCGTTCGAACAACGCGACCCCGAGTTCGCTTTCCAGCAGCAGGATATGCCGGTTGACGGCGGAAGCCGCGATATTCAGCTCTTTCGCCGCGCGCTGGATCGAGCCGGAGCGCGCCACCTGATCGACATAGCGCAAGGCCGGCGGAACCAGCGAACCGCGCATCGGTCCCTCCATACTAATTTTGAGTATGGAGGATTGCCCAATATGAGCTGGACGGCAATGGCGGATTCCCGGAAGATGCCGCGTGACGATGTTGTCGGCCAGTACGGCGAAGGACGGGAAAGAGAATGGTTGCGACCCGCTCGCACAGGGTAAGTCTGGACAGGATCACCCATCGCTTCACCGATTTTACCGCCGTCGCGGACATCAACCTGAACGTCGCCGGCGGCGAACTGGTCGCGCTATTGGGACCGTCCGGCTGCGGGAAATCGACCTTGCTCCGGATCATTTCCGGCTTCATCCGGCAGACCGAAGGCCGCGTCCTGTTCGATGACAGTGCGGTCGATCATCTCGCACCGAGCGGTCGCGGGGTCGGCATCGTGTTCCAGAACTACGCGCTGTTCCCGCACATGACCATCGCCGAAAACGTCGCCTACGGACTGCAGGCCCAGAAATGGCCCCGCGACAGAATCATGCCGCGTGTCACCGAGATGCTCGATCTCGTCCACATGAGCGAATTCGCCGGGCGCAAGCCGCGCCAGCTTTCCGGCGGGCAGCAGCAGCGCATTGCGCTGGCGCGCTGTCTTGCCATCGATCCCAAGGTGTTGCTGCTCGATGAGCCGTTCGGCGCGCTCGACAAGAACCTGCGGCTCGACATGCAGATCGAGGTGAAACGGCTGCAGCGCGAATACGGCATCACCACCATTCTCGTCACGCACGACCAGGAAGAGGCGCTGTCGATGGCGGACCGCATCGCGGTGATGTCGCGCGGCCGGATCGAGCAGGTATCCTCGCCGACCGAGATCTACGACCGGCCGCAGACGTTGTTCGTCAACGAATTCGTCGGCACCACCAACATTCTGCAGGGCGAGATCGTCGGCAGTCCATCGGGCGGGGCCATGGTCCGGCTTTCCGGCGGCGCGGTGTTGCCGGTGGCGAGCGACGTGAAATTTCAGACGGGCAGCAAGGTCATTGTGTCGATCCGGCCGGAGCAGCTCGGCATCGTTTCCTCACCGTCGGATGGCGCGATCGAGGGGACCATCAAGGCCGTGATGCCGCTCGGCCCCCATGTCGTCTACGACGTGGCGCTTGCCGAAGGACCCTCGCTCAAGGTCAGCGAACCCCGACAGGCGGCTTCCGAACTTCGCGCCGTCGGCAGTGCGGTCAGTCTCAAGCCGATTTCGCCTGCGTCGTGCCGGGTCTTTCCGATCAACTGAACCACACCATGAGGTCCATCATGACATCGCGCATTCAACGAAGCGGTCTTTCCCGCCGCACCCTGGTCAAGGGCGCCGCCGCATCCACCCTGGCTTTGGCCGCGCCGAGCCTGTCGCCGAGCCTTTCCTGGGGGCAATCAAAGACGCTGGTGGCCGCGACCTTCCCGGGCACGTGGAGCGAGGCCGACCGCCAGATCATTCTGCCGGCGTTCAAGCAGCTGATCGGCGCTTCCGTCACCCAGTCGATCGTGCTCGGGACCGATCAGGTGTCGCGGCTGGTCGCCGCCAAGGGCAACAAGCCGCCGTTCGATGTCGCCTTCTTCGATGCGCCGCAGGTGATCGACGCCGTCCGTGACGGTCTCATCTCCGAATATCCGGTGGCGCAATCCCCGAATTTCAAGGAACTTTTGCCGGGGGCCCAGGATAAATGGGGACCGAAGATCACGATGCAGGTGATCGGGATCGGCTACAATCCCAACAAGATCAAGTCGCCACCGACGAGCTGGGAAGATCTCTGGGATCCGAAATACAAGGGCCGGGTCGGACTGACCGCGCTGAACAGTCAGCTCGGCATTGCCTTCATCGCCGAATTGAACCGGATCAAGGGCGGCACCGATGACAATTTCGACCCGGCCTTCAAGGCGCTGCGCGAGCTGTTGCCCAATGTCGGCGCCATCGGCGCGAATCTCGGCGCGTTCGCTACGCTGTGGCAGCAGGAACAGGTCGACATCGCGCCCTACAATTTCAATTTCATCCAGACCCTGAAGGCCAAGGACGTCCCGGTCGAGTTTGCGATCCCCTCGACCGGCCCGGTCGGCTGGTCGACCAGCCTGCACGTCGTGGCCGGCGCGGCCGAGCCCGAACTCGCGGTTCAGTACATCGATCTGCATCTGGCCGCGGCGATCCAGGAACAGATGCTGAAGCCGCCGTTCGATGTGATTCCGACCAACGCCAAGGTCAAGCTCGAGGGCGCGATCACGAAATCGCTCGCCAAGAGCCAGGACGATCTGGCGAAAATACGAACGCTGGACTGGGCCAAGCTCAATCCGCAGCGCGGCGCGCTGATCGACCGGTTCAACCGCGAGATCAAGGTCTGACCAGCAAACCATGACCGCGTCGGGATCGAGACTGGCACTTCCGCTGGCGGCGCTGTTCATCGCCTTTTTCGTGGCGCCGCTGGCGGTCCTGTTGGTGCTGTCGTTGCATTCCGACGTGACGATGAAGACGTGGACGATCGCCAACTACGCAAAGTTCTTCACCGACTCCTTCAACTATTCGATCCTGATCGACACGCTGCTGCTCGGCGTCAAGGCCACTTTGGTTTGCCTCGTCTTCGGCTATCCAATCGCCTGGCTGTGCGCCCGCGCCAGCGCCCGCTGGCAGAGCGTGCTGCTGTTTCTGGTCATTCTGCCGATCCTGACCAGCGTGGTGGTGCGGACCTTTGCCTGGATCGTGATTCTCGGACGTCAGGGCGTGCTCAACCAGATCGCGCTGGGGCTTGGCCTCGTCGATGAACCGGTACGACTGCTCTACACCGAAACCGGCGTGGTGATGGTTCTGGCCCAGGTGCAGATGCCGCTGATGGTGCTGCCGATCCTGACCGTACTTTCGAAGATGGACCCCAACCTGGCCGATGCGTCGCGGGTGCTCGGCGCCGGAGAATGGCGCACCTTCCGGAAGGTGACGCTGCCGCTGTCGCTGCCGGGCATCATCGCCGGCTGCATCCTGACCTATTCTGCGAGCATTACGGCCTTCGTCACCCAGTCCCTGATTGGCGGCGCGCGGCTGATCTACATGCCGCTCCATATCTACCAGCAGGCGGTCGGCGCCAACAACTGGCCGTTCGCCGCTGCGATATCGATCATCTTCATGATCGCCGTGATCGCGGTGGTCGCGGTCCTCAGCGGGCTTGCGCGGGCGAGTGAGACTTATGGCCGCTCGTAGTTCAATTCAGTGGGATACGGTTTCGATCAAGCTGGTGTTCGGCCTGCTGTCGGCGGTCGCGCTGGTCTTTCTGATGGCGCCGACGATCATCGTGCTGATCACCTCGTTCACCGCTTCGCAGTCGCTGAAATTTCCGCCGACCAGCTTTTCGCTGCGCTGGTATGCGGCGCTGTGGGACGCCGATCAGATGCAGCGCGCGGCCTGGAACAGCCTGGTGATAGCGTTCTGGACCACCGTGCTTTCCGTGGTGCTGGGGACTGCCGCCTCGCTCGCTATTGCCCGCAGCCAATCGCGGCTGCTTCGCGCCGCCGATCTGCTGTTCATGTCGCCGCTGCTGCTGCCGGCGCTTTCGTTCGGTTTTGCCGCGCTGATTTTCATCAACAAGCTTGGCTTTACGCCCAGCATCTTCTTTCTGGTGCTGGGGCACGTCATCGTCTGCGTTCCCTTCGTGCTGCGCACCACGCTGGCGGCGCTGTCGCAGCTCGATCCGGCGCTGCAAGAAGCCTCGGAGAGCCTGGGCGGCAGCGCCTGGATGACCTTCCGGCGCGTGACGCTGCCGCTGATCTCCTCGGGCGTCGGCGCCGGGGCCTTTCTCGCCTTCATGGCGTCATTCGACAACGTGCCGGTGTCGCTGTTTCTGGCGGACGAGCGCACCGAGGTGCTGCCGATTCATCTCTGGCAGCAGATCGAGACCAATCTCGACGTCCGCACCGCTGCTGCTTCCGGACTGATCGTG
>Ga0302320_10016472_pt1 | contig 15089 bp, 9 predicted proteins | sample Bog_T0_3_FD_202130 | JGI IMG/M metagenome (GOLD analysis project Ga0302320, IMG submission 202130) | Peat permafrost microbial communities from Stordalen Mire near Abisko, Sweden - Bog_T0_3 | ecosystem: Environmental > Terrestrial > Soil > Wetlands > Peat | place: Sweden: Abisko, Stordalen Mire... | reverse complement strand
GGTGGCCCCAATTACGTCGGGGCCGCGTTAGCGTCCCCGCTCAAGCCGCTTTGAGCGGCTCACATAATCAAGCCCCCGGCTCTGCCGGGGGTATTGACAAACCTCGGTTCGTGCTCGGTGTTCTGTAACACCGGTTTCGTCGTCAAGCTCAATCCCTCCGGAAAGGTCGTTTACTCCACTCTTATCGGTTCCGGACAGCAGCTTCCGAAAGCTCTCGCGGTCAACTCAGCAGGCGAGGTATATGTCGCCGGCCTCAGCGCCGATGCCGGCCTCAAGACCGTGAATGCCTACGATCCCAACTACTTCGGCGGCCTCTGCACCTCTTGCTCCTCCGGCTTCTTCGGAAAGCTCAATGCCGACGGGACGGACTGGGTCTTCTCCAGCTACTACCCCATCCTTCCCGACACCTCCGTCAATCAACCGGCCGCAGTCTTCATCAGCGCTCTGGCAGTCGATTCTTCCGGCGATTTCTACATTGGAGGCATCGGCGCCGCTTTCACACTGCTGCGCCCCCTGGTCATCTCGTCAGCCTACATCGATCCCGGCTACACCTTCATCACCAAGTTTTCGTCCGATGGGCAAAGGATACTTTTCTCTACAGATTTCCCGGCTCTCTCCATCAATGGCCTGCAAGCTGCCGCAGACGGCACTCTGTTCATTGCCGGCACAGCCACGGCGGACTTCCCCTACACAATGAACTCGCTCGGTGCGCCGTTCCCACCGCTCTGGGCCGTCCAATACTCCAGCTATATGTTTGCCGCAGCCATCCGTCCTGCCGAGGACCAACTGACCTACGCTGCCTACCTCGGTGACGGATCCGTGAACAGTACAGCGCTCGGTTCCAACGGAGATTTTTACGTCGCCGGGAGCTTCGGTTCCCGCGCCCGCCTCCCGCTCAAAAACGCATTGGAGACCGATGTCTCCTCCGGCGGTTTTGTGCTCTCGCTTACGCCCTCCGGCCAGCTCGCCTCCTCCACACCTTTCGGCGGACACTTCGAATTTCAGATTCCAACGGCGTTGGCGGTCGATTCCGGCGGAAACGTCTTTCTTGCCGGCATTCCCGGTAGCAGCCTCAGCAACGATCCGCTTGACCCGTCAACGTCGGAACCGGCCAGGCTTATTCCTCTCAGGCATCCCTCGGAATCAGCACTTCGTTCATCGGGTATGCGGCTTTCATCGCCAAGATCTCGCCGTCCAACCAGCCCCAGATCAGCCTCGGCTACATTGGCCCCTACCTGGTTCTGCGCAACGCCGGCTCTTCCGACCTCCACATCTCCGGCATCACCTACACCGGGGACCTGCAGAAATCGTGGGGAAACTGTGCCGGCACGGTGCCCGCCGGCGCCTCCTGCTTCCTGGTTCCCGGCACCAACTCCGGCAATGCCGCTTCCGGCTCGCTCACCATCAGCAGCGACGCCCAGCCCGCGCAGCAGACATTCACTCCAGCCCCTCCCACCACGGGCACGGGGCAATTGATTGCGCCCTTTATTTATGTTGAAGATGTTCCGCTCATCTTTCCACCCGAGGTAAGCGGCAGCACCAGCCCCCCGCAGAGCCTAAAGCTCACCAATCTCGGCGCGTCAAGCGCCTCCGTCGCGGTCCGTGCGAATGGTCCCGCAAGCCCAATCCAGGTAAGCAGCAATTGCGGCTCGCTCGCGCCGGGGGCAAGCTGCACCGTGCAGATTGCTTACGCCCCCAATTCCGGTTCGAACCCAGGCGGGGAAATCCTCATCAATTCGAACAGTCAGGTTTCGAACTCGTTCCCGTTTGCTTCTGCGGCCGGTCTGAACACCTCGGATCCGCTTCAGCTTTCCCTACCGCTCCTATCTTTCGAGACCGTTGTCGTCGGCCAGCACTCCCTTCCACACCCCATCACCCTGACCAACGCCACCAACTCTGCCCTCGCCGTTCCGTCGCCGGTCATCGGCAACACTGACTTCGCCATCTCCTCCCACACCTGTGCCAAAGAGCTTCAACCCGCGCAAACCTGCGCCATGGCTATCGTTTATTCCCCTTCGGCCGTCGGGCCTGCCGTTCAATCCACGCTCACGCTCGCCGGTAACTCCTCCCAGCTCATCCTCGTCGGCACGCCCATGGCCGTGCCCGCCGTCTCTCCCAAGCCTTCCTCGCTCACCTTCGGCCCCGTGCCCGCGGATGGCAAACAGTCCCAAACCGTCAAGCTATCCAACACCGGCTCAACCGCCGTCCCGGTGAATGCCATCGTCACTTCGACTGAAGTCTTCACTGCGTCCGACAACTGCATTGGAACCCTCGCCGCTCATCAGAACTGCTCCATCCACGTCTCCTTTACCCCAGCCGGAGAGATCGGCACGTTCTCTGGCACGCTCTGGATCTCTGTGAGCGACGGCGCAGTCACGTTGCCCGTCGCCCTTGCAGGGACCAGCACCAAAGAAGCAGCCGCGACTCCGGTCTTCAGCGTCAAGTCAGGCGCCTATCCGGCGGCCCAGAGTGTTTCTATTACCGACGCAACGCCAGGCGCAGCCATCTACTACACAACGAATGGGACTGCGCCAACCACCAGCTCGTCCCGGTACACCGCAGCGATCGAGGTGTCCAAGACGGAGACGCTGGAGGCCATCGCGGTGGCCAAGGGCTACTCCAACAGCGCGGTGGCATCGGCCAAGTACACCATCACCTTGACCGCGGCCACACCGACGTTCTCGCCCCCCGCGGGGACCTACACATCGGCACGATCGGTAACCATCTCGGATACAACACCCGGCGCAGCGATCTATTACACCACCAGCGGAACCACGCCGACGACCTCATCCACCAAGTACAAGGGAACAATCAAGGTGTCTGCGACGGAAACCATCAAAGCTATCGCCGTTGCCACCGGCTATTCTGCAAGTGCACTCGCCTCCGCTACCTATACCATCGCCACCACGCCCACGGTCACCACCAGCGCCGCCACCAGCATCGACACGCCCAAGGCAACCCTGAACGGCACAGTTACCGCCAACAACGCTACCACCCAATACTACGGCACGAGCAAGACCGCGCTGACCAGCGCCACAACGAAGACCGGCGCTGTCAGCGACCCGGACCAGAAGATGTACGGCAGAGGAACATTTGAGATACCTAACGATTATGGTCCTGCTTATTTGAAGTTTATTACTGAATAGATTTGGGCTTCGAGGCCGGTTCTTGAATGCGCGGCGTTTTCACACAACCCGGCGTGCGCGCAATCAATCGGGTCATCCCTTGATTCGTCTGTCCTGGGCGATGTTGAGTGCTTGGTGTCGGATGTTGGAGTCAGGCATGGCAAAGCAGATCCATGGAGCGAGCCAAGCGGCATACCACCCGACAGATCCGATGTCTTCGTGAATGAACGCACCCGGGCGCAGCCGTTCAATGATCCTGGCAACCGGCGTAGCAGTCCCCTGGATTCAACAACTCGCATGGCAAACGGGGAATTTTCGCCTGCGAGTCGTCCGCAAAGGCCCCTTTTCATCCAGCCTTCACCAACTTTTCTCGCAGCAGTGTAAATCGCGATGCGATTGACAGGAAATTCAATTGGATTTCGACAAGAATCAACCTAAACCACGCAAAGTAGTCGTACCCACTAGGCAGAGGTTCGGATTTTCCAACCACTCTGAACGAGTTGCGCAAGCAGGATTTTTCGAACGCAGTGCAATTGTGGGGTGGTGCTTAGACGCCCCGAGGGGGGCTAGTTATGGATTGGTCCGGGGGGTAGAGCTGCCAGGGGCGGTGATCCCGGCCCAGTTCTTCAAAAGACGCAATTGCATTCGGTATTTGAACAAGTAAGCCGCGCTCCTGAAGCGAACTCTTACCGGCCCGCATGCAGGCGCATAGCCGACTTGCCAGTTCACAACCTGCCACAATTCGAGCCGCTTTTCGTGAGGCCAAGATGCATACAAATCGAATGTCTTCCAAGACTCTAGCCTTTGCCGCGCCAGCGCTTTTGATGTTCTTGTGCCACGCTCCGCAGAGTTTCGCCCAGGTGGATCGCGCCAGCCTGAATGGAACTGTGACCGATTCCGCCGGCGCCGTGGTTCCCGGCGTTCATGTGGATGTCTCGATGGCGGAGACCGGGTTGCACCGCGAGACCCTCACATCCCGCGCTGGAACGTACGAGATCCCCGAGCTTCCGGTGGGGATTTACTCGGTCACCTTCACAAGCCATGGTTTTGCGACGCTGACCTTCGATCAGGTGATTGAGAGCGTTGGCCGGACGCGCACACTGGATGTGACACTGCATGTAGCGGGCAGCAAGGAGCGCATCAGTGTGTCAACCAGTTCGGCGCTAGTGGACCGCAGCACCAGCGCAGTGACGGGTCTGATTGAGAGGACGCAGGCCGACGAGCTACCGCTCAACGGTCGCGACTGGTCAGTGCTGACGGCGTTTGTCCCGGGCGCCATTGATACCGGGGGCGGCAACCAGCGGTCAGTGCGCTTTGCCGGGCGGGGCCTGGACGACAGCAACTTCACCTATGACGGCGTGGATGCGACGAATATCGTAAATCAGACACAGCGCGCCTGGGTTCGGCTAGCCATACCGTTGGACGCAATCCAGGAGTTCCGCGTCGATACGTTGACATCCACTGCCGAGGAAGGCGCCACCGGCGGCGCGCAACTGGCGGTCTCCTCCTCTTCGGGCTCAGACCGCTTTCACGGGCGCCTCTTTGAGTACCTGCGCAATGACCTATTTGACGCGCCGGAGCCTGTCTGGGCCTCGAACGGCGAAACCCAGCAGCCGCTTCGGTTAAATCAATTCGGCGGATCGGTGGGCGGACCCATCGTGCGCGACAAGACGTTCTTCTTCCTCGCCTCCGAGGCGTACCGGCAAAACTGGGGCTATCCGGTGAGCGGCGACGTGCCGAGCGCGGCGCTGATTGCCACCGTTCCGAAAACATCGCCCGTCTACGGGATCATGAATGCATTTCCGGGAGCAGGCCCAAAGACGATTCTGGCCACAACCAGCGATCCTGACATTGACTTGTTGACCTGCGCATGCACGCAGGTGGTCAACGAGAGCTCGGCGATGCTGCGGCTCGACCACCATTTCTCGGCCAGGACCACCGGTTTCATGCGCTTCAATTACGACCGGTCAGTCAACACGCAGCCGCTTTCAGCTTCAGCGACAGACTTGCAGCAGCGGGTATCGACGCCGGTCAACGGAGCCCTGGAGTTGCTGCACATCTTCAATCCAAACCTGGTCAACGAGGCCAAGTTCGGATTCAATCGCGCCACCTCGAACACCTACAACAGCAGCGACACCGGAGCCACCTATCAGATTGCGATTTCCGGAGGTCCCGGGCCGGGATTTGTCACCCAGAACTACAGTTACGACAGCATCTACGTGGGCAATTCATTTTCGGGGATCGACAACCTGACCTGGATCCACGGCCGGCATGCGCTCAAGGCCGGAGTGGAGATTCGCCACATTCAATTGAACCAGGAATACGGAGAACACGGCAAAGTTACGTTTTCCTCGGTGGAGGACCTGGCGGCGAATCTGGTCAGCAAAGCAAGCCTGACGGGTGCTCTGCCGGTCAACGGATTGCGTAAGAACGATTTCATCGGCTATGCCCAGAATGAGTACAAGGTGCGGCCCAACATCACGCTGAACATGGGCGTGCGGTACACCGTCTTCCAGCTCTTCGACGAGGCCAACGGGAAGGCCAACCCATTCGATTTCTCGACCTGCGGGGCGCAGGGATTCTGTGGCGTGGGCGCGAGCTTTGGCCAGCAAAACTACGGGGATGTCGATCCCCGTTTGGGTCTGGCATGGTCGCCTGACAAGGACAGAAAAACGGTGATTCGGGCCGGATTCGGAATCTCGCACGAGGATGGCCAGCTGGACGATCAGAATCTACCGGCCAAGAACGAAGTTCCCTCCTACTCGGTGAAAAGCAAGGGCAGCCTTCAGGTGACCTATCCGGTCGACTCGTTCCTTACCGGACCCGGGACCATCTCACCCAATGCCGAACAACGGGACCGCAAGGACTCGTATGTGGAGCAATGGGACTTCTCAGTGCAGCGGGAGCTGCCCTCGAACTTCGTGGGCACGGTCTCTTACCTGGGCAGCCATGGCGTACACCTGCTGGAAACCAATGTGGTGAACCTGTACGCCGCGCCGGCCTATCAGACTTTGCAATATCCGGCCTTCGCTCCAGCGATCGGCTGGCGCGGCTCAGCAGGCATGAGCTCATACAACGGTCTCTCCGTGGCCTTGCGGCGGCCGTTCGCGCACGGGCTGTTGGTGGCGGCGAATTATATGTGGTCGCACGAGATCGACAACGGGTCCAACGGCAGCGGCGATGGCGACGAGATTTCGCCTCAGGACGCAACGTGCCTGGCCTGCGATCGCGCCAGCGGCGCCTGGGACGCCCGCCACGTAGTCAATGGCAATGCGGTTTACCAGCTCCCCTTCGGCTACGGCAAGGCGCTTTTGAAACAGCGCGGCATTGCCAGCAGCATCGCGGGCAACTGGGAGCTGACCACAACGGCGCTGGCGCGCACCGGCTTCCCGGTGAATGTGCTATTGCCCGGCAGCTACACCGCGGCGGATGGGAACTCCGGCACGCAACGTCCCGACCTGGTTCCGGGCGTTTCGCTCACGCCGCCGGGAGGCAGGAGCATCGCCGAGTGGATTAATCCAGCGGCCTTTGCTTCGCCTGCCGGAGTCTACGGTACCGCACCGCGCGACCTGGTCCGCGGGCCGGGCACATGGCAGGTGGATCTTGGAGCCGGAAAGACGATCTCGTTGCGGGAGCGCGGGCGGCTTGAATTCCGTGCGGAGCTTTACAACATCTTCAATCACCCGCAGCTCGGCCAGCCGCAATCCACCTTCAACTCTTCAGACACAACGGGCTTCGGCAGCATCCTCAATACGGTGAACCTGAACACCGCCATCGTATCGCCGATCACCCCGGTGGGCTCGGGAACTCCCCGGGAGATGCAGTTCGCACTGCGCCTGGAATTCTGACCGCCCTTAACAGATCCGCGAAGTGGCCACGACGGCGCTTCGCGGATGGAAAGTGAAAGACGCATGAGAACGATGGTGAGATCCGCTGGCCGGGATATGCGCCCCCGGACGGTTCTACCTCTTATGCTGTTGCTCTCAATACTGCCGGCGGCCGCGGGGGCGCAGGCGCGGCCGGATTTCTCGGGCCTGTGGAAGCAGGACAATGAACGCAGCCTGCCGAAACGCAATGGCGACGTGACCTTGCGCATCGAGCATCGCGACCCCGATCTGGCGGTGGAGACCACGGTCACGCGCGGGACGCAAGGCGCGCGGCATGCGGTTCAGAGGTACACAACCGGCGGCAAGGTCTCCATCTCCACGGGAACGGACGGGGATGAGTTTCACACCTCCGTAGTCTGGAAGGAGCAAAGCCTTGTTTTCGGAGTTGAAGAACACGAGGACGGACGCATTCTTCTCTCCAGGGAGACGTGGACCCTGAGCGAAAATGGCGCGGTGCTCGAAAGGGTCCGCGAGTCCCTCGATGCCCCAGCCGGCGAAGCCGGAAAACGGACACTGATCTATGTACGGCAAGCGCTGCAAAACTAACTCATGGGAAGGCAGACGGTGAGAATTCTTGTCGTTGAAGATGAGACCAAGACCGCCAAGTTCCTGCAAAAGGGACTGGGCGAAGCAGGCTTTGTTGTCGACGTGGCCGGGGATGGATTGGATGGGTTGCACCTGGCGCGGGAGATCGAGTTCGACCTTGTCATTCTCGACGTGATGCTGCCGGGGCTGGATGGATGGCAGATCCTGAGCCGCCTGCGCCAGGAACGCAGGAGCGCCCTGGTGCTTCTGCTAACCGCCCGCGATGCCGTACACGAGCGGGTGCGGGGCTTCGAGCTGGGCGCGGACGACTATCTGGTGAAGCCCTTCGCCTTCTCTGAATTGCTGGCCCGTGTGCGCTCTCTGCTGCGCCGCGGGCCGGCGCGGCTGCAAGAGACGCTCAGGCTGGCCGATCTGGAAATCGACCTGTTGCGCCAGCGCGCCACGCGCGCCGGCCAACGGCTGGAGCTTACCTCAAAGGAGTTCCTTCTTTTGTCCCTGCTGGCGCGGCGCACCGGGGAAGTGCTTTCCCGAACGCTGATCGCCGAAGCCGTCTGGGATATGAACTTCGACAGCGACACCAATGTTGTGGACGTCAATGTGCGCAGGCTGCGCGGCAAGGTGGACGATCCATTCCCGCTGAAATTGATCCACACCGTTCGCGGCGCCGGCTATGTGCTGGAATCCGACTAAAGGCCGTGCGCCGGTCTCGCGCCTTTGGGGAACCCTGGCCTTCCGGTTGACGGCGGCCTATGCGCTTGCAGGCTTGTTTCTGGTGTTTTTCTCCATCGTCGGCCTTTACCTGGTGCTGGTGAGCGAGCTGGAAAAAAGCACCGATCTGTTCCTCGCCGACAAGGTACACGTGCTGCGGGTCATGCTGCGGGAAAGACCGGACGACGTGGACGCGTTGCGGGAGGAAGTCGAGCTGGAATCGGCCGCGCGGCAATATGAGCAGTTCTACATCCGCCTTCTGGACGATCGAGGCGTCCAATTGTTGATCACGCCGGGCATGGCGGATCAGTTGGACCTGGTGCAATTGGGAAGTCAAACCCGAGGCCGCCCCGACCGCACCATTCAGATGAGAGGAAGGGATGGCAGAGCCTTCCGCGTGACCAGCGTTTCGGCGCCGGCCGGCTTCCCCGCGACGCAAACCGATACCGTTCAGATTGCAGTCGATGTCTCGCAAAAAGAGGCGCTGCTGGCGCGCTTTCGGATTTGGTTCTGGGCCATTCTGCTGGCCACCCTCGCCCTCTTCCCATTTGTCGGCTACCGAATCGCACGGCAGGGCATCCGCCCGGTGGAGGAAATGGCAACGACCGCGCGCCAAATCAGTTCGACTAACCTGCGGGAGCGAATTCATCCGGAGGGATATCCCTTCGAGCTGGCCTCCCTGGCGCAAACCTTCAACCAGATGCTGGATCGCCTGGAAGAGACCTTCGAGCGCATTTCGAGATTCTCGACCGACATAGCGCACGACCTGCGCACGCCGGTGAATAATATTCGCGGCGAGGCGGAAGTTTCCCTGGCCCGGGAACGAAGCGCCGGCGAATACCGCGAGGTGATCGAGTCCTGCCTGGAAGAAGCCGTGCGGCTTTCCGACCTGATCGGCGACCTGCTCTTCCTGGCCCGTGCAGAGAGCCCCCTGACCCATTTGCGCCGCGAGCGCGTGGATGTGGGCGAATTGCTGGGCGGAGTGCGGGAGTATTACGAAGCTTCAGCCGCGGACGGTGGAGTCTCGCTGGCCACGACTGTCGCCGGTGAACCGGTAATTGCCGAACTGGACCGCACGCTGCTGCAAAGGGCAGTGGGCAACCTGGTCTCGAATGCGCTGGCCAACACACCACCCGGCGGAGCCATTGACCTGCAGGCCCGCAGCGATTCATCCATAATTCGCATCGAAGTCACCGATACGGGCATCGGGATTCCCGACGAGGCGCTGCCCAGGGTCTTCGATCGCTTCTTCCGAGTCGACTCCTCGCGCTCCCAGGTTTCGGGAGGCACCGGCCTGGGGCTGGCCATCGTGAAAAGCATCGTTGAGTTGCATGGCGGCCATGTCGAAATCGCCAGTGAGCCCGGCCATGGCACGCAAGTTACCCTGCACATTCCCATCCTCTCCGCCACGTGACAGAACTTCTATTCCTGCACAGGTCGCGGCTCCTGGAACGCCACCCCACCGCTCCCGCATCTCCTGATGGTTGGCCGCCCGCGCGGCTCATTTGTACCCGATGTATCGGTGGGAACCTTGGCAGTGACCCATCAATAAAAGACCCTCTCCCCGGAAACCGGGGAGAGGGTCGTTCCAGCCGGGACGTCCTTTACTTGTCGTCGTCGTCGTCGCCCTTGGCAGGTGCGGCGTTGTTAAACTCGCTGGCCGGACGAACCGTCTTCTCGCCCGGGTAGGGGCGGGTGAAGTCCGTGGCTTCGTACCAGTCGAGGTGGTTGACGGTGTCGGAATCCTCCGAGTCGGCCTTCTGGTACTTGCCGGCGAAGATCTGTGCTTTCTTTGCGGCCCAGCCGGCCCGCAGGGTCCGAACCGCAGGACCATCGTTGTGCTTCACGTTGGTGCCCTCGTAGCCCTGGTTCAGCGGAACGGTGGGGGCAACGTGGGTCCAGGGAGCCAGTTCGGCCTGGGTCAGCTTGGGGGATCCTTCAAGGAAGGCGCTGGTCGTCGGAGAGGCAATCAGGTCGAACTGGTTCATCGGCGTCAGACCGAGGATCTGTTCGATCGTACGCGTAAAGTTCACCTGGGTGTAGAAGGTGCTGTCGGCCATGCCGGCGTTCTGCACGGCGTAGGGGCTGATGATGTAGCCGGGGCTGCGGTGACCGTCAACGTGGTCAACGCCGTTCTGCGCGTCGTCTTCCTCGACAAAGATCGCCGACGAACCCCACACGCTGCTGTGGCTGATGATATCGACAAAGCGGCCAACGGCCAGGTCGTTATCGGCCTGCTCGGCATCGCCGGTTACCGGGCCACCGGTGTGGTCTGAGCTGATCCACATGATGCTCAAAGCGGGCACCGTGCCGGCCTTCACGTCCTTGGCGAAGTCCTGTTCCCAGACATCGACGCGGTACTGGTCGGGGATGCCGAGGTCGAACTGCGGGTAGTTCGGGACCGTGCTGTTGATCACGGCCGGCAGCGGAGAGTAAGAGCCCACCGTGTTGAAATACTTCAACTGGGTCTCGGTTTTGGCCTCGTAGGCCTGCGAGTCGGCGTAGAACTGGCCCCAGCTCGGCTCGCAGAAGTTGGTCGCGTAGGTCGCGGTGCAGCCCTTCACGCTGAAGGTGTTGTACTCGACGTACTCGCCGTAATTCTTCACCTTGATGCCGGCCGCCAGCGCCTGGTTGTAGATGTTGCCCTTTGCCTGGTAAGCGATTGCGTCGCCGCCGTTGGACGGGTAGTCGCGCACCCAGTCAGGCGACTGGATGTCGTCCGAGTAGGGCGCCATGGCCTGGACGATCCAGTTGTGACCGTCGGCCGATTGGCGGCTGGGGTTGTAGAAGTTGTCAAGCAGCGGGAAGCGCTTCACCAGCGCATGGGCGTTGGGGGCGTCTTTGGCGTAGATGGCCAGCGAGGGGTCGCCGTTGCCGGCAGTCACATCTCCCAACATCTGGTCGTAGGTGCGGTTTTCGCGGATGATCAGGAAGACGTGCTTGATCAGCGAGGGATCGCCGATGTGGGCCGGGATCACGACCGGAGTCGTGGTCTTGCTGCCGCCGGAGGCCGACGCGATGTTGGCCGCCAGATCCCAGTGGTTATTCAGATTCACCTGCGTGGTATCGGTCGCCAGGGCCGCGGAACTCGGGACCGGGACGATGCTGACGGTGCCGTTGTCCTGATGGGTGTTGTAGCCGTAGACGCCGTGGTAGGTCCCGAAGGACTCACGGGTGCCGATGCCTTTGTCGTTGGCAACGATCAGCTTGGAGTTCACCGAGTCCAGCACCACCGAGCTCGGAGCATAGGCAACCGGAATGAGGCCCTCGACCGGGGTCTTGGCGCCCGCGGCAAGATTGACCACCGCGATTGCGTTGGCGTTGTACAAAGCGACGTAGGCGATGTTGTTCTTGCTGTCAACGGCGATCGAGTTCGGGCCGGCTCCGAAGGCCGCGGTGTCCTGGCCGGGTACCGAGATCGGCAGGCCGAGGCTGATGGTGGAGCTCACCTGGTTCTTGGTGGTGTCGATGACCGAGATCGTGTCGTCGTAGGCGTTGGCGACCAGCAGGTTCGTGCCAGACCAGGCCATGCCGGTCGGGTGCAGGCCGACAGTGATGCTGCCCGTAACCTTCCACGTGGCCAGGTTAACAACGGAGATGGTGCCGGCCAGCAGCGAGCCGGTCTTCGGGTCGGCAACAACCGGTGTACCGTCGGAGTAGAGCTGGAACTTGTCGCTCGAGGTGGCGATGCGGCCGCCTTCGTTCGATACGTAGGCGGTCTTGCCATCGGCAGAGATCACCACGCTGTGAGGAAGGTTGCCCACGCGGATGTCGCTGACTTCCACTGGCGTCTTCTGGGTCAGGTCGAGCTTGGCCAGCGTGTTGTTGATATCCAGCACAACGTAGGCGGTCTTGGCGTCCGGAGTGATTGCGATGCCGGCCGGATACGACATGTTGGTCTGCTCACCGTACCCCAGATTGTCGATATACGTGTAGGTAATGCCGCAGGGGATGGGGCTGCTGCCCGTGGTGCCGTTGGGGCTCTGCGGATAGCAGGTGACCGTCGACAAGCCCGGCAGGGTGCCATAATAGGGGGTTTTGATGGGCGTGGAGTCCATCGGCACGGGGATCTGTGCGAAGTCCTCCAGAAGGCCCTGCGGTCCCACCATCGCCATCGCGACCATGCTATTCCCGTTGTTATTGGAGTAGCCGTCCTGGCTGAAGAGCAGCCACTTGCCGTCCGCCGAGTAGGCGATGCCGGTGTAGCTGCCGCTCGGATCCATGCCGAGCGCGATGTAGTTCTGAATGACCGTAGCGGTCTTGGTGTCGATGATCTCGACGGCGGCCTGCGAGGCGCCCATAACCAGGACGGCGGCGGTGTTGTTGCCGGTGGGGTTCAGCGCAACGGCCTTGGCGCGAACCGCGTAGCCGAGATTGACCTGCTTGCCAGCCGGGGTGATGATCGCGCCGTTGCTGGTAACCCAGGAACCGTCTGCCTGCTCGCCAACGGTGTAAGTGGGGAATTGCGCGGACTGTGCGAACGCCGGAATGCTCAGCGCCGTCGCCATGACCCCGGCGAGCAGACGCAGACGGTTGAACCGAGAACTAACTTGAGTCGCCTTGCCAAACATAGATCGCTCTCCTCTTTGGTTTTCTCACCACGCGGGCCGGATTCGGCCGCGCATCAAGGAGTCGCTTCAGAAAACGGAAACTCGTGAGAGAAAGAGAGACGATAGCCCGCCGAATCAACCGCTTGCGGTGTCCTCGGCTGTTCAGCGGCCTGCTCGGCCTTTGACCCGTGCAAATCGTCTCTCCGCAACGCGCTCTTGCTCGTGTACGCACACGCTATTCCGCTTTCTGAAACGACCCCAGCTTGCCCTTCGACACGCCGTCCTGTTGAGCCTTGGCACGAGAGATTGAAACCGTTCCGTGCTTTCCTTCCTCGATTGCCGAACGCGGCTCAGTTGGCAGGGGCAGTACCAACGAGGCCAGTCTAGAGAACTGAAAAGTACACCGGCATGACGCGAAGATTACAACCATGTCATCCTGCGGCGAGGACCGCCAGGAGCTCCATGATCTCTGCCACATGTTTGGGTCGCTGGCGATCCAGAGTGGGGCGTCCATCGTTTATGTGAAGGAGCAGATGGGGCACAGCTCAATCCAGGTCACGGTGGATACCTGCGGGCACTTGATCCCAGGAGCAAACGTGTCCTGCGTGGACCGCCTTGACCGGAAGCCGAAGAAGAAGCAGGGTTCTGAGCGGCAACGATCCGCAATCCCCGCGCAACCTCGCGAGATTGCGGAGACCGTGATTCCTGCTTATGTTGTTGATTTGTTTGGTGGCGGGAGGCAGGATCGAACTGCCGACCTACGGGTTATGAATCCGTCGCTCTAACCATCTGAGCTACCCCGCCAGAGCAAGACACGGGGCGCGAAGACCCCCTTGCGAGTGGGCGACGACAACATCCGCGCACCTCTTCCATGATACGGGCGCCCGGAATGAAGGTCAAACCTGCCTCTCGCTTGGGGCCTGACAGATCAAAGCCCTGAATCGGCCCATCTCCCATCCAACCGCAGGGTGCGTGCGGACGGTCTGCAGAGTCTATCCGCGCCGGTGCGGCTGGGTGGCCGCACCTGTGAGCTGTTCCCGTCGAAGACAGCCAGCCCCACCGCAGGTAGGTCTAGTAAACTCGCCACCATGAGCACGTTGCGCATCGCCGCGGTCATCCCGGCCCGTCTCAGTTCCACCCGCCTCACCCGCAAGGTCCTCCGCCTCATCGCCGGGCGCCCCATGGTGGAGTGGGTCTGGCGCGCCGCCCAATCCAGCGGCCTGATGGACCCCGTCCTGGTCGCCACCGATTCAGAGGAGGTGGCCTCCGTCTGCCGCGAGCGCTCCATTCCCGTAGCAATGACCTCGCCCCAATGTCCCAGCGGGTCAGACAGGGTCCGCGAGGTCGCCACCCAGATCGACGCCGACATCTACGTCAACATCCAGGGCGACGAACCGACCCTCACCCCCGACTTTTTCCCGCCCCTGCTCGCCCTCTTCGGCCGCCCTGAAGTCGAAGTCGCCACGCTCTCTGTCGGCTGCCCGGCGCACGAGATCACCAACCCCAACGCCGTCAAAGTCGTCACCGCCCTCGACGGCCGCGCCCTCTACTTCTCCCGCGCCACGATTCCGTTCGACCGTGACCAGGCCGGTTTCCAGGGCTATCGCAAACACCTCGGCATCTACGCCTACCGCAAGGCAGCTTTGGAGCGCTTCGCCGCCCTCCCACCCTCGCCCCTCGAAAAACTCGAACGCCTCGAGCAGCTCCGCCTCCTCGAAAACAACATCTCCCTCTACGTAGCCGACGCCCCCCGCGACACCATCGGCGTCGATACCGAGGATGACCTGGCACGAGCTGAGGCCGTCTTGAGCGAAACGCAAAGCGGATCAGCGAAGAATGCTCGATAAGTGCATTGGGTGGTTGGCGAGGGTCACATTGGTGCTCAAGCAGATTGGTGAACCACTGCCAACTTCCCGGGACTAGTCTACAGTGTTGTTGAACGAGCCTGCCATTCGCCGCTGACAATTCCCTCGTCAGGCCTTCCAGAAAATATGCACTTGGCTTGATTTTTTCGGGGCTCCCCTATGCACACCAATCTTCTAGCGACCGAACAAAGGGGCGCAATCGAGAAGAATCTGAGATACAATCGCTGCGTTTGGATTTACATGGAGGATAAGCCGGCCAGGCGAATGTTCCCTTACAAACACCTAGCTGCCTGTGGTGCAAGTCCTGATACCTTCGCACAAGATTTGGGCGCCATCCACAGGAGTGATTCTTAAAATCAGGTCATGGCGATGGGAACACGCAAGGATCGGGAGCGACAAGAGGATCTC
>Ga0302320_10016471_pt1 | contig 15089 bp, 16 predicted proteins | sample Bog_T0_3_FD_202130 | JGI IMG/M metagenome (GOLD analysis project Ga0302320, IMG submission 202130) | Peat permafrost microbial communities from Stordalen Mire near Abisko, Sweden - Bog_T0_3 | ecosystem: Environmental > Terrestrial > Soil > Wetlands > Peat | place: Sweden: Abisko, Stordalen Mire... | reverse complement strand
GCGTCTTCTCCCGCAGACTCCAAAGAAGCGATGTCCATTTCGTCTTCTTCTTCTTCAACCACTTCCAAATTACTGGAGTCTTCTGAACCCATGGAGGTAAGCAATTGATCCATATCCATTGTCGGGGCTTCATCGAAGGCTTTAGCTTTGGTCTTTTTGGCACCTGAAGAAGCCGCAGCAGCAGCGGCTTGAGAACTGGCAGTTTTCTGTCCAGCGTTAGCCCCGTAATACTTCGTATGCATAGCTTTGATATCTGTCTCGCTGGCGATAGCCGGCTCCACATCAAAACCTGTCATCATTTTCACGTCATCAATCGCGAATACATTTAAAGGATCCGCCATCGCTACCGTCAATTTTCTATCTTTGAGAAATACGGGAATAAGACAGTGATTTACCGCGATTGAATCGGGAACGGCAGCAATGACCTCTGCGGGAATATTAATTTCAGTTAGGCTCACATGGGGGATTCCTAATTGAGTTCCCACAAATGCCATAATGACGTCCTGAGTCACGTATCCTCGAGTAATGAGGATCATTTCGAGACGACCGCCTTTAGTCTTTTGTTCGTGAAGAGCTTCTTGAAGCTGTTCGGGAGTAATAATGCCTTCGTCCACCAGCATCTCACCCAGGCGCATTTTCATGGAATCAGCCACAGACTACCTCTTTTAATAGGGACTTTTCGACGAAACCAAACGGTTTATACTCAAAGAGTATAGAAGTGCTAAAAAATGAAGTCAACGAAAGCCCTTTCGAGTCAACGGAACTTTAAGCCGTTAACCAAAGCTTGACGCATGACTTCTATAGGTGCCTTGCGACCCGTCCAAATCTCAAACGATAAAGCTCCTTGGTGTAATAACATTCCTAAACCGCCCCAATGAACCAACCCGAAATGTTTAGCCTGTTTAAGAAAATCCGTTTCTCGGTGATAAATCAAATCAACCGCCAAAGTGCCCTTTCGAGCACCTTTTAAAGATACGGGAGAAGCTTCACCCTTAAGTCCTAAAGAAGTACTTTGTACAATCCAATTACTATAGGGAACAAATCGATCCACATCCCGCAGGGGAATAGCTTGGACATCCAACCTTGGATACTTTTTCCGGAGCGATTTCATTAGCTTCGCGCCTTTAGCTCCGGATCGGTTCGCCACATAAAAGCCCTTTACTCCAGCATGCGCTAAAGCTCCCGCCACCGCTTTCGCTGCGCCCCCCGCTCCAATTAAAAGACCTTTAGTTCCGTTTAGCCTGGATCGCCAGGAACCCAAAGATCTCAAAAACCCTTCTCCATCAGTCGAAGTACCGCAAAGTTGGTCGTCCTTTCGATAAATCGTATTTACTGAACCCAGCCAACGGGCTTCCGGCTCAATCCAATCCAGATGAGACAAAACCTTTTCTTTATAAGGAACTGTCACATTAGCGCCGCGGGTATTAAAGGCTCTCATCATCTTTACTACCGGCCCTACTTCTCGGGAGAAAATATCCAACGGGGTATAAAGCCAGGGTAGATTAACTTTTTCAAAAGCGGCGTTATGCATGGCGGGCGACAAAGAATGGCTAACGGGATGACCCAGTATAAAAACCACCTGACTGGCCCCGGTAATTTTTGCCGAAATGGATTTCATACAACCTCTTCAATCAGGGATGACTCAAAGCGTATTGAATCATAGACACGATCGCCAGTCCGGCAGTTTCGGTACGAAGAATCGGCGTCGGCAAATGAACCGCCGCCGCGCCTTTTAACTGAGCTTCTTGTACTTCATCTTTCGACCACCCACCCTCGGGTCCGACTAATATTAATATTTTTTTGGCGGTAGGATTGGATTCTAACACTGTTTTTAAAGTGGGCGCTTCTTTTTCATAGGGTAGCAGCACCTGATCAAAATCGCTAAAAAGCTCTAAACATTTTTTCCAATCCGTCACTTCATCCAATTGAGGCAGATCGTTACGGCCGCATTGACGACAGGCTTCCACCAGAATTTTTTGCCAGCGATTATTTTTATGCTCAAATTGGGACTCGGCAGGCCGGGAAACGCTTCGCTGAGTAACCAGTGGAATAAACCAGTTTACTCCCGCTTCCGTTCCCTGGCGCAAAATAAGGTCGATTTTCGGACCTTTAGGCAGGCTTTGAGCCAACGCGATCCAATTACTGGAATGCGTTTCGCTCTTTCCACGGCGCGATAAAATTTTTGCGGTAGCGGGTATCAGATCGGTTTGCTGGAGGGACAATTCATATTCGGTGGCCTGGGAATCAAATCCCCAAAAACGGGCGCCCGATTCCAAGCGAAGCACCTTGACCAAATAACGGGAAGCGGATTCATCCAGTACGATTTCTTTTTCCTCAGGCGCCGGAGCCGTTTCTAAAAAAAGCCGAGGTATAAAACTCATTTTTTTCGGTTAAAAAGCTGTTTCATTTTGAACATAAACTTACCAATGGCCGGCGTATTGGCTTCGGTGGAAGCGGCTTCAAACTCTTCCAGCATTTTCTTTTGTTTTGCGTTCAGATCCGTGGGCGTTTCCACAAGAATGGTAACTAACAAATCACCAACGGAAGAATCGCCCGGATTCTTCAACCCTTTTCCCTTAAGACGGAAAACTTTTCCCGACTGTGTCCCAGCCGGAATTTTCATATTCACCGCGCCTTCTAAAGTGGGAACTTCCAATTCGGTTCCCAAAGAAGCTTTAACAAACGAAATCGGAATTTCACAATGCAAGTCGCCGCCTTCGCGGTTGAAAAACTCGTGGGGTTCCACATGCAGGAAAACATAAAGGTCGCCCGAGGGACCGCCGTTGAGACCGGCTTCTCCCTCGCCTCTCACGCGGAGACGAGAGCCCTCGTCCACCCCTGCCGGAATTTTTACCGAAATAGTTTTTTCTCTTTCAACCCGTCCTTGACCACGGCAAGTCGTACAGGGACTGCCCGGAATTTCGCCTTTTCCACCGCAACGCGGACAGGTGCGGGCAACCGTGAAGAAACCCTGAGACGTTCGGACTTGTCCTGTGCCATGACAGGTGTTACAAGTAACCTTCCCCGATCCGGCCTTCGCGCCCGAACCATGGCAGGTTTCGCAGGTGGTCAATTTTCTAATTTTAACTTCTTTAGAAACTCCAAAAGCCGCTTCTTCAAAACTCAGCGTTACGTCATGGCGAAGATCCTCGCCTTCTTGGGCCTGACTCCGGGCTCTGCCGCCGCCCTGACCGCCAAAGAAATTATTAAAGACATCCCCGAACATATCGTCAAAATCAGCCCCTCCAACATCCTGAGGACGGAACCCGCCTCTAAAACCACCGCCCGGGGGCGCTCCCGCGCCTATGCCCGCGTGGCCAAACTGGTCATAAGCGGCCTTTTTCTGGGGGTCCGATAAGACCTCATAAGCCTCATTGATCTCCTTAAACTTCTCTTCTGATTCTTTATTGTTGGGATTTGTGTCCGGATGATACTTTTTGGCCATGTTTCGGTAAGCTTTTTTAAGCTCATCCGCCGAAGCGCCCTTCGGAACTCCCAATAAATCGTAATAATCTTTTTTCGTAGCCATGTTTTCTTTCGTGGGACCGGCGCCCTTCTGTTTTTTCATCTTCGAAAATTAGGAAGAGACTGTTGAGCTTTCAATCATACATTAGCTTTTAGGGCCTCAAACTACCATCAGTCCCGAACGGCGTAAAGACTGATTTTCCCTATAAAAAATGAAAAAATGACCTTGCGAACCCCGCCCCTTCTCTCCTAAACTAACGGGGCTTAGAGAAGAAAGAAGCTTTAGTTCCCTCGCCGCAAAGCGAGAGAGTGAAAATTATTAGGAGGCATCCCATGCCGTATGTCATTACCGAGAAGTGTTTAGGCGAAGTTTACGCTCAATGCGTCGATGTGTGCCCAGTGAATTGCATTCACCCCGGCAAATATAAAGATCAAGATTTCATGATCATCAACCCTGAAGAATGCACGGAATGCACCAGCTGCTATTCCGCCTGCCCCATCGGTGCCATTGTGGAAAGTCCGGAAGCTGATCCGGAGTACGCGAAAATCAACGCTGAGTTGGCTCCGACTTTCAAGAACAACCCGGCTATTCCGACCCGCCCGGCAAACGATCCGCCGCGCCATGCCACTAACAAGCTGGTCAACTAAGACAAGCTAAAGCAGAAAAAAAAGGCCCTTCCCGGTGGGAAGGGCCTTTTTTTATGCCTGAATTTTAAAATTAAACTTTCTGATAAATCTCCGCGCCGGTTTCCACAAAAGTCTCGGACATTTGTTTCATACCCTCTTCCAAAGCCGTCTCTTCGGTCAAACCCTTTGCGTTCGCATAATCCCGGACATCCTGCGTAATTTTCATGCTGCAGAATTTTGGCCCGCACATAGAGCAGAAATGAGCGACTTTGGCCCCATCCGCCGGAAGAGTTTCATCGTGATATTCTTTTGCCAGTTCGGGATCAAGCGCCAGGTTGAATTGATCTTCCCAGCGGAACTCAAAGCGGGCTTTGGAAAGAGCGTTGTCCCAACGCTGCGCCGCCGGATGGCCTTTTGCCAAGTCCGCCGCGTGAGCGGCGATTTTGTAAGCGATCACTCCCGCACGAACATCGTCTTTATTCGGTAATCCCAAATGTTCTTTCGGTGTGACATAGCAAAGCATCGCGGTACCGAACCAGCCGATCATAGCCGCGCCAATCGCGCTGGTGATATGGTCATAACCCGGAGCGATGTCAGTAGTCAAAGGACCCAGAGTATAAAAAGGAGCCTCGTGGCAATCCGCCAATTGCTTATCCATATTTTCTTTAATGAGCTGCATCGGTACGTGGCCCGGGCCTTCGATCATGACCTGCACATCGTGTTTCCAGGCTATTTTTGTCAGTTCGCCGAGGGTTTTTAATTCAGAAAACTGCGCGTCATCATTGGCGTCATCAATCGAGCCGGGACGCAAACCGTCACCCAGACTGAAAGAAACGTTGTAAGCCTTCATGATTTCGCAGATTTCTTCGAAATGCGTGTAAGTAAAGTTTTCTTTGTGATGAGCCAAACACCACTTGGCGTGAATCGAACCGCCGCGGGACACAATGCCCGTTCGGCGCCAGGCCGTCATGGGCACATAACGTAAAAGTACTCCAGCATGAATGGTGAAATAATCCACGCCCTGTTCGGCCTGCTCAATGAGTGTGTCGCGGTAAAGTTCCCAGGTTAAATCCTCGGCAATACCTCCGACTTTTTCGAGAGCCTGATAAATTGGCACCGTGCCCACCGGCACGGGGCAATTGCGGATAATCCACTCGCGGGTTTCATGAATATTCTTGCCGGTGGAAAGATCCATCAAGGTATCTCCGCCCCAGCGGACGGACCAGATCATCTTTTCCACTTCTTCCTCGATGGAAGAAGCCACGGCTGAGTTTCCAATATTGGTATTAATTTTGACCAGAAAGTTGCGGCCAATAATCATCGGTTCAATTTCAGGATGGTTGATATTCGAAGGAATAATCGCCCGGCCCCGGGCCACTTCTTCCCGGACAAATTCAGGGGTCACAACTTTAGGTATCACCGCGCCAAAACCCTCGCCTTTATGAAAACGGCCTTTTTCAACGCGTTCTTCCATCATCTGATTTTCACGGATAGCGATATATTCCATCTCCGGGGTAATGATTCCCTTTTTGGCGTAATGCATTTGGCTGACGTTCATACCCTTTTTAGCCTTCAGGGGTCTGCGGGTGGCCGCGCCCGGAAAAACTTCCACATCGGCGGCGGACTTGCCTTTATAAAAGCCGTCGACTTCCTCCACGTCGCCGTTCTTCAAAATCCAACCACGGCGCTGGGGCTTCAAGCCTTTGTATAAATCGATGTCGATATTTAAATCGGTGTAAGCGCCGCTGGTGTCATAGACACAGAGAGGAGGATTTTCTTCCATCCCTTTTTCGGTTTTAGTGGGGCTGAGTTTAATTTCCCTCATCGGCACCAGGAAATCGTGAAGTTTTCCGGGGATATAACGCTTGCTGGAGCCGGGGAAAGGCGTTCGAGTAATCCCCTGAGGCGCTGAGTTTTTTCCATTTCCGTTGCTTTTGGCCATTGTCATTTCCTCATTTATTGAAACAGTTAAAGATGATCTAAAGCATAACGACCCCTAGGGTCGAATGCAACAAAGCTGCCGATTCACAGGGTTCAGAACAACATCTCTTCAATTTTATAGGCTTCATATCGAAGCCGTTTAAATTGAGCGCTGGCGGGATGTTGGATCAGTTTGGAAAATTCTTCCAGAGAACGAAGGGCCTCTTGCGCCCTTTTTAAATTAGCTTTCAGGAGTTCTTGAGAGCTGGCGCGGACTTTTTCGCTCTTTTCTTTGTTTCCCCGGCCCAGGTCTTTTTTCACGTCGCGGGCCGCCGACCGAAGCTGGGTTGAGCCAAAAAGCGACTTCTCCGCTTTCGTTACCCCGTGGCGCATTTTTTTAAGTCGGGCCAACAGACGGGGATCATTCAGGATAAACCGAGCCACGTCTTCGGCGACCCGAAAACCTTCCCGGGCCCGGTTACAGTTAGCGTCCAAAGCCCGGTAAACCGAAAGAGTGTCTCGAGACTTCATCAAAACACTCCCCCGTTTTTCGACTACTTAACTTTCTTAATCAACTTCACCACCGGGTTCGCCGTCGTTTTTTTACCAAACATGGGCTTGGGCGCTTTTTTAACCTTGGCGGGCTTTTCTACCTTTTCACCCTTTTTGGCCAAGAGAGCGTTTTTATCAATCTTTTCTCCCTTTTTATCCGCGCCTTTTTTATCGTCTTGTGCGGCCGCGCCCTTTTTCTTTTCTGAAACAGGAGTCGGATGCTCAGGATTTTTGGGGAAAAGAGGAACCGTGATTTTAATCGACTTGCCCTTCGCCGCCAAAGCCTTGGCCTTCGCCTCATCCAAAAGTCTCCGGGGTCTTGGGGTGTCTTCTTTGATGAAGGAATCTTCTTTCAAATAAGGCACAGCCGAAACTTTATTAAGCTTGGAAGCCAGGTCCAGGTCTTTCGCGTAACCTTTGCGGATCAATTCTTTGCCTTCCGCCGTTTCCTTCATCGCGTCATGCAGCTTGCCCTGCCATGGTTTATAGCGAACAATCGCTTCCCGGGCGCTATCGGTTAATTCAATCGGCGTATCCAGCAAAGTGCTTTGCAAATAGTCCACCAGCATTCCGGCGAAGGCGGAGTCTTCCGGCTGGCCCGCGCAAATGACAACCACATCGTTTTTAGCGCGAAGGCAGGAATCATAGACATCGGTCAAATTGATAAAGGAACCCAGCAACACATACTTGGTCTTGGGCGGCACACGCAACAGCGAAGGTGAGCTGATACAAATCCAGCGGTCTTTCACCTTTTCACGGGTGGAATCCAACGGCGATCCGCCCAAATGAAAACCGGGAATCTTGTCCAAATCTCTTTCGCCGGCCAAAAGCCCTTCTCCGCGTTTGAGTTTTTCAAAAGCTTTTTTGGCCGAACCCGGATCCGAGAAAATCTTAACACCGGCAGCTCCATGATAAAGATACATCGCGATCGTAGTGGTCAATCTTAAAACATCCGCCATGACAACTGTGGCGTTCTGAACTACGGTCACTTTTACGTCTTTCGGCTGAAAATAAACGGTGATTTTCAATGGAGGCTCCAAGTTTTTAAATTAATGCGGGGTTCCAAACCGCCGCAAGGGTGACTAGCCCGCCGCCAAAATGGACGGCGGAGCGGTTATTTCTTTTCTTTGTCGTTTTTTTCTTTTTTCTTGCGCATATCGTCGACGTAATGCGTGGAATAATTCCCCGTTCGGAAAGACTCGCTCGACAAGATGTTCTTCAAAAACAGCGCAGTGGTATGAACGCCTTCCACCACCAGCTCATCCAAAGCCCGGATCATTCGTTTAATCGCCTCGTTGCGCGTGGGCGCGTGAACAATAATTTTAGCCAGCATGGAATCGTAATAAGGCGGAACTTTATAGCCCTGGTAAAGATGGGTATCCACCCGAACCCCCGGGCCTCCCGGCACGTGATAAGTGGTAATAGTTCCGGGCGACGGCCTAAAGTTATCTTCCGGGTTTTCAGCGTTGATTCGGCACTCGATAGCGTGTCCCCGCGGTTCCATTTCGGATTTAGGGATCGAAAGCTTTTCTCCCGCCGCCACGCGAATCTGTTCCTGAATGATATCCACACCCATCACTTCTTCCGTTACCGGATGTTCCACCTGAACGCGGGTGTTCATTTCCATAAAGTAAAAGTTGCCGTCTTTGGTCAGGAGAAACTCAATCGTACCGGCCGAGCTGTACTTTACTTCTTTGGCCAATTTCAAAGCGTACTTGCCCACAATTCTCCGTTGTTTAGGGGACAAAACACCTGATGGAGCTTCTTCAATTAATTTCTGGTGCGACCGTTGAATGGTGCAATCCCTCTCGCCCAAATGAGCCACATGACCGTATTCGTCACCCATCACCTGAACCTCAATGTGACGAGGCTCTTCGATGTATTTTTCAATGTAGACTTCCGGGTTTCCAAAGGCCGCTTCCGCTTCCGCGCGGCAGGTTTGGAAAGCCTGAGTCAAGGATAGGTCCGTATGAGCCACTCTCATACCGCGTCCGCCGCCGCCCGCCGAGGCTTTAATAATGACGGGATACTTAATACGCTTGGCGACTTCCAACGCGTGCTTTTCGTCTTTCACCGGTCCGTCGCTGCCAGGGGTGGTGGGCGTTCCGGCTTTTTTCGCCATGGCGATGGCCTGAACCTTGTCGCCCATCAGGCGCATCACTTCAGGTTTTGGGCCGATAAACTTAATCTGACAGCTGGCGCAAACTTCGGCGAAGTGGGCGTTTTCGGCCAAAAAGCCGTAGCCCGGGTGAATGGCTTCGGCGTCGGTAATTTCGGCGGCCGTAATCAGGGCTGGAATATTTAAATAGCTTTCTTTGCTGGGGCCCCTGCCGATACAGATGCTTTCATCGGCCAAATGAACGTGAAGGGATTCAGCGTCCGCCGTGGAATAAACAGCGACCGTCTTGATCCCCATCTCTTTACAGGCCCGGATAATGCGCAGGGCAATTTCGCCCCGGTTGGCAATCAGAATTTTTTTAAACAAGATTTATATTCCCCTCTATTGGAAAGGTCGGAAACTGGATTTTTAATTAACTGGGATCAATGACAATTAAAGGCTGGTTAAACTCGACGGCCTGGCCGTTCTGCACCAAAATTTTGGTTACTTTACCGGCTACTTCGGCTTTGACTTCGTTCATGAGTTTCATCGCTTCAATAATGCAATACACTTGGCCCACTTCCACCTTGTCACCTTCTTCGATGAAAGGTTTGGATTCGGGAGAGGAAGCACGGTAGAAAGTTCCCACCATGGGTGAGTTTTGTGTGTTCCCTTTTTCAGCCGAAGGCGCGGGAGCGGCAGAAGCGCCCGCGGTCGCCGGAGCGGCAACCGACGCCGCCATCACGGGGGCGGCCATCATCGTCGGAGCAGCCATCGCGGTTTGAAAAGGCATTCCCGGTCCGCGGCGCAGATGAATTTTCACCCCGCCCTGCTCAAAACTGATCTCGTTAATATCGGAAGCGTCCATCAAGTGAATCACGTCTTGCACGATCGCCAACTTCGGATTGACTTTCACTTTTTTAGAAGTCATGGCCCCTTCTTTCTTTTTACTGGGTTTTGAACTTTCGTTTTTTTCGGTTGAAGACATTGGTAAATCCTTTCCTACAGGCTGAACTTAAAAGGGTTAAACCCGTTCCAGGTACTCTCCAGTACGGGTATCAATTTTCAAAACGTCCCCTTCTTTCACAAAAAGAGGAACCTGAATTTCCGCTCCGCTTTCCAGCGTGGCCGGTTTGGTGGCGTTAGAAACCCTGTCACCCTTGAGGCCGGGTTCCGAGGAAACAACTTTTAAAGTAACGGTAATCGGAAGCTTCACACTGATGGGGCGTTCTCTATAGAAAAGAACCTCAATGGTCATTTGTTCTTTGAGCCATTGGTGGCCTTCGCCGACTTCTTCTTCGGTCAGTTCCAACTGCTCATAGGTGGCGCTATCCATGAAGATAAACTTTTCGCCCTGCTTGTAGAGGTACTGCATTTCTTTTTCTTCAACCGGCGGCTCGGGAACTTTTTCCCAGCTATCCAGTGTCTTATCGGTAACCGTTCCCAATTCCACGTTTTTCAGTTTCAGGCGCACAAAACCGCCGCCCTTGCCCGGCTTCACATGTTGAAAATCACTCACTCGATATAAAACACCGTCAAATTCACACAAATTGCCCGACCGAAGATCCATCACAGTAAGCATTGCAACTCCTCAAGGCGTTGGGAAAAAACCCTTATTTTTAAGGCTTTTTGCCTTTCGACCGCTTAAAAACCCTTATTTTTCAAGGTTTTTTAATGGTTTTCGAGGCAAAAGAGGCGGCATTTTACAAGAAAGTTCGCCATCCGTCAAACTAAGGCGGGGTGAACCTCCAAAAGCCCTGTAAAACGGACTAAGAATTTACTTAGCGGTGGCTGAAATTTTAAAATCGGACGGGGGTTCGACGGTTAAAAGCAGGTCTTCGCCCATATGACGAAAAAACAGTTTGGCGGCATGCAGTAACAAGCGGGGTTGGCCGCCCACCGGGCGTTCTTTCCCATAAAGGGGATCGCCCAGCACCGGGTGGCCCGAATGGTAGAAGTGAACACGGATCTGGTGCCGTCGGCCAGTCAAAGGTTCGACTTCCAACAAAGTATTTTCACCCGAAGTTTTTAAAACTTTGTAATGGGTCTCGCTGGGTTTACCCTTGGGGTCAACTCCCATGCGCCCGGAGCCAAATTCTTTCAGGTGCCCTCTAAAACTTCCCTCGGTTTTTTCCATAACGCCCTGCACCCAGGCCAGATAAGTCTTCTTCACGCCATGCTCTTCCCAGAGCTGTGAAAGTTTACGGTGAATGTCAGCGTCTTTGGCGAAAACCACCAGCCCGCTGGTTTCCAGATCAATGCGGTGAACCACAAAAGCCTTCGTTCCGATATGAGCCGTCACCTGAGTTACCAGAGGCTCCTGTTCCAAACCCCGTCCCGGAATAACCGCCTGGCCCGAGGGCTTGTTCACCGCGATAATTTTTTTGTCTTCGAAAACAATCGATAAGGGATTCAATTAGGTTCTTTCAGAAACAAGGTGGATTATCGTTTTAATTTATTAAAACCCTCTCCCCTTGTGGGAGAGGGTAGGGTGAGGGGTGATTATCTTCAAAAACATTCACCCTCATCCCGACCTTCTCCCCTCAAGGGAGAAGGAGAAGACTATTTATGTTTTCTATCCCGTTCTTTGAAAACTTCTTTCGCTGCGTAAAGCGCGTTCATCGAAGCCGGAAATCCGGCATAGACCGCCATCTGCAAAAGCGCTTCCACAATTTCTTTCTTGGTACATCCTACGTTCAACGCGCCCTTGATGTGAGACTTTAATTGAAGCGGCGCGTATCCCAAAGTGGTCAGCGAAGCGATAGTCAAAAGCTGGCGGGTTTTTAAGTCCAGACCGGGACGGGAATAAATATCGCCAAAAGCGAATTCGGTGACGAACTGTCCCAGCTCCGGCGCGATGTCTTTTAAACTTTCCACCGTCGCCTTCGCCACCGGCCCGTGGATTTCTTTAAACTTCTTCATGCCTTTTTCGTAACGTTCACTGGTCATAAGCGCTCCCATTTACTTCTCGGGGTTAATCCATTTCACGGGTAACCTGGAAAAATGGTTATCAAACGAGATAACCGCCTCTAAATCTTTTTCCTGAACAATTGCGGCCTGATAAGCGTCAATAAAATCAACGTGATGGTCTTCGTAAAAAGTTACGGCAGCCTTCACTCTTTGCCGGTTTTCAAATTCCAGTCTTTCATCATCCAGGGAAAAACGCAGCAAGGTGGCAATTACAGCCTGTGAAATTTTTTCCCGTTTTTCAAAATACCAAACGAGCTCCGCGACAACCATATCCGAGACAAATAACTTTTGATTGTCCTGAAACATTTTTTCAAAAAGATGCCTAACCGATTGGGCTTGCTGCTTATCATCTTCAATAAAAAATCTTAAAAGAACATTGGTGTCGACGAGTTTCATCGGTCAACGGCCTTGCCGGTGCTTATTCCACTGTTCCACGACATAAGCTTTGGCATCTTCGTGCATTTCCGCGACGCTGATAGGCTTTTTGCCTTTGAAATAGGGCTTTAAAATGCCCTTTAAACTTAAAATATCGCCCCGAACGGGAAACAAAATGATCCTGTCTCCATCCGCCACAAAAGTCACCCGGTCTCCTGTTTTAAGACCGATCGCTTTTCGAATGTCTTTGGGTATAGTGACCTGACCTTTCGCAGAAACATTAGTGCCTATCATGACGACCTCCAAAGTATTACTTTTTTAATAATTTCTTTACTATTTTAGAATAAGTACAACCAGTTACAAGGGGAATTTACGTGATTAGAGAGTATTAATTACTTTTAAACTTTCCACCGTGGCCTTGGCTACCGGCCCGTGGATTTCTTTAAACTTCTTCATGCCTTTTTCGTAACGTTCGTTTGGCATTAAATGCCCTCCATTTTCATGCTCGGCTCAAAGGAACAGCAAAATCTGTCTTACCTGTGAGATTATTTAATATAAGCGGCAGGCCCACCTTTTAGAGCAGCATCTTTCAGAGCATCCATAACTTTTTGTTCATCTTCAGCTAATTCGAGTTCTGTGTTTCCAATCATGTGATTGGAAATTATGTTAACTCCTTGGGTTTTATAAAAATCAGGATATTTAGCGCTTGTATTTACCCATTCCTTTCCATTCCAGGAAAATATCCAAGGCCATTTAACATGTGCAAAGAGTTGAACATCTACCAAACTGTAATGTTCCTCATTATTCAAACGTAATAGCTGGAAGACCGCCGACGCTTCGTCAAACGTTACACCCGCATCCAGGTCAATAGAAGAAATTTTCCGGTTTGCCAAATCCAAATCATAAATCTTTAAAAACTCCCCCCCCGTTTCGCCGTGACACCAAACTAAAATTAGATAAGAATCATTATCAAAAGATTCCATATCCATTTTATCAACGTGATTCATTCCACTATCAATATAGAAAGCCTTGTTTGGTTGGTTCGTTGGAATGAAGTAAAGGCAATTATAAAAACCCCATAAATAGCCCCATTCTGTTTTTTGGGACCTTTCTAAATCTTCTTCTCCGCCAACATTGTCTTCGGATAAATCGAATCCTAATTCACCAAGCTTTTTGAATTCCTTTTTAAAATTTTCAACTTCTTTTACCGTCAAATTTGTATTCGCTACTATTTCATCATTGGGCGAATCTTCCTCTATTGGGTCATAATGATAAATTGTTGCAATTGGTAGATTTGCTTCTGCTAATGGCAAAAGACTTTTTGGGGCTTCAATCATCTTAAAATCACTTGCATCAAACGCTGGAGGTGAAGGTGAATATTTCCAAAAATCTTCACAAATTTCGCCCTTTTTATTCAAAGTAAACCATAGAGGACGCGGCACAGCGAGATCATTTTTTTCATTTGCACTGGCAAAATAGTTCAAATCTTTTTCAATCAAAATGTTATTGAATTTAAAAACATTCCTTCCTGCTAAAACCCATGGATCACCATGGTTATCAACAGCCAAACCGCTATAAATTAAATTGTCATCCGCACTCCATTGGGTAATAAATTCCCCTGAAGAGCTGAATTTTTCAATGCGGTGATTGAAAGAGTCCGATACATAAACGTTATCGTCTGGACCACAAGTGATAGCAAGCGGATGGGATAACTGTCCGGTTTTAAAACCATGCCCGCCCCACCAGCCCAAACACTTGCCCCCGGCGTCAAATTTGAAAATACAGTCTTCAAAAGTAATGATGTACACATTCCCTTTTGAATCAAAAGCAAAATCCCAAGAATGAAACACTGAGGGATAATCCAATCCCATGTCGGGCTTAAGTTCAATTGTTTGAACGGGAAACAAATTGCTATCAAACTTTGTTATTTTGCAGTCAGCTTGGAGTAACCAAAGAAAACCTTCTGGATCAATCTTCAAAGAAGGCGAATATTCATACAATCCCTTCGGATTAACTGAATAACTGGAAAGAAAATTAAATGACTTGTCATATTTAAAAATTTTGCCCTTTGCTTTATCTAAAAAATAGAAATTATTGTTTTTATCCACAATAAATTTATCTAATCTCCACCATGGATTTGATTTCACATTTTCAATAATCACGCTTGATTTAGTATTCCCATCAGAATCCAAATGAATCAATTCCGAAGACTTGCCTGCCAACACATATGCTTCGCCTGATGGATCTAATTCCATATCCACTAAAGAATCATTTTTATCTTTTGATTTTGTCGATATTTGAGTAGAAAAAATGACTGGATTTACAAACTGATCATTAGCGGGAGTTGGAACTGTGTCCGATATAGCCAAAAGGGGATGAAAAATTATTAACCCAAAAAAACAAATAAACATTTTCATTGTTCTAACCTTTTCTTTGTCCACTTAGGCTCAAGTAAATCAATCCACAAACTGCCTATGCCATAGTTCCACCAACAGCAACCCATACAACAGTAAATGATGGTCTTGCTTGCCGGTCATGTGGTCGTGAATCACTTCGTTGACCTTGTCCTGATTAAAGTAGCCTCGCTTTTTAAAGCTCTCCGAACCCAAAATATCCATCAGCAGGGGTTTGAGTTCTTTTTTAAACCAGGGGCCTAGCGGTACGGCGAAACCCTTTTTGCGACGGTTGATGATTTCACGGGGAATATATTTAATCGCCGCCCGTTTCAAAATGTATTTGCCGATGCCGCCGCGCAGTTTTACCGAAGCGGGCAGCGAGTAGGCGAATTCCACCAGGCGGTGATCCAGATAGGGCACCCGGGCTTCCAGCGAGGCGGCCATGCTGGTGCGGTCGACTTTATTGAGAAGGTCGTCGGGCAGCCAGGTCTTTAAATCCATATAGAGCATCAAATTCAGGTTGTCGAACTTGTAGGGAGCGGCTTCCTCAAAAATGCGTTCCAGGGTTTCTTCTACCTTGGAATTTTCCATTTCATACAGCAGTTTGTCGCCCGCCAGACCCTGCAGGGTTTCTTCCAGACAAAGACGGGACCAGGCCAGATGACGCTTCACCAAATCCTCTTTGT
>Ga0302320_10016468_pt1 | contig 15092 bp, 10 predicted proteins | sample Bog_T0_3_FD_202130 | JGI IMG/M metagenome (GOLD analysis project Ga0302320, IMG submission 202130) | Peat permafrost microbial communities from Stordalen Mire near Abisko, Sweden - Bog_T0_3 | ecosystem: Environmental > Terrestrial > Soil > Wetlands > Peat | place: Sweden: Abisko, Stordalen Mire... | reverse complement strand
GATGGATGGAGCGTTTCGGCCGTCATTTCGCACGAACCGCCTGAGAGGGCAGACGTCAGCCCCAGAAGATCTCCCTTGCGGGCAATTCGAAGGCTAAGTCGCCGCCCTTCGCTTGAACCGATGGACAGTTTCACTTCGCCCTCAAGCATCACAAACACACCCGGCGCTGGATCTTTCTCTGAGAACAACGTGCAATTGGCTTGATACGAATGAGGAAAGGCCAGCGAAGCCAGATCACTCGCCGCTTCAGTTGACAACTTGTCGAAGAAACCACCAGCTAGTTGGAGCTGATCCACGCCGCCGTTCACCGCGCTAAGCATCGTTCCCATTTTCAGACCTCTCGGAAGAAGAATTTTCAGAATTCGCCGCGATTTCCTTGGCGAGATATTGCGTCCAGGTAGAGCCCGTAAGAAGCTCTACATTCTGCCGGCCGTACATATTCGCCAGAACCCGCTTGCCGCCGGCATCCACATAAGTCACATCGCGTAGATCGATTGATAGTTTCCGCGAGCCCACGCCTGGAGCTGTATCTACCCAGACCCGTCTAAGCACCTCCACCCATGGGCCCGCAACGCGGCCTTCCAACCGAACCACGACCTCGTTCTCATTTTCCTGGTTTGTGATTCTTAGCGTAATCTGGCCCTTCCATGTGCCACGCTCTGTCTAAGGCATGTTCCGCGCCAAACTTCTGTTCGCAGGATGTGGTACGGCTTTCCCATTGATAACAGGATGGTTATTTGCCTAGGAAGTCCTTTTGTCGATGGTCGAAGGTGTTTCGTGACGACGGATTCAAGACGAAATGTCGTCAGCTGGACTTCATATAGTCACTTCGCTCGATCCCGAGCTTCTTCAATTTCGAATTTAAAGTAGTCCGCTTAAGTCCCAACCGAGCCGCGGCGCCGTCATCTCCACCGATCTGTCCCTGGCTCTCGCGCAGCACCCGTAAGATATGATCTCGCTCCGCGGCTTCTAATGACGGGTTCTCCGACACGGCGCTCTCGTCTTGAGAATCCATCTCTAATTCCGCGAGCGGAACGTAAAGCACCGGCCCCTTGGTCAGAATCACCGCACGCTCCAGAAAGTTTTCCAGCTCGCGAATATTTCCGGGCCAGGGCCAACGCACCAGTGCTGCCATGGTCTCCTTCGGAATCGTCTCGATCGTCTTTCCCATACGCCTGCCATGAGTTGACACAAAATGCCGGACCAGTATCGGGATATCGCTCGCCCGCTCACGCAACGGAGGAGCAAAAATCGGGAATACCTTGAGCCGGTAAAAAAGATCCGCCCGGAATTCCTTGTCAGTCACCATCTTTCCTAAATCGCGGTTGGTCGCAGCGATTAACCTGACATTCACCGAAATTGGCCTGTTCCCGCCTAGCCTTTCAATCTCCCGCTCCTGAAGCGCACGCAACAGCTTGGGTTGCAGTTCCAAAGGCAGTTCACCCACCTCATCCAGAAAAAGCGTGCCTTCATGAGCCAATTCCAGCCGACCCAACTTGCGCGTGATCGCGCCGGTAAATGCGCCCCTTTCATGACCGAACAATTCGCTCTCCAGCAATCCCGCCGGGATTGCCGCGCAGTTCAGCTTGATAAACGTCCTTTGGCTTCGCGGGCTCAAACGATGAATTGATCGTGCCAGCAGCTCCTTCCCGGTTCCCGTCTCTCCTTGGATGAGGACCGTGGCATCCGTCGGCGCCACTGTTTCAATCTCCTTCAAAACCTGCCGTAAGCCGTTGCTTTCCCCCACAATGTCCTCGAAATGATTCTCCAGATTGATCTCTTCTTCGAGGTATTGCTTTTCCTGGCTCAATCGATCCCGTAGCTCGCTGATCTGCCGGATAGCCACAGCATTGCTCACTGCCATCGCCACCTGGTCAGCCATCTGCACGAGCATATCCGCTTCTCGCTGCCCGAAGGCCCCTTCCAATCTGCTCGCCACCGCCAAGGCGCCTATCGTATCGCCTCTATGAATCAACGGCACCCAGCATCCCGACTGCATCCCAATGGAAGTGAGATGGTGTATCGTCGCTTCGTTGTACTGTGAATGCTGAATGCGATCCAGTATCACCGGTTCGCCTGTAAGGAAAGCCATCCCGGCGGGCGATCCGTCGAGCGGCAAACGCACGTCGCCATGTGCCGTCTCACGGTCATCCGCTCCCAGGAACTGCACGATCAGTTTGCCCGTGCCGGTGTCGTAAAGCGCAAGCGTTGCACTATCGTGCGGTACAACGTCGCGGATGCTGGCCGAAATAGCTGACAGCAGCTTCTTCACGTCCATATTCGCAAGCAGGGCGCTGCTCAACTGCAGCATCACTGCTTCTTCAGCCCGCCTGCGGTCAGTGAAATCCCGCGTCACTTTGGAGTAGCCGGTAATCTCCCCGGTGCTGTCGCGAATAGCCGTCAGAATGCTATCAGCCCAGAAGCGCGAACCATCTTTCCGCACGCGCCAGCCTTCATCTTCAACTCGTCCTCGAACCGCGGCTTGGATCAGAAGATTGGCCGGCTTGCCGTGATCCATGTCTTCCTGCGTAAAGAAACGCGAGAAATGCCTCCCCACAATCTCTTCTTCCGTATACCCCTTGATCCGTTCGCCGCCAGGGTTCCAAGTCCTTACGTAGCCGCGTTCGTCCAGCAAATAGATGGCATAGTCCCGCACACTCTCCAACACGGACCGAAGTTGCTGATCGTTACGCCGCATGCCCTCCGCTGCGGCTCGCTGTTCGCTCACATCGCGGACAAAACTCAATACCATCGGCCCCGACCCGGTTTCCATCGGCTTCAACATAATGTCGACTGGGAATTCAGTTCCGTCTTTGCGCAATCCAAAAAAATTCAGCGCCGCACCCATCTGGCGAACGCGAGGATGCGCATTGTAATTTTCGCGATGTGCGGGATGACGGCGACGGAAACGCTCTGGGAGCAGGTTCTCGATCGGCATGCCGAACAGCTCCACCTGCGTGTAGCCAAAAAGCTCCGCCGAACGAGGGTTTGCTCCACGGATTACGCCTTCAGCGTCCGTGACGAAAATCGCATCTGGAGAAACATCGAAAATATTCTCCAATGCGGATTTTGCGGCTTTGGCCCGGTCTTGCAGTGCCTCAGCCGCTGCGACCTGTTCCGGGGAATCAGACGGACGCATCGATGGGGTCAACCTTGAATGGACACTACGCGCTAGGACCTCGCAAAAGCAAACCGCTATATTCCCGAAAGTACCTGCACCTCGGGGTGTCGCTTGTGAATCCAAAACCCTACAGGAGACACAGACGCCTATGGCACAGAAAATTGCATTCATCACTGGTGGAAATCGCGGACTTGGCTATCAGACTGCCCTTCAGCTTAAGGATATCAAAGTCGTGATCGGTTCTCGCGACCGCGCACAGGGTGAACAGGCCGTCGAAAAGCTGCGCGCCGCAGGCATTGATGCTGACTTGCTTCAGTTTGACATCACCAAGCCGGCGGACTTCAAGGCCGCTTACGACTACTTCAACTCGAAATATGGTCACCTCGACATTCTGGTAAACAACGCAGGCATCGCCGGCGGCACTTTTCCCGGCACCGGACCAGAACACTCCGCGGCTGAAATCCCGTCCGATTTGCTCCATAAAGTCTTCGAAACCAATTTCTTCGCGCAGGTCGCACTTACTGACGCCCTCCTGCCACTCATCAAGAAGAGCCCCGCGGGCCGTATCGTCAACCTGTCCAGCATCCTCGGCTCATTAACCCTGCATGCCGACCCAAAATCTCCGATCTACAACGCGAAATCTTTCGCATACGACGCGTCGAAGACCGCACTCAATGCTTTTACCATTCACCTCGCCCATGAACTTCGCGCCACAAAAATCAAAGTCAACTCCGCTCATCCCGGCTGGGTCAAGACCGACATGGGCGGCCCAGATGCACCAATGGAATTGAGTGAGGGTGGCAAGACCAGCGCCGCCCTGGCCACTTTGCCCGACGACGGTCCAACTGGTGGCTTTTTCCACCTGGGTAAGTCACTTCCGTGGTAAAGCGCACCAGTGGCCAACAAGTTTGGGCACATGTTCGAAACGACTTTCATCGAAGTGTGCCCATTCAAACTCAGTGCGTCGGCCCGGCTTCTCGCTGGCGGATGCCTTCACCGATTTTTCCAGAATGATGCAACCGTACGTTCAGCCATTCGGTCATCTCCCGCTCCCAATCTGGAACATTCGGCAGCTTGTACCAACCACCGGTGCCATGCTTCCCACCAGGAATTCGAATAATGTCGCAACGTACACCGACTTTCTTGAGTGCCGTCTGCAAATTTGTCGCTTCGGAGAACGGAATGTATTCATCTTCGTCGCCAAGGATTTCCAGAAATGGCGGGTCGTCTCTTGAGACGTATGTGATCGGAGACGCCTCCCGAATGGCCTCTGCTTCCCCTTTTTCAGCGATCAGCGGGTCCAAGAGCCGGTGCACGTCCGCGTTCAGAGGAACAAACTCGAAGCTGCTTTGCGCATACAAACTCACAACCGCCTGCGCCCGCGCGCTCACTCGTTCCACCGGGTCAGCAGCCGAGGGATCGCCGGCTGCATTCAGCAATCCGGCCATGTTGCTGAGAAATCCTCCCGCCGAGCCGCCCACAAGTGCGATCTCGTCCGGATCCGCATCCCACTTCGCCGCGTTGTACCGGATGAAGCGTACCGCTCGCTGCACATCCTGCACCATATATGGATACGGATACTTCGGAGCGAGCCGATAGTTCACCGAGAACACCGCATAGCCGGCAGGCATCAAAAAATCCGCGACATATGCTTCGCTCCCGCTCTTGCTATCACCGCCGTGATATCCGCCCCCATGGATGATGATCGCAACGGGATGCTTTCCACTGCCCTTCGCCGCATAGTAATCCATGGTCAGCGCCTGCCCGTCTGCGGTTCCATATTGCAGTCCATCCTGGGTAGGGGTTCGCGGGTCAACTCCCGCAATAAGCGTCTGGGCAAGGCAAAGCACCATCACTGCAACCAGTGTCCGCCTCAAATCAGCTCTGCGCATGAGTCATCTCCACTTCCTCTTTGAAAGTACCCCGGCGAAGGCCACTTGGGCTGCAAAACGGACGCAAGAAGACTAGAGTGTTACAGGCGAACATTCTCGTCCAGCGGTCACAGGAACCGCAAGGTGTCACCTCCGAACCTGCAATGCTTTTCCTGCAAACTCAGTGCGAATCAACCAGCAAGGTGGAGTAAACAGTTGCCCGAGTCAATTGATTGGCCTTTAAAGTCAAATCCGCCGCGATCCAATCGCCGCTTACTTCTTTTTCTTCTCGCCATACTGGCGGTCATCCTCTTCTTCAGCCGCACCGCAGTGACGTATTGGGTTGACCTCCTTTGGTTTCGATCGCTCGGCTACGCGGAAATCTTTTGGAAAACGCGCTTCCTCGAATGGGGGATCTTCGCCGGTTTCACGCTCGCAACATTCCTCTTCCTGTACGGAGCATTTTCCATCCTCAAGCGAGCACATGGACCGGATCTGCCTACTGACCACACGATTTTTATCGCCGGCAATCCCGTTCACCTTTCCGTAGGCCCGGTTCTTCATTTCCTTGCCCTGGGTGTATCGCTTCTCATCGCACTAGCCACCGGTGCCGCCATGGAAGCCCAGTGGCCTACGCTGGCCCTCTACTTATATGCCCCCAGCAGCACCGGGTCAATCACCGATCCCATCTTCGGACGCCCGCTGAATTTCTACCTCTTCACGCTTCCCGCCTGGCAGATTCTTACTGGCTGGCTGCTTACGCTAGCCGTGCTGTCCTGCATTCTCGCTGTTCTTTTCCTTCTTGTAACGGGCGGCTCCCGAGCCATCGGCGGTCGCCTCAGCCGCGCCATTCTGCTTCCGTGGCGAGGAGTTTCAATCACCCTCGCTTTCTTTCTTGCGGTGCTCTCCACCCGCGTCTACATCGGCCGCTTCGAACTCCTCTTTGAACACCACACGATCTTCGACGGAGTTACCTACACCGACGCCCATGTCACACTCACCGGCATGTTGTTCGTCTGTGCGGCGCTGCTAATCGGAGCCGCCATTGCCATCGCAAGCGCGTTCTTCCAGCCGCGTGGCCGCTGGCTCATTGCGGCCGTTGTTCCCGCCATGGCCTGCTACATCGGAGTTGGAATAACGGGATGGTACGTAACCAGCTTCCTTGTCAAACCGAATGAACTCGTGCGCGAGCAGCCTTACATTGTCCATAACATTGAAATGACGCGCCAGGCCTATGGCCTCGATCGCTTCGCCCAGCATGAATTCCCCGCTGAAACAACCGTGGGCGCCACCGATCCCGCCAACAACCAGGCCACTCTTCAGAACATTCGTCTCTGGGATGTGCAGGCCCTCAAAGACACTCTCCGCCAGATCCAGGAGATTCGTACCTATTACGACTTCCCCGACATTGACATCGATCGTTACCAGATCAACGGTTCCATGCGCGAAGTCATGCTGGCGGCACGCGAACTCAACGTCGACAAGCTTCCTGAAAGCAGCCGCAACTGGATCAACGACAAGCTCATCTACACGCACGGTTACGGAATCACAATGAATCCCGTAAACGGCTTTACCCCGGAGGGCCTGCCCACCCTGCTGCTGAGCAATATGCCCGTGCAGAGCACAGTTCCCGGCCTCAATGTCAGCCAACCCGAAATCTATTTCGGCGAAATGACCAATACCGACGTCTACGTGAAGACGCGCCAGCAGGAATTCAACTACCCTGAAGGCCAGACCAATAACCTTACCTCGTATCACGGCACCGGCGGCATTGTCGTGGGCGGTTTTTTCCGGCGCCTGCTGCTTGCCTTCGATCGCGGCGATATCGCGAAGCTTCCCTTCAGCGACGATGTGAATTCAGAGAGCCGCCTGCTAATGCGCCGCAACGTGCGCGACCGCGTTGCCGCCCTCGCACCCTTCCTCGCCTTCGACCAGGACCCCTACGTCGTCATTGGCGACGACGGACGTCTCTCCTGGGTGATGGACGCCTACACCTCATCCGATAGCTACCCCTACTCCACCCATCACAGCCTCGACAATCAGCCCATCAACTATATGCGCAACAGCGTCAAGGCCGTCATTGATGCCTACGACGGTACCACGACATTCTACGTATTCGACAAAGATGATCCCATCCTTGCCGCCTATCGCGGTATCTTTCCCAGCCTCTTCAAAGACTCGTCGGATATGCCCGCGTGGCAGCATAAACACGTACGCTATCCGGAGTTGCTCCTTCGCTTGCAGGCGGAAGTCTACGGCCTTTATCACATGACGAATCCTGAAGTCTTCTACAACCGCGAAGACCTCTGGACCGTCGCCACCCAAACAGGGATGGCGGACGGCGGCGAACAAACTACTGAAGCCATGCAGCCCAACTTTGTGCTCATGAAGCTGCCGGAGGAAAACGGCCTCGAGTTCGTAGAGATTCTCCCCTTCACTCCCGCCAACCGCAACAACCTCATCGGGTGGATTGCAGGCCGCAGTGACGGTGAACATTACGGCACATCGGTCGTCTACGACTTTCCAAAAACCAAGCTCGTCGACGGTCCGCAGCAAATCGAAGCACGCATCGATCAGAATGCCCAGCTATCGGGCCAACTCACGCTCTGGAATCAGCAAGGCTCGCACGTCCGCCGTGGAAGCCTCCTCGTTATCCCCTGCGGAAAAGCGCTTCTCTATGCCGAGCCAATCTATCTGCAAGCTGAGCGCAGCCCAATGCCCGAGCTTCGCCTGGTCGTTTTAGCGCTCCAGGATCGCCTCTCCTACGCGCCCACATTCGAGGCCGCACTCGCCTCGCTTTTCGGGTCGGAATCCTCGACGCTCAATGCGTCCGAAACCCCTCGCGTCAGCACTGAACCATCCAACGGTATTCCCAAGCCCGCGGAGGACCTTAATACCCTCATCACCCAGGCGGGCAAAGACTTTTCCGACTATCAGCGCCTTACGTCTGAAGGCAAACTATCTGAAGCCGGCCAAAAGCTCGACGACCTGAAGCATGTCCTTGATAGGTTGAATGCACACGCCAAATAAGCGATGGATACATGCTCTTGGCAGCGTATCCCCGCTGGAATCGCATAGATGCGTCCGCCATGGAAGAAAAGTGCCTGGCTATCCGCATAAACTTGCACTTATAGATGATGACTGAGAAAGAGTGACTCGGACACGATTACGGGATATATTGCAATTAAACAGCAAACCAGATTGGATACCCAGATGAAATTAGTCCCCAGCATGTTCCAGGTTGAGCAAACGTTCGGACCAGAGCAACGGCCCCAGAAAATGAGCGACGTCGGTGTGCGCCAGGGGGTGCTTGAAGACATCGCGCTCAAGACGCTCTACCTTGCCGGTCCTTTTTCTGTTTCTGAACTCGCCCGTAAGATTTGCCTCAGCTTTGAAGTCACCAACGAGATATTTTTTCGCTTGCGCTCCGAGATGTTTTGCCAAGTCACGGGAATGACCGGCAACGTCCAGAACATCTCCATCACCTCGCAAGGGAGAGCGCGCGCTGTCGAATTGTTAGCGCACAGTCACTACGCAGGTCCAGCGCCTGTCTCCCTCCAGAGCTATGTTGACCAGACCCGGAAACAGAGTGTCCGCAATGTTGAAGTGCATCCAGCCGACGTCGTGCGCGCCTTCAAACATCTGGTCATTGACGATGAAACGCTTCGCCGCTTCGGCACCGCCCTCAACTCAGGTGCTTCCCTCTTCCTTTACGGGCCGCCGGGGGTCGGCAAGACGGCAGTCGCCGAAACCCTTTCGCGCGTTCTGGCCGAAGATGGCGTCTGGATTCCTTATGCTATCGAAGTCGACAGCCAGATCATTACTGTCTTCGATCCAGTGATTCACCGGATTGTCAAAGAAGCCGACTCCGAAAATCGCGATGAGCGCTGGGTTTACTGTCACCGGCCCACCGTTCTTGTCGGCGGCGAACTCACCGCAGAGATGCTCGACCTCCAGTTCAATCCAAGTTCCAAGTACTATGTAGGACCCGTGCAGATGAAGGCCAATAACGGCGTCCTGATCATCGACGACTTCGGCCGCCAACGCATTAGCCCCGACGAAATGCTCAACCGCTGGGTTGTCCCCCTTGACCGTGCCATCGACTTCCTCACAATGGCGGGAGGAAGAAAAATTGAGATTCCGTTCGAAATGCTCATCGTCTTCGCAACCAACATGGACCCCGCGGAATTAGTCGACCCAGCCTTCTTGCGCAGAATCCAGACGAAGGTTAAACTCGGTGCCCTCTCGGATGCACAGTTCGCTGAAATCTTCCGGCGAATCGCTGATGAGCGCGGGCTCGCCACTGAAGCCGGCTTAATCGGAGAAGTCATCAGCGTCATCCGCAATACGCTCAGCCTCGAGCTTCGCGCCTGCTACCCCCGGGATTTGATCAACCAAATCTGCTGGGCTGCAAAGTACGAAGGCAAAAAGCCAATGCTTGATCGCCACGGTCTAATGCAGGCGGTAGAAGCCTATTTCCCCGAGAAAAGCTGAGAAAAAGCGCGACTCTTTCAAAGAACAAGCGAGAGTACAGTCTTCGTAACAAGCTCCCTTTTCCACACCTGCATCCGTTGATTGCGAATCTCCGTCTCAAAATGGTATACATTGGCGTCGCGCGCACTGCACCCTTTCTATCCCCCATATGAATGGACACGAAGGATTGCGGTTCGCGACGGAGTGGCCCAATGATCGTATCGCAACACGAACCCAGTAGTAACCGAGCTGCCATTAGCGCTTTCATCGCTCTGCTTGCCTGCACAATTTTTGCCTCCGCCGCAATCGCGCAACAATCGCTTCAGTTGGTCATCCACTGGGATAAGACGACCGTCGTCTCCAAGTCCACACCCACTCTTCAGGTTGTGGTCAATCCACCTCTTCGCCCCGGTGATCCTCTGAGCATCTCTTCCTACAAAGCCGTCAAGAACCTTGGCGCCGACTATGTACGCTACGTTCCCTGGCTTCCCTATCCGCGTTTGGGTGTGGCCGAGTTGGAGCCGCCCAATGCACAGACAACTTCGTGGGACTTCAGTGTCATCGATCCCATGACCAAGGACTTTCTCGCCGCCACGGATGGCCACCCAACCATCCTCAACTTCAGCACCATTCCCGCATGGCTGTTCAAGACCGACAAGCCAATCACATATCCCGCTGACCCCAACCAGGTCTTTTGGGACTACACCCAGGGCACCGAGTTGCGCGATCCTTCTGGCAAGGAGCTCGGCGACTACTACGCGCGTCTGGTCAGCTGGTATGCCGACGGAGGCTTCACCGATGAGAATGGCGTCCGCCATAACTCCGGGTATCACTACAATGTGCCCGTCTGGGAGGTGCTGAACGAAGTCGAGTTTGAGCATCAGATGACTCCCGAACAATACACAGTCCGCTACGACGCCATCGTCAGCGCCATTCATCAGGTCTCACCGCAAACAAAATTTATGGGCATGGCTTTAGCCCAGCCAAGCGCTAGCCCGCATTTCTTCGAATACTTCCTTGATCACAAGAATCATCGCGCAGGCATACCACTCGATTACATCTCCTACCACTTCTATGCCACGCCAGCCGCCGGCGAAACCGCCGATACATGGCAGTTCACTTTCTTTAATCAGGCAGACGGGTTTCTCAATAGCGTCCGCTACATTGAAGAGATCCGCAAACGCCTTTCTCCAGACACCAAAACCGACACAGACGAGCTTGGTGTAATCCTTCCCGCTGACAACTCCGCTGCGGACAAAACTCCGCCTCCGCCCGCGTACTGGAACGTCGCCGCCTCTCTCTACGCTTATCTCTACATCGAACTCGCGCGTCTGCAAGTCGACATCATCGGCGAATCACAGTTGATCGGCTACCCCACTCAGTTCCCTAGCGTCAGCATGATGAATTGGCAGACCAACCAACCCAACGCCCGATTCTGGGTTCTCAAGCTCATCAAGGATTCTTTCCATCCCGCCGACGCGTTAGTCGAAACCAAGCTCGAAGGTCCAAACTCAGGCGACATCGAAGCACAAGCCTTCAATACGCCAAGCGGCCACAAATTGCTTCTCGCCAACAAGCGCAATCGCGCACTGGAAGTTCCGGTCCCTGATGCGGACAAGACAAACGCTCTCACCGTCGATCTCGCAACTGCCGACGGACCCGCCCGCACAGTAAAGCCTGAAAACGGCAAGATCAAATTAGAGCCCTTTGCCGTAACGGTCGTGAGTTGGTAAGAGCCGCATGAATTCCGTAGTCCACCCTTCAATCGCGAGCAAGCAACCACTCCGCATCGGTCTTTGCGGAATCGGACTGGACGCCTATTGGCCCCAGTTTCCCGATCTCAAATCCCGTCTTGAGGAATACGTGGAGCGGGTCGGCGCCCGGCTTGCCTGCCCCAGTGTCGAAGTAGTCAATCTGGGACTCATTGATACACCCGAACGATCTCAACACGCCGGTCACCAATGCCGCCGGGAAGACGTCGACATACTCTTTCTTTACGTCACAACGTACGCGCTCTCCAACACCGTGTTACCCCTCGTACAGCGCGCCGGCGTCCCAGTCATCATCCTCAATCTTCAGCCCACCGCAGCCATCGATTACCAAGCGTTCAATCGCCTTCCCGATCGCACAGCCATGACTGGCGAATGGCTCGCATTCTGCTCGGCATGCCCCGTTCCTGAGATTGCCAACGTAATGGCGCGAGCCAACATTCCCTTTCACCAGGTCACCGGCGTCCTGGACGAAGAACAAACCTGGTCAGAGATTGAGCAATGGCTGGCCGCTGCCCGCGTCCGTGCCACTTTGGCCTCTGCCCGTCTCGGCCTCATGGGCCACTATTACAGCGGGATGCTCGACATCATGACCGACGTGACACTCGTCTCCATTGTCTTCGGAACTCACGTCGAACTAGTGGAAGTTGACGAACTCAGCGCCCTCGCTGCTGCTGTTGGTGTACCCGCTATCACCCGACGAGTCGAAGAGTTTCGGGAAGTCTTCGACATCCATCCGGACTGTTCGCACGAAGAACTTGAGCGAGCCGCCGGTACATCTCTTGCACTGGATGACTTTGTCAGCCGCCACCAGCTTGACGCCCTTGCCTATTACTACAAGGGCGCCGGCAATGCAGCCAATGAAAGCATTATGTCCTCCATCATCCTCGGCGGTTCTTTGCTCACCGCGCGCCATATTCCCGTCGCGGGAGAATACGAAGTAAAGAACACCCTCGCCATGAAAATCATGGATTCCCTTAATGCCGGAGGCTCGTTCACGGAGTTCTATGCAATGGATTTCAGTCATGACCTGGTGCTCATGGGGCACGACGGTCCTGGGCATATTGCCATCAGTCAGGGCAAAACAAAGGTACGCCCCCTTGCGGTCTACCACGGAAAAGTAGGTCGCGGCCTCTCCGTCGAAATGAGCGTAAAGCACGGCCTTGTGACGCTGCTTTCCGTTACCGAAGATGCAAACACGCGATTTAAGTTTGTCGTTGCTGAAGGCGAATGCGTAGCCGGAGAGATACTTGAAATCGGCAACACCAACAGCCGCTATCGCTTTCCTCTGGGCGGCCGAGCATTCGTCAAGGCATGGAACGCTCAAGGCCCGGCACATCATTGTGCCGTCGGCGTTGGTCACGTTGCCGCAGCCATCAGAAAAACTGCAGCTCTCATTGGCATCGGCTTTCACCAAGTCTGCTGATCCACAATTTCATCCCATTTGCCGACGACCCGGTGGCGCTAAGATGGAAATGTGGCGGCAATGTGGCAACTCCGAAGAGTCCTTCTTTTAACGTTGGCGCTGGCTCTACCTTGCAGCCGCCCCGCATTCGCATATTCCCTTCTCACGCACGAGCAGTTGATTGATCTCTCGTGGAAAAACTCCATCGTTCCCCTCTTGCTCAGTCGCTATCCCAATCTCACCCCAGCCGAATTGGAGCAGGCGCGCGGTTATGCATATGGCGGCTGCGTGATCCAGGACATCGGCTACTACCCTTTTGGAGACGTCGACTTCTCTGACCTCACTCACTACGTACGTTCCGGCGACTTTGTCGTGAACCTCTTTCGCGATGCAAAGAATGCCAACGAACTAGCCTTCGCAGTAGGCGCGCTCTCGCACTACATAGGCGACTCCATTGGTCACCCTGAAGCCACCAACCGCGCAGTGCCTGTCGAATTTCCCAAACTCGGCGCGAAATATGGCAGGGAAGTCAACTATGCCGAAGGCCGACATCAACATGTACAGACTGAGTTCGCATTTGACATTAACGAAATTGCCCATCATCGCATGGCCCCGGTCCGCTACCTTCGGCGCATTGGTCTTGGGGTTCCGGTCGCACAGCTCGCTCGGGCTTATTACCAGACTTATGGCCTGAGCGAAGACTTCACTGGAAAACGAGGCCGCCGCATCAATGTGAGCGGCTATCGATTTGCAATCCATGTCTTCATCCCTCGCATCGCCTACGCGGTCACGCTGCTCCATCGCAATTCCGAACCGCCTGACCCGGCCACTCCAGAGGCACTCTCCATCGAAACGCAGATGGCTGCCATTGCCCTCGAAAACAACTGGCAGCTTTACCGGCGCAAACCCGGAATTGGCACGTACGCGCTGGCTGGCCTGCTCTGTATTCTTCCCAAGTTTGGCCCGCTAAAAATGGTGGACGTTAAGGGTCCCACCGAAGCCACTGAAACCGACTACGTCCACAGCGTCTTCCAGTCCGAATCGACCCTGCGCAAAATGCTGGCTCGTTTTACACCTCCCAGCGTGAATGCCACAACAATCGAATCGGCGGCCCAGGATTCAAAAACACCTGCCCCACATCTCCGGCCCGCCACGTTGGTTGCAAACACCGGCAGCTCTCAGGACGCGCCGCTGGTGTCGCACGACCCACGCCATCCGCTTCCGAATCGCGATCTCGATACCGGCCGTGTCGTTCAACCTGGCGGTTATTCCCTTACAGACTCCACATACGCGCGCCTTTTACATCTGCTCACTCGTAGCCCCACGCTGCCTATTCCTCCTGGCATCAAAGAGGACATTCAGGCCTATTACGCCAGCCCTAACCTCCCCATCACCACCAAGAAAGAACCGGCGAAATGGGCACAAGTTCAAGCGGACCTGGCAACGCTCTCAAGCATGCCCACGAGTCCAGAACCAACGCCGTACCCTACCTATGACAAGGATGCGGACACCCAGCAATAGCCGCTCCGTTCATCAACAAAAAGCGCAAACATCACAACTTCCATCCATCCTGCGCCCAGAGCATCTCCGACAGCTTCTTCGCCATCTGCTACAGTTCAACCCATGGAAATTTCTGCCCTTCGCCTTTCAACCAGGCACGCGTGCACAGCCGGTTCGCTAACTTTGCTGCTTTTTCTCGCTCCAATACTGCCCCACGCGCAACAACTCGCCGCGCCCGCAGTACCAGATTGGGCACAACCCGGCTCCGCAACACATGTTCAGGTTCCTCCGCCCGCGGATTTCCATCGCCTAAGCAGAAATTTCGACACTCCCCTCGGCGTGTTCCAGGGGCAGTCGGATATCGGAAGCGCCGTCGTGCCCGGGAGTGCCAGCTTTGACCCCGCCACCCAGCAATACATCGTCAACTCTGCCGGATATAACATCTGGTACACGCGCGATGAGTTTCGCTTTCTGTGGTCGAAAATGTCAGGCGACGTTTCTCTCGCTGCGGACGTGACCTTCCCCAATCCCGACGGCTACGGTGATCGCAAAGCCGTATTGGTCATTCGCCAAGACCTCGATGACGACTCTAAAGAAGCCATGATCGGAGAGCACGGCGTCGGCATGATTCACCTTGCCCAGCGTCCGAAAAAAGGTGCGTCCATCAACGACATGCAGTATCGCTTTGGCGGCGGCCTGAACGGCGTCCACGCCAAGCGTATCGGAATTGAAAAGCATGGCGACTCCATTGCCATCTTTATCAGCCTGACCGGCGAACCCATGCACCAGTTTGGCCCGCCGATCGAACTTCACTTTGACGAACCCTTTTATATCGGCATTGGCTTTTGCTCTCATTTGCCGGCAACTTCGGACACCGCCATTCTCTCAAACTTGCGGCTTGAGAATGCCGCTGGAAATGTGCGCTGAAAAGGACCCAAGCGGAAAGATTAATT
>Ga0302320_10016467_pt1 | contig 15092 bp, 9 predicted proteins | sample Bog_T0_3_FD_202130 | JGI IMG/M metagenome (GOLD analysis project Ga0302320, IMG submission 202130) | Peat permafrost microbial communities from Stordalen Mire near Abisko, Sweden - Bog_T0_3 | ecosystem: Environmental > Terrestrial > Soil > Wetlands > Peat | place: Sweden: Abisko, Stordalen Mire... | reverse complement strand
ATGGGCAAATCATTGCAGGTTTCCGTGGTGGATCAGGAGAAACTGGGGCAGTGGATCGCGGCGCACGGTACGCCACAGCAGGTGGTGCTGCGGTGCCGGATCGTGGTGGAGGCCGCTGGCGGGAAGTCCGACCTCGCGATTGCGAAGCTGCTTTCGGTGAACCGCCATACGGTGAAGCTGTGGAGGAAGCGTTTCTCGGCGGAAGGTCTGGACGGTTTGTGGGATATTGCCCCAGGCCGGGGACGGAAACCCACGTATGAGATCGACAAGATCGGGGCCGTCGTGGATGCTACCCTGCAAACCAAGCCGGCGGGGATGACGCACTGGAGTTGCCGGACCATGGCGCAGAGTCAGGGAATCGGCAAGTCCACAGTGAGCAATATCTGGCGCGCTCACAACCTGCAGCCACATCGCACGAAAACCTTCAAGCTGTCGCGCGATCCGAAGTTTCTGGAGAAGATGACCGATGTGGTGGGTCTGTACTTGAATCCTCCGCAAGAAGCAGTCGTTTTGTGCGTCGATGAAAAGAGCCAGATACAGGCCCTGGATCGTACTCAGCCCGGGCTGCCCATCAAGAAGGGGCGTTGCGGCACGATGACCCATGACTACAAACGCAACGGAACAACGACCCTGTTTGCGGCCCTGGACACGTTAAAAGGCAGAGTCGTTGGCGAATGCCATAGCCGACACCGGCATCAGGAGTTTCTCAAATTCCTGCGGCGCCTGGACATCGAGTTCCCCGGCAAGGTTCCTTTACATCTGGTCATGGACAACTACGGCACGCACAAACACGAGAAAGTAAAACAGTGGCTGAAGCGCCATCCTCGGTTCGTGCCCCACTTCGTTCCGACCAGTTCCAGCTGGCTCAATCTGGTGGAGCGATGGTTCGGTCACCTCGACAACAAGGCCATTCGCCGCGGAGTGTTCCGCAGCGTGGCGGACCTGCAGGAATCAATCGCCGCATTCCTTGCTGCCTGGAATACGGATCCCAAGCCCTTCGTCTGGACCGCCACGGTCGAGTCCATCCAGCAGAAGCTCAATCGTTGTCGCCAGACTCTGGAGAAGATTCAGCCGGGTTGCACCAGTCCGACGTCCCGAAAACGGGTGCCGAAAACTGTCTAGTTATTTCGTGGACACTACACTAGCGATTTTTGCAAAGCGAGATCTTAAGGGCAGCAGCGCTCCAGATATTACATAATGTCCTTTATGCCCGGTTGTGTCCGCAAGTAGTTCATTTGATTGCGGATAGTAAGCGCCTTTGAAAGGCGCCCTGCAGATCGGATTGGGTGGCAGAAGAGCCAAAGGAACGCGAAGGTCGCATCCAGGAGAGAAATCCTCGACAGGCGGAAGCCTTTGGCTACGCCTGTCGGGTGGTCTCCGGTGGGCACTAACCTTGCGGCGAACTCGAAGACCGTCGAGTGAACTCGACGCGGCACGCTCAAGCGACGCTCAAGCGTGCGCTACATTGCTGCGGTAGAAGCACGGCGGGTTAGTGGAAAGCGCCGGTCCGAATGTGGCGCAGAAGCCATGACCAGGCGGTGGCCGGGTTCAGGGGAGCCAGAGACTCTGCCGGGCCTGGGACTGCACAGCAACACGCTGAGAGCGCTGAGAGCGTGCGCCACATAAATGTGCGGCGTATAATCGAACAATCGCCAGAGCGGACCGCGCCGTTCCTGCCCGGCTTCAGGAGAATACACAGGATGAAGTTGAAGTGGATTGCGGTTATCGTTACCAGTTGTTTGCTTTGGGCGCAGGCGCCCGCGCCGGTGGCTCCGGCTCCTAAGATCAATGAAGCTACGGACCCGATGCTGCGGGGGTTTGAGTTCCGCTCGATCGGTCCGGCGGTGATGATGGGCCGGGTGGACGATATACAGGGCAGCGAGAAGGATCCGATGCTGATCTATGTCGGGTTCGCGACGGGCGGGCTTTGGAAATCGACGGACGGTGGGAATCACTGGAAATCGCAATTCGACACGATGGCGAACGAGTCGGTGGGGGCGATCGGGGTGGCGCCTTCGGATCCGAACATTGTGTATGTCGGCAAGGGCGAGGCGAATAACCGGCAGAGTTCGTCGATCGGCGATGGGGTCTGGGGCACGCGGGACGGGGGCAAGACCTGGACGAATCTGGGGCTGGGCGACACGCAGTCGATCAACCGGATTGCGGTGGACCCGAACGACCCGAACGTAGTTTTCGTGGCGGCAATGGGGCATTTATTCGGACCGAACCCAGAGCGCGGCCTTTATAAGACTACAGATGGCGGGAAGACGTGGAAGCTGGCGAAGTATATCGATCCGGACACGGGCTTCAACGAGGTGCAGATCGATCCTTCGAATTCGAAGATTGTCTACGCCGCGTCATTCCAGCGGCGGCGGACGTGGTGGGGCTATAACGGCGGAGGGCCGGGCAGCCTGTTGTGGAAGTCGACCGATGGCGGGACGACGTGGAGCAAGCTGGACGGGGCTGGTTTTCCGAAGCCGAAGGACGGGATTTATGGGCGCATGGCGCTGACGATTTTCCGCTCGAAGCCTTCGACAATTTATGCGCAGATTGAAGCGGGGGCGAGTCCGGGGACGGGCGGCGGGACGACGGCGGCGGGCGGACCTCAGCCTCCCGGAGGGCGCGGCGGTAATGGCGGGGCGGGCTTTGTGGAATCGGGCGCTGAAGGCGGCGCGCCGGGCGGAGTAGCGGCGGGGACCCCGGAAGCTGCGGCGATTACGGGCGGCGGCGGACGAGGTCGTGGGGCGGCGGCGCCTCCGAATCCGGATGGCAGCGGCGTGTTCCGGTCAGACGATGGCGGCGCGACGTGGACGTTCGAGAGCAACCAGGATCAGCGGCCGACGTACTTCAGCCAGATTCGGGTTGACCCGAAGAACGATCAGAAACTGTTCGTGGGCGGCACGCCTGCGCAGATGTCGCTCGATGGCGGCAAGACCTGGAAAGGGCTGACGGGTTCGCATACGGACTATCACGCGTTCTGGATTAATCCGAACGATCCACGGGTGGTTTGGGTGGGTCATGACGGCGGCTTCGATTCGAGCAACGACGGGGGTTACAGCTGGGATTATCACAACGACATGGCTGTGGGGCAGTTCTATCAGGTGTCGGCGGATATGCGGCATCCGTACACGGTGTGCGGCGGATTGCAGGATAACAATGCATGGTGCGGACCGAGCGCGCTGCGATCGACGACGGGGCCGGTGAATACGGACTGGTTCACGGTGGCGGGCGGCGATGGTTTTTATACGCGGCAGGATCCGACGGACTGGGCGATTGTTTATGCGGAGTCGCAGGACGGGTCGATGAGCCGGCACGATTTGCGAGCGGGGACGCAGAAGAGCGTTCAGCCGCGCGGGGCACAGCCAGTTCCGGTGGCGACGCCGGCGGAGGGCTCGGCGCCGGTGGAACCGGGGAGTCCGGCGACTGCTCCGGCGCAGGTAACGACGATTACTCCGGCGGTAACTCCTGCAGCGACACCGGTGGCGGGAGAAGCGGGTGCGGCTCCGGCTGCGGCTGGCGGACGTCGAGGTGGACGTGCGGGCGCTGCGGTTGCGGGTGCGGCGGCAGGCGGTGGGGGCGGTGGGCGCGGCGGCGTGCCGAACATCATCAACGCTCCCGAGAAACTGGATCCGCTGCGGTTTTACTGGAACGCTCCGTTCGAGATTTCACCGCACGATCCCGCGGTGATTTATATGGCGGCGCAGTTCTTCTTCAAGTCGACGAATCGGGGCGATACGTGGAGGATGAACACGACGGATCTGACGAAGCATGTGCCGCGCTGGTCGCCGGAAATGCCGATTATGAACGTGGCGGGCGATAAGCCGATGGCGGAGAAGCATGACGGCTATGCGGCGAGCTCGCTGGCGACGCAGGTGCGCGAATCTCCTTCGAAGCCCGGGGTGATTTGGGTGGGGACGGACGACGGGAACCTGCAGGTGAGCACGGACTATGGCGAGAACTTCACGAATGTAGCGCCGAACGTGAAGGGTTTGCCGACGGGATATGTGCAGATTTCGCGGATCGAGCCTTCGCATTTCGATCCGGCGACGGCGTATGTGGCGTTCGATTGCCATCGCTTCGACAACTGGGCTCCGTTCCTTTTTAGGACGACGGATTACGGGAAGACATGGACGAATATGACGGCGGATCTTCCGAAGAACGGGCCGATCCAGGCGCTGCGGGAGGACCTGGAGAATCCGGATCTGTTGTTCGTAGGGACTGAGTTCGGGCTGTTCGTTAGTTTGGATGGCGCGAAGTCGTTTAAGAAGTTCATGACGGGGCTGCCGATGGTGCCGGTGGACGATATTCTGATTCATCCGCGGGACCGGGATTTGATTATCGGGACGCATGGGCGGTCGATCTGGATTTGCGACGATATCAGCGCGCTGGAGCATTTGAATCAGGCGAAGGGGAAGGACTTGACGCTGTTCGATCCGCGTCCGGCAATTCAGTGGAAGAGCGATCCATTTGCGCAGCGGCATAACGGGGAGTCGCCGACGGCTCGTGGATTCACGGGTAAGAATCCGCAGGGCGGCACAGCGATCACGATTCAATCGGCGACCGATTTGGGGGCTGCGAAGGTGGAGTTCCTGACGGGGACGACGGTGGTGAGCACGATGGACGTGAAGCTGCAGGCGGGGCTGAATCGGTTCCAGTGGAATATGCGTGCTCCGGCTCCGGCGGCGAATGCGAATGGACGCGGGGGTCGCGGCGGTGGCGGAGGCGGTGGGGGCGGCCGCGGGGCTGAGATGGTTCCGGAGAGTCCGGACGCTCCGCCCACGCCTGCGGGTGGGCGTGGCGCGGGTCCGGTTACGGTTCCGTTTGTGGCGGGCGGTCGCGGTGGCGGCGGTGGCGGAGGCGGTGGGGGCGGATTTGGTGGAGGCGGCGGCGCTTTGCTGGAGCCGGGTTCTTACATGATCCGGCTGACCGCGGGCGGGAAGACCGTTACTTCGGCGGTCAGCGTGCTGGAGGATATTTGGCTTCGAGCTCAATAGGATAAACGTGCATTTAGTAGTTGCCACGCCCTGCTATGGGGGCCTTGTTCATCAGCGTTATATGCAGTCTTCGATTGCGCTGCTGCAGCAGGGTCCCGGGCTGGGGTTTCAGGTATCGATCGAGATGCTTGGGTACGAGTCGCTGGTGACTCGCGGGCGTAACACGCTGGTGGCGAAGTTTCTGGACATGGAGAGCGCGACGCACCTGTTGTTCGTGGATGCGGACATTGCATTCACGGTGGAGCAGGTGGTTCGGATGCTTGAATTCGATGCCGATGTGGTGGCGGGGATGTATCCGCTGAAGGGCATCGAGTGGGATGCGAAAGCGGTGGCGCGGGTGGCGGCGGGCGAGGGGTTGGATACGGCGGCGCTGCGGTACGTGGGGGTTCCGTGCGAAGGCGGAGAGCTTGAGTCGCGGGATGGGTTTGTGACGGGCCGGTATGCGGGGGCGGGGTTTATGATGATCCGGCGGGCGGTGTTCGAGCGGTTGATGGCGGCGTTTCCGGAGACTCGGTATACGGCGGCGCATACGCAGCGGGTACCTTTGGCGAGTGCGCATCAGTATGCGTTGTTCGATTGCGCGATTGAGCCTGGGAGCGGGCATTATTTGAGTGAGGATTATGCGTTTTGCCGGCGGTGGCGGAGTATTGGGGGGAGGATTTGGCTGGATACTCGGGGGGAACTGGCGCATATGGGGATGCATGAGTTTGAGGGGCGGCCTGGGTTGCGGTGAGATGGGGGATGGGCGTTGAGTGAGACTCGGCGCGGCACTCTGAGAGAGTGCGCCACCAAAAAGCATTTACCTATACTGAGAGTGCATGTCATTTCAGCTGGCCGTTTCCTACTCGCCGCAGGGCGACCAGAGGACCGCTATCGAGGAGCTGTCGAGGGGGCTTGAGAGCGGCGAAAAGCATCAGGTGCTGCTGGGCGTAACGGGTTCGGGCAAGACGTTCACGATGGCGAAGATGATTGAGCGGAGCAACCGGCCCGCCCTGGTGCTGGCGCATAACAAGACGCTGGCGGCTCAGCTTTATCACGAGTTCAAGACGTTTTTCCCGCACAACGCGGTGGAATATTTCGTCAGCTATTACGATTACTACCAGCCCGAAGCGTATATTCCTTCGAGCGACGTTTACATCGAAAAAGAAGCGACGATCAACGACGAGCTGGACCGGCTGCGGCTTTCGGCGACGCGTTCGCTGTTCGAGCGGCGGGATTGCGTGATTGTGGCCAGCGTGAGCTGCATCTACGGTCTGGGATCGCCCGAGGCTTATTACGGGATGCTGCTGATGCTGGAGAAGGGCCAGCAGATTACGCGCAAAGAGATTATCGCGAAGCTGGTGGACATTCTGTACGACCGGCACGACAGCGATTTCCGGCGCGGGACGTTTCGGGTGCGCGGCGATGTGATCGAGATCTGGCCGGGGTACGACGAGAGCGCGTATCGGATCGAGATGTGGGGCGATGAGGTGGAGGGGCTGTCGCAGATCGATCCGCTGCTGGGCACGGTGAAGCAGACGTATCAGCGGCTGCCGATTTATCCGAAGACGCATTACGTGATGTCGCGGCTGACGAAGGAAGCGGCGATCGATTCGATCAAGGCGGAGCTGGAGGCGTGGCGGCCGCAACTGGAGGCGCAGGGCAAGCTGATCGAAGCGCAGCGGCTGCATCAGCGGACGATGTTCGATCTGGAAATGATGAAGGAGATCGGGTACTGCCACGGGATTGAGAATTATTCGCGGCATTTTTCGGGGCGTCTGCCGGGGGAAGCGCCGCCGACGCTGCTGGATTACCTGCCGCACGATGCGGTGATGTATCTGGACGAAAGCCACCAGACGATTCCGCAGCTGCATGGGATGTACCACGGAGACCGGTCGCGCAAGGAAGTGCTGGTGCGGCACGGGTTTCGTTTGCCGAGCGCGATGGATAACCGTCCGCTGACGTTTGAGGAGTTCGAGCATCGGATGACGCAGGTGGTTTATGTGTCGGCGACGCCGGGGCCTTACGAGCTGACGCAGGCGGGGGGCGTGGTGGTGGAGCAGATTATCCGGCCGACGGGGCTGCTGGATCCGGAGGTGGAGATCCGGCCGATTAAAGGCCAGGTGGACAATCTGCTGCATGAGATTCGGCTGCGGGTGGAGAGGGATCAGCGGGTGCTGGTGACGACGCTGACAAAACGGATGGCGGAGGATCTGGCGGAATATTATTCCGAAGTGGGCGTGAAGTGCAATTATCTGCATTCGGAAGTGAGCACGCTCGACCGGATTAAGATCCTGCGGGATTTGCGGCGCGGGGAGTTCGACGTGCTGATCGGGATTAACCTGCTGCGGGAGGGGCTGGATCTGCCGGAGGTGTCCCTGGTGGCGATTCTGGACGCGGATAAGGAGGGGTTTCTGCGATCGGCCGGGTCGCTGATCCAGACGATGGGGAGGGCGGCGCGGCATCTGGAAGGGCGAGCTATTCTCTATGCTGACGTGATGACGGACAGCATGAAGCGGGCGATCGGGGAGACGGAGCGGCGGCGGCTGACGCAGAGCCGTTATAACGTGGAGAACGGAATTACGCCGCAATCGATTATCAAGCCTGTCGATATGATGCTGGTGAAGATCGCGGAGGGGGATTACGTGACGGTGGATACCGAGCCTGAAGCGCCGGAAGAGGATCTTACGCCGCAGCAAAGAGAAAAGTACATCGGGGAACTGGAAGAGAGAATGCGCGACGCGGCCCGGAGATTCGAATTCGAAAAAGCGGCGCAGTTGCGAGACAAGATTAAACAGCTGCGGATGAAAGACGTTGCGGGCATCGGCATTCCGGCCTGAATACGGCCTGATGGGGGCCGGGGCCGTGAACGGCAGCATGATTGGGCGGCTGCCCGGAAAAGCCCTGGCGCTGGGCCCGGTTGCAGCGGTTTCCTTTCGGGTGGCGAGCCGAATTGTGAACGCGCTGGGGGCGGGCATTGCGGCGCGCTCGCCGGATGAACTGAACGGCGTGCGGCAGATCCTGTTTCATTCGCCGCCCCAGCAGTTCAGCGCGCTGATCGAGACCCTGTCTGCGGCCGGGATCAAGTGGAAAGGCAAGTCGCTGGTGTTCTGCGATTGCGATTGCTCGGCCGCGATACGCGGCAGGTTCACGGATCAGGGAGCTTACGCGGCGGTGCTCAGAAGGAGCGCGCTGCCGGGACGCCTGGTGATGGAGGGCTGCGGGGCGGCTTTGGGATTCGCGCATAGGCTGGCGAGAGATTTGGGACAGAAGGCAATCGAGCTATCGGCGGAGAAGGCGCGGCTGTTCGAGATGGCGATCACGATGGGTTCGGGCGCGCTGTCGCCGCTGATCGATCAATCGGCAATGCTGCTTCGGCAATGCGGGCTGCGAGACACGGAGGCTGCGAAGCTGGCGGCGGCGGTGTTCGAACGGACAGCGCGGGATTTTTCGAGAACGGGGCGGCAGAGCTGGGTCTGGTATCAGAGGCCTCCGGACGACGCCGAACTGGCGGCGGAGTTGAACGCGGTACCGGATCGCGTGAGAAGACTGGTGGGGGAGTTGATTCTGCTGGGGCTGGAGGAGACGGGACGGCACTCGGAGGCTGCTGCGGCGATTCGGGACCTGTTGGGGGCTACTCGTAGCGAAGAGCATCCACCGGATCCAGCCGCGCTGCTTTGACTGCCGGCCAGGTGCCGAAGAAGAGCCCTACCGCGACCGAAACGCTGAATGCCGTGATCACCGCCCAGGTGGGAACGCTGCTGGGCAGGGCGGGAACGAGCGCGCCGATGAGCATGGTGAGAAGAACGGCGAAGATGATGCCCAGCACGCCTCCGACGCCGGTAAGCGCCATGGCTTCGCTGAGGAACTGGCCGATGATATCGAAGCGGCGCGCGCCGAGGGCTTTGCGGACGCCGATTTCGCGGGTCCGCTCGGTAACGCTGACAAGCATGATGTTCATCACTCCGATGCCGCCGACCAGCAGGCCCAGCCCGGAAATGGCGATGGCGATCAGGCCGATCAGACCGGTGATCTTATCGAACTGCTGGATGATCTGGTCGGGCGTCGAGATGGAGAAATCGTCGGCATCGTCCGTTTTAAGGCGGCGGATCTTGCGCATGATGTCGCGGACTTCTTCAAAGGCGTCCTTGCGCATGCCGGGTTTGGCTTTAGCGGTAATCATGTAACGATCGACGCCGGGGTAGCGCAATTCGGCGGTCTTGAGGGGCATGTCGATTTCGGTATCGGCGCCGTTCTGACCGAAGAATCCGCCCTTGGCTTTCTCGAAAACTCCTACCACCAGGAACTCGGCGCCATCCACGATGAAGGTACGGCCGACTGCGTTGCCATCGGGGAAAAGCACTTTCGCAAGATCGAAGCCCAGGACGGCGACGCGGGCGCTGCGGCTGTTTTCCTCGTCGGTGAAATAGCGGCCCTGATCGAAATTGCGGGGAGAAAGATCGTTGGAATTGGGAGTGGCGCCCACCATGGAGAGGCTGTCGGTTTCGAAGCCGGGCACTTTCGCCTTTACAGGCTGGCCGTTGGTGGCGGCGGGCAGAAACAGCGCCAGAGCGATATCCTGAACCGTTCCGGCGAAGCGGCGGATGGTATCGGCATACTCGGGCTTGATGGGCCGGCGCTTTCGCTCCTTCGGAGTGGCTTGCTGCTGGTTGGGATCTCCGCTGGTTTTAAAGATAAAGACGTTGTCCGGACCGAGCTCATCGAAGAAGGTAACAACTCCGGCGCGGAGGCCCGTAAGGAGCGAAGCCACAACTACGACAGTGGTGATGCCGATGACGATTCCGAGTACGGTGAGGCCGGAGCGGAATCGGTGGGTCCAGACGGCGTCGAGGGCCATGCTGATGTTTTCGCGCGGGGAGATCATAAGTAATTATTCCGCCCTCAGAGCGACGATGGGATCGAGGCGCGAGGCTTTGAACGCCGGGTACCAGCCACTCACGACGCCTACCGCGCCCGAGACGAATACGGACAGGAAGATGTAGAACGGGGTGACACGAAGGGTGACTCCGAAGGCGGCGGTCATGACGGAGGTGAGAGCGGCGCCCAGAAGGACGCCCAGTGCTCCGCCGGCGCCGGCCATGATGACGGACTCGATGAGGATCTGCATCATAATGTCGAAGCGGCGCGCGCCGAGGGCTTTGCGGATGCCGATCTCGCGGGTACGCTCGGTCACGCTGACGAGCATGATGTTCATGATGACGATTCCCCCGACGACCAGGGAGATGCAGGTCACGGGAACCACGACGGCGGCCACCATCGACAGCAGGCTGTCGATGAAGCCGCGAATGGCGTCGGGCGTCAGAAAGTCGAACCGATCGGATTCGCCGGGCTTCTGATGAAAGCGCGTGCGCAGGGCAACGCGCGTGAAGTCGAGCGACTGCTGCATGGTGTAGCCGCTGTCCTTGCGGGGCCGGCCAAAGATCGAAATGGTCTTGCCGGGTCCGAAGAGGCGGTTGAACGCGGTGACGGGAATGTAGGCGGAGTTATCCTGGCTGCGCCCGAAGGCCGATCCGAGGCGTTCGGTGAGCCCCACAACCAGGAAATCCAGCCCCTGGATCTTGAAGGTGCGGCCGAGGGGCGAACTTCCGTCCGGGAACAGGTTATTTCGGAGATCGTCGCCTATGACAGCGACAAAGGCGGCGTTCTGTTCTTCGGTCGCGGTGAAGAATCGGCCCGATACGACGTTGATATCGCGGATATCGGACATATCGGCAGAGACTCCCAGGATCGAAGTATCCTCGGAGACCAGGTTCTCGCGTTTGGTATCGACCATGTTCTGGCGATAGGGGCTGTACATCGTGCTGTCGCCGTTGACCGACTCCAGATAGTGGTCTTCGGCGAGCATGATGGGTTTGTTGCGCCGCATCTTGTCGAAATACTCGTTCATGCTGTTGGCTGTAACTACCTGGCCTATAAGGTACGATTCGCTGCCGAAGGCTTTGGCGGTGCTTTGTTCGGCGTAGAGGCCGAGGCCGTCAATGGCCGAGCCGACCAGGATCACACTGGCTACGCCGATGATGACGCCGAGGAGGGTGAGGAAGCTGCGGAGCTTGTGGCCTCGAATGGAATCCCACGCAAGACTCAGAGCGCTGCGAATTTCATAGGACAGACGGACAGATTCGCTGTGGGCGACATCGATTGCCATGTATCTTTGAGGATATCCTGTAAACAATACGAAAACGGCATTGCGTCCGTTCGCCCGTCTTTCCGATGCCACCAAAACTGCTTCGCCCTCTGCTCATCGTCGAGTTTCTGATCGCCATCGAGGCGGTATTCGCTTTCTGGAGTCAGGTGGGCGGCCAGTATCACCTGGATCTGATGTTCTGGCCGTGGAAGTTCGGGATTAGCGTTGGGATGGCGCTGCTGATTACGGCGATCACGGCGGCTTTGGTGCGCAGCGAAGGCGCGATGACGCGGCGGGTTTATCTGCTGGGAGTTATCCTGATCGCGATGGTTGCGGCGGCGGGCTGCGTCACTTATTACTACCATCTGAACGAGCCCTCGGATGAAGACGACCAGGGGGATACACAGCCGACCATCAGCCGCCTGAACGGGAAACTGCCGAGCAAGCCCGGCTGGACCGGTCGATCGGCACAGGGTCGGCGCTCGTCCGCGCCCGAATTGGCTTCGTTCTCGTCGAAACCGGAAAGGCGATAATACGGTGATGAAATGGATTTCCGCCCTCGCGCTCACGGCCTGGCTAACCTATGCCCAGGCTCCCGCCCCACAGGACATAATCACCGCCCGCATTACCGCCAATGAACTCAAAGGCGACGTCTCCTTCCTCGCGTCCGACGCCCTCGAAGGCCGCGGAACCCCCTCCCGAGGCCTAGACCTCGCGGGCGAATTCATTGCCTCCCAATTCCGCCGCGCGGGCCTGGAACCCGCCGGCAATGACGGCTTTTTCCAGACCGCGGCCTTCGAAACCATCACCGCCAAACCGGAAGGCATCAGCCTTTCCCTCGACATGGCCGGCAAAACCATCACCGCCGCAGCCGGAACCCTCACCGCGCCTTCAGCCCCGGCGCTCGATCTCAAATCCGTGCCCGTCGTCTTCACCCCTGAGGGGTCCGACGGCAAGGTCCTGGCACTCGCCGGCGGAGGCCGCGGCATGCGCCTCGATACCGTTCATCCCGCCGCCATCATCGCGTTAACCAACGCCACCGGGCGAGGACCCGGTCGCCTTCAGGTCCGCGAGGCCGGTACCGCATCGGCCCCGATTGTCGCCACAGACGACCCCGCCATCCGCGAAGCCCTCAACGCAAAGGACCCGGCGACCACCATCTCGCTCCACGTCCCCGCGCCCGACATTGCGCCGGTGAAACTCCGCAACGTTGTGGGTATTCTGCGCGGCTCGGATCCCCAGCTTAAAGAAACTTACTTAATGCTCACCGCGCATTACGATCACCTCGGCATCCGCGACAACAGCACCGCCGACCGCATTTACAACGGCGCAGACGACGACGCCAGCGGCACGGCCTCGCTCATCGGCATCGCCAGCGCCCTGGCCGCTCTGCCGGTAAGGCCGAAGCGCAGTATCATCTTCATCGCCCTGTTCGGCGAAGAGTTGGGCGACCTCGGATCTCGCTACTACTCCCAGCACCCCATTTTCCCGCTCTCCAAAACCGTCGCCGACGTCAACCTCGAACAACTCGGCCGCACCGACGATACCCAGGGTCCTCACGTCAAAATGTTCAACCTCACCGGCTACGACTACACCGACCTCCCCGCCACCTTCAACAAGGCCGGCCAGACCACCGGCATCCAGGCCATCAGGGACGAAAAGAACAGCGACCCCTACTTCATGCGCAGCGATAACGCGGCGTTTGCGGCAGCGGGCATTCCCTCCACCACGCTCTCGGTAGCCTATGCCTTCCCCGATTATCACCAGCCAGGCGATGAATGGGAAAAGCTCGACTACGAAAACATGGCGCTGGTCGATCGCACCATCGCGCTCGCGGTTATCGATTTGGCCAACAGCGCCGAGACCACGAAATGGAACGAATCGAATCCTAAGACCGCGGCCTATGTGAAGGCTCGCGCGGAGACCCTCAATGCGAAACCTTAGCCTCTTTCTGTTTGCCATAGCAGCCTCCGCGGCCGACTTCCCGGTAGCAGCCCCAGGCGATGGCACAACCGTCACGACTGCCGCCATCCAGAAAGCGATCGACGCAGCCGCACCCGCGCATGGCACCGTAACTTTCAAGCCCGGGACCTACCTGACCGGCGCGATCTTTCTCAAATCCGGCGTCACGTTTCGCGTCGACGAAGGGGTTACGCTGACCGGCGTTCAGGACACCGCCGCCTACCCGACGATGCCCTCCCGCATCGCCGGTATCGAAATGACCTGGCCTTCCGCGCTGATCAATGTCTACGAGCAATCCGACGTCAAAATCACCGGTAAAGGCACCATCGACGGCAATGGAAAGATGTGGTGGGATCTCTACTGGAAAATGCGCCGCGAAGAGTATGAACCTAAGGGATTACGCTGGGCCGCAGACTACGATTGCCGCCGTCCCCGCCTCATTCAGTTCTATAAGTCGACCAACGTTTCGTTAGAAGGTCTCACCCTTAAGCGAACCGGTTTCTGGACCGTACACATCTGCTATTCGAAAGGCGTCACGGTAGACGGCATCGTCATCCGCAACAACACTCAGGACCGCGGCCCCAGCACCGATGGCATCGATATCGATTCCTCTTCCGCAGTGAAAGTGCGTCATTGCGATATCGATTGCAATGACGACGCCATCTGTCTAAAGGCTGGCCGCGATGCCGATGGACTGCGCGTCAACAAGCCGTCCGAAGACATCGAAATTACGGACAACACAGTCCGGGGAGGAGCAGCCGGCGTGACCTTCGGCAGCGAAACTTCCGGCGGCGTCCACAACGTACGCATCGACAATCTGACTGTGCTGAAAGGCGTTCCGAATGCCATTCTTTTCAAATCCGCGAGTACCCGCGGGGGAACCATCTCCAACATTCGGATCTCACACGTCAACGCGACCGATGTCCCGACCCCCATCAGCATCACCATGAACTGGAATCCGTCTTACAGCTACGCCACTCCGCCCACCGGTAACCTGCCCACCGGGATGACCGCGGCGCCCGACTACTGGAAGACCCTGCTGGCGCCCGTCCCACCCGAAAAAGGCATTCCGCATTTTCGCGACATTCAGATTTCGGATCTCAAAGCTACCGGAGCCCGCCAGGCCTTCTCGGTAAGTTCGCATGCCGACTCTCCCCTGCAGGGCTTCGTGCTGAAAAACATCGACATTGAAGCAAGATCGGCGGGGGCAATTCAAAATGCCGATGGCTGGCGGTTCAGCAACATTCGAATCCAAACCACCGATGGCAGCAAGGTAACGCTGAAAGACTCGAAGGACGTTACCGGCCTGCCGTAAATCACTTCTCGAGCAGGAAATTGCCGGCAATCATCGCATCGATTCCGGACGAATAAAAACTGCGGACAGCATCGCGAGGCGTGCAAACCAGCGGTTCGCCGAAGAGATTGAAAGAAGTGTTGTAGAGAACGGGAAGGCCAGTGGCATCGCCATAAGCATGGAGGAGTTGCCAGTAGTGCGGGTTGTCTTCCTGCGAGACCGTGTGGACCCGGACCAGGTCGTTGGCCAGCACCGCGCCCCTGAACTGTTCGGCATATTGCGGCTTAACGCGGCCAACCGTCGCCAGATGGCGAGCATTGGCGCCGGCTTCAAAGTATTGCGACGCCAGTTCGGCCGGTACCGAAGCAGCGAACTTGCGGAAGCCTTCGCGGTGTTTGATGAAGGCATTGAGGTTCTCGGCCGAGTAAGGATCGTGCGGCGAAGCAAGGATGCTGCGATGGCCAAGAGCCCGCGGCCCGAACTCCATACGGCCCTGCATCCAGGCGACGATCCTGTGCTGCTTCAACTGATCGACCGCTGCTCCGATGGTCTCGGGCACGGTCGGAAGAAGGCTGAACCGCAGCTTGCAGTTTTCCAGCACCTGCTTGATTTCCGAAGCCGTATAAGAGGGGCCAAGCGCGTAACCGGAGGCGTCGATTCTGGCGCCGCCGTTCTCATGCCAAACGTGCAGCGCAGCGCCGAGCGCGGTACCCGCATT